>Ga0185299_10003120_pt1 | contig 23050 bp, 17 predicted proteins | sample PaiPotPPA55metaG_FD_128002 | JGI IMG/M metagenome (GOLD analysis project Ga0185299, IMG submission 128002) | Iron sulfur acid spring bacterial and archeal communities from Banff, Canada, to study Microbial Dark Matter (Phase II) - Paint Pots PPA... ... | reverse complement strand
GGGCATCAACCCAGACAGCTTCGGGAGCAATCTGGCCGAACTGGCCAAGGGCCGGCAGGTGATCGCCGTCCATCTTCAGGCGCATGGGCGCACGCCAGACACCGACAGGCCACTGCGCTGTGAAACGATGGGCGACGACGTTGCCGCTCTGATCGGCCATCTGAAACTCGGCAAGGCCGACGTGATGGGCTACTCGCTGGGCTCCTTCGTCGCGCTGCAGACCGCCATCCGCCATCCGGACGCGGTCGACCGGCTCGTGCTCATGGCCGCGAGGATGAGGCAGGACGACGCTTATCCGGAGGTGGTGGCGGCTTTCAATCAGTTGGAGGCCAACGCTGCCATGCTCGGCGGCAGCGTCAAGGCATCGCCGTTAGGGCAGGCCTATCCCGATGTCGATTGGACGAACCTCTTCCGCAAGGTCGGGGACCTGACCAAGCGCCCCTTGACTGGAGCGCCGACGTCGCCAAGCTTCAGGCTCGCACACTGCTGGTCTTTGCCGACGCTGACTACCTCCGGCCCGAACACATGGTCGAGTTCTGGAAGGCGTTGGGAGGCGGCCAGCGCGATGCCGGGATTGATGGCTCACTGCGGCCCGCAAACCAGTTCGCAATCGTGCCGAACACCACTCACTACACGCTCGCGGTCGAGCCGATGCTGCCGGAGATCGTCGAGCGCTTCCTGGGAACCGCATAGAAGGCAGTCGGTCGCGGCGAGGCCCGGAATTTGTCGGACACCCAAAACAACTAGCCATGGCAGTCGGTCACGCCAAGGCGATGGAAAATCGTAGAGGTTAAGATCATGTCGCAGGACTGCCGCTGCAAGGCAATTCACTCGACTGATTGCACCCTCCTGCCCTTCCATTCGCCTCCATGCCTGAAGATTCTTCTGCTCCGCCACGGCGGTGCAGGAGGAAAAGATGAAACGCGGATGTATGCAACGAAACAGTCGCAAAGAAGGCCCTGATGTCTGGCAGTTTCGCTGGTCTGAGACCAGACTTGACGGCAAGCGTCTTTACCACAAGAAAATTGTCGGCACAGTCGAGCAATATCCTGATGAAGATGCTGCACGGCGCTCCGTAGTGGGGCTGCTCTCAGAACTCAGCACCGATGGCCGACCAACGAATTCCGGCACAATGAGTGTTGCTCAACTTTGTGATCACTTCGAGCAACGCGAACTCCCAAAGGAAAACACTTGGCGCAGTCACGCGACCAAGAAAATCTATAAGGCGTACTTGACTCGCTGGATTCGCCCTCACTGGCAGAAATACGGACTTGCCGAGGTTAGAACCATACAAGTCGAGTCCTGGCTTCGCGGATTGCCATTAGCAAAAAGCAGTTGTGCCAAAATCCGAAACCTGATGTCCGTCCTCTTTAATCACGCCTGCCGATATGAGCTGTTTGACCGCAACCCAATCTACCTCGTTCGTCAGAGCGCCAAACGCCGAACACCGCCGGCCACTCTGGTGCCCCCCGAAATCAAGGCGCTAATCGGCCTGGCACTTCGAGAACGCACATTAGTCCTTCTTGCCGCATCAACCGGGTTGCGGCAGAGCGAGATATTCGGCCTAAAGTGGGGCGATCTCGACTTCGAGCGCGGCACGATGAGCGTCATCCGTTCCATCGTGTACGGAGTGGTAGGCCCGTGCAAGACCGAATCATCGCAAAAGCCAGTGCCAATGCATCCGACTCTCGCGGACGCTCTGACGCAGTGGAGAAAACGTTGTACCTACATCAGGCCGGAGGACTGGGTTTTTGCAAGCAAGCGCTATCGAGGCCGAAGACCGTACTGGGGCCAGGCGATCTTGCGCAAATACATACGTCCTGCAGCTCAACGAGTCGGAATTCAGAAGCGATTCGGATGGCATACGTTCCGTCACACCTACTCGACCTTGCTGCGAAGCGTGGGGACTGAGTTCAAGGTGATGCAGGAGCTGCTGCGGCATTCGTCGTTCCGCTCAACGTTGGACGTTTACACGCAGGCAGTAACGCCCGCGAAGCATGCAGCGCAGGCGGCGGTGATGTCGCTAGTCTTTTCTTCCGATGAGGATGGAGCAACACGCGTTGCTGGATAGGAAGCTCTGGATCGCCTAAAAAGGGCACAAAAAGGGCGCGAAACGCGCCCTTTTCGCGCCCCCAATGGTTTCAATGAAATCCGCCTAAGTGCTTTAGAAAGAATGGCGGGGACGACGAGACTCGAACTCGCGACCTCTGCCGTGACAGTTAGCGGGTTATAAGTACTTTCAACGACATGGAAGAGCACGGACGGCACTGCAAGACATTGGAAGTACGTGGTAGACAACGTTATTGTGTATCGCGGTGTGTATCGCGGCTGCGGCGCAACATTATTAGGAGCAGGGGCGAGTTGGCCGTTTACGGATTCACGACACGCACAGCCGCCAGCGGGTTCGCCCTCTCACAAACTCAAAAGCGCGTTCAGCAACAACCCTCTAGGAACGATTGGGGAAAGATAGGTGTAAGGCTCAGAGTTTTTTCCGCCATGAGGGCAACGGGCATTGCGACCAGGCACACGCGTGCAAGACTTGATAACGCTCTCCCCGCCGAAGCAGCACCACGGCAGATTGCCTCACTTCACGCCATCTGGTATCTTGCAGAAGTTAATATGAGCAGTTCCTATCGCATCGGCGCGGCTGTCTTGATACTGATTGCCTTGCTGCCAACCACCCTCAGCCGTCCAAACGTCATTTGTGTGGAATCTTCTGGACGGATTACCTATGGCTGCAACGACGTCGTCCCAGATGAGATGAGCGTGCACCGTGCAGTCCCCGTCCAATGTGGATTTTCCTCGATAGATTGCGGAATGTGCCACGATTACGCCGTTGGGCAGGCTGTCAGTCATTCGTTTCAAGATTCGGCCCCACCAGTTCCTGTGATTGGCCTGCATCCCGCAGTGCCATTTAGGCTCGTCTCGACGCTCCGAAAGATACCTCAGCCGGTTGCCTTTCTCGACAGTTCTGGCGGCATCTCCCCTTTGAAGTGCTGATCGCATAATCCGAGTAGTTCTACATTCGGTTCGTTCCAATTCTTCAATGGGAGGCTAAGAGTGCATAGTCGTGTACGACTAATGCTTTTGTTCGCATTATTGATCGGTGTGGTCGCGTTTAGTGGTTGCGCCACCGGATACCGGCGAAGGCCGCTCGTTGATCGCCAAGTACTTCAGGATCTTCAGAATATCAGTCTGGAGGCGCTGAAACCCTCCCCTGCGCCAGCGAAGGCCACTGGTGTTTCGGCAAATGCCGAGACTTTCGATCCGAAGAACGGATTGAGTCCGGAGGATGCGGTTCTTGTCGCCGAGTACCTAAACCCGTCCATCCGCGCATTTCGGTCGGCCCGCGGTATTGCGGAAGGCGAACTGACTACTGCTCGTCTCATCGCAAATCCAGAAATTCAACTAAATCTGCTGCACATTCAGAACTTCACGCAAAGTCTCGGTACCGCAGGCATCGCAGGAGCTATCAGTTGGTCGCCACCACGTCCAGGAGAGCGCGACGCCCGCATTCGGCGGGCGGAAGCACGTCTCGAACAAGTTCGGGCCGAAGTGTCGGCTGAAGAATGGAATCTTGCCTCCGAAGTGCGAAAAGCCTATTTCGCGGCTCTGGCACTAGAACGCCGAAAGCAATTTGCGGAGGCGGCACTGAAGCTGCAGCAGCGCGTTCTGCAGTTTTATGAAGACAAATTCAGACTAGGAGATGCGCCACGGATCGATCTCAACCTTGCAAGGCTTTCCTACGGCGACGCGGTTCGTGAGCAACGCGCGGTCATAAATGAGGCGGGCAAAGCTGTGCAACAGCTGAACCGATTGCTTGGGCTGCCACCGACATACCGCACTGTGCTGCGAGCACCAGTCGAAGCCCTGGAATACAAACCGCTCCACGTGGATCTCAGTTCGCTCGAATCCCTCATGCTGGCCGAGCAGCCCGACCTTCAGGCTGCCAAGCAAGAATACGAACAGGCAGAGCAGTCAGTACGGATTGCGCGGTACCAGCGCTGGCCCTGGTTCAGATTCGGTCCCGCGATTGACCGCAACGATGTAGAGGCGAATAACCTGACCAATAAGGTCGGACTTGGCTTTGCGCTCGACCTGCCGATCGTGAACTTCAACCAAGGGGAAATCAGGCGTTCCGAAGCGGAGCGGGATCGACTATATGCGACTTACGTTGCAAGACTGCATGATCGCCGTGCTGAGCTAAACGAAGCCTATCGGAATGCCAAAGCCCAGGAAGAACTTATCCAGATCTTCCAGACCACGATTCGTCCCGCTCTCGATGAAAACAGAGCACTGACTGAAGCCGGATTCCAGCTCAAAGAGCTGAACTTATTTCAGATTCTCACGACCCAGGATCGGGTCCTGCGAAGCCAGAGTGAATTCATCTCGTCCGAGCTTCAGTATTGGCAATCGGTATTCGATTTGGAGAAAGCCATTGGCGCGCCAATTTCAAGCGGAGTGAAACCGTGAACTGGATTAAGAATCATCTCGCCGCATTCATGCTCTTTGCCTTCGTAGCGCTAACGGTGCTGCTGCTCGCAACCGGCAAACTCCGCTGGTCCTCCACCGTTGTTCGCCCGTCGCCCGAGTCAAACAATGCAGAGCATGGCGAAGCGGCGGAAAAGAAGGTCAAGCAAGGGAAGGTCGTGTTAGACGCAGAGGACTTCAAAGCGAGTGGCGTGGAAATCAGCGAAGTCAAGCAAGCCAACGTTGGTGAGACTCTGCAATCGCCTGGAGAGGTCCAGCCGATGCAGACACGACTGGCGGAAGTGACTCCTCCCATATCGGGCATTGTTCGCGCGATTCACAAGATCGCAGGTGATTCCACTTCGGCGGGGGGAGCACTGTGCACCATCGAATCCGCTGAGCTGGGGTCCAGCCGCGCCGAACTAGCGGGCGCTCTTGCTGAGAGAGATGTAACTCAGCGGAGCTACGAACGTTTTAAGGAGCTGTATGACAAAGGGCTTCGCAGTCAGACAGAAGTCTGGAGCGCCGAGGCGGATTACAACAAAGCCCGATTGCGGGCCGAAGCTGCATCAGCGCGCATCCGTGCCCTCGGGCTCGACGCCACCTCATCAGCAAGAGAGCAGCCCGGCCTCAGTAATCGCTATGAGTTACGCAGTCCATTGAACGGCGTCGTTCTTCAGCAGCAACTGACCGTCGGTCAGAACGTCGAGCAGAAAGATGTTCTGTTCACGGTGGCCGATCTATCCACTGTATGGGTGACTGCGGCGGTTCAGGGAAAGGATCTTGCGAGCATCCACAAGGGAGCTGCAGTTCTTGTCGACTTACAGGGACAGGGCTCGGCAACCGCTCTGGAGGGTCATGTTGACTACATCAGCCAGCAGCAGGATCAACAGACACGGACAGTACCGGTCCGAATAACGGTTAGAAACCGGGGTGAGGGGCGCGCAAGCCAAGGAAATCTGCTTCGACCAGGCATGTTTACCGCAGTCCGGTTCATCACGTCGCGCAGGGCAGCCACTCTTGCCGTCCCCGCGAATGCTGTTCAAGAGCTTAACGGCCAAACCATCGTCTTTGTGGAGGTCTCGACTGGCAGTGCCGAAACAGAGAAGGCAGATTCGGGCGGAAACGGGCAGCATTCAGGCGAGCTTGCGTATACGTTCGAGCCACGGGTCGTGATGGTCGGGATTAGCGATAGCAAACTGACCGAAATCGTCAAAGGCCTCAAAGCAGGCGAAAAAGTAGTCGTGCGGAATGCATTCCTACTAAAGAGCGAGTTGGAAAAGGAAAAGATCGGAGATGAGGAATAATGCTGCGCCGCCTTCTCACCTTCGTTCTAGAGCAACGGCTTCTTGTCGTTGCAATGGCCTGTCTCCTCGTCGGAATCGGAATCTGGGCTGCTGTACATCTTCCGATTGATGCCGTTCCCGACGTTACCAATGTGCAAGTGCAAGTCAACACCGCAGCACCGGCACTTTCACCGCTTGAAATCGAACGCCAAATCACTACACCGGTTGAACTCGCGATGGCCGGTCTGCCCGACTTGGAGCAAGTGCGCTCAGTCTCAAAGTTCGGATTGTCTCAGGTCACGGTCGTATTTCACGATGGCGTAAGCATCTATTTCGCCCGGCAGCTTGTCCAAGAACGCCTTCAGCAAGCACGAGAGAACATAGCCCCAAGTCTTGGCAATCCCGAGATGGGGCCGATCAGCACTGGCTTGGGTGAAGTTTTGCAGTACTACATCGATGCGCCCTCGATGTCACTGATGGATCAGCGGACATTACAGGACTGGGTCATCAAACCTCAGTTGCGAACGGTACCGGGAATCGCTGACGTGAACTCGTTTGGTGGCATTGAACGTCAATACCAGATTCTTATCCGGCCTGAGGCGCTGTTGAAATATGGTCTTACACTTCGCAATGTCTTTGAGTCGGTCGCTCAAAACAATATAAACGCAGGTGGCGGCTACATCATCAAGTCTGCTGAACAGTACGTCATCCGTGGCGTGGGTCGGGTCCAAACACTTGAGCAAATCCGCGATATTGTGCTGAAAAGCAAAGATGGCATTCCACTGCGTGTCGGGGATGTGGCGGACGTGGCGGTCGGCGGAGCAATTCGCCAGGGTGCCGTCAGCAAAGACGGTAAAGGCGAAGTTGTGAGCGGAATCACTTTGATGCTTATAGGCTCCAATTCCCGTACCGTCGTGCAGCAAGCGAAGGAGAGGATCGCCGCAATACAGAAAACGCTTCCCAGCGGCGTCAAGCTTGACCTTTTTTATGACCGGGCCGATTTGGTGAATCGCACGATCCGCACGGTGGAGAAGAATCTCTTCGAGGGCGCAATCCTCGTCATTGTCATCTTGCTCCTGCTTTTAGGTAGCGTCAGAGCAGCCATCATCGTCGCTCTTTCGATTCCGCTCTCCATGTTGTTCGCCGTTAGTCTGATGGTCAAGTTCGGAATCGCGGGAAGTCTGATGAGTTTAGGCGCTATTGACTTTGGGCTCGTAGTTGACGGCTCGGTCGTGATGGTGGAGAACGCAATTCGCCGGTTGGCAGAACAGGGCCGAGGAGGACGCCTAATTCACGAAATCCTTGAAGCCTGCTCCGAGGTTGGGAGGCCGATCATCTTTGGCGTGGGCATCATCATCATTGTGTATTTGCCGATCCTCACTCTCGAAGGAGTCGAGGGTAAGCTGTTTCGCCCCATGGCGCTGACTGTCGTCTTCGCTCTAATTGGATCGCTCCTGCTCACATTCACCGTCACACCAGTCCTGATGTCATTGCTCCTCAAAGCGGGCCATGAAGAGAAAGAAGTATTTCTGGTCCGCCGTGCAAAGAACTTCTATAAGCCGGTACTGAATTGGTGCCTGGCCAATCGCAAGTCTGTGATCTCTGCTGCTCTCCTCTCCGTCCTAATCGCAGCCGTAATCGCGCCGTTTCTGGGATCAGAGTTTGTACCGCGCCTAGACGAAGGCGCTATCGCAATCGGACTTCGTCGGTTGCCGAGTGTGTCGCTACCCGAGGCCGTTGCACAGGCGCAAATGCTCGAGAAGCGGTTACTAGAACGGTTTCCAAGCGAGATCAAAACGGTCGTCTCTAAGACGGGTAGAGCGGAAATCGCCACAGATGCGATGGGACCGGAGATGAGCGACGTATTTGTCGAACTGAAGCCACACGAACACTGGAACCGCGTACATTCGCGCGCCGAGCTTGAGACGGCAGTGGCCGAAGAGGCTAGGAAAATTCCTGGACTAACCTTCACGTTCAGCCAACCGATTGAACTGCGAGTCAATGAACTAGTGGCTGGCGTGCGGTCAGACATCGCAATCAGAATTTATGGAGAGGACCTCGACATCCTGACGCGCGAGGCCGATGAAGTCCTAAAAGCGGTGCAAAAGCTTCGTGGCGCTTCTGACTTCAAGGTGCAACAAGTCTCAGGATTACCGTCCCTGGAAATTGTTGTCGATCAGGAGAAAATTGCGCGCTTCGGCATAAATTCGGGTGATGTGATGGAGGTCATTGAAGCGATCGGCGGTATCCAGACGAGCCAAGTGCTGGAAGGCCAAAGACGATTTGATCTGGTACTCAAGTTGCCAGAGAGCTCCGCACATGACGTGAAATCGATAGCCAACCTTCTCGTCAGTGCTCCTCACGGCGAAAGAGTGCCCTTAGGCGATTTGGCAGCCATGCGTGAAATAGAAGGTCCTGCCGAAATCAGCCACTTGAACGGTTCGCGTCTCATCGTCGTCGAAGGCAACATTCGCGGACGTGATATCGGCAGTTTTGTCTCTGATGTGCGCAAGCTCTTTGACGAGAAGAGGGTTACCCTACCACCCGGCTATCGGCCCGAATTTGGAGGACAGTTTGAAAATTTAGAGCGCGCTCGAACTCGCCTCATGTTGGTCGTCCCGGTCTCACTCTTTCTCATTTTTCTATTGCTGTTCACAAGTTTTAACTCTCTTCGACAAGCGCTGCTGGTGTTTACGGGAGTGCCGCTCGCTGCCGTCGGAGGAATTATTTCACTTCTCATGCGTGGGATGCCCTTCAGCATTTCGGCTGGAGTCGGCTTCATTGCCTTATTCGGCGTCGCTGTTCTCAACGGCCTAGTCATGGTGTCATACATCAACAACCTGCGTCAGGAAGGCAGGCCGTTGACCGAAGCGATCACACTCGGCGCTATGACGCGATTGCGACCTGTTTTAATGACGGCACTCGTGGCAAGTCTCGGGTTCATCCCTATGGCCATTTCCACCGGGTCGGGTGCAGAAGTCCAGAGACCGCTTGCCACTGTCGTGATTGGAGGTCTTGTGTCCAGCACGATCTTGACCTTGGTCGTCTTGCCAGTTCTCTACGAAATATTCGAATTGCGGGTCACTCGCGAGGAACAGGTTCCATGAAGCTAATCATTGCGTACCTACAACCGTTTCTAGTGGAAAAAGTTGTTCAAGCTTTGCATTCGACCCCTGGAGTGTCTGGCGCGACGGTCACACATGCTCGTGGCTTCGGTCGCGGGCGACAAGCGGGGGAACAGGAGGAGGAAATTTATGGTACTTCTGCTCGCGCTTGTGTGGAGGTAGCCGCAAATGATGACTGCGTCGCTCCGATAGTTAGAAAGATTGCCTCTGCAGCTCACACAGGGAAACGTGGTGACGGAAAGATTCTCATACTCCCGCTTGAGAGGGCGATTCGCATTCAGACAGGGGAAGAAGGCCCAAGCATTTTGTAGGTGAGAGAAAGAATGTCTGAACAGATGGAGAAGCGCTGGACAGGCTATACCAAGACGGATTGGCTGTGGATTGGGCTCGCGGCCACAACGCTCGTCCCGCTGGTCGCGGTCCGATTCCTTGGCCTAGCAAGCGAATCGGCATTCGCAATGGCGACATCGACAGGATTGGCGATTGTTGCTGCTGCATTCTGTTTAAGCTGGGGCGTGGAAGGTCTTGAGACTGTCATGCCACAAGGAGTGGCGCTGGCCATTCTGGCCCTCATCGAAGTGGCACCTGAGTACTCTTTCGAGGTCATCCTTGCATACAGACAACAGTCGACTTTAGCCGCCGCGTCGATGACAGGTGCCAACCGCCTGTTGTTGGGGTTTGGTTGGCCGCTTTTGATGTTGACCGCGTATATCAGCGCCCGTCGCAAGGGACAACGGTACACCGAGATTCAGTTGGGCCGTGAACAAATCGGGCAAATTGTGTTCCTATTGTTTGCTTCGTTGTACGCCTTTGTCATTGTCATAAAGCAGTCGATATCTCTTGTAGATTCTGCAATTCTTGTCCTGATTTACGGTTTCTATATTTTCGCTTCCTTGCGACTCGGCGACGCGAAATGCGAGGAGCGCGAAGAGGAAGAAGGGGTCGGCGTCGCAGCACGCACCAAGAAGTTGCGAGGAGTCGGTAAGGTCTTTGCCATTGCCGCTTTTCTCGCGTTTGGAGCATTCGTCTTGTACGCCGGAGCGGAGCCCTTCATTGACGCCATTCTCAGTATTGCTCACTCGCTCGGTGTGAGCCAGTTCATCCTCATTCAGTGGGTCGCCCCGTTTCTCTCGGAGTTTCCCGAGAGTGTCACTGCTTACATTTGGGCGGCTAGCGTCCTAGCCGCCGCCAAGGGCCTGAGCAATTTGATTTCATCCAAACTGAATCAGTGGACACTGCTGATCGCTGCGATCCCTATCGCGTTCAGTCTCGGCGGCGGGAAGCTGCAAGTGCTGCATTTTAATGCGCAAGTCAGAGATGAAATCTTCATTACAGCTGCGCAATCGCTCTTCGGCTCGGTTCTCCTGCTGACCATGCGGTTCAACCTAAAGAAAGCTACCATTCTGCTGGTGTTGTTTTTGATCCAATTCTTCATCCCGAGTGAATCCATCCGCCTGGTATTGGCATGGACGTACCTCGTGCTCACAGCCTTGTATGTGGCAGCGCGCTGGCAAAGATTCCATCTACTGCAGGAATTTCGTAGCCCGCCTGGCCATGTAGACCATTGGCGAAGTGGAGGTTCAAATGAAACGTGAAATCGACTGTCGAATGATTTTGTTGCGCCTGCTCTTTGGCTCGCTTGGCGTTGCGGCGACCTGTACTGTTCTTTTGGCACAAGAAAAGACGGAATCAGCGACGAAACCCAGACTTTCTCTTGGGGTGCTGATTGATACCAGCGCGCATCAGAAAAAGGTGATTGAATTCGAGCGGGAGGTCGTTAAGTCCCTCGCCGACGGGTTTGACGGCGTAAAGACAGAGACTTTTGTCGTCAGGTATGCAGACGAAGTGGAGTTGCTACAAGACTGGTCTGCGTTCGGTACGGGACTTAGAACAGTCTCCCCTCGAATCGAGTTAGATGTGGAGAGCGGGAAAAACCATCGAACCCTTCTCTATGAAGCTCTTAACGCTGGACTGCTAAAGCTTGACACGGGAAACACCGCGACCTCAAAGGTTCTCATTATCATTGGAGAAGGAAATAATGCCGGCGGAGGGATCAAATATTCGCAGATCAAGAAGCAGGCAAAATCTGGTCACGTTCAGTGCTTCGTCTTACTAGTTGCCGATCATAACCTGATGGGAGGGCGCGTAAGACATTTTGGTTTTGACCTCTACGACCTCGCCTCGGCGACAAAAGGGAAAGCATATGACATCGAACGCAGTTCGAAGAATTTGGATAAGGCGATCAGGGATGTGCTGAAGAGAGTTCGTTAGCGCACAGAGCGAATTTGCCAGAACATTTCCCGGCAGGCGAGTCCAGAAGCTGCCGTGATGCGCAAACGGACCGGAGCTTCGAGGAGACGAGGTGGACAGAAATCTGTGGCCGAGGAGATCTTATTCTTTCGGAAGTTTTCGGTAGGGATGTTCAAAGCTGAGGTAAAGAACAACACCCTTTTCTCCACTGCTCGGACCCACTCCAACCGGAACAGCCATACCTGGCACAATTTGAAGCCCATTTTTGAAGTTGTAGGCCCAGCGAATTCCAGGGCTCAGGAAAAGATCGCTCGTCCACTGTGTGGTCTTCGGCGCAGTCACTTGTTGACTGCGATTAACAACTGTCTCTAGAAGTACATTGAAACGAGGATGAGCCAGCCAAACAAAGCTTTGGCCGAAGTTGTAACCGAAGGTCGTTCCCGTTTCTCCGACAGTATTTCTAGCGTTGGGAATGATTGTGGCTCCGGCATTCCAGTGCGTTACCAGTTTTCTGGTGAGCACTACGCTGAGCGGGAGTAAACCCTGAATCCCCGCGCCTCCAGCCCCACGCCCGAGGCGGTAGCTGCCGGTGGGCAGCAGCGCACTCAACCTTGGCGCGAACGCTACTTTGGCCTCGCCGTTTCCCAATAGTTGATATCGATAATTCAGAATGACATCGCCGAACCCCGTACCTGATCCGGGCCGGTCGCCTGAATGGAGCGCCATGATCGTGTAACTGAGCTGGTGCCGGGGACTTGCATCAACGGGCCATTCCTGAGTGAATGTGTAAATCCAATCCTTGCTATTCCAATAACGCTGAAAACTCTGAATGTGCTGCACGACTCCGAATTCCTGATTGTAGGCTTCCTCGACTAAGAAACTGTTGTCCTGAATCTTAGGAGAGTCACTCCTCAACACTTTGAGCGCTGTTGCGTTATCAGGAGACTTGTTTTCCCCAGTTTGTTTTCCATCCGTGCTCCTTTCTAGGTCGCCACGGCGTATGGGTGACGCTGTCTGTCCCAGCGTTACGGGAACAAGTAATGCGGCCAAGATTTGAGACAAGAGAAGAGATACGCGAAACCGTTGGCTGGAATTCGGGCGCGACATTGGAGTGATCACCTCTGAGACTAGGAGTCGGCAGAGGTGGAGGAATTCCAACCTTTATCGTTATTTGGTTGCCAAACGCGCGTAGTATAGCATCATCGTTTTAGTCTGGTTCCGGCCTGAATCCGTCGCTGTTCGCTGGCTCTGGTAGCAAGCGTCGCGATGTTTGCCAAAGTTTAGTTCTGTTCATAAAACGGGGCCGCCGAAATATATTGGCGGGAGCGACGGGGCTCGAACCCGCGACCTTCTGCCTGACAGGGCAGGCGTTCTAACTAACTGAACTACGCCCCCGCAAACTGACCAAAAAGAACTTCTAGGTACTTCGAGCGCCTTTCGCTGCCTGAAACGTCCCTCGACGTGACAGTTAGCGGGTTACAAGTACTTTCAACGACATGGAAGAGCACGGAGGGCACCGCAAGTCATTGGAAGTACGTCGTAGACAACGTTATTGTGTATCGCGATGTGTATCGCGCAGACCTCCGGGAGTCATGAGAGGACAGAGCGTTAGTTCCGAGTTGCCCGTGATAGGAAGAATCCGGCCCGGACTGCGATCTAGCTGGCGTCCTCAGGCTGGCACGTGTGCCTATCAAACTGTTGTTGGAGATTGGCCTGGGCGTCGACGGTTCGACTGAGCGCGCTCATCGGGACTTTGAATTCCCGGCTGCAAAATGTGCAGATTGCGACGACAGGGGTAGAGCCAAGCCACTTCACGACTCTAACTAAGATTGCGCTTTTTCGGCGAGTTGTTCTTCTCAACCATCGGATTTTGAGAGTTTAGCGTATCCAGGAGTGCATTCAATTTAGGTTCCAGTTCCACTTGCTTTGGATTGTCTTTGTGATTATGAGCGGGCTTTTTTCTTCTTGGCGGCCCGGTTTCTCTTAACGGCGGCTTTGGCGCGTGCGATTGTGGTTCGTGCGAAATTGATTTTATTCGTAGCCATGCCCGCAATTTGCCACAGACCGGGAAATCTTCGCAACCATACGGAAATTGGGGCACAAGAATGCACCTCCTGAACGGTAGTAAACTGAGGGTATGCGAAAGCGCCTTATCGATTCGACCCCGGAGAGTATTCGGACTGACGGCGAAGGTTGGTTAGATATCGAGAGTGCAGCCGTCGTAGAGGTCACGTCGGAAGATCCAGATTGCCCAGTCGAGTCAGCGTTCGGCTCGGGAGATGCGCGAGGCTGGCGTGCGGCAGCGCCGGGCAGCCAGACGATTCGGCTGGTTTTCGATCAGCCGCAAAGGCTCAAGTGCATATCACTTGTGTTCGAGGAAAACGAAACTGCCCGCACGCAGGAGTTCGTTTTGCGGTGGTCTCCATATGGCGGAAGCTCCGTTAAAGAAATTGTGCGACAGCAATGGAATTTCAGTCCACCTGACTCGATACGCGAGGTCGAAGAATATCAAGTCGAGCTTTCAGGTGTTACCGTACTTGAATTGGTCATCAATCCGAATATCGGTGGCGGAGTCGCTCGCGCTTCAGTTAAGAATGTCCGTTTGTCTTGATGCGAACTTATCGCGCACCGCATCCGTTTACTGACTGCGGCCCTTACTAGGCTTTGTGAACACCCAGACTGCTGTGAATTTCCAGACCCGGAATCATCGCCAGCTTGACCGTAAGGCCACTCGACTTGGTCCCTCCACGCTACACCTGTATCAACTGGGAAACACCACGCGCGAAGGTCGATTTGTTTCTTCATATTCGCCTTTTCTTCGCTTCATTTGTTACACTGTAATGCTGAAGTGATTTGAGTGGATTTCAAGGCTTCATCCACCTGTAAACCGCAGGTCATTAAGGCTTTGCGGCAGTCACATGTTAAGAATATCATCGGTGGTTCCATCGAAAAGAGAATAAGATTGGGAAAACCATATTCTGCGGAACTCGAACTCTTGCCTGAAACGTTCTCTTGGGCAATGCGTGAGGATATTGCGGAGCTTGTGCGCGCGATCAAGGCGAGCTGTACCACTGGTCTGATCTGCATCGGGTCTGGCGGCTCGTACAGTGCGGCGGTACTCGCCTCTTGGGTACATCAGGAATACACAGGTCAGCTCGGGCTACCAGCAACGCCGTTGCAAGCGGCACGCATGGCTGCCGTTAGAAACTGCGCGACACTCATCCTGAGCGCTGGCGGAAGGAATCCCGATGTCCTCGGTGTATTAAAGCACATCTTGAAACAGGAACCGCGAGCCCTAGGGGTTATCTGCCTGGCTAAAGGATCTCCGCTTGCGGATCTTTGCGCCGACTATCGTTTTGTCCACTGCGCGGAATTCGCGCCCCCTGCTGGCAAAGACGGATTCGTTGCCACAAACTCTCTCCTTGCTATCATCGTTCTTCTTTGGCGCGCCTATGCTGAGGTGCTAGGTCTCCCCGCCCAGCGTGATTTGACGTTGCAACGATTGCTCGCAGCAGAGTCTGGACTCGAAAAATGGTCAGCACAATTGGCGAAGTCATGTAGTCATTTGTGGGCGCGGCCTTATTTAGTGGTGCTTCACGGGGCGGCGGCTACTCAGGCCGGAGCTCTTGATCTCGAATCCAAATTTAGCGAGGCTGCTGTTGGCCCGATTCAGATCACTGACTACCGCAATTTTGCTCACGGACGACATCATTGGCTCGACAAAAAAGGCGATGAGACAGGCTTACTCGCCTTCATAAGCGAAGAAGATGAGGATTTGGCCAAAAAAACTCTAGCTCTAGTCCCACGTAACGTTCGTGTTGCGCGCGTTCGGATCGAAAACCCCGGTCCGCTTGGAGGTATCGAGGCGACGATCAAGTCCCTGTTCATCGCCGGGTTCGCAGCTGCAGCGAGGGGAATCGACGCGGGCAGACCGAAGGTCGCGAATTTCGGCCGTCGAATCTATCATCTCAACGCTTGGTCATCAAAACGCGAAGCGATCACGACAGATGAGCGAGCAGCAATTGAACGTAAGGTCTCACGGCCACTCAGAAATCTAGGACTGCCAGAGCTAGAATATTGGCGCTCCGAATACCGGAAATTTGTGAGTGCTATTACGACTCCACAATTCGACGCTTTGGTGCTCGATTATGACGGTACCTTGTGTGATGAGCGTTACAGGTTTGGGAATTTACCGAAAGGTATTGCTAATCCTCTGAACGATCTTTTGCATAAGGGGGTATTGCTTGGCATAGCGACTGGAAGAGGTAAGTCGGTCCGAAAGGCTCTCCAGGAAAGTATCGAGCAGGCACTCTGGTCACGCGTTGTCATCGCCTATTATAACGGCTCCGAAATCGCGTCTCTTGAAGACGAACGCGTCCCAGAACAGAACTGCACGATCAGTCCCGCCCTGGAGTCATTGGCTGAACAGATCAGAGCGTCTCGCGTGCTCAACGATCTCGCGGATCACGAGTGCAAGGAAAACCAGATCAGCGTTGTAGCGAAGAATCCCTCGAACGCGGAAAAGATTTACAAAGTCGTTTGCGATTTAGTCTCCTCCAAATTCGTAGGCGGAGTTTCGTGCGTTCGCTCGTCACATTCCGTCGATATACTCGCGCCAGGAATCACAAAGTTGGCACTGTTGGACAATCTTAAGGCCAGACTAAAGATAGAGTTTCCCCATTTCCTGTGCATTGGTGATCTCGGATCATGGCCAGGCAATGACTACCAGTTGCTGTCCACGCCGTATTCATTGAGTTCGCATGAGTCTTCCTCGGCTCCAGACCGGTGTTGGAATCTTGCGCCCGCCGGAATGCGCAATGCTCAAGCTACGGAATTCTTCCTTCATTTAGCTGAAGCTTCGAAAGGAATGTTCCGGCTTCAGTACGGACACGGGTTCGCCGCTGCTCGGAGAAAAGGGGCATGAATCAGGATCTCGCCCTATCTCTTCTTGGTGAGGTCATGGAGTGGGATCTTGAACGATCTCGGACCGAATTCGCGTGGCTTCAATTAATGTCCAGATTCAAGTATGACGGGTACAGTGACTTTGTTGCCGGGGTCCGCTTCATTGAAAGTCTGGCCGGATGGCTTCAGCAGTTTGAGGCGTCTGAGAGGCCAGGCGCATATTCTTTCGTGAAGTCCTACCTTGTCTATTTCAGCCCCGCTGAGATTCAGCACCTTGTGGAACTGGTTTACCCCGACCGAGTTCGCGTTCGCCTGCTTCGAGAAGTCGCGTCCGAGCTCAAGAAGCCTAGTTACCTAGTCTGGTCTGACGGTGCCGCGTTTGAACTTTACAGGCGACGACTACGGCAGACTTTGTTCTTAGGATTGAGTGATGGTGCGCGGATCGATACTTTTCGGCGGGCAACTGCCGGAATCATCAGCAATGAGCAAGTCTTGCTCGCTACCGAAATCGCTTCTGGAAAGTGGGACCAGGTACTCGCTGACCTCCAAGAAGCTATTAAGGACGAGAAAGCGCGATTCAAATACTTGTTCTTGCTCGACGACTTTATTGCTACTGGAACGACGCTTCAAGGGAAGCTGAAGCGATTCTGGCAAAACTGCCAACCCATCGTGGAATCGCACTTCGACCCGCAGTGGACCGTGTTTGTCCATCATTACATTGCAACTGAGTCTGTGCTACAAAAAATCGCCGCGCAAGAAAGCGAACTTCGCCGTGAGTCTGGCGATAATGGCTGGTTTCGCAGTGTCGAATTCTCGTTCGAACTAGTGCTCCCAGACGCGATGAAGATTGATGAGAAGAAGGCGGGAGCTTTCTGGTCTGTTATACAGAAGTATTACAACAGCGGCATCGAGACGCGCCATACTCGGAAAGGGGGAGGCAAGGATGTGAAGCTGGGTTTTGGACAGTGCGCGCTTCCCCTGATTCTGGAACACAATACGCCTAACAATTCGCTACCAATTCTTTGGGCTGACGTGGACGCGACAAGCGGAGAGCCTCCCATGCGCCCACTGTTCAGGCGTCGGCAGCGCCATTCGGAGTTGGCATAGAGGCAATGGACAATCCTTTCGAGAGACGGGCGACAGAGCAAGTACGGAACGAAGAAGCGTTTCTCGCCCTAATCAGCCCAGACCCCATTACCACCTATCTTGGAAAATATGGTGCTAGCGGCCAGCTCTATGATCGTCTCGTCATCATTGTTGGGACGCCTGGGAGCGGCAAGACCACCATGGCGAAATTGTTTGAGTATCCTATGGTCGCCGCACTTCTTCGCCACAGCGGATCGCCCTCCCATCGAGCTTTGCTCACTGCGTTGGCGGAAACCGCCTGCATCCACGATGGTACGCCCGCGATCCTGGCAGTACGTCTCTCACTCGAAAGCGACTACCGCGAAATCTGGGAGTTTCCGTATGGTGAGGATTTTCGGGACGGACTTTTCAAAGCGTTGCTGCAGGCGAGGACTGTACTGGGCTGGTTCCGGCACCTCCAGCGAACTGGTGTGAATCCAGCTGACGTTGAGGTGGTCACCACGGGCGCCTCTCATGCCGCTTCAGAAGCCATCGGTGGGGCTACCGGTGACAGCATTGTTCGAAGGGCGCAAGACGTTGAAAGCAGTATTTACCGGATTGTGGGAGCATTACTTCCGCCAAGTGCCGATGATTTGGAAAAGGCCGCAACCGATGCATATCGTCCGTTTGACGTTATAGATCGCTTCGTGGTGCCGTTTGGTAGCACTCAAACCAAGATCGAAATCCGCCCACTCGTAGCTTTCGACGACGCTCACGCTTTACACCCAACACAGTTTCGCAACCTTTCTAGATGGTTGGTCAGGCGTGAATTGCGAGTTGCGCGATGGGTCTTGACTCGGCTTGACGTGCTACCCCCAGACGAAGCGATCGGTGTGATCCTCGCCGGCAACAGCGGCGAAGTTGAACTACCGGGAATAACAACCGCTCGGGAAATAACGCAAATCACGCTGCAAAGCACACAGGATCGGCGCGGACAGAGATCGCTGTTCCGAAGAATGGCAAAGGACATGGCGAATCGCTATCTCTCGCAGATGGCAGAATTCTCCACGCGTAAGCTTGTCTCGCTCGACTCCTTATTGCCAAACGAACCGGAACATATCACTGCAGCGAAGGTGTCCGATTTGCGCAACAAGGTCGATTCAACTCAGAAGCGACTGCGCATTACAAAGGAACGTCGCGCCAGCCTCCTGACGGACGTTGAAGCCTATGAAGGTACAGGGCTTGGTGAAGACGACCAGCTAGCGATGCTGGCGATTCTGATGCACCGATATGCAAAGCGGATTCCCCAGACGGGCTTGTTCAGTGAGGACGCTGATCCCGACCCTTCACGCCCTCTAGCGGTCGACAGCTCCGTCTTTGAGGCGGCACGCTTGCACCTTTTCCATTCCTATGGGCGACCTTACTACTTCGGTATCGACGACCTGTGCGACGCGAGTTCTGAAAACGCTGAGCAATTCTTGCGGTTGGCAGCAATTCTGGTGGAGGCGATTGCAACGAGACTGATTCGCGGTCGACCTGCATCATTGCGTTCAGACGAACAAGACCGTTTGTTGCGTGAACGGGCCGCTAGCTTTATCAAAGACTGGAATTTTCCCCAATTCGACTATGTGCGCACGCTTGTTGACCTAATTGCGAAACAGTGTTTAGCAGTCTCTCTTGAGCCAAATGCATGGATCGGAGCTGGAGCTAACGCCTACGGAGTTTTGCAAGCCGAATTTGAACGGGTTAATGCACAAGAGCCTGATTTGGGAAGAACTCTCAAGTACGCAGTTGCGTATAACGCGATCACACTTGTTCCTCAATACGAATGTAAGAACAAGATCTGGTGCCTCTTGGAACTTGGGGGAATCCCCAAGCTTCACTACGGCCTGACGCTAAAGCGCGGTGGTTTTATAGAAGGGACGCTCTCGGAACTGGCGTCCTACAACCGGAATACAGCATGAAAGTTCCTTGGAAGTGGGAACGATGCATTGTGCAGCACGATGCTTATGTCCTGGAGTTCATCAAAGACTTTTTTGGACAGAATCATCGGACGGTTTTGCTGATTGCTGGTGCAGGATTTGATCCGCGCGCAACAAGAATCTGTGAACTTCTCTCGGCGACCCTAGAAAAGCGATTAAGAGCGGTTTTGCTCCGTGAAGAACGGCCCAACGCGGAACAGGAACTCCGACGAAGAGCAGACGAGAATCTTACGAGGCTGTTGGCGTTTGTCCCAGATGCGCAGGTCGTGCCATTGAACATCTTCGCCACTGACAATGCCGTGATCGGAGGCCGAGAAGCCGTGAAAGCGGTCGCTCAGATTTCCATTTCTGATTATACGGACATCATCGTGGACACCAGCGCTTTGTCGCGAGGGGTAATGTTTCCGATTGTCAAATTCCTTCTGGGAAACCCTCAAGGCAAAAACATCCACGCTTTTATGATGGACGATCCCGTAGCGGACGAAGAGATTTGCCCTGTCGTTTGGGAGCAGGCCAGCAGCATTCATGGATTCCGGGGCAGCCTGGGGTCTGTATCTGATCTGAAACCCGCGAGACTTTGGCTCCCGCAACTCGTTCGGGGGCAGAACGCTGCGCTCGATCTGATTTACAAAATGGTTCAGCCACACGACGTTTGTCCCATCCTTCCTTTTCCGGGGTCAGACCCGCGACTCCCAGATCGTTTGATTGAGTCATATTCCGTCGAAATGGAGAGTGGTTGGAAGGTCGATCCAAGGAATATAGTGTACGCCCATGAAAGAAGTCCGTTAGACCTCTATCGAGCGATTTTGAGAATCGACGACGCAAGAAAGACAATCTTTGAGCGTATCGGCTCGCAAATTGTGTTGTCGCCCGTTGGAAGCAAGCTGCTCTCTATGGGCGCTTTGTTAGCAGCTTTAGAACGCGACTTCCCCGTGGTGTACGTAGAGGCTGTAGCGTACAGGGTTAATTTCGAAGCGTTGGATAAGCGCACACAAGACGCGACGCCACTAGTTCATTTATGGTTAGATGGAGAAGCCTATGGTAGCCAAGACGCAAATAAGGACCCGCAGTAAGCCAACCGCATGGGGCATCGGTTTGATTGCCTTGGATCTCATTCTAGATGGAGGCGATCCGAAACCTCGTCTATCAGCGGGCGGGACATGCGGAAATGTCATGGCCATTCTCAGTCGCTTAGGTTGGAATGCAGTTCCCGTTGCTCGACTAGCAAGCGGAGGCGTCTCCAGTCTAGTGATGGGTGATCTGCGACGATGGAACGTGGACACAAGTCGATTGCAACTTCGCCCCACGGCAAGGGTGCCCATCATCGTTCAACGAATACGAAAGGATGCAAACGGAATCCCTTTTCACTCGTTTTCGTTCAGCTGCCCGAACTGTGGCAAGCGCTTGCCAAGTTTTCAGGCTGTCAGGACTGACTCGATTCCAGAAATGACTTCGCAGCGCGAGCGGCGGCCCAAAATAGTGTTCATTGATCGAGTCTCACGGAGCTCCATTTCTTTGGCCGAGGCAGCAAACAAACGCGGAGCGATCATCTATTTTGAACCTTCAGCAGTATCACAAAAGAAACTCTTCGACGAATTGATGCAGTTGGCGCACATCGTCAAATATTCACAAGATCGCTTATTTGATTTTGGAGAACTCGATTGGCGTCCTCAAATGTTGTTAGAAGTCCGAACGTTGGGAAGAGGCGGTCTGCGTTTCAGAACGACACTCGATAGCAGCCAGAAACGATGGAGGAACTTGGAGGCCGTTCAACCGTTGCGCGTCAAGGACACGGCAGGTTGTGGCGATTGGCTTTCCGGTGGTTTGATTAACAGTCTTTGCCGGGATGGGCTGAGAGGACTCAAAGAGTGCACGTTTGACCAGGTACTCGGAGGCTTGGCTTCCGGACAGGGACTTGCGGCGTGGAATTGTGGATTCGTGGGCGCTCGCGGCGGCATGTACAGCGGTTCTGAGGCCGATTTCGCACGGTTAGTCCGTCGCCTGCAAATTGGGAAACCCGCTATGTGCACCACCGAAGACGATTCAGTATCGGCCACAGGATATGAGAGTCTAATATGTGACGTATGCCAGCCCTCGGATGGGGGACACGATCAGACTATTTCGCGAATTGGTTCCTTGCAACAGCGCCTGAACTGAGCGAGCAAGCCTTATTTTCGCTGCTAAGCTTTTAAACAACCAAGCTCGACGATGTTCAGTTCCATGCTTCGAGGAATTCTGCGATCATTCTTGAATTGTCGATAGCCGTTGGAGTCAAGAGCACAATCGAATCGAATCCTTTTCGCAAGGCGGCGCGCCGCAGTTTTGCATCAAGGGCGAGGCGTTTGGGAACACTCATATTCGGCGAAGATTCGACTCTGCCGATCAACTCCACCTCAATGTAGTGGTCGTCTCCGATGATAGGCGCATATTGCGACTCTTGCCGGGATATCTTCTGGTCGTCCGTAAAACTCCGCCTCTCCAAAACTAGAGGCGAAAAACTTTCCCCGCTTCTCATAAGCTCGCGGGTCCATTGGCGGAACGTGCCACCAGACCTTTCAATTGACGTGACGAATGAGCTTTTGCAGATAGCTCTCCGGCAAGAGCGGTTCCCTCAAGCGAGGAGCTAGTCCCTTCCGTTTCGGCGGGCTCACATGTTTTGGAGTAATCGTTTGCTTACCCAACACTCCTCCTCAGGCGGTTGTCAGGGCAATTCGTCGGCGGAGGTGACCACGCGGTAATCGACTCCCAACGCCCCCGTGAAGTGGCGTTTCCCACAATGGATCTTCTGATTCTCAGTGCCGCGCAAATCGTCTGCCACCGTTGAGCTCTTAGTTTCGCGAACCAAGTAGAGCAGAGGGCCGTCTTCCCCAAAAACCTGTTCCATGACGAGGCCCCAGTCTGGGTTGTATTGGCCGACCGGCGTTCCCACTTTGAACCAATTGGGCAGTTTTATAAACAGGTGCACATTCTTCATCTTCTTCAACTTCTCGACAAACTTCTTCTCAGTCTCGGACTGCACGACAATGTGGTCATAGATGGAATTGTCCACAGCGATCAACCGCTCAGAAACGGTTTCTTCTTCTTCCACCCACTCGCTCATGTCGTACCAGGTTCCGTCCTTCAGATACTGAATGCCGTCCACTAGTTGCTGGACGGCCTTTTCCCGAACAATGCGCGCCGCCTGCAACGCGAATTCTTGGGGGTTATCCAACGCAGCCTGCCGGTTCTTGGTCTGCGTGACAATCGTAGTCAGTGTCTTCCGCGTGAGCTTAATCGGCGGCGTGATGTGCGCAATGAGGTCTTCGATCATCGCAACAACGTTCGGGGCGGCCTGACGGCCTATCAGCGTGGCAACGACTCGTTGCCCGAAATGTTGGTAGTCCAGACGATCTTCTTTCTCGTCTGCCGTTACTTCCGCCTTCGAAGCAACAATGCGAGGAGGATCAATTGTCAGTTTGTCCAGTGCGGCTAGAACGTCGGTGATCAGTTTGTCGGAGTCCACGGTGACCTGATACCGCGTCTTCAGTTTGATCTTCTCCCACAGATTGAGAAACTCTTCCGGCAACGCATCTAGTGGCTTGCGCTTAGCGATTCGCTTTTGCCGCGCGTTGACAGGCCTCGGCGCTGCACCTTCTTTGCCAAACGCCTCTTCCATCTCCGCCTGCAATGCCGAGACAAACAATTCGTAGCTCTCGTTTGCCACAACCGTAAGCACGTTTGTCTTATCTTCCGTCACGCGCTGACCTTGTTGGTTCACTACCAGCCGCATGCCCCGCCCGACCTCCTGCCGCTTCTTAACTTCAGACACCGTTTGATTTAAGGTGCAAATCTGACATACGTTCGGGTTGTCCCAGCCTTCGCGCAGTGCGCTATGCGAGAAGATGAAGGCCACGGGCTCATCGAATGACAACAAACGCTCCTTGTCTTTCATGATGAGGTTGTAGGCCGCTCGATCCTCCGCGCTCTGTCC
>Ga0185299_10003118_pt1 | contig 23069 bp, 27 predicted proteins | sample PaiPotPPA55metaG_FD_128002 | JGI IMG/M metagenome (GOLD analysis project Ga0185299, IMG submission 128002) | Iron sulfur acid spring bacterial and archeal communities from Banff, Canada, to study Microbial Dark Matter (Phase II) - Paint Pots PPA... ... | reverse complement strand
CGAACGAAGACCGACTGGAGCATTGCCTTCGTTACGCGAAGATTGAGATTAAGCGGGACTACTTGGCAAGCAAAAGCGGGAATCTCTACGTTGAGTATTGGAACAACAGAAAAAAGTCCGGGCTGCGAGTGACGGAGGCCGCGTATTGGGCGTTCACCTTAGGCAACGTCGGGGAGGAGTACGACTTAATACTGCCGACGGACCTGCTTAAGAAAATTGTGAAGTATTTTGTGGTGGCCGGAAAAGAAACAACCGGCGGTGACCGTGAAGGCACAGCGGGAATATTGGTGCCCCTTGACGCATTCAATCCTGCTGTTGCCACGAAGAAATATCACAACTTCGACCCCGACAAATGGAATCCCTGGGAAGGCGCGTTGCCAACCAAGGGTGACGTGGTAGCCATTCTCCAAGAGCTAAAGCGAACGCGGTTGGAGGCGTTTGAAGAAGTGACCGACACTAATACGACCAAGGCAATGAAGGCCGCGAGGAAGTCCACGAAGAAGACCGCAAAGAAGCGAAAGGTTGGAATAAGGAAATGAAACTGTTCTCCGGTGTTCACGAAGTCAGGCTGCTCCGTCCGAACGGCGTTAGCGTTGGTTATTTCGATGATTGGAACGCCGCGCTCCAAGCGGTGGAGAATGAGCCGTCACAATACAAGGCTTGTTACTTCAGCTTGAATCCCATAAAGCTTCCGCCCGGAATTCCGCTCAATCCCCGTTCACTTAATCCGGCGGCCGGGGCGGCGTCCGACGCAGACATAGAGTGCCGCGTGTCACTGCTCATTGACCTGGACCCTCCCCGGCCAGCGGGCACCAATTCCACCGAAGCCGAAAAGCAGGCCGCACGCGAACAGGCCGAACGGGTCAAGGAATGGCTGATTTCGCAGGGATGGCCGGAACCGATGCTAGCCGACAGCGGCAATGGATGGCACCTCATATTTCGCATTTTCGCGGCCAACGATGAACAGGCAACGGCGCTAGTCAAGTCCGTGCTTGCACGCCTGCATCAGTTGTTTCCAATGGTGGACCCAGGGAACTTTAACGCCTCTCGCATTTCGAAGCTGTACAACTCATGGGCGCGAAAAGGCCAGCACGCTGAAGAGCGGCCGTGGCGTCGCTCTTGCATCGTGAGCGAGGGAAGCGACACGGTTGTGACGGAGCAGCAACTACGCGCCTTGGTCCCCGTGTCCGTCGTTACGCAGCCAAAATCCGATGACATTAAACTCGCTGGGTTGGTTGGCTTCCTCGATTACTACAGCATCGGGGTCCGCTCAGAACCGCGCGAAGTATCGGGTGGATGGCAAGTTGAAATCGAATGCCCCTGGGCGAATGAGCACTCCGATGATAGCCGACGCGACACAGTAGTTTCCTTCATAGCAGGCCGGGGATACGGCTTCAACTGCTTCCACTCGCATTGCCGGGACCGGCATTGGCGGGAGTTGCGCAAAGAAGTTGAGCAGCGCAACCCCGGACTAGCTCCGTACTTCGGGAAACTCCCGCCGATGACGCACTCTGACATCGCGCGGTCATTCATCGAAGCTCACGATGGGTTTGTGCGTGTCTATGACCTAAGCAACGAAACCGGCGTTTGGATGCCGGGCAAGCGGTGGCAGTTGGGTGACCCCGGCGATGCTCTTCTGCGGTTGGCGATACGGCGTTACCTAGATGACCTCTTCGAGCGATACCCCGCACCCGAACAGGGGAAGTCTGATTCGCGCCGTCAGCTAAAACAAGCGGCGTTCGTCAGCGGAGTATTGGCCGAAGTTAAGCCTTGGCTTCCTCCGAAATCCAGCCGTGATTTTGACGCCGACCCTGCGATTCTTCCTTTGCCTAACGGTAAGGTTGCTGACCTTCGACACGGCATCATCCGAGATATGCGCCGGGAGGATTGCCAGACCAAGCGATTGACCATCACGCCCGCCGATGTTCCAACACCACGCTGGGATAGATTCCTACGGGAAATCACGCGCGGGGATGAAGAGCTTGCGGCGTTCATCGTGCGTTTGTTTGCGTTGGCAATCACCGGACTATCGCTTCATCATTTGATATTCCTCCACGGCCGGGGGAGAAATGGCAAAGGCGTGAGTCTTCGATTGCTAGAGCGAATCCTGGGCCAAGGAATGTTCTCCGTCGTTTTGAAACCATCTGACGTTGAATATGGCAAGGGCGGTGACCGCGATAAAAGACTCATGGGCGCACTTCCTGGGATGCGGATGGCTTTCACCGGGGAAACGGTAGGTGCAAACCTCGATTGGACTTTGCTCAAGACGCTGACAGGCGGCGACACGCTGAAGGGCGCGAAGCTGTATCAAGACGAAGCCGGATTTACGCCGTCGCACACTCTGTTTCTTTTGACCAATGAACGGCCTAAGCTCCCTCCCACGGCTGCGTTCAAAGGTCGGTTAATCTTCGTGCCGTTTCACGCGGACTTCAGCAACTCCGGTGATATGACCCTTGAGACAGACCTTCGACGGGAAATGCCGGGCATTCTGTGGAAGCTAATCCAAGTAGCGCCGTCCGTGTTTATCCGTGGCGTTGAGCCTCCGGCGTCGGTTCTGGATGCAACTGCCGATGTCCTGGATGAGAACGACGTTGCCGCGCCGTTCATCGAACAACGCTTGGTTGAAGACCCGGAAGCGGTCACCACACAACCCGAGATGCGAGACGCTATCCAGAAGTGGTTAGGTCGCATGATGGCCGACTCTGAAGTTGACCGCATCATGGAAGGCATTAAGGCGAAGTGGAGCTTGGGGCGCAGGCGGTTAAAGGGCGACAAGAACCAAACGCGTGGTTTCATCGGCGTTCGCGTCGTTACATCCTAGAGACTGAGACACTGAGACAGTCTCAAAGCATTGTTTTGGTTATGTCAAGTAAAGTTATATGGGTCTATTACTTACGGCTAATACAATGCAAAACGGCGTCTCTGAGACACCGGGCTGGAAGCGGGGAAAACAATGGGAATGCTACCACCAAGAATGTGCTCGAAGTGCTACGCCACGGCTGAGCCGGGGAAGACGCTTTGCTTCGCTCATCGGACTACGCCGGACATTCGACAGCGCAGCCCGCTTAAGAAGCTCTATGACCGCAAACTGTGGCGGGTCTACACAAAGCAAGCCGTCATGCTTCGGGACCCACAATGTAGTGAGCTTGTTAACGGGACACGATGTCCGCTCTTGGCTACGGACATTCACCATGTTATTGACGCCGTGGATTGGGTAGAGCAACACGACGGCGATGAGATGTCCTTTTACGACACGGATAACCTAGCCGGGCTCTGCAAGGCGCACCACACGCGGCATACATCGCTGCGACACCACGGGAGAGAGGCTAGGAAGTGAGGGAAGGCCGACATTGTTGGGAGAAATATACCCCACCCCCGGTATGGGGTTCGCTTTACATTCGCCCTTTGTTCTCAACGGGCGGTCCCCGCTGCTTTGCACGCGCGGGCAGTGATTTTCAAATAGTATGAAAGTAGTTAACAATTCGATTGTGATGTATTACCTAGTAGTTAACCGAGGATTAGGCCACATTTAAGGGGGAATTCAAATGTCACAGGGAAGCACGATTCAAGAGCAATTACGCAAGGCACAGCTAGAAGCCGAACGGCTAAGGGAACAACTCAGGAAAAAGAAGACCGCCGAACGTAAAGAAGGCTGGAAACCGCCCTTCCCAGGCGCACACCGGGGCTACTAACAGGCAGCTACGGGGATGAATTTCGCCGTATCGGCAAGCTGGCAATTAGGGCAAAGCTGGGCGGGAAGAATCCAAGCCTTAGAATCCGGCCCGAGCGTGAAAAACGTGAAGTTCAGGACTAGCAAGGCGCGGTCACATTTCGGGCATTTTGCGGGGAAGGGCTTTTGCGACAGCGCGTCCATCACGTCTTCCACGTCGGGTGGAATGGGTGGGAATGCTTGCATGGAGTAGGACTTTACCCGCCGCCCCCGAAGGTAGTCTGTTCAATATTGCTCACTTTTGTACGGTAGCGTTCATATGACTATTGCCCACAAATCCGAATGGCTCACCGCACGCGAAGCGGCCGCGTACCTCAAGGTGAAGCCACGTTCTCTATTGCTGTGGGTCCGGCAAGGGAAGATTAAAGCGTACGCGCTAACCGGCACCGAACGCCGTGTCTGGCGATTTCTGAAGGAAGACCTTGATGCTGGGCTGCTTTCCCGCCCTGTGGTAAGCTCCGATTCGCCAGCCGTGCTCACGGAAAGGCTTCTCAGTTGAAACGAGCACGGAAACCGATAGCAATTCGCAACGAAGCGCGGGGAACGTGGGTGTTCTTCCCCGTACTCAATGGAAAGAGGACAACCCGCAAGCTGGGCACCCTCATGGAACTAACGCAAGACCAAGCCAACCGCAGAGCTGAGGAAATGTTGCGCGGTCTAAAACTTCAGGCCGTCCGCAAATCGCCAACAGTCCTGTGGGTAGTGGAGCAATACCGAATCGAAAAGATGCCAAGGCTTCGCCACAGCACGCAGCGGGTCACCGAACTGTGGATTAAGAAATACGTCTTGGCGTCCTGGGGCACGAAACTAATTACCGACCTACAACCGCGCCCCGTAGAGCTGTGGCTAGAGTCCTTGCCGCTGGCACCTAAGACGCGCGGGCATCTGCGGGAACTACTACACCGCTTAGTGGATTACGCGATGTGGTGCGGTTCTATTCCAGTTGGAACCAATCCCATCTCGCTAGTCACTGTACGGGGCTCATCGAAACGTCAAACGAAACCGCGAAGCCTTACCGTAGCTGAATTTCACGTCTTAGCGAAGCATTTGCGTGAGCCATTCAAGACGATGGTGCTCATGCAACTGTGCCTGGGGTTGCGCGTATCGGAGCTTCTGGCACTCCGATGGCAAGATGTCGATTGGATGGGCTCGAAGCTCAACGTTGAACACGGGATTGTGAATCAGCATCTCGATGCTGTGAAGACGGAAGGCTCACGCAAAATGATGGCACTTGACGCCCAATTGTTCCATGTTCTAGCCGCGTGGAAACAAGCTACGCAGTTTCCCGATGCCGGGGATTGGCTGTTTCCTTCGCCGGTGAAACTTGGACGCTTGCCATATTCCTACACGGGATATTGGCGGGCACTGCACACGGCGACCACGAGCGCGGGGCTTGGTCACATGGGTACGCACGCGTTCCGGCATAGCTATCGTTCATGGCTTGATAGCGTGGGGACCGCCATCACTGTGCAACAGAAGCTCATGCGGCATAGTGACATCAAAACCACGTTGAATATCTACGGGGACGTTGTGACGGATGAGATGGAACGCGCGGGTTCAAAAGTTGCGGCCCTTGCGATGAATCCTGATTCCAAATTGATTCCAGCGGCTATAAGCCATTGAAAGAATGGCTCCTCAGGTAGGACTCGAACCTACAACCCTCCGGTTAACAGCCGGATGCTCTGCCATTGAGCTACTGAGGAGTGGAAAGCGTGCTCGCTTGCACGCTTGGAATTGTAAATAAAATCATACCAGAGGCGATGAGTGATTGGAATCCTCATGGATTGGAATCCTCATGTCGGCAGGCGCAGGTCTTCTGCTAACCTAATCCTCGACGACTCGTCCACAGCATAAACTCAACCAAAGTGAGGTCTTCATTATGGGAGGTTCGCGCTTGCTGATTGTTTTCTTGAGCCTGTTCATTTCCATCTGCGCCCTGGCGCTTGCGGAGGATTCGAGGGCCGCGGAATCGAACGTTCTCGATTCCACCGCCGATACCACCGGTCCCAATACCACCGCTCCCCATACATCGAATGGCCCTCCCAAGGCTAAAGTTGCGCCGGTTGAGGATATTGTGCAGGGGCACAAAGTGATCGATCCTTACCGTTATCTCGAAAACCCGAACGATCCCGAGACCAAACTTTATGTTGAGCAGGAACTCGCCTACACCCGCTCCGTCCTTGACCCGCTGCCCGGTCGTGACAAGATCAAGGCGCGCCTCTCGCAATTGCTGGAAATCGGAACCGTGGGCGCTCCGCAGATGGGCGGCAAATATTACTTTCATACCCGGCGCGAGGGCAACCAGAATCAACCTGTCCTTTATGTTCGCGAACGCGTGGACGGCGAGGATCGAGTTCTGGTCGATGTGAACAAGATGTCAAGCGACGGGACTGTGGCGCTCGACTGGTGGTTCGCCGCCGAAGACGGCAAATATGTGGCGTACGGAACGTCCGCAAGCGGATCGGAAGAAAGCACGCTGCATCTCATCGAATCCTCGACAGGCAAGCTTTTGCCCGAGACTATTGAGCGCACTCGCTTCGCCAGCATTGCGTGGATGAAAGACAGTTCAGGGTTTTACTACACTCGCCATCCTAAAAAGGGCGACGTGCCTGCCGGAGAAGAGGTTTATCACGTCAAAGTTTTCTACCACCAGATCGGAAGCGACCCGGCGAAGGATGCGTTGGTCTTCGACGAGAGCAAGAATCCGCAGGACATTCCGAATGTGACTCTTTCCGAAGACGACCGCTGGTTGCTGATTAATGTTCAGCATGGATGGACTAAGACCGAGATGTACTTACAAGATTTGCCATCGAAAAATCCTCCGCTACAAATCACCACCGGCAAAGATTTTCTTTACGGCGGAGAATTCTTTCAGGGAAAGCTCTATATCACCACCAATGAAGACGCCCCGCACTATCGCGTCTTCGTGGCCGATGCGACCAATGCAAAGCGCGAAAACTGGAAGGAAATTATTCCGCCATCGGATGCCGTGCTGCAAGACGCGAGCGTGACTGGCGGGAAGTTGCTGGCTCAGTACGAACACGATGCGACCTCCGAACTTAAGCTCTTTACGCTGGATGGCAAGAAGATCGGTGATATCGCATTACCCGCCATCGGCGATGTTTTCAGTGCCTCCGGCCGCTATGATCGCAATGAAATATTTTTTGGATTCCAATCTTTCACGGCTCCTCCCAGTATTTATCGCATCGACTTGGACGATCTGAAGAGTGCTCTATGGGCTAAAGTTGATGCGCCTTCCATCGATCCGACCGCTTATGACGTGCAGCAGGTTTGGTACACCTCGAAAGACGGGACGAAAGTTCCGATGTTTGTCGTCAGCAAAAAGGGAATCGAAAAGAATGGCAAGAATCCAACCTTGCTCACCGGCTACGGCGGTTTCAACATCTCGCTGAAGCCGACTTTTAATCGCAGCATGTATCTCTGGATGGAGCACGGCGGCATTTACGCTGTCGCTAACCTGCGCGGGGGCGCAGAGTTCGGCGAAGACTGGCATCGCGCTGGCATGCTCGAGAAAAAGCAGAATGTTTTTGACGACTTCATCGCCGCCGGCGAATATCTGATCGCACAAAAATATACCGACAAAGATCATCTCGCCATTCAAGGCGGATCGAATGGCGGCCTGCTGATGGGTGCGATGATTACGCAGCGGCCCGATTTATTCCGCGCCGTTGTATGCGCCGTCCCGTTGCTCGACATGCTGCGCTATCAGAATTTTCAGATCGCGAAATTGTGGATTCCGGAATATGGCTCGTCCGACGACGCCAAGCAGTTCGAATGGCTCTATGCTTATTCGCCCTATCATCATGTGAAACAGGGCCAGGAGTATCCCGCGATCCTTTTTCTGACCGGCGATACCGATACGCGCGTTGATCCCATGCACGCGAAAAAAATGGCCGCGCTCATGCAAGCCGAAGCCAAGAATGGCTCCAGCAAGGAAAGGCCGATTCTGCTGCGCATCGAAACGAAAGCCGGGCATGGACAGGGCAAACCCGTCACCAAGCAGATTGAGGAGAGCACGGACATGTATTCGTTCTTGTTTTGGCAGTTGGGGGTAACACCCTAGCCGGCCGGTTGCCCTGTGCTCCTCTGTGCGCTCTGTGGTTAAATGATCTCGTGGTCACCGAGCAGAAAATCCGCGTTCTCGTAGCAAAGCCCGGCTTGGACGGCCATGACCGCGGCGCCAAGGTTATCGCCCGTGCCCTCCGCGATGCAGGCATGGAAGTCATCTACACCGGCCTACGCCAAACGCCGGAGATGATTGTCAGCGCATCTTTGCAGGAAGATGTGCAGGTCATCGGACTTTCGATACTCTCGGGCGCTCATAACGCCATCGTTCCGCGCGTGATGGACCTGCTCAAACAAAATAAGATGGATGATGTTTTGGTGCTGGTGGGTGGAATAATCCCCGATCAGGATATCGAGGGCCTCAAAAAAATTGGCGTAGCCGGAATTTTCCAGCCTGGCACTCCAATGGACGACATCGTCAAATTCATCCGCGAGCATGCAAAACCGCACGACGTGACGGCAGTTTAGTCCACGCTGTTAGTCCACCCTGACCAACTCTTCCTGTCTTGACGCTGCCAGACTTAATGTGAAACCAAAGTTTCTCGAGACCCTTCTAACATGCATTTTCGGTTGCGGGAAAGACTTACAATTCAAAGTATGGAGCGCAAGATTTTCTGGTTTTCCTTCACCGTGCTCGGCATTCTTGCTGACGTTGTGCTTCCACTTTGGTGGGCCCTCGGCGCTACCATACCTATTGGCTACATTTCGTGGTGGATCGCCTATCGCAGCGGTTGGTTCGAATAACGACATCATTCGGGACGATCGCTGGTTGACCATCCGCCATAATCCGCGTCTATATCCAGGTTGATTGCGGTCAGGCTTTGGGCTTGAGCTCTTCCATGACACTTTGAATCAGTTCTTTGGCATCGGTGAGATTTTTCATGATGAGCTGGATGTCCATAACTGGTTTGCCCGGCCAGCGCTGGCTCTGGCAATAGACGCTGTGCTGGCCGACCAGGGCCATCGCGTCGGTTACCAGATCCATGGTGACGGCAAGACGTCCCCGGGGAACACCCATGCGGAGTTCAAAGTGTTCGAGCTCTTCCTGCTTTTCGTTGAACACGGCCATCAAGAGATTGTAAATGGCGATGCGGGTATAATTTCGCTTTCAGCAGCTGGCCGTTAGCTGTTGGCTTTTACCTTTAGCCAAAAGCCAAAGCCACAAAGTTAGTACCATCCCAGGAGGAAAGACGATGAAGAAAGTTGCTTTACTTACATCACTGCTTTTTGCGCTTGCCGTACTCGCTTCCGCTCAAATGGACATGCAGAAGGACAACACCAAGCGGCCCAGTCCGCCGGCGAACGCCGAGTGCAAGTTTTCCAATGGCAAGACCATCAAGGTTGCCTATTCCAGCCCGCGCGCCAAGGGACGAAAGATTTTTGCCGACGCCGGCGAAAAGCCCGTGGTGCCCTACGGCCAGATCTGGCGCACCGGCGCGAATGAAGCGACCACCTTCGTTACTGATGGAAATGTAAACGTCGGCGGCAAGGCCATCCCCGCGGGAAGCTATACAATCTTCACAATTCCGAGCTCCGACAAGTGGACCCTGATCGTCAACAAGAAGACCGCCGAATGGGGTATCCCGTACAAGTACGAAGCGGACGAACTCGGCCGGGTCGACATGAAGGTTTCCAAAACCTCGGCACCGGTGGAGAACTTCACCATCTCATTCGATCAGAGCGGCAGCAAGTGCACGATGCGTCTCGAATGGGAGAACACCCGAGCCAGCGTCGACATCACGCCGCAGTAACAGGTAATTCTTAGAGACGGGGCTCGCCCCGTCTCTCGCAGCCGGTGATCAAAGAAAAATTGTCGCAGCGCTATACTGGAAAATGATGCGGCCAATGTTGCGTTTTCTCTGGAACGCCACTCGCGGCCACCGGATTGCCCCGTGGCGCAGCCCTTATCTATTGTGGCGCATGGAGACTTTCACTGGCGTCAAGATGACCCAGATCGGGTTCCTGGAATTCTGGGAATTTATGTGGATTGAGCGTGCCAGCCTGTGGCGGTTTCTGAAGTGGACGGCGGAGATGGAACGTTACGTCCATCCCAGAGCCAAGAACTCTTGATTTTCGTGCCTGAAATGGAGTGACGGGCGCCGTTTTCCAAGGTGGGGCGGCCGGGTTTGTTGTGATGCAAAGGTGCGCCGGGTGCCCCACTCATTCGCGTACTTTGCGAATGAGTGGGTTTCGTCACCATCCGAGTGTATGGGGATCACCGTAGTGATTCCGTCCCTAGCCCTATTCTCAGCGGATGACTAAGGGGCTGGTTCGCTATTATGGCACGGGGCAGTTGCATTTCATTACGGGCAGTTGCTACTGCCGCCAGCCACAGTTGCATACCGCCAGACGCCGCGATCTTTTCTTGGGAATCCTCGAACAAACGAGGCGCAGGTACCACTTCGTCGTGCATGGGTATGTGCTCATGCCGGAACACTTTCATCTGCTCATTACCGAACCGGAGACGGGCGATCCTTCGGTGGTGATGAAAGTCCTGAAACAGCGTTTTTCGCGGCAGGTGAAGACGCTTCGAAAACGAACGGCCGCAGGCCAGATTGGGTTATGGGATTCTACTCCCGAGCCGGTTTGGCAGAAGCGCTTCTACGACTTCAATGTGTGGAGCGAACGCAAGCGAATCGAGAAACTGCGCTACATGCACCGCAATCCAGTGAAGCGCGGGCTGGTGGAACAGCCGGAGCAGTGGAGATGGAGCAGTTTCCGCGCCTATTACTACGGCGAGCATGGAGCGGTCCGCGTTAACTTTCAGGAGTGGCCGATCACGATAAAAGCTCGTCCGGTGGAGAAATTTAGTGAGGAGAGCAGCACGCCGCGCCCACTCATTCGCAAACTACGCGAATGAATGGGGCACCCGGCCAGGAACTCTTGATGTTCGTGTCTGAAATGGAGTGATGGGCGCCTCGCCCGTCTTCTTCAACCCTAGCCAACGCCATCCATCACTACATTCACTTCGCTGCCTTTCCCCGCTCCCATCAACTGAAAGGCGGAACCCCGATTCGCAGCAACTTCCAAAAATCCCATGCTGCCGAGAATTCCGAAAACTTCGCCGGGAGCGCCTTCCGCGTAGTTCGTACACATCCGCGTTGCCAGCGCCTTGGTGCCAATCGCGATCTTGAAGGCTGGAGGCGTCGTTCCGAAAAGTTGAGGCGCATCTTTCGGAGTTATGTTGGTCACGAGATTGCCAAAGCGATCGACTTTTAGAACCACTCCGCGCAGGGTGCGCTCGTCAACGGGCTTGGGACGCGGCGAAGCAAAGCGAACATAGTCGGTGATCTCGTCGCCGAAACGGTCTGCGCCGAGACCCTTGGCGAGATTCGCGGCCACAGGCGCGAAGATATCGCGACCATGAAATGTATTGCTGCGAGGCTCCCGAAAATAATGCTCGGCGGTGATATGGCGGACCGAGATCCGTTCTTCGCGTTCGTAAATCAGAGAAAGAACACCGTTATCGGGAGCAACAAATATGTGCTTGTCCGCGGTCAGAATCACCGGCCTGCGCGCCGTCCCCACTCCCGGATCGATGATCACCATGTGCACGGTTTCCGAGGGGAAGTAGGAGTAGGCCTGCGCGATAGTCAACGCGCCGTCCAGTATATCGAAGGGTTGCACCGCATGAGTGATATCGACGATCTGCGCCTCGGGAGCAATTTCCAGGATCACGCCCTTCATGGCGCCGACGAAATGATCGTTAACTCCGAAATCAGTGGTGAGAGTAATGATAGGGATGCGTGCCAACTAGGGACCTCGTCCGTCCAGAATTTTCAGGGACTTCCGAAGTATCGGATGGCGTCGGACGCCGCGTCAAGACACATGAGTAATTCTGAATGAGGTGCCCCAGAACGAATGGTCACTTCTGCCTAGCCTCAGCTTCCGCTAGCCATCCGCGGCGCAGTTTTTTAGGCGGGATATTAGACATGTAGGGTTTGATATCGAGAATCGGCGTCCCATCTAACATGTCGACGCCGCGAACATGCAGATCGGCGCCGTCGCGGCGATGCAACTCGACGGTCGTCAAGCCAATCGGATTCGGACGCCGCGGCGATCGGGTCGCAAATACTCCATGTGGCCGGTTGTCGAATGGCGGTGAACCCAGCAATTCGAACCCATGGGAGCGATCAAACTCCCAAATAACGATGAGATGCGAGAAGCCCTCGATGTCGGTGAGTCCCTGCTCAAAAACCGGCAGGATTTTGAGCACACCATCGGCCTCATGCTTAACGCCAAGCCCCTTGGGAATCTCGCTTCCGTCCTTGTACGGAGTACTCGCAAATCCAATCGGCTGCGAAGTAAACATGCAGGCGGCAGTCCCCTTCCCATATCGACAGTGAATTGGAAGTCGGAAACTATTTCAGTCGAGCGCAATATTCCCAGATCCGGTATGAACGGAAACCATGGGGCCACCGCCACGCACTTTGCCGACCACGCTCTTACGCGCCTCCTGGACGCGGCCTTGGACAGTGGTGCTCACCGGATGACCCAACGTGACATTTCCTGAACTCGATGAGATATCGACATCGAATGCGGCGTCGGACGGCACCCGCAGATCGACGTTCCCTGAACCGGTGCGCACATTCCACATGTTCTTGGGCGCGCCGTTGCCGCGAATATTTCCGCTGCCAGCCTCGGCGTGGAACCCTCCATTGACGCCGTTCACGGTGATGTTGCCGGAGCCGGTGCGGATCTCAACGTCGCCCGCCCCAGTCTCTTCAATTTGAATGTCGCCGCTACCCGCTTTAATTTTTGCTGGCCCGGAAAGCTCGCGGCCTTTTACATTTCCTGAGCCAGTCTGGAAGCGCATCTCCCCCGTGAGTCGTGCCAGTTTCAAGTCACCCGATCCGCTTTGGAGATCGATATTTCCCTTGATACCTTCCACAACCTGGTCACCACTGCCGGTGTGGGAGCGAACGGTGGTCTGCTCTGGCACGGTGATTTCGTAATCAACGGAAATGTTGTTCATGTTGATGTAATCGATGCGAATGCCGTTGCCGTTCTGGCGAATTGGAGGATTATTCTGTAACTCCTGCACCTCAGCTTTGTGGTCGCCGCCGAACCAGGAACTACCCGAGTGAATCTTGGCGTGGATCGCAACCGTTCCCGATGCACCATTGCGGACAGTGATGTCACCAGACTTGGTCAGCACCTCCAGATCAACTGGACCATTAACCTGGTAGGAACGGTCGAACGTTCCAATTACGGACGCGAAACCCGTTACCGCAGTAGTCGACAGACCAGCCAGAATTAGAGCGCGTAGCACCGCGTTCCTTAATGCAACTCGCATCGTTTGCGCCTCAAAGTATTAGTATTGATGTATTCAGCTCCGACTCATAGTGGTCGCACGCACTTCATCGATGGGATAGCTCCCAGCCCCGGGATTCATATCTCACGGCTCTTTCTGGCGAGATCGTGCCTACTGCAACACAACCTGATCGCCTTCCTTCAAACCTTGCAGCAATTCGGTCTTGGCGCCGTTTGAGATGCCAATGTTTACGGCAAGCTTCTTTTTGCCATCTTTTGCTTTGGTATCAGGAACTTCGACCGATGCCTTTTTGTCTTTGTCATAGATGATCGAGCCTTCAGGGATTTGCAGCACATTCTTATGCTCTTCAAGAATGATTTCCGCATTCGCCGTCATCATCGCCTTCAGGACACCTTCGGGATTGTTGATCGAAACTCGCACCTCGAACGTGGTGACGTTATCTTTTTCGACGCCCATGGGCGAAATCTTCGTCACTTTACCGGTAAAGGTTTTGTCCTTGAAAGACTCCACTTTGATCCGTGCCGGCTGACCCAGATAAACCTTGCCAATGTCGCTCTCATCTACTTTGCCTTTAACGTACACCTCACTGGTATCGCCAAGCGTCATCACCAGCGTGGCCGACGACCCGAGCACGAGGATCGAGCTGACCGCATCGCCAATCTCCACGTCGCGGGAGAGAACGATGCCGTCAATTGGCGATTCAATAGTCGTGTACGCGAGCTGCTCCTCGAGTTGCTTCAGATTCGCGCGGTCCTGTCCGACCTGGCCCTCGGCTTGGCCAATCTTCGCCTGCAAAACTTGCAACTGCGCTTTCGATACATTCTGTTTGTTCAACGACATCTCGTAATTCTTTTGAGCGTCGTCGAGCGCGGAAACGGAAACGACGCCTTCCTTTGCCATTCCCTGGGCGCGTTCATAAGCACGTTTGAGCAAAGGAACATCGGGGCCCTGGGCATCGACTTTGGCGCGCTCGAGATCGGCACGCGTGCCATTCAAGCTGGCACTCGACGCGTCCAACTGCGCGCGCGCCTGAGCGACACGAGCCTGAATCTCGTCCCGGTCGAGTTCAGCGAGTACCTGACCCTTCTTAATCTTGTCGCCGTACTCGACGTAGAGCTTTTTCACGATGCCGCTTGCCTTCGACTTGAGCTCGACCTTGGTGATGGGCTCAATCTTGCCCGTTGCCACCACGCTCTTCGCGAGGTCTCCCTTCTCGACTTTCGCCAGCTTGGAGGGGTCGATTTTGGTGCCACCACTGGTGGCTGCGATCAGCGCTCCGGCAACCACAAGAACCAGAACCACCGCGATGGAGACGTAGATAATCCGCTTGCGCCGCTTTTTTTTGCTATTGCCATTACCTTCCACAACCGCCTCCCACATGACTTCAAATCTTAGTGATCCAACTGTTAATACGGAAGGAACTTCAGATTAGTTCCTCGAGAACCTGGCTAATGTAGAGACGGGGCTGGCCCGTCTAAGTACTACGCGGGTATTAGACCGCGATCCGCTGAAAAAGAAAGCAGTTCAGTTGCGGGCAATTAAGGGATTGACTCCCTATTGTACCGCTACCGAGTTACGGGAGCCGGGTCAGCACGAACGAACGGACTGCAAACTGAGAAGCGAACGGCAAACCGAGAAGCGAACGGCAAACCGAGAAGCGACGGCAAACCGAGAAGCGAACACCGGCGCTCTCTGTCCCTGCAATTTCAAATGATTATCCCTTTGGAATGTTAGAATTAGAGCTTCATGATTGCATACGTGCTGCTGCGGGTGTTTGTCATCCTGCTTCTGGTGGCGGCCAATGCCTTCTTCGCCGCAGCTGAGTTTGCGCTGGTCAGCGTGCGCGAAACGCGCATACAGCAATTAATCGAATCTCACCGTGTTGGAGCGCGCACGGTTCTCAAGCTCCACCAGCAACTGAGTCGCGTGGTAAACGGTGTGCAGCTAGGCATCACCATCACGAGTCTGACTCTAGGGTGGCTGGGGGAGCCGGTTCTCGCGCGCCTGTTCGAGACTTCGATAGGGAGCGTACCCCACGCCACGCTTTACGCCCATGGCATCGCAGTCGGTGTCGCTTTTGTAATGATTACCTGCCTGCACGTGATTCTTGGAGAGCTGGTTCCGAAGTCGCTGGCGTTGCAACGAGCCGAGCGGGTCGCGCTTGCGGTTGCTGCACCCATGGACGTCTTCCTGACCTTAACCGGGCCCCTGACGATTGGCATGAGCCGCGCTGCCGGTTTTGTCCTGCGGGCCTTTGGAACGCGCGATATTCGCCACGGTTCGGTGCATTCCCCGGATGAACTTAAACTCATCATCACCGCCGCCCATCATTCCGGGCAGCTCTCTCCGGCGCAGGAGGAGTTGTTGCTGAACGCGCTCGAATTGGACAACATCACCGTGCGCCACGTGATGGTGCCGCGCCCCAGAATCTTTTCTCTGCCGTCCGACATGAACTTGGACGAAGCGCTTTCACGGGTGGTAGAGGACCAACACTCAAGAATTCCAGTCTATGATCCCCAGCGCGGCCCGGAACATATTGTGGGAGTACTTTACGCCAAAGACCTGATGCGCTGGATGCGTCTGCGCCTGAGCCTCACCTCAACTCCGCCCGCGGGGATGCGCATTTCCCAAATGACTATCGGCCACATCATGCATGACGTACTGGTGGTACCTGAAACCAAATCCCTGGCGGACATGCTCGCCGAATTCCAGCAGCGCAAGCGGCATCTGGCGGTTGTGGTCGATGAATTCGGCTCGACTGCGGGAGTGATTACCGTGGAAGACGTATTAGAGCAACTGGTGGGCGAACTGGAAGACGAATTCGATGTCGCTTCTGCGCAGTCGGCAGTCACCGACGCAAATGCTCCCATCGTGCTGGACGGAGCCGTCAATATTCGCGACTTAGAAACGCAGTACGATTTGAAACTTTCGCAGGATGAAGGTTTCGAAACCCTGGCCGGTTTCGTACTCTCACGTTTGCAGAAGTTGCCTGCGGGAGGCGAAGCCTTCGACTATGAAAACCGGCGCTTCGTGGTGGAAAAAATGGAAGGCCATCGAATAGCCACGATAAGAATCGAGCCCAAGCCGGTGACGCCTCAAGCCCAGTCAGCTTCGGCTGCAACCGTGCACCACGCCGGAGACTAGAGAGGCGCTGATTCTTGCGGATGACCGCTTAACCCAACCACGCTCATGTTTCGCTACATCATCTCGCGCGTCCTCTGTACCCTGCCGGTCATCTGGCTAGTCGTCTCGACCGTTTTCCTCCTGATCCACTTCGTTCCCGGCGACCCCATCCAGCAAATGTTAGGCGAGGGCGCTGCCGCCGGAGACATCGAGATCACGCGTCATGCCTATGGCCTTGATGTCCCGCTAGGAGAGCAATACCTCAACTACTGGAAAGGTGTGCTCCATGGTGACCTGGGCAAATCACTCCGCTTTAACCAGGGAGTCACATTGCTGATCGCACACCGCTATCCCTTCACATTGCAGCTAACGCTGGCGTCGCTATTCGTAGCGATCGTCTTGGCCATCCCTGCAGGCGTACGTTCAGCGCAAAGACGCAATCTCTGGGACGATCGCGCCCTGAGCGTGGTCAGCCTCTTCGGCCTGTCATTCCCAAACTTCGCCCTGGGCCCGGTGCTGATCTTGTTCTTCGCTGTGAGGCTGGGGTGGCTCCCCGTCTCCGGCTCTGGCACCATCGCCCATCTCGTGCTCCCAGCCATCACCATGGGCGGAGCGCTAGCCGCGATCCTAACCCGCATGGTGCGAACCTCAATGCTCGAAGAGTTAGGACAAGACTACATTCGCACCGCTCGTGCCAAAGGCCTTCCCGAACGCACTGTTGTTTATCGTCACGCGCTGCGCAATGCCATGATTCCGATTCTCACAGTTTTGGGATTGCAATTTGGCGCTCTGCTGGCCGGAGCAATCGTGACCGAAACCATCTTCTCCTGGCCCGGCATCGGACGCCTGACCATCCAAGCCATCGCCAACCGCGATTACTATCTGGTGCAGGGGTGCATTCTGGCGATTGGGCTGACGTACGTTGCGGTGAACTTTCTTACTGATTTGCTGTACTCGGCGGTGAACCCTAGGATCAGGCAGTGAATCAGGATGATAGCTAACTTAAGAATCGCGCGAGTCCGCTGTTCGCCCGATGTAAGCCCATTTTTGCCCTGACGGGGAGAATTCGCAGAAAGTTTGTCGCCCAAGGCTACGCTACGGCAACTCCCGTTTTCCGTGAATTACTGCTGCGACAACAACCTCGTCAGCTTGTAATCGATAAATAATGCGATAGGTGTAAACCATCAGTTCTCGAATATTCTCGTCGTCGAATTCGGGAACCTGGCGGCCCGCCCGTGGGAACTGAGCGAGAACTCTCACTTGACTCATGATTTTCTTAAGAACGATACCAGCATAGGCGGGCGAATCGGTCGCAATGTAGTTGGTAATGGCGTCGAGGTCCCGAACGGCTCGCAGCGACCAAACTACTCGGTGAGCCATTTGCTGAAGCGGGCCTCGACTTCGTCTTGCGAGAGCGTGCCTTTGGCGCGGGCATCTTCCAATCCCCGCCGCACTTTGTCGAGCACGTAGAGATGATACTGAATATCCTCCACCGAGCTGTTATCCGGCAATCGATTCAGTAGCAGTTCGACATCGTGTTTGGCATTGCTCATAAAACTTTCCCTTCATGAGGATAATACGGCGCAGTTAAGATATGCGCAAAAATCGTTTTGATGACGATATACAATTCTGACCAATGTCCGCACTCGCCATTTCGCTCCCGCGTGTCGCCCGCCACAACCCCTTGGCCGCAGTGGGAGTACTCTTAGGAGCCCTCTTCGTATTCGCCGCGATCTTCGCCCCTTGGATTGCCCCGCAGGATCCCGCGCACATCGACCTCCCGAACCGCCTGCAAACTCCGTCGGCACACCACTGGGCCGGAACCGACGAACTCGGACGCGATATCCTCTCCCGCTTGATCTGGGGCGCGCGCATTTCGCTGTTCGTGGGCGGCAGCGTGGTTGTCGCATCGCTAATGCTCGGTCTCATCATCGGCAGTCTGGCGGGATACTATGGTGGCGGCATCGATCGCTTCGTTAACGTCGTGTTGATGAACGCGTTTCTTTCATTCCCCGGGATTCTCATTGCGATCGCTTTCGTAGCTTTCCGCGGGCCCGGCATTTTCAACCTGATCCTGGCGTTGTCTATCGGAGGATGGGTCGGTTACGCGCGACTGGTTCGCGCCCAAGTGCTGGCCGTCCGGGAGCGTGAATTTGTCGAAGCGGCTCGGGCGCTTGGTGCTGGCGATCTCCATATTATTACGCGTCACATTTTGCCTAACATTATTCAGCCGGTCATTGTGCAGGCGGCGATAGGAATGGCCGGGGCGGTTTTAGCCGAAGCTACGATGAGCTTTCTTGGACTTGGGGTGCCGCCGCCAACCGCGAGTTGGGGATCCATGCTGAATGACGCCCGCTCGCATCTCTTTGACGCGCCTCACCTCGTGCTCTTTCCGGCCGTAACCGTGATGCTCGCGGTTTTAGCCTTCAACTTCATCGGAGACGCATTGCGCGATCTTCTCGACCCGCGGTCAAGAATCGAAGCGGGATTGTAATTCGAGCACGGCCCTCAAATGCGCGTCATCCTGAGCGAAGCGAAGGACCCCTATTCCACCGAAAATGTGTAACGGAAGTGGGGTCGTTCGACTACGCGAGACTTCACTTCGCGCATTCGATTCGCGCAGAAGGGTGACAAAGCGCATGTGCTCGCTTAGATTAGCTGTTAACTACTGCAGGACTTGTGCCGGAGAACGGTGAAGATCGCTCATATCGTAGGCGCCCGCCCCAACTTCATGAAGGTTGCTCCGGTCATGAATGCGCTAGCCCAGCGGGAAAATATTAGTCAGACGCTGATACACACAGGCCAACACTACGACATCAACATGTCCGATGTTTTCTTTCAGCAATTGGGAATACCAGATCCCGATGTAAATCTTGCAGTAGGTTCAGGCACACATGCCGCGCAGACGGCAGAGATCATGCTACGCCTCGAACCGGTCATCACCGAACTCCGACCCGATATTGTTCTCGTTTATGGAGACGTCAATTCAACTGTAGCGACCGCCTTAGTTTGCGCAAAACTTGGCATACGAATCGGCCATGTCGAAGCTGGGTTGCGATCCTTTGATCGATCCATGCCCGAAGAAATTAACCGCCTGGTCACCGACCAACTCGCGGACCTGCTTTTCACACCTTCAGAGGATGGGGATGCCAACCTTCGCCGCGAGGGCATTCCTGGGGAAAAGATTTTCCGCGTCGGCAACGTCATGATTGACTCCCTGCTGCGCCTTTTGCCGATGGCAAGGGAGACGTTCACCGGCGGTGTGCCGGCGCGGTACGCTCTCGTCACGTTGCACCGCCCTGCAAACGTCGACGACAACCTGCGGTTGAAAGCAATTCTCGAGTCACTGCTGCAAATCAATGACGATTTAGCAGTTGTTTTCCCTGCTCATCCCCGAACTCGTAAACGAATTGCTGATTTTGGGTTAAGTGCTGGACGCCTGCTCTTACTGGAACCGCTCCCCTATGTTGAATTTCTCGGATTGCAATCGCGGGCGACGGTTGTGATTACCGATTCTGGCGGCATTCAGGAAGAAACTACTTATCTCGGCATCCCATGCCTAACGATGCGCGAGAACACGGAACGTCCCATCACCGTCTCCGTAGGCACGAATATATTGGTAGGGAGTGATCCCAAAACGTTGCGTGCGGAATTCATGCGTGTGCTTGATGGCAAAGCCAAGCGAGGATCGTTGCCTCCGCTATGGGATGGGCGCGCCGGGAAACGCATTGCGGGTATTCTGTGTGCGCAGCATTGAAAAAATTTTTGTGGCAGCGATCCAGTTGAGTAACGACAAAATCTTCACTTTCTCATCGCCTAGGCGATTGATAGGGTAATCTGGCAACAGCTTTCCGAAGTGAAGCACTTTCCACCAACCGCGGGTGAAGTAGGCGATGGGCCCGACCAGGGTCACAGCGGCGGTGCCGACTCCGTCCCACCCGCTCCATTTCTTGCATTGAAGATTTACAGCAAGTTGGCAGCATGACCCAAAGCCGTGACCTTCCACGACGTCCTGAAATGCGCTGGCCGCCAGCCCTATCTCCTGATTCATTTCCGCTCAACCGCATCGATGTTTGGAGAGTGAGTCTCGACAGTCCTCCGACAGAAGAAGACAAAGCGAGTGTGTTATCGTCCGACGAAATCGCACGCGCCAACCGCTTTCACTTCGAGAAAGACCGACTTCACTTTATTCGCTGCCGTGCTGCATTGCGTCGATTGCTAGGCAAGTATCTTACGATTCCGGCTGATGAAGTTCGGTTTGAATATCTGACCAACGGAAAGCCTCAACTCGGATCAGACCAAAATCCGCACTCGTTGCAGTTCAACGTGTCGCACTCGGCAGGCCTGGCGCTCATTGCCTTTGGCAAGGGGCATCGACTAGGCGTAGACATCGAAAAGATCCGTGCCGATGTGGATACGGCTGCCCTTTCCGAACGGTTTTTCTCATCCCGTGAACGGGCAGGGCTGCGGCAATTGCCGGAGGAACTGCGGGTCTCCGGCTTCTTTGCCTGCTGGACCAGAAAGGAAGCCTTTCTAAAAGCGACAGGGGAGGGGCTTTCTTTTCCCTTGGCGGATTTTTCAGTCAGCACCCATCCTGAGCGAGGTGCCGAACTCGAAGAAATTAAAGGGAACGTGGAAGCGGGCAGGCAATGGTTTCTAACCGACTTAACTGTAAGCGAAGAATATCGCGCCGCTCTAGCGCTGCAGAGTAATCGTTGCGAGCTTGGAACGTTTACCTACGGTCTGATAAGTCGACAGAAGCGGCCTAGTACGAATCCTGGCATCGAAGAACTAAAATAGAAGGCACTGTCGGATTTTGAGATTCCGATTCCTTGATAAAACCATCAAAGGAAAGCCATGACGAAGCCAAAGAGCAAGTCCGCAAGTGAGTTCCGACCGAAGGGCGCAAAGCTTAAGATAATGATATCTAAAAAGCGAGAAGTTGAGATCGTTGGGAATCGTCCAGGGCTAGAAGCTCTATCTAATATTTCTGCCGCGCTGAGTAAATCTGTAGGTGACCCAGGTAATCATTACCACTTCATGGACAATGAAGGCTTCTGGGGGACTGAACCCGGTTCAATTTCACTAGTCATCTACGGTGAAGATTTGTGAGCCTGCGGGCTGATGAGATAACGTTGTGGCTCCCTCTTTCGTAGCTGTGAAACGGCATAATTTGGGGTGGTGGCTGTGCAAAGTATTGCATCCATCCCGGATGTCATTTCTTCCTGTTGCATCGGTTTTGCCAACGATTTTGCTATATCTCTTAGTTGTCAACTTATCCAGGGAGTGTTTTTTCGTTCCGTCGGGTTTAACATGATAACGCGCCGGGAAACAAGAGTTCGCCGTGGCAGCGGACGTGCATCGAACAGGTAGTGCCCGAAGTTCAGACAGGCAGGAATTCAAAACATGAGATTTGCATCGGTGGCAATCGTATTCTTGAGTCTTAGCGTCTCCACCTTGGCGCAACAGACCAGTTCTTATAAGGTCAAGCGCTCCGCCCCCCAACAAAGGGCACCGAAGAGCAGCGTCATAGCGCCGGCTGGCAAATCTTCCGGCTCCGGCACGGCAACAGCCAGCAATGCCAGAGACTTGCAAGTGATCGAGCATCAGACGGCCAAGACATCGGGACCTGCCCACCCAGTGAAAACCAAAACGCCGAAAGCGGCGATTAAGCCCGTCCAAGATAAACCAAATCCTCCGATGAATTTCAAAGGGACCGGCAGCAAGAATGCAGGACTAACCAATGGATCGGCGAATCCTTATAAAGGCCGGCTCAAGCAAAAGAACACGGGAAGCCAACACTAAACGCCGCTTTGATACCGTTGTAAAACATCAGACTCCAACCGTGCTGGACTGAAATTTATCGCGTCGCTGTTGAGCGATCTGGGGCGGAGACTGGCTGCGCAACGGCGTGAGACGTTGGCTCCTTGAGCGAATACTTTAGCAGGCAATACAAAGCCCGAAACCCATCTTTCCAGCCAATCTTTTTACCCTCTTCATACGTGCGGCCCCAGTAACTGATTCCTACTTCATAAATGCGCAGGTGCCGCCGCGCCACCTTCACCGTGATCTCGGGTTCAAATCCAAACCGGTTCTCTTCGATCGGTATGGACTGAATAATTTCCCGCCGGAACACTTTGTAACAGGTCTCCATATCGGAAAGATTGATGTTGGTCAGGCAATTAGAGAGCAAGGTGAGCAGCCTATTACCGACCGAATGCCAGAAGTACAAGACACGATGCGGAGCGCCACCCAGAAATCGCGAACCAAATACGACGTCTGCTTTGCCCTGAATTAATGGCTCCAGCATCTGCGGATATTCGGCTGGATCGTACTCCAGATCAGCGTCCTGAATAATGACGAAATCGCCAGTGGCCTCCTGAATGCCACGCCGCAAGGCGGCTCCTTTGCCCATGTTAAAAGGCTGAAGCACAACGCGTATCTGCGAGTGCTGAGCCTGGAGTTCGGCTAGAATTTCGCGGGAGCCGTCTCGTGACCCGTCATCGACGCAGATTAGCTCAATGTCAAGAGGGACAGAAAGCACTTTTTGCACCACCTCGCGAAGCGTGGCGCGCTCGTTATAGACAGGCATCACGACTGAAAGTTTCATATGCAATAGAGCACAAAGCCTTCTGCAACGCTCGCACGATTGTAACTGGGTTCATCGTAGCGGGTTTAATGGAGCTTGGTTATCTGGCGTTAAGCGTCCGACTCCATTTTAACGAAGTGTGTAATCGCCTTCCATGAGAAGGCCGGTCGGAGTCAAGTGTTCTTTGTTTTTTCGTTGAACAAGGTTTTTCTCCTGCCGAGTGGCCCACTGTCGCTACCCTTCCATCCGCACTCTCGAGGAGCGGT
>Ga0185299_10003117_pt1 | contig 23084 bp, 30 predicted proteins | sample PaiPotPPA55metaG_FD_128002 | JGI IMG/M metagenome (GOLD analysis project Ga0185299, IMG submission 128002) | Iron sulfur acid spring bacterial and archeal communities from Banff, Canada, to study Microbial Dark Matter (Phase II) - Paint Pots PPA... ... | reverse complement strand
TGAAACCTATAACCTAACTTATGCACAGGTTTTGAGTGGAGAAGCGAGAACTGAGGTGAGACACCATTTGGAGACCCTGGAAATCCTGTCGTAAAACAGAGAGGCCATGAAGTTCGGAGCTTCGTGAGCCGATTCCCAGGAGTCACCCAAATGGTGAAGCGTAGTCCACAGGATAGCGAGGAAACCCGCACCCCACAAGCGTCTGAGCAAGATAACCGGGAGCCCAATAAAATCGGGGCCGCCACAGCTTTCGACTTCTCCGGCAAGAATCTGACCCCGTATGGCGGCTTACTTCCGGTGGCCACCCTGTTGGAGAAGCTAGGCTTTCAACAGCTGGTAGAAGAAACTCTTGCCGTGTATCGCATCCCACGAGTCATGACGATTTACCAGTTCTTGTCGGGAATGGTGCTGGCCTTGTACGTGGGCTTTTCCCGTTTGAATCACTTGCGCTTCGTGGCCCACGACGCGATGCTCACCGGGATTTTGAAGGTGGCGGAGCTGCCCCCGCAGTGCACCTTCTGGCGTTTTCTGGCCTCATTGCATCTGGGGGTGGCGCGGCAACTGCTGGTGGTGCAGCAGAGGATGCGAGAACGGGTGTGGGATGCGGCCCATGTGAAGCTGAGCTCCATCACCTTGGACACCGATACGACCGTGCACACGCTCTATGGCCGACAGATGGGTGGACGAAAGAGCTACAACCCTAAGAACAGAGGGAAGAAGAGTTATCAGCCGATCCTTACCTTTCTGGCGGACACTCGAGAATACATCTGGGGTGAGTTACGCAACGGAGATCGACCAACGGGCCAGCAGATCGCACACCATCTGCAAAATGTGTTCGCCGCTCTGCCGCGCTGCGTGGTGAAGATCTTCGCGCGGGCGGATGCTGGCTTTTATTGTTGGGAGGCGGTCCAAGCGTACGAGAAAGGGCAAGTCTCGTTCATCATGGTGGCGCGCAAAACCTCGCGTTTATTGACGGAGCTGCAAAGCGCACATTGGCGGCCTTCGCCCCGCACCGACGCCGACCAGCAGTGCGAGTTCTGGTATCACCCGGAAGGCTGGGGAAAGGCCTGCCGTTTTATTGCCCTGCGTTATGCCAAGAAGGAGGAGCCCGCCTCCGCGCGCGAGCAGTACCAGCTGTTCGACAGCTCGCAGTATATCTATCGAGTCTTCGTCACCAACATGAAGCGCCCCATTGACCTGTTGGTGTGGTTCTACAATCAACGTGCCGGCGCCGAGAACCTCATTAAAGAGGCCAACAACGATGCCGGACTGGCGGCCCATCCTTCCGGCCGCTGGGCCACCAACTGCGTACATTTTCAGCTGGCCATGCTGGCCTACAACCTCAACTGCTGGCTCCTGTTGTTCCAGCGCGAGGAGACGGCGAAGGTAGCTGAACTCAAGCACACGACTTTGGCCATCGCGCGATTACGTTTTCTGTTCCTGGCAGCGAAGATCTGGCGCCACGCCGGACGCGTCGGCATCAGCTACAGCGATCAGTATGCGGAGAGAGCATTGTTTCAGCGACTGATGGATCGGTTGCGCAATATCGCTCCGGCGGGATCGGATCTTAAGCCTGTGTTCCTTACTCCCCTACGATCGTGACCTGCGCATAAGTTTTTATGCACCCACAGCCCAAACTCGACAATGACTTACAAGGAACAACCATAGAAAGGCGACTCAGGTAGCGATCAGTTCACCGAGTGGCAACAACCACTGCCGACCGAACGCCTGCCTACACCGCAGTCCATGGTCGAGTGTCCGTGCATAATTTAGGTAGCACAAGGCGTCGAAGATGCGACGCCCGATTTCCTGAGCCACCTTTTTAACGATGGGATATCGCTAAGGGATGCCAAAACATCGTGGTTGGAGGAGCTTTGGGGGTATGCCTACTCGGTGAACCTTGTGGCGCTGCTGCTGCAGGCGCTGGTCTGATTGAAGGGGCGTACGAATTACGTGAGACTATTAACGATCCTAGTCAATGAAAGGCGAATCATGGTGTTGAGTTCGAGAGGTCAGATGTTCGTTTGGGTAATCGCTTTGGTAGTGACCCTTTTCATGGGAATCGCGGAGATCACCGCGGTACACCAGTTTCGTTTTGCGTACTTCTCTGCGACTGCGTGTATTGCGGTAATCCTAGCTGAACGCGCAGTGAGGAGCTACTTCAAGACTCGTACCGGGAGTCAAAAGTCTGCCCGGTTAAAAGGCAACTAACACGAGCTGGCTGATGCGCAGTGCCTAAGTTATCGACGTAACCCGTAGAGGTTGTGGTCTGCATCATCACTGTCCCTGATGGAGCTTGGATCGCTGTACTCGTATGGCTGCGCGCGCCCGGACTTTGCGGTGAATCTTGCTAGATGCAACAACGACACATTCACCAACACAACCAGCTGGGGTCCATCAACTCGACAACCTGCAACATTTTCGGCAGCACAGACGGGACGTGCATCCTTTACGATGCCTTCGGACGTGAAGTCGAACGAGGGGTCAATGGGGTCTACACCGGCATAATGTACACTCCTGTCGGTAAGACCGCCATCATGAATATCAATCTCACGACAGGCGCTACAACAACTGCGAGCGCGTATTTCCCTCTTCCAGGTGGTGCGACTTATTATCAGACTGGAACCGCAAATGGCAGCGGCTATTTCTGGCACAAGGATTGGCTCGGTAGCGTGCGACTGTCCTCAAGTTTAGGTAGCCGAGCTTATTTCTCCGACCGTGCCTTCGCTCCGTTTGCGGAGAAGTACGATAACTTTGGCAATACAGCGAACCTCAACTTCACTGGAGACACACAAGATTCCTTTACAGGCCTGTTTGATACGCCGAATCGGGAGTTGAGTTCTGCCCAGGGTCGATGGATTTCGCCAGACCCTGCGGGTCTGCGTGCGGTCGATCCCAGCAATCCACAGACGTGGAACAGATATGCTTACGTCGCTAACAATCCAAACCTTTACATCGATCCGCTCGGTCTTTGGCGATTCCCGTGTTCGAACCCGGGCGGGGAAGGTTGTTGGGACCCAGCGGGAAATGGTGTGAACTTCGGCGATAACTGGAATGTGTTCGCGACCATCCCCATCGCCCCCCTGTCTGGTGCGATCTGGGATGGCCCAATTTGCTGGAACTGCACCTATGTACAAGTTGGCGTCTTGCAGACTCAGGGCGGAGGTGGGAATCAAACGCCCGCAAACAACTTACAGCCGTGGCAAAGGCGGGCAAGTGTGGTTGCGATACTTAGAGCCAAGAACGGTTGTTCGGGCTGGTTCAATACAGGAACAGGGTCAGCAGCGGATATTATGACTCAGGTTCGGATACTCAATATCGCTCCGCCGGGGAACCCTGATATACCTGGTCCAGACGCCCAAACTTCCCCCGATCCCATTTCCCCGATTGACGTGTACACTAACGGACGTTTTTGGCCCAATAGTGCCAATGGGCTTCCAGTCGGTGGTATGTTCCCGCCAGGTTCTCCTGGCGCTCAAACGATCATTCTATTGCACGAACTCGCTCATAAGACAGGACTCATTCCGTCGGATGGATTTTCGCCAGCTCAGTCGGACCAGAACACCCAAACCGTTACGGGCCAGTGTGCAGCAGCCATTAACCAATAGAAAACAGACGAGTCTTGTTGTCAGCGGAGGCGATCATGAATATTCGGATCTTCAGATATTTGAGTGTACTCGTTCTACTGCCCGCGTTTTTGGGAACTGGTAAGACTGATGACGTGAACCCTTCCGCCGGGAAGGATGGAACACTTATTGTGGACGTCACCTGGGGGGACATTGATAACACGCCGGCCACGGACGCGTTCATCGAGGCTCATGGCTTCGTGCCGAAGTACAATTCCCAGAGGTCATTTGTCCTGAAAATGTCGCGTGAGGGACAATACGAAGCGCCACTCCCTCCAGCGGTGTATGACGTGTTTATAAGTGAAGGTACGTCAATACCTGCATGTAAGCGCGTTCTGATTAAAGCGGGGTCAAGTACAAACTGGACCCTGAAGTTAGAAAACGACTATGTTTACACGGAGAAGTAAAGAAGGAACAAGCCTCTAACATACGCCGCAAACAACGGGTCATTTACAAAGGCGGTTCTTCCTGAAGGTCCATACACTAACCTGTGCCATTCTGGTCAGGTGAGCTTTCTTGCTCCAGCCTCACTCGATTTGAGTGCTGTCGTAGCTGCAGGGACGGCGGGGGGCCTTAGCCCGTCCGCTGCAATTGCAGCAGACGGGCAGGGTGGCACTTTCGACTATCAGCGCTCCTCAAACGCGGCAGGTGATACCATTTTTTATAGTGGTTATAGCAACGTCTCGAACTTTGGAGTTGGCGCATACCTCTACGGGGCAGGTTTTACCCACTATGGGGCGAACACGATTGCAAATGCTTTCGCATTTTTCAAATCCTCAAACGCGGGTGATCCGGTGATCCTAACCAGGCGTTGTACCAAAACGCAGGCTATCAGGCGGCGGCTAGCGGAGGGCAAGTCACATGCAGCAGATTTCCTTGGGGTCCGTGACCTGTAAGAGCCATCGAGGACGGCCAACAGACTATGCCCTGCTCGCATTGAACTTGGTCGGTGCCATTGTCTATGTATGTCTTGCTTCGCGCGCTTGGGCGATACCGCGAGAGAGGGGATTGCACTCCGAAACAGCAGAGCCGTTTATCTGGTTTCTTTCTGTTGCTCCGATCGTTGCGATCTTCTTCGTGGTAAATGTTATTTGGGGCGCACTCATTCTAGTCCGCCGACAGTGGCCAAGGGGATATTTGTGGCTGCTAACGGCGCTGATTTGGCTGGTCGCTGCAGTGATTGACTTTGCGCACCACTGACCGCCTTTCCGGGGTGACGTGGTGGTGGTCCCGGAGGTCGGTTTCCGGGGATAGGGTTTTTAGCGCCGCCTACGGCGTCGGGTGTAGGGGGTGAGACGTCACCCGGCGAATGGGTGCTGCACAGCAACTTCCGGTTAACACACGCGAACTTTTGCTTTACTAAGCAAAGGACGAACAGGGTGTCAGATTCCCTGCTCACGTTTGCCTAGCGATTACGGCATCTGAGAAGGTGGTCGGGGGGGTTGGTCCGGGATACCCCGTCCTAGGAAAACGTAAAGTAGTACTCGCCGTCTAGCTATTCCATCGTCCGCAACTCCCGTGCTATTCCTCTGCTAATTACTTCCTGATCGCGCATTCCCCCTGCACCGTTGCTTGCTCGTTTGCGTTGCCCCCGTCGAGGGCGAGCGATTCGTTGCAGACTCGCACTGCATCCGCGCGGCATTTTTCAGCGCTCGCGCTTCCGCTTAATACACTCACATTTTCAATCGACAATCAAAAAACCTGTCACCGTTTTTTATTTGGCATTGTTCTCTGCCACTTGCATGTGCTATATGGTGCCGGTTTGCACTATGCGGTGTACTGTCGCACTCGCAACACAAAACGCAGCGACACGGGAGAAAACACACAATGGCACACGATCTGGTAGTAATCGGCGGTCAGCATGCAATGTTCGTAGTAGGTACACGGGAAGACGCATGGCACAAACTAGGGCAGAGATGCGAGTCTGCAGTTAACTGGGAAGACGCTATGTCCCTTGCCAAGCTTGATTGGGGCGTAGTCAAGACTCAGAACTATGCTCGCAACCCTGGAGGCCACGTCGTACCGGTATCTAGTTACTCCATCTTTCGCGATGTAGACGGCGCGGAACTGGCCAGCAATGTTGGCGAAGGCTTCACAGTAAAGCAGAATCGCGAGTGCTTCCAGTTCGTTGATGAGTTACTGCAGGCTAACGGGGAAGCGCATTACGACTCAGCAGGCGCGCTAGGGAACGGTGCAACGATTTGGTGCGCTGTGCGCGTGCCGCGAGCCGATATCGTTGTCAACGGTGAAGATAAGTCAGAGTCCTATCTGGTCTTTACTACTGCGCATGATGGCTCAATGGCTCACACTGCAGCGCTGTCCAGCGTGAGGGTAGTCTGCCGTAATACTCTCCGGCAAGCGCTATCAACGAATACCGGCATCCTGCGGATTAAACACACCAAGAATGCCAATGTGCGTTTCGAAGACGCGAAACGGACGATGGACGGTGTTGTCATGGACGCGCAAAAGCTGCAGGAAAAGCTTCAGATGCTGGCAACGCGTCGCATTACACGGGAGACCATGACGGCAGTGATGGACAGACTCTTCCCCAAGCCTACCGATGCGGACCAGAACACGACGCGGCGCGATAACGTCCTTGCCGATGTCCTGAGACTCTACGAGTCCAACGACAACAATGCGTTCCCTGCCATTCGTGGCACTGGCTACAACCTGCTTAACGCAGTTACGGAATATACCGATCACTATCGAAGTGCACGCTTAACGGATGCACGGCAAGGCTACTCGGTAGACCAAGCGCGTGCGGAAAATGCCGTCATCGGTACGGGCGAGCGGCTAAAGACTCAGGCCTTGGATGTCATCCTCGAAGCAACCAACGGCGCTTCCATCCGTAGCGCGATCTACTCAAGGCCAGTCAGCTCCAGCCTGTTGGATGACGTACTAGCCAATCATGCGGCCTAGATGACGCATTAGCCCGGCATCTCCCCCTGCCGTGCTATTGAGTCAGCTAGACTCCAAGGATAACGCCATGACGCCACAGACCGCATTTGAGTTCCCGATGTCTCTATCTGAGAAGTACCGGCCGCAACGAATCCAAGACTTTGTCGGCTTGGATAAAGCGAAGAAAATCGTCTCCGGATTCATTGCTAGACCGTACCAGAGCGCATGGCTATTCGTCGGCGCTTCCGGCACTGGCAAGACTACCATGGCGCTCGCGCTTGCCGCTGAGATACCTGCAGAGCTTCATCACATTCCAGCGCGTGAGTGTACGCTTGAGGCCGTCCAAGACGTTTGCCGTAGATGTCACTATTCTCCTCGCACGCCAGACACGTGGCAACCCGTGCGCTTCCACGTCGTTCTCATCGATGAGGCAGACCAGATGTCTAACGCGGCGCAATCGGCTCTATTGAGTAAGCTTGATTCCACTGCATTCCCGCCGAACACCATCTTCGTCTTCACGTGCAACTCGACTGACAACCTTGAGCGGCGCTTCTTGTCGCGTTGCCGTACCATCGAGTTCTCCTCGTATGGTTTGGCAGGCGAGATCACTGGCCTATTGTCCACCATCTGGGAACGCGAGACCAACGGAGCTAACCAGCCAAACTTTCAACGCATCGCGAAAGACTCATGCAATAACGTGCGGGATGCCTTGATGACATTGGAGACTGAGATCCTTGCCGCATAGGCACTGTACGATGTTAGTTAGTACAGGCTGGTATATACTGGTACACTCGGAGGCGAACAATGCAAAAGACTCGGCTTAACATTTACCTGAATCCAGAGCAGAAAGAAAAACTAGAGAAGCTGCACGTGAAGACCGGCGCGCCAATGTCAGAACTCGTCCGGCGTGCGATTGAACTCTATCTCAAGAAGGAAACATAAAGCGTGTATCAAGAAACGTCGGCAAGAAATCGGCCTAAACCACAATAGATGGTGGTGAGATTTGCCGATTGAGAACGAGAAACGGTGTGTCAATGAACGAACAGTTGATGCCACAGGGGAAAGCCAATATGAAGATTGCAATCTACGCGCGGGTCTCTACTCGCAAGCAAGATAACGATAACCAACTACTGCAGCTACGCGAGTTTGCGGCGAAGCAAGGCTGGCAGATTATTGCAGAGTACGTCGATACGCTGACGGGCTCTGGGAAAAAAGACCGCGCGCACTTTGACGCCTTGATGCTCGCTGCGTCCCAGCGCCAGTTTGACTTGATCCTATTTTGGAAGCTGGATCGTTTCAGCCGTGAGGGAACGCGCGCAACGTTGCGACTGCTAACTTTGCTCGACAGCTACGGTTGCCAATGGCGCTCGTTCATGGAGCCGTTCTTCGACTCCTGCGGAGTCATGCGCGACGTGGTTATATCCATCATGGCGACGTTAGCTGAGCAGGAACGCATTGCCATTAGCGAACGGACGAAGGCTGGCCTGCAGCGAGCGGTTAAGGCTGGCAGAGTTCTGGGCAGGCGCGCGGTGGTGGTAGATATTGCGTGCGCCCGTGAGCTACAAAGGCAGGGTCTGGGATTGCGGCCTATCGCGAAGCAGATGAGGCTATCTGTTAACACGCTAACGCGGGCACTTCGTAAGGCTGGATGATCTGGCGGCCGTTTCGCGATTTCGTTTCCGCAACTACCGCCAGAACGTCGGGTGACCGCGATTAGCTATTAACTTGCTTTTGATTGCGTTTGCTTTCGCTGTCCGCCTTTTGAACCGACCCACAGCCTGCCTATCCCTTGCCTGCATACTTGGACCTAACAGCCGTACAACCAAGACTATAGCGTCTTATTCACCCTAATCTAGCGTTGTTCTATGTCCCTTGTAGTTCTCTCTAGGTTAGCTGACTTGGGTAAATGCACGGCCTACGCAAAGTGCGTCACGGCGTGGTAGCCGTTCTAGTGCCGCAGTGAGTGCCTGTCAGTTCGTAAACATGCGCGCATGAAAATAGCCGCACGGGTTGGTCCCCTGTGCGGCCGTTTGTGTTTGTCTGAGTTGTTTTAGCCGCGCTGCGTCTTGCGTGGCGAGACCTGGCGATGGGCGTTCGAGATCACTTGCCTAGCCAGCTCATCCACCCTTGCACTTTTCACACGCGGGAAGCTCTGGCGTACGATACCGGCCACAGTCTCCGGGCTAAGATCGTTGATGGCACTGTGTAGTTTTCTACGGCCTGCTTTAGTTGTCATTACTTCACCCACGGATCTACGCGATCTACCGGCGTCTTCGGCACTTCGTTTCGATCCGGTAGCGGCGCTCGCAGCCTACTCTTGGCACCACTGTCTGCCTCTGCAAGAAGCGCTGCGCGCTCGGCCTTAGTGTCGCCGCATTGGCCTGGTCCGCGATCCTCCACGACGAAGTCTGATGCTTTAGCCGCGCCTGGGTTTATTTGGTTAGGGGTTTGCTCGACGATGGAATCTTGCTCTCTGTTCGTTTTGCTGTTCGACATACGATTTCCTTTTCTGTTGTTCGGTGTTGCTACTGACGTGAATTAAGAACCTCTTACCGCTCTGGTCGCGACGATATCTCAAGTTCTTCGAGAATCGTCCAGACCTGTAGTGCCGTCCACGCCTCGGGACTGTCATCGCCATGCGTATGCGCGGCGTGCCAGAGCATTTCTCGCGCGCCTCTCCAGCAGTCGCAGCGTGGAATTTTGTGGGTCCGGCATTTTGCAATCGCTTCAACGTTGGTATGCAGCAAGTTGTCAAACCATTCGCGCTCGATGAGACCGTGTGGCGTGCTGAGTAGCTTTAAGGTCTGGCTGATGAATTGCGCACCGGGATCTTCGCGTCGTTGGTTAGCTTGGCACGCGCGCTGCGACATGGCAATCGTAAGATCACAGGCGATCTGGTTTCGCTCGTTGTCCGTCAGTTTAAACTGTTTGCCGTGGGCGATGCTGAATTGCAATTCATCGGGCGTTGCGGTTCGCCGGCGATGGATAATTGCGGAAATATCATCACGTGTCAGCTCAATCTCCTTGGCTTCACTTGGATACGGTTTCGCTTCCTGCGGCTTAGGCTCGGCGAGAGAGCGGTAAATCAATTCAACTGCTGGCACGTAAGGCGTCATAACATCCAATCCAAACCATCCGGGATCGATGCGACATTGCGCTTCGGCGCTCGCTGTGTCGGCTGCGTCATGGCTTCCCAGCGCATCTCTACCAACCTTTGCGTCGAGAGTGGCACGCTTTGCTTCAGTGGGATGGAGGGAGACTGGAGGAGTGACTCATGGCCGAGTGTCAGCGCATCCAGTTCGCCTGCGTCCTTCGCTTTTAATTGTTCTGCGATGGACTGGAAGAGGCTCAAGTATTTATTCGCATCAAGCAGGCAATCCGCCGATAAGGTAGTCGCATACATTGCTTGCAGACGCCAGATCCGTTCCCGGATCGCAGTGAGGCGAGCTACTAAGCCAGGGACCGAATCGTTCTCCATCGATGAGGGTACTGATAATGGTTCTGGCTTCACCGGCTGCGCTGGGTTCAACTCGATTGCGATAGCGACTGCCAATGGCAAGTCATTTAAACCGTCATCCTTAACAGCATCGCGTGCGACCTTCTTCGCTATCCTAGCCGCGCGGCCTTTTTCTGCCAGCTCTGCCGCCCGCGCCGCATCGGCCTTTTGCTTGGCTCTCAGTCTTTGCATTATTGTCATAGTTTAGATTCCCAGCGGGTTAACTGAGCTGTCTGCGCTTTTTCGTTTGCTAGGACGATGTTTTCTGAGTTGAAGCTCGCGCGCATAGGCTAACGCGGCCTCCGCAAGGAGACGGGAAGGAACTTGGATTCTGCGTTTGTCGGTATCAACCAATAGTCGTCGCAATAAAGCCAGCGTTGGGTGCGCAAGCTGCCGTAGTGCTCGCACTCGCGACCCAACCGGCGCGGCATCATCCTCCACGAGGCGCGAGAGCGCGGTGGAGACAGACATGAACTTGGGCATGACTTCCTCTTCGGCTAAGTCGCTTAGACAAGCACGCCGAATTGTCGCTTGACCGCTCGTGCATATTCGCGCAGCGTCCGGTGATACAAGTCATCGATGCCAGCGTCATCCAGTCTGTCCAAGTTAGACGTATCATTAGCGCGCGGTGCGGGCTCTTTCTCAGTCTGACTGAAGAGCGCAGACCGTGTTGCATCTCGCTCGACCTGCTTACATTCTTCGAACGCGGCATCAAGGAGTGCGATAGTTACAAAGCGACCAGCGCAATACTCTCGTAGAAATCTGCGCCGGGCAGGGGATGGTGAATAGTCTTTTCTGTAGTGCTCCCAACAGAAGAAGCAGGCTTCTTCGAGGATAGGCTGATTCTTTGGATCTGCGGTGAAGGCTAGTGGATCTTCCAAGGTGAATGCGACTTCAAAAGCCGCGTCCTCGCTGATCCGTCCCTTAACGTATTCAACGATTCCACCTAAGACATCGCCATTCGCCGCTAGCTGCGCCGCCCGAAGGCGTTGCGCTTCATTCAGTGGACGAGAATGATTTGCTGGGTACTCAAGTGCTCCCACTCGATCAAGCGCTTTGTATGCCGCAGTGAGATTCTCCAATGTCCAACATCCGGCGCTGACGAGCAGTTCCTGTGCCTCCTCGGCCTCGATGTTATCTTCGCCGAGTAAATTGTGCGCCATAGTCACCACGACGCTTCTCCAGTTCGCATCGCACTTTAAGTACCCAGGATTGCGTCTGCGGAACTCATGCGCGACTTCTTCTGCGCGTTCATCCGCTAGCTCTGAGATCAGCTCTGGGTTGTTAGTATCTTTGGCCAGTTCTTCCATTACTTCGCGTGGCGGATTCGCGAGCAGCTCTTTCAACTGATTAATTCCCGCGAGTCCGGCATCATCTACTCGGTTAAGGCCGTGCCGGTCCTGCAGCTCGAACGTGTCGGCAGGAGGAGGGTTGAGATCTGGCGAGCCCGAGAGATCGAGCTGGCCGAACTGGGAGTCCATGAATCGCGCGGTCTCCTGCGCGCTGATGCGTTCTTTTGTTCTTTGATCCATCATTAGTATTAGTCCTTTGCCTGTCAGTAGAGAGTCAGGCTTTTAATTCTAAAAGGTTTGAAGGCGCTGCGAGGTAGGCGAGCGCCACTGCCTGGGGAGTGACGAGTGTTGCAAGTCATGCTGCTAGCAGTGAGAAAATCGGGGCGGTGATGAACGGGACCGCCCCTAGACTTCTTCTTTAGGATTTGGGAATAGGGAGCGGCTTGCTAAACTGATCTGTGCTCTTCTGGCTTGCGACGGTCGTGGGCTACCTGATTGCTGCGTTCGTCCGCGCTCTGGTTCTCGGTGAGTAATTTCTCTTCTTGCGACCCTGCCCTTCGCTAACAAATAGTATCCGACGGCCCTGGGAGTGATAGCCTAGACGCAATCTAGATCGTTGTGCCGCTTACCTTCGAGGAGGGATTCCGTGCGATTGATAGTCTTCTGCCTTTTGGCGTCGGCGCTATTGCCGTCGTTAACCCAAGCTCAAGGTCCAGTTTTCACCATTACCCCTGAAGAAAGCGACGTTAAGTTCTTCGTGAAGGCTTCCGTGGCCATCGATGGTAAGTTTAACGAGTGGGAGGCCACGCTGACCTTTCCGTCCACGGACGTCACTTCAGGCGTACTCGACATCAAAATTTCTGCTGACTCCGTGAATACCGGAAGCGGCATGAAAGACAACAAATTAAGGAGTAAAGACTTCTTCAACGCCAGCCAAGATCCGTACATCATGTTTCATTCTACCCAGATTGTGCAGACCAGTCCCAACACCTTCGATGTGCAGGGGACCTTTACTATTCGGGGCGTCTCCAAGCCCGAGACGCTGAACCTTACACTTACTGGCAAGGGCACAGGCGAGGGCAGCATTAAAGGGACAATGGCATTCGACCGTAAGGACTATGGGATGAACAAAGGTATCCCGTTCGTCAAGATCGGCGACCGCGTCGAGGTATCGGTCGCCCTTAAGGCCCATAAAGTCAGCGGGCCTCCGCTTGTCTACAAGGAATAGGAATGTCAAGCGATAAGATGCGTTAACCCCACACCCTGGGGGGTTGTGAGCCGCGACGACCCAGGTTCTGTTAGAGAGAAAGTCGAGGCCGCCAGGAATAGGTAGTTGGATCGCACCTTCGGCGGAACGGCCTCGATGGAACGCCGCCTCGTTAGCTCGCCAGGTTCGGCGAAGTCTGTGATGTAACACTTGTTTGTACGGGAGCGATGGTGATTGTTTCGGACCGGGCTTCCCGCTTTAGTTCGACGTTCTGACTCTCCCAGACTTGCTCGATTGTTAGGTCTGGCATGTCTGCAATTAATTGGGCACATGCGATGCGAGCCATGATAACCTTTTTCTTCGCTTGCATAGCTTTGACTTGCTTTAGAAGATTGCCACTTAGCTGCTTGTATTCTGCCTCGCTCCAGTCGGGCGCACCCAACACTTTCGCGTGGCGTTCGGCGAGCCGCCTAGCTATGAACGCCGCCCTATCGGCTACCGTGATGAAGAAGAAGTTAGAGAGCAGGCAGTTACATTCCTTACACGCGGGTACGCACTCGCTTCGGTTGACCGTTTTAAGTTCTCGACGCTCCGAGTGATCGTATGACCACGGCACAACGTGGTCCAGCGCGACAGCGTTCATCCCGCAATATGTGCAATCGTATCCAGTGACGCTCATTATGTTGACTTCCTAAATCTGTTCACAATGCGGACGGAAGTAACGCTTCCTTCCGCTGCCTATACGCTCTCTGCCGATCCGCATCGGTTGCATACCTTCGCCGCCGACCACGGCCTTTTCTCATAAGTTGTTGATTTGGCGAGGACTCGATTTTCGTAACAGTCTCGCTTGATACGCCGCTGCGTTCTGGGCCGTGATCGTCGAAATTTAGGCCGATTGCGTTCGCTGGCACCGCCTTCGCCCGCACCGCCAGGATGATCCGCGCTACTTCCAGATCATGCTTCAAAGCCCACGGCAACAGCACGTCGTCGTAGGGTAATTTAACTTCGTAGTCAGCGCCTGATTTGGTCATGATGCTGGAAATGCTAAACAGGCGTGTCAAGTGCTAAACGATGATGCCATGCTGACGAACGGAGTTTGCGTATGCGCGAAGAGATTCGTGATACAAGCGATCCACGGCCACATCATCCATCGCATCGATCTGCTTGGCACGTGGGCTCTGGTACTGCCCCAGCAGTTCGCCACGTTCGTGCCGTTGCTCGTTCGCCTGACATGCCCGCCAAGCTTGCTGTAAGAGGGCGAGTGTTAGCAGCCGGTTACCACAATGGCGTAGCAAATAGCGCTGGCGCTCTTGAGTAAGAACACAGTCGAGCGTGATCTCCTCGAACACGGTCAAGACTGCATCATCACAAACCGCGCGGTAGTTCGGATCATGAATCATTTCCAGTGTGGGCTCTTCACCGTCTAAACTGCATCGCACAAATTCCCCAATCGCTTCATCGGTACGTCCGGCTTGAGCCAGACGTGACACGCGCAGCCGTTCACGCTCGCTTAAATTCCGAGCCTGGCCCACTGGGACATCTAGCTGACCTTCCTGGGTCAACGCGTTGAAGCAGGCAACCAGATTTGGTACGGTCCAGTGGCCGCCATCAATTAACGCCGCGACTTGATCTTCGATATCACCATCTTGTTGGCTGAGTGGTAGAGCGTTAAAACTTAACGTGCTCGTGAGGACTCGGGAATTATGCTGAGTTGGAATGTACGCTGGACAAGCTGCCTTGAATTGTTGCGCAATTAGGTCGCGTTTGCGCTCGCGTACCTCATCGCGAAAAGTAGGATCGCCCGTCTCTTGCCCAGCTCGTTCGAGCGCGGAATCGTCCGGAGCTTCGATAAATTGTCGAAGTGCTGCAGCATCACGGGACAGACCGGTATCATTCCACTGCTTCGCGAATCTTTCATCGTGGGTCTCTGCAGGGGGCTGGGGTTGAAGCGCGGGGAATGCGCTCAAATCTAACTGGCCGAAAGAGCCGTCATCGATCCAGGCACTCTCTTGTTGAATGATACGTTTGTGATCTGCGGCGCTGAGCGCCATATAAAAGCCTCCAAACTGTTTGGGGTAGTATTCGCGCAGGGCGTTGGCGCGTGAAAGAGCGACCATCGCAACTGACGAGAACGTAAGCAAGGTGATCGCGAGAAGTCCGAGAGCGTTTTAACCTTCAGTTCGTTGTTTATACTGTAGCAATCCTAGCTGCGACCACGTCTACACGCTTCGCACTGATTTCATGCTTCAGGTGGGTTTACTTAAATCGTACAATAGACGGCGATTCTGCCAAACGCGAACTGGAGGACGGATGTCACACGAGATATGGATTGCAGCAGCTGTTTCAATTCCAATCAGTCTCACCACAGGGCTTCTCGTGCGACCGATTCACAATTGGCTTGATGCAAAGGGAAAGACACACGCGCAACGAAAGATGGAGAGGCTGAAACTGCAGTACTGGCGGGTCTTGTATTTCCTTGGAAATCCTGCGGAGTTCCAAGACTGGCTTCTGAATGCCATACTTCGGGGTCTGGCAGGCGTGGCGTATATGACGCAGGGTGGTTTTATGGCGATCGCAATCCTCGTCTCGATCGTACAATCCCACCTGCTTCATCCCAACGCTCATCTCAATATTTCTGACAAAGCTTCATCGATTGTGGGAACGATTGTAGGTATGGCAGGTTCGTTCATGGGAGGTTTCTACCTTTCAGCTTTGATCGAAGCGGTAAGGCTTTATAAGGTCGTTCGGTTTCCGACGCGATTTCTCGACACACTTCCGGAATCGGTTCGAAATCGTGATATGGAGAAGCAGGCATTCGCACGCCGAGACTATTGGTCTCCATCCTCTCCGGAATTGGCAGAAGTTGCAACTAAGACCAAAGATTTCTAGACCTGGACTGAGTCCCAGCGCAGGGTGCGGAGAAGGCGCTGGGTTAGTTCAATCGCAGTGAGGAGATGCCGAACTGGACGGGGATCATGTAAGGCGGTAGATACGGGCGGGTGGTTTTCGGCAGCGGTTGCGCGTCGAACACTTTTCGGGCGTAGGCGAACCGGCCATTGATGACTATGATCGGATAGCAGTTAAAGAAGCCGCTCGCGTTGTAAACTTCCACGATGCTGAATCCGTTGAGCCATGCAGTGGGACGGTTGCGAAGATAGTCAGGATTGGTCGCGCCGAGAATCGGGTTAATCCAACCGCAGTGCTTCTTCTTCTGTTCGACCGGGCTAACCTTTGTGTAGCTCTGTGGCGAGTGTGTATGACCGGCCAGAACGTTGCTGCCGTACAGCTCTACGGCCTTGCGACTTGGGAACGCGCCCCCTTGGTTTCCAATTCCGGTCAAGATTTCGCCGTGGATGACATTAAGTTGGCCTAGCCGCTTCGCATGCCCGAGCCGGATGATTTCCCAGCCGCGCTGTTCAAGGCGCAGAGCCTCTGGCCGTTCCATCCAACCTTGGAACTCAGGGTGCTCCTCGATGAATTGGCGTTCCCAGTCATCATGGTTGCCGGTGACCCATACCATCTCACCCTTGGCCATAACAGATTCGATCGGGCGAAGGATGTCAGCATCGAAGCGATCGGTGTTCTGTTTGTAGCTGCCGCGCGGCTTGTATAAGCCCTTACCTTTATTGTGATGGGATATCTCGGCATTATCGAACTGGTCGCCGCCGAAGATGAAGCCATGAGGCCGGATGTCGCGCATGAGCGCAAGCATGGACAGAAACGTGGGTCGGTCGTACTTCGGGAAATGCAAATCATGTCCTACCACCCAGCGTTCTACTTGGCCCGTGTTCATTTACGTGACTCCCCTCATGTTGCCGATTCCTTTCCTGAGAATTTATTTATCCCTCATAACTAGCAGCCATCTTTGTCCCGAGACCTTCAATTTATCCGCCAAGTGAAGTGAATAACAGATGCTTGCAAAGATCATGTGACACTGCAATTTTAATTTACCCTATACATATACGGACGAATCTGTCCCGAGACCTTCATTCTGTCCGCTTTCCGGACACGGCTTAGCAAGCTGGGCTATCTCGGCAGCAACTGCAGCGCTTCGGATCTCATCCAGCCGCCGCTCAACGGTAGAGACGCTGCATCCAAGCTCGTGCGCAATCTGCCCGGTAGTCATCCCGGCCCTTACGCCGTTCACGATGCCCACCAGCTCGCTCCGGTGCCATCCCTCTGGCTCGTTCTCTAGGATGGCGGCGAGTCCAGTCTCAAGCTGGCGAACGCGCGCCTGCTCTCGGATCGTGTAGTCGATACTTTCCTCGCGATGCCTGCGGTAGCGTCGCGTGCTTCGCCGTTTTTCCACCGTTTGCAACGAAGGCAATCGTGGCGCTGCCGCAGGGCCAAGCGGCCTCACGTTTGTCTTCCAAGCATCCTGGTTCTCGCGCCTGCGCCTGTCAATCAGTTCACGCCGCGTCTGCTCGGCGATGATGGCTAAGACAAGCTCTACGCCCTGTGCGCCATATTTTTCAACGATCCGGCGTAACTGTATCCCGTCCACAAATCCCTCAAGTCGATCGGCCAGCGGCAGGGGCCGCAGGATCGGTCCACGGTACGTTGGCATGTCTTCGGCGGTCTTTGGTCTCTTTCTTGGCACTTCGTTGCTCCTACATTGCTTGGGATGAAAATGAATTCATGTCAACGCGTTTCAACGCGGCTGGCTGGCTGCCTCGGCAAACCATGGTTGAACACTGGTTGACACGTGTTGAACCGCTGTTGACACGGGTCCTTCCCCTGCCACCCTAACCATCTCCAAGTCAAAGTCAAAGGCGTATCGCCCTTCGGGCTCAGGCTCGACCCGCTGAAAAGATGCGGGTCTCACCGACATAGATCTTTTTTTGCCATGTAGCATAATGTCGGTGTTTATATAAAGTCCTCTAGAACTACTCTATGGGGGGTCTATAGAAACAGCGACATCATGCTACATCCCTACATCCCCCCAAAAAGTCTCAGGTGGAGGGTGGAGGGTGGTGGAGCGTTTTTCTATAACTTTCCTATATAACGCGGATAAGGGAGATTGTTGTGAATCGCTCCATCTGCCTCCACCCTCCACCTGTAAAAGACATATGTCGTCGGAACCCGCATCTTTCCAGCGGGTTCCGACTGAGCCCGGTGGGCGATAGCTTTTGACTTTACTTTGCTTTTGCGAAGGAACCCGCATCTTTTCAGCGGGTTCCGTAGCTTTTTGATTTGTTTCCCGTTTATCCTTGGCTGGGATCTGCCAGCGCAATCCCAACCCAGAAGTTCCCAACCTTCGTCTTCATCTTCCGTAGTCCACGGTCAGCCAGGCACTTCGCAAACTTTTTCTCGTCGATGACTGATTCTCCGTAGCTGGCTGCCCAGTCCTTGAAGCTCGTATAGAGCTTGCGGCCCTGGATCTGGAGCGAGTCACCGAGAGAGCAGGAAGCGGCGAGGAAGCGACCCAGAACATCTTCATCGGCTCGATATTCGAGCGTTGCATCACGAACCGCTGGTGGATCATTCAATCCCTGTGTCCGATATTGCTTCAGCCCGTCAATCGCCCAGCGCAGGATGCCAGGTGCCTCATCCTTGAGCTTGTCTGGGAGTTGGCGGTCGATCTTGTCGTCCGGGATACGGACGGAGAACGGCACTAACTTGATGCGCCGCCAGATCCCTTCATCAACACCTTGGACCTTCGGCTTGTGATTCGTAGACAGCCAAAGCTTGAACTGGGGCTTGAATTCAAAGTGCTCACCGTATAGGAAGCGTGCGGTAACGGTGTCGCCGCCAGTGCAGCTCTTTATGAATGCCTCCGCCATGTGCTTACCATCATCAGATTCAGTGGCAGTCACGAACCGTGCTCCTCTGAGCATGGCGAGATCGTTGCGTGGAGCTGATGATGCCTTCTGCTGCATGAAGGTGCCGAAGTCTGCCGTCCGGGCGTAATCGCCTAGTACGTTGCGCACTGCCTCGACGAACGTGCTCTTGCCATTAAGGCCGGAACCGTAGAGCATAAACAGGCAATGCTCCAGCGTATCGCCAGTCATGGAGTAACCGATGGTGCGCTGGAGATAATCAATCAGCACCTGGTTGCCTTTCGTGATATCGCTAAGGAAGGCAAGCCAATGATTGCATGGCGCGGTGCGTTGATATGCAATCGGTGAGATCTTGGTGATTAGATGACTCGCATCATGCGGTCCAAGCTCACAAGTCTCAAGATTCAGAGTACCGTTGGCGCAATTAAACAAGCCGGGATTGCCATCCAGATCCTCTGGGCGCACTGCAAGATGCGGTCGCGCAAGATATAACATTGCATCAATCCTCGCGCGACCTTCGGAGCGGACGGCGTGAGTCTCATATTCCTTGCGCCGGTAATCGTCTTTAATCGTCATCGCCTCCATCAACATTGAGCGGACGGTATCCTGCCCGAGCCCAAGAACGATATCCGCGTCATCCCAGCGCCAGCGATCTCCAGCCCAGAAAAGCCATTGACCGTTACCTTTGCAATAGCGAAGCACCTTCTGCTGGTCCCTGACGAACCGATCTGCGTTTGTTACATCCGTGTAGCTGCCATTCTCATTCATGCGTCTTCACCTTCCCGCTACGGGATTTCTTAGCAAATCCGTAGTACTCGTGACTATAGGTTCCACGCGCTATAGCGATTGCCATAACGAGCCGACTGCCGTTCCAGTGGCCGTCAGCGCTCATCAAGTAGCGGCGCATGATGTTAGCCAACTCAACGGCCTCGGGACATGCCAGCTTCGCCAGCTCGAAGCCACGATCTGGATCGGAATTACTTGTAACCGTTACGCTCACTTTCATGCTGTCCTCTTAGGTTTAAGTTCCCTATGTTCCACTCGCAGGGCCTGCGGTTCGCGGCGTGGAGGGTCGAGCGACGCCGTCATTGCAAGATAGAAAGCGAAGTGCATCTGTCGTGGGTCGCGACCAGCGAGGCAGCGAGCGCGAACGTCAGAGTCGGATGACTTCCTGATTCTCTTGGCGTGATTCGGGCGTGTCATGCTGTTTCTCCGTACGCGACTTCGTGGATGCAATTACCTGGTGCATCGGACACACGCTCCACATGGTTTCCGAAGACAGCCTGTACATTAAGAACTGCAGTTCTTGTTTCCTCAAGAACCGCGATAGTTCTCCGATCCTCTGCTACATCGCGGGTCGGAAGAAGCTGTCTCAGCTTGTCCCAGAACCCATCGAGGCCGGTCTCATCCATCGCAATCTCAGTGATCGCGGAAGTGCATGACTTCGAAACCTCCGCATTGAACTCGCGAACTCGTTCCAGCGCCTCTGCTTGCGTAAACTGACTCATGTCAGCGGTAAACCAGCGCCTTACGTCCTGGGTATTCGGCCAGATCTTGTCATCGTAGTAAGTGCGGAATCGGAAGATGAAATTCAACCCAGCGGATGGCGTCTTCTCAAGCGCACCAAGGAAATTTCCTCCATTGAGTTCGAAGTGCCACATTGCGATCAAGTTTTCACTGATTACTATCGTCCCTAGTTCTGTCGGAATCTCATGTGCAACGATCTGCGCGCGAACTGTCATATCAATTCTCCAGATTTACTCGTTATGCCCGCTTGCTCTTGCGCTGGGCGTGTCGCGCTAAACCGTAATCTCGATCGTGAGTAAAACATCAGGCGAGGCGCGGGCCTAGTTCTCAGATGGACATGACAGAGATACACCTTGACGGTTTTGGCATCTCATGCCGCCGCCTCCTGTGTTTGCCTTTCTGGCCCATCTAGGCCATCTGGCCCGATTTCTTCCACAGGCTCTGCCTTGATCGGTGCGCTGCGGGGCTTCGGCGGCTGCGGAATTAAGTTCTGGATGTCGCAGAGCCACCAGTGTGGAAGCAGGAGTATCGTCCTCGTGCTGCAATCACCAAATTTAATGTCAACTACGAAATCGTTGGCGCTGACATCGATCTGACGAACAGCGAGGACACGCCCCAAACCGTAGCGGGCATGCTCGATGAAACGCGGTGCTGACTTTGGCTTTCTGGGCTTGACGGCTTTAGGCTCGCGCGGGGCGATGACTCTGAATGGCGAACGCGGCCTCATCGGGCACCGCCGCGATCGACTCGTCTTGTATAGGCTGGGACTTGCTGGCTAGTTTTGGACAAGGTTGTCCTCCTATCGCAGGAAGACAAAACCCGTACATCGGGCGACCGGCCCTCAACTGACTACTCTATTTTATCAATTTGCTTCGGGGAATATAAGGTGCCAAAGGTACACGGCGGAGCCCGCTTACCGGCGGGCTTTTTTATTTCTCGTGACGTTTCTTAAGCAAAGCGAGTAGGCGGTGTTCCTCCTTAGCCGTTAGGCGCACGTCGAGATGGATATGGCCCTTGTGCTCTCCCAGCTTCACTACCACCGTCGCACCCGTTGCATTCACTCGACGCGGGCTTATATTTTTATTCTTCGCCATCACACAATTCTATATCCACCAGTCAAGCGCCGAGCCGTCAAAATTCAGCTACTACCGTGTCCTAACTCGGGTTTTAATCTGCGTATTCGTAATTGGGATCGTTAATCCTGTCGAAGCGTCTAGTTTGGATGCTCTGCTGAAGGCAGAAGGCCGTACGTCGTTCAACTCCGGCATCATCCCGGTATTGAATAAAGCCAAAGCAATACATATTGCTGTACCCGAGGCTACCGGCTTCCCGCGCTACCTCGATGAACCTGAATTTGTATGCATTGTTCGTCGTGAGGGGAGTCTGGATCAGTTTATGCTCTCCGGGGCTGATGTCGGCAGTGCCAAGCCAGTCAAGGCCATCGCTGTAAGGTGGAAAGACGGGAAGCTTGCCATCCATTTGTTCAATGACTCCAGTCGTGAGATTGCTTTGCGTTACGTGAGCGACGGACCCGCCGCTATTGGCGATCAGACATTCAAGTCGCCAAGAGTTACCCTTCTCGACTTCGCGCTGCTCACCCGCAACCTCGATATACTCTCCGGGAATCAAAGCGATGCCACGGATGACCAATTTCGGCCTGAGGGTCGCGATAGCGATGACTCTAGTGGCGTCCACATACTGGCCGAGAAGTCCAGTTTGCATTCTTATGTCTCTGAGAGTACAAACGCCAACCGCAATGCCTCCCAATCCTGCGAAGAACAGGAGCAGGTTCGGGAGATTATTCGCCAAAAGCAATTCATGGAGATAACTTTCCGAGTGATTCTTGGAGGCATCGCCTTGATTGCCGGAATGCTCCTGCTCTACCACAACGATGTGCTGGGACGGTTCTTTGACGCCCTGTACTTGCTCTTGATCGCTAGCTGGCTTGGTGCTTTTTTGTTCCCCGTGTAATAGCAGGACGAATGCAACGACAGTCAACAGCAGGATCTTCATGGCGGCAAAATTGTAACAGTAATCGACGTGGCAAAGGTACTCAGTGCCGATGGGCAAACCGCGATCGTGTCTAATGGGTCCGCAGAATAAAGGTCGCAAAACAGAACACGATACGAAAGCAGCGCTGAGCAGGGCAAGATTACCCGTAGTGTCGGCGTCGGAGATTAGAATTTAAGCCATGTCTACAGTACCCGCGACGATATCTGACCAAGTAGTTTCGTTGTGTCGCATGATCCATCCGCGCAATAGCCCTTGCTACGTTGACGTAAGACCACTACGGAATGCACAGGCACTTGACTGCTTCATGAACGTGAACACGAAAGTGAATTCGGAGGGCGGAAAGATACAGTATGGCTGGGCGCTGTGGCAACCCTCGCGCTTTTTCTTGGAAGGAGAACATCACGCAGTCTACGAGCCACAATCAGGGCCGCCGTGGGTAGATGTTACCCCACACACTCCAACTGTCAGCCGGATTTTGTTCTTGCCGGATGAAACAGCGACCTACGATATAGGCACCGATCAGCGGCGCGACAACGTGAGAATGCCACTGTTGAGTGACGCACGCATTACGGAGTTCTGCCAACTTTGCAGTGAGTACAACAACATCTTAAACAGTGTTCCGGGTCTCGGCAGAGTATCCGTTACAGGTATGAAGGCGCACCGCCTGCTTGCGATTGAACAACGCAAAGCAATCCTGATGACGGAATTAGAACAAGCTCACCCGGTGCCTAAGATTGGCCGCAACGACCCTTGTCCATGCAATAGTGGTAAAAAATACAAGAAGTGCCACGGCATTTAGGGGGCTACAATTTCGGCCAGTCTTGCTTGACGACTTTCATCTCCGCCCGCTTGAAGACTGCCACCTTTGAGTGTGACTCCACATCCAAGAAATTCTCGCGGCTAGGCGTCAAAGTTGGACAGAGATGCACTGCTCTTGCTCTGCTCCAACTGTTTTGCTAAAGGTTTGCTAAACCGATCTGGTCTGTTCCGCCTCGTGCGCCTTCCACGCCCATTTTCCAGAATAGCTAATCGCCAATGAATACGCGCATCTCGCGTGATTGTAACCAGTTGCAAGAGCTACGCGAAAAGAGGGAAGCGGTTCAACTCCGTCCCTGGCCACCATGTTTCCTTGTAATCGGTCCTAACGTTAGGCCTGAGATCACGCCGAGCCGAGCGGATTGAGGAGGTTCACGCCGGGAAAGTGCTTTTCGTTGTCCGTAACGACAACGCAGTCGTTCGCCTCCC
>Ga0185299_10003112_pt1 | contig 23130 bp, 14 predicted proteins | sample PaiPotPPA55metaG_FD_128002 | JGI IMG/M metagenome (GOLD analysis project Ga0185299, IMG submission 128002) | Iron sulfur acid spring bacterial and archeal communities from Banff, Canada, to study Microbial Dark Matter (Phase II) - Paint Pots PPA... ... | reverse complement strand
GTCATCGGCGGCAGGTCGAGCTCGTCGGCCCGCTCGTCGTACATGGGGGCGCAGATGACGCCGCTGGAGTAGCGGACCGTGAAGGCCAGCAGCTCCGGGGTGGCGTGCTCGGCGGCGAAGATGATGTCGCCCTCGTTCTCCCGGTCCTCGTCGTCCACGACGACGACCGGGCGCCCGGCGGCGATCTCCAGCAGTGCGGTCTCGATGGTGGAGAGGCCGGCGGCGGCCTCCAGCGTGATGCTCATGCGCAGGCTCCTTCTGTGACGCGGGCTGACTCGACGACGGACTGCCCGGGCGCGGGCACTCGAGCGGGGGCGGAGGCGGTGGCGGCAGCTGGGGCGGCGGCGGGGTCGGCGGACGGCGCGCCGGTGCGGGCCAAGCCGATCCACTGGCGCAGGCCGGCGAGCACCAGCACGAAGTAGATCCCGTAGGTGAAGCCGGAGACCGGCAGGCCGCTGTGGAAGGCCAGCGGCACGCCCACCACGTCCACGGCGATCCACACGAACCAGAACTCGACCCAGCCGCGGCCCTGGCAGAGGGTGGCGGCGAGCGAGCCGACGAAGATGTAGGCGTCGGGCAGCGGCGCCCAGGACGAGTGGGTGGCCGAGAGCAGCCAGGCGAAGCCCAGGGTGCCGACCGCCAGGAAGCCGAGCAGCGCGAGCCGCTCTGACGCCCTGGCCCAGCGGATCTCCACGCCTTGCGGGTGGTCCGCGCCCTGCTGCCGGTTCCAGCGCCACCAGCCGTAGGAGGCGGCGGCGACCACGACCAGCTGGCGGGCGGCGTTGCCGCCGAGGTGCACCGAGAGCGACGCGCCGAACAGCAGGATCGCGCCGGTGATCTGCACCGGCCAGGCCCACAGCGAGCGGCGTATCGCGAGCGCGACGGTGGCCAGGCCGAGCAGGTTGCCGAGCAGGTCGGACCAGCGCACGGTCTCGCCGCCTAGCTGGAAGGCGACCGCGTTCGCCCAGCCGAACAGGTGGTTCATGCCCCGGCCCTGCCCAGCAGCTTCTCGGTGTACTTGGCGATGACGTCGACCTCGAGGTTGACCCGGGCGCCCGGCTGCTTGATGCCGAGGGTGGTCTGGTCGAGGGTGGCCGGGATGAGCGAGACGGTGAAGTCGGGCTGGTCCCCGTCGGTGACCTCGGTGACGGTGAGGCTGATGCCGTCGACGGTGATCGAGCCCTTCTCGACTACGTAGCGGGCGAGGTCGGCGGGCAGCGCGACGCGTACCAGCTCCCAGTGCTCGCCGGGGGTGCGCTCGAGCACGGTGCCGGTGCCGTCGACGTGGCCCTGGACGATGTGGCCGCCGAAGCGCCCGTTCGCGACCATCGGCCGCTCGAGGTTGACCCGGTCGCCGGGACGCAGGTCGCCGAGGCTGGAGCGGGTGAGCGACTCGGCCATCACGTCGGCGGTGAACTCGCCGCTCTTGAGGGCCGCGGAGCCGGTCTCGTCGGTGACGGTCAGACAGACGCCGTTGACGGCGATGGAGGCGCCGTGCGCGGCGTCCTCGGTGACGACGGGCCCGCGCACCGTGTAGCGCGCGGCGTCGGGCAGGGTCTCGATGGCGAGGATCTCGCCGAGCTCCTCGATGATTCCGGTGAACACCGCTGTTGCTCCCTCATCACACCGTTGGTGGTGTGCTCCGGGAGGGTCGCGGGAGGCGAGGACGGGCGCACGGCGACGCTGCGCTACACGGCGGGCGTGTGGGTACGGCCCCCGACTGCGATGTCGGGGCACGTCCGGCCGGGCGCGGCAGTGCCGACGTCCCGCGTGCCGCCTCCCATCCGGACTTCCGATCGCCTCCGCACCGCCCGTCGGGCGATCTCGCACGGGGCGAGCTCGCTCGGGAGCGAAGCTTCGACGGCCGGTCACCGTCGGTCCCGGAGTTTCACCGGGTCCACCTTCGGCATCGGATCCTGCGGCGCTTGGCCGCTGGATCTTCCGCCAGCCGGGTCGCGGACTGTCACCGCCGGTTCGGAATCTCACCGACCCCGGGGCACGCTTGTCGTCTTGCTTAACAGTGTGCCACGGATTCCCATTCCCGATCACCCCGGTTCCGGCGTAACCCGGGTCACATCCCGGTCACACCCGGCGCGCGGACGGCGGCGGCGCGCGCCCCCGTCCGCCGCGGCGACCGGCGGCGCCCGGAACCGCTCGGGAAGCGCACCGCCGGGCTCCAGCGCTCTGCTCAGGCCCCTGATTGGTGTGCTAACTTGCCCGGGAGGGGAAATATACAGCCGTGGACCGCGGTGTGCGCGGCACTACGGCGAGGGCGGTGGGGGTCCGTGCGGGCCTTGATCAGGTGGGTGGCCAAATACGGCGACGAGACCGTGGCGATCCTGCTCACCCTGACGCTGTTCGTGCTCGGCTGGCAGGACGTGGTGGGTGCGAACACCATCAACAACACCATCCTGCTGGTGCTCGCCGTGATGATCGCCGGCAATCTGCGCGACCGCTTCGCCGCCCGGACCATGCACCAGCAGTTGGTGGCCGAGCTCGCGAGCTCCTCGGAGATCCGGATCCTGACGGGCAACCAGGTGAGCATCGAGCTGCGCGCGGCCCTGCACGACACAGAGCTCTGGCATTTCCGCGGCGGCACCGGCACCTACCTGCGCGCCGTCACCCTGCCCCAGTGCGTGGCCAACGCCCGGGAGCGGCGGCGCAGCGTCGCGATGCGGATAGAGATCATCGACCCGACCGACGCGACGGTGTGCGCCCGGTATTCGAGCTTCCGCTCGTCGGTGCCGAGCGGCGGGCCGGTGGACGCCGAGCCGTGGACCGTCGAGCGCACCCGCAAGGAGGCGTACGCGACGATCCTGGCCGCATACTGGTACCGGCAACGCAATGATTTGCTGATGGTCGAGGTCGGATTGACCGACAAGATGACCACGTTCCGCTGGGACATGTCCTCATCCGCGGTCATCCAGACGCAGGAGAGGGCGGCCGGGCAGGCCCTGCTCTTCGCGCACGGCAAGACTTATTACCAGTATTGGCGAATGGAGCTCGAGCGCTCCTTCGCCCAGACCCGGCACGTGCGGATAGGCGGAGCCGAGGCGGTGGCCGTGGGCGAGGAGCCCTCGGTGGACGAGGTGACCGAGCTCTTCGAGGCGCTCGAGGTGCCGCTGCCGCTCGAGTTCGGGCCGCGCGAGGTCTCCGAGATCATCGTGAAGGCCCTGGATCCACCGAATCTGTATTCCGGCTGGGAAGAGCCGCATTTGAGCGGCGGGAGGTGAACAGTGATACCGGGCCCTGATTTGAGCGTGTGCCGGGTGGGCGAGAGCGCCGCGGCGCGGGCCGCGGGCACCGCGGAGTGGGCGCTGCGGGTGCTCGCGGACCCCGAGGCGTGCCCGCCGGCCGTGCTGCACCCGCTGGGCTTCCTGTGCTTCCCGATCAAGCGCGGTTGCGGGGTGGGGGTGTGCGTGCACGTGTGGCTGCCCGGCCGGGCGGAGTTCGCTCCGGCCCTGGCCACCTCGACTGTCCACTCGCACAGCTGGGACCTGCTCAGCCTGGTGCTGCTGGGGCGGATGGGCAACGAGGTGGTGGACGCGGCGACGGTGTCCGAAGCGGAGGCGACGCACCGGGTCTACGAGATACGTAGCGTGAGGGGCGCGGACGAGGTAGTGCCGACGTCCCGGTGCGTGCGCTCTTCCCGCCGCGAGATCCGGTACGCCGGTCCTGGTGAGGTATACCGGCTGGCCGGAGGGGAATTCCATACTTCAGTGGTCGAAGACGCCGGTTGCGTGGCCACCGTGCTGCTCGCCGACAGCCGCGACGGGGTCGACCGCTCGCTCGGCCCGGTCGAACCTGGTCGGGCGGTGGGCCTCGTTCCTCGACGTCACGCCGGCCCGACGCTCAGTAAGCTTGCCGTACAGACCGTGTTGGACCGCTCAGCGCCGCCCCTGCTCTCTCCGCTCTCTCCCCCGTGCTAGTTCGACCGCGATTCCCCCGGAGGAACCATGGCGTTCCAACTCGCCGACGCGCCGAGCGCGCCGCCGGACGCGCCTGAGCTCGACGCGATGCTGCGCACCGCGGTCGCGGCCGCCGAGGGCGCCGGGAAGTTCCTGCGCGAACGCGCGGGCGGCCGGATCGAGTTCCGCGGCAAAGGCGTGGCCGGCGACGTGGTCAGCGAGCTCGATCTCGGCGCCGAGCGGCTGATCGTGCGCCGGCTGCGCGAGGCGTATCCGGAGATCCCGGTACTGGCCGAGGAGTCGGGCCTGGCCGCGGCGGTGGGCGGCGGCGACTCGCGCTGGCTGTGGCTGGTCGATCCGCTGGACGGGACGAACAATCTGGCGATCGGGCTGCCCGCGTACGTGGTGGGGGTCGCCTTGTGCCGCAACGGGGTGCCGGTGGCCAGTGTGGTGCACGAGCCGGAGACCGGCCGGACCTGGCGGGCCAGGGCCGGCGGCCGACTGGTCGGCCCTGGTGGTCTGCCGGTGCCGCGGCGCGCGCCGGCCGGTCCCGAGCCCGGCCGGGCCAAGCCGGTGGTGGCCTGGACGCAGGGCTACCGGGTGGCGCGGGCGGACCCGGGCATGGGCGCGCTGAAGGCGGTGCTGGAGCGCGAGGCGCGCCGGACGCTGCCGTTGTGGGCGCCGCTGCTCGGCTGGACGATGCTGGCGCGCGGGGACATCGACGCGTTCGTCGGCTACCGGCCCGAGCTGATCGACCTGCCCGGCGGCCTGCTGCTGGCCCGGGAGGCCGGGATGGAGATCAGGACGCTGAGCGGCGCGCCCTTCGAGGCGCGGTTCGACCAGTACTCGGGGCCCGACGTCGACATGAGCTTCGTGTGCGCGCCGCCTGAGCGGATGGCCGAGATGCTCGACTGGACGCGGCGGGCCGGGGAGCTGGCCCCCGATCTGGCGCGGATCTTCGAGTACTGAGAGCGAGGGCGCTGAGGACTGAGGAAAGTCGGGCGCCGAGGGCACTGAGATCGCTGCCGAGCGCACTGAGGGCAGTCGGGGCGAGGGCTAAGGGTACTGAGAACGCCGCGGAGGGCGCTGGGCAGGCCGCCGGGTCAGCCGGTCGCCGCGAGGGCCACCGTCGCGCCGCCGACCGCCAGCACCGCGAGTACCGCGCCGGCCGCCGCGATGCGGCGCTTGGAGACGACCAGGCCGGCCGCGGCGCAGCGCTCGAACCAGAGCAGCATCGCCAGCGAGGCCCAGGGCGTGATCAGCGGGCCCGCGTCCGTCCCGATCAGCAGTGCGAGCAGTTGGTTGTGGTTGGCCGCAGGCACGACCGCCTCGCCCGCGATGTAGGCCGGAAGGTTGTTCACGACGTTCGCCAAGCCGGCGCCGGTGCCCGCGGCCCTCAGTTGCCCGACGAAGTCGTTCGAGGTGCCGATCAGGTGTCCCACGAGCGTGTCGAGGCCGTGCACACTGAGCGTCTCCACGACCAGGAACATGCCAGTGACATTGGCGATCAGCCGCCAGGGCAGCAGAGACCAGCGCAGCTCCACGCGACGCCGCGCGAGGAACGCGAGCACGGTCACTGCTGCGGCGGCGGCCGAGGCCCACTCGAGCGGCGCTCCGGCCAGGATCGCCACGACGAAGAGCACGCAGGCGGCCCCGGCGATCACGCACAGGACCGGGTCGGTGGGCCGGAAGGGCTCGGGCGGCTCGTAGCGCGCGGCCCCGCCCCTTCGCCCGCGCCGCCAGAAACCGACCCAGAGCACCGCCATCGTGGCCGCGATGCTCACCGCCTGCGGTGCGGCCATCCGCGCGGCGAACTCGGCCGGCGGCAGCGCGACGCGGCCTGCGGCGAGCAGGTTGGTGAGGTTGCCGACCGGGAGCAGCAGGCTGGCGGTGTTCGCCAGGAACGCCGTGGTCACCGCCAGCGGCAGCGGCGGAATCCCGGCGCGGGCCGCGAGCGCGAGCATGATCGGGGTGAGCAGGACGGCCGTCGTGTCGAGGTTCAGGCCCACCGTGACGAGCACCGCGAGCAGCACGCAGAGCAGGAAGAGGCCGAGGAAGTTGCCGCGGGCGGTGATCGCCAACCGGGTGGCGAGCACGTCGAAGGTCTGCGCCTTACCGGTCAGCTCGGCCAGGATGACCACGCTGAACAGGAAGGCGAGAATCGGCGCGATGCGGTCGATGATGGCCGTGGCGTCGTGGGACGGCAGCGCGCCGCTGGCCCAGCACAGCAGACCCGCCGCGAGCAGGCCTAAGGCGAGCAGGTCGAGCGGGTGCGGCCGACGGCGGGGCCGCACCGGCGCACTCTGCCCGGTGTGATCCTCGCAGTCCACCACGCAGGCGATTCTACGTGGCATGCTGGGCTCATGGCGCCCACTGTCGCTCAGAGCCCTGCGAATCCCGCTCCGACCGACTTCTTCATCAGCTACGCCATCAAGGACGGTCACCTGTGGGCGCAGTGGATCTCGCACGAGCTTGAGCAGGCCGGATTCCGCACGATGATGCAGTCCAGGGACTTCGTTCCGGGCAGCGACTTCATCGCGTTGATCGACCGCGGGTTGCGCGAGGCCGCCGCCGTGATAGCCGTGTTGACCCCGGCCTACCTCACGTCGGAGTACGGCCGGATGGAGTGGCAGGCCGCGCTGCGTTCCCTGCCGAGCTATCCGGGCCGCAAGCTGATCCCGGTGCGGGTGGCCGACTGCGAACCCGAGGGCCTGCTCGCCACGATCACCTACCTGGACATGGTCGGTATCGACGACGCGCACGATGCCCGCGAACAGCTGCTCAGCCGGGTCCGGCACGCGCTCGAGGGCCGGGCCGTGTCCACGGGCGTCCCGCTGTTCCCGCCTGCGGCCCCGCCAGCCGTGCCCACGCCGGAAGCCCCTCGTCGGTCTGCACACGCACCCGTTCCGGGCGAGCCGCCGACTCGGGGGTCCGGCGTCGTGCCGGGTTCGAGCGCCGCGCGGCACCGGCGGGGTAAGGCACCCGGCTTCCCGCCGACGGAGCGGGCCGCTGCGGCCGGCGACCGGGTCACGCTGCTGCACCTTTCGGGCCCTCGGTTCGGGCGCGGCCTGGTCCGTCCGGAGGAGCCCGGCGAGCCGGCCGAGTGGATAGCGCGCACGGTCACCTGGGTCGCCTCGGCCCAGCAGGCCGGCGCGCCCGAGCCGGACGCGCTGCTGATCAGCGGGAACCTCACCGAGAACGGCGCGCCCCGGCAGGTGGACGCCGCGCTGCGGTTCCTCTCCGGCCTCAGCTCCGAGCTGGGCCTCGACCCGTCTCGGGTGGCGATAGTGCCGGGCCCGCACGACGTGAGCGTGGCCGCGTGCCGGGCATACTTTTCCGACTGCGAGGCCGACGACGTGGCCCCGCAGGCCCCTTACTGGCCCAAGTGGCGGCACTACGCCAGGCTCTTCCGCACCGCCTACCAGGGCATGGATTCGCTGGTCTTCGACGCGGATCAGCCGTGGACTTTGTTCGAGCTCACCGACCTGCGGGTGGTGGTGGCCGGCTTCAACTCCACCATCGCGATGAGCCACCGGCGGGAGGACGAGCACGGCCAGATCGGCGACGTGCAGGCCGCCTATTTCGCCCGGACGCTGCGCGGCTACGAGCAGGACGGCTGGCTGCGGGTGGGGCTGCTGGCGCACGGGCTCCCGCCGGCCGGGCGGGCCGCACGTCCGGCGGCCGGGTACATCCGCGACGCGCACCAGTTCGACCAGCTGCTCGGCGGTCTCAACCTGGTGGTGCACGGGACCGCCGGGCGCGGCGAGCTCGGTGGCGAGATCGGTGAGGCGGGCGGACGGGTCCCGGTGGTGCCGCCGTCGCCGTCCGCGACTCCGCAACTGCTTGAGCTGACGGCTGGCGGGCTGACCAGCTGGACGGCGCCGGACGGCCTCGGCACCGCGCGCCCGACGCGGCATCAGATCGCCTGGCGGTCGGTCGGCGCGACGTTCCGGGCGGCCGGTCCGGCGAGCGCCGACGAGGACGAGGATTCGCCGGAGTCGGCCGGCTACCCGGTCGAGCCGCTCGAGGCCGAGCCCGAAGACCCGCGCACCGACCTGCTCGATCGGATCGCGCAGGTCTGCGCCGTGCGCATGGACCGGGTGAAGATCCGTACGATCCGCACGCCGGAACCACACCTGCGCGTCGCCTACGCGGACAGCGGCTTCGCCCGCACGGTGCTGCTCGGCGCGATCGCCGGGCCCGACCCGGTGGGCCAGTTCGACCGGCTGATCCGGCATGTGCACGCGGCCGCGCCGAACGATCCGATGGAAGCGGTGCACGACCTACCCGAGGGCGTGGACCTGGCCAGGCTGCGCAGCGTGGCGGAGGGCAGCGGCGTCCGACTGCGCAGCATCGCCGACTTCCAGGGGCTGCCCGACCTCGGCGCGTTCCTGTCCGAGCAGACCGCGCGGCTCTCCCGCGACCAGGCGTACGCCGCGGACCATTACGTCACCCAGCGCTACCGCTCCGTAGTCGCCGAGGGCGAGGCGACCAGGGCGGACGTGGTCGCCGAGCTGCAGCGGCTGGTCACCGCGCCGGACGGCCGGTTCGTGCTGCTGCTCGGCGACTTCGGCTTCGGCAAGACGTTCGCGTTGCGCGAGTTGACCCGGCGGCTGACCGAGACCCCGGGCGCTCCGCTGCCGATCCTGATCGACCTGCGGGCACTCGACCGGGCGCACAGCGTGGACGGGCTGATCGCGGCGCACCTGGCGAACCACGGCAACACCATGATCGACCTGCGCTCCTTCCGCTACCTGCTGCGCCAGGGCCGGATCGTGCTGATCTTCGACGGCTTCGACGAGCTGGTCTCCCGGATCAGCTACGACCGGGCCGCGGACCACCTCGAGCGGCTTGTGCAGGCGGCGGCGGAGAGTGCGAAGATCGTCGTGGCCAGCCGGACCCAGCACTTCCGCAACCGGGAGCAGGTGCTCACCGCGCTCGGCGAACGGGTGGGCCTGCTGCCGCAACGCAGGATCCTGCAACTCGAGCCCTTCGACCCGGAGCAGATCGTCGACTACCTGGCCCGCGCGTACGGCGACCGGGAGCAGGCGGGTTCGCGGTTCCGGCTCTTCCAGCAGATCAACGATCTGAGCGGGCTCGCGGCGAATCCCCGGCTGCTGTCCTTCTTGGCGCAGCTCTCCCCGGAGCGCCTGGCCACGCTGGTGCAGGGCCGCGAGGCGCTGAGCGCGGCGGACCTCTACCAGGAGATCGTCTCCTACTGGCTGGACTTCGAGGCGCGGCGCACCTCGCAGACGGCCGGCCGGGCGCCCGGACTCTCCGAGCAGGAACTGCTCGAGGCCGTCACCCGGCTCGCCGTGCGGCTGTGGGAGCGCGGCGAAGTCTACTTGCAGCCCGGCGACATCCGGGAGGTCGCCGCGACGCTCACCGACGTGGCGATGCCGATGACCGGCGAGGAGACCGAGCACGCGCTCGGCTCCGGCTCGCTGCTCACCCGCACCGACGACGGCCTGTTCGGCTTCATCCACTTCTCCGTCTGCGAGTGGCTGGTGGCGCGGCACATCGCGGAACGGCTCGAGCTCGGCGACGACCGGCTGCTCCGGTTCCAGCGGCTGACCGGCCTCGTCGTCGACTTCGTGTGCACCCTCGCGCCGGCCGACCGGCTCGACGCCTGGGCGCGCAAGGCCGCGGGCGAGCGGCCGCGCCGGGCCGGGCGGATCGACCCGGTGGTGGAGAACGCGCTGGCCATCGGCGCCCGGCTGAACATCGAGGTCTCCAGCGACCTGAGCCGGGCCGACCTGTCCGGCCAGGACCTCTCCTTCCGGCGGCTGCACGCGGTGAACCTGAGCGGCGCGAACCTCAGCGGGGCACTGCTCGCCGGAGTGGATCTGAGCGGCTCGGACCTGCGCGGCGCCGATCTGACGGGGGCTCTGCTGCGCGAGGCCGACCTGACCGGCGCGGACCTGCGCGGCGCGAAGCTGGACCGAGCGCAACTGCTCGGCACGAAGCTGGCCGGCGCGAAACTCGAGGACAGCACCTGGGAACTCGCGGCGCTCGTCGGCGTCGAGCAACCAGGACTGGCCGAACTGCCGGAGCTGCAGGCGGCCGCCATGGCTCCGCCGATGCCGGTCAGCCTCGGCCTGGCCCCGGCCGAGGTGGGCGTGCCGCACGGCTTCGAGATCGGCCGCATTCCCGACCCGGTTTCCTTCCACCCGCATGGCACGACTCTGATCTACGGCGGCTCGGAGGGTGGACTCCTGGTGTGCGACGCCGCCACCGGTCAGCCTGTGCGCACGGTAGGCGGCCACCGTGGGCGCGTCTACGGCGTGCGGCACAGCCCAGACGGACGTCTACTGCTCACCGGGTCCGCTGACCTCACAGCGCGGCTGTGGAACGCGGACACGCTCACCGAGCTGCACGTGCTGAGCGAGCACAAGGGTTGGGTGTGGCCGATCGAACTGGCCCTCGACGGCAAGACGGCGGCCACCGGCGACGCGTCCGGCGACCTGCGGCTTTGGGACACCGCGACCGGCGAGTGCACGACGACGCTGCACACCAACGCGACCCGGATCTACGCCGCCCACTTCCGGCCGGATCATGACGCGATCGCCACCGGCGAGGACGACGGAACCGTGCGCATCTGGGACACCCGTACCGGCGAGATCCTCTTCGAGCAGCACACCGAGAGCGGTACGGCGTTCCGGGTGAGGTTCAGCCCCGACGGGCGCTACCTGGCCTCGGCGCACCTCGACGGCACCGTGCAAGAGTACTGCGTCGCCCACGTGGACGCGGACTCGGAGCAGGCCGAGAGCGAAGACCTCTTCGCGCCACTGCGGCTCGAGGGCACCAACAAGCCGGTCTACTGCCTGCGCTACCACCCCGACGGCCGCCACCTGGCCACCGGCGACACCGGAGGCACGGTGAAGCTGTGGCGGCTGACCGGCGGCGAGGGCTCGAGCGCGCCGAACCGGCCCCGGGCGTGGAGCGGCGCGCTGTGGACCCGGCACACCGGCGCCGTGTACGGGCTCGGATTCAGTCTGGATGGCCGGCATCTGGCCAGCGCGGACAGCGACGGCTCGATCCGGCTCGGCGACCCGGCGGAGGGCACCGTCCGCTACGAACTGGCCGGGCACCGCGGTTCGGTGTGGCCGATGGCCTTCCGCCTCGACGGCGCGATGATGGCCACCAGCAGCTCCGACGGCACGCACCGGATGTGGGACACCGGCAACGGGCAGAACGTGGCCGTGCAGCGCGGCCACGGCCGCAGGCTCTCGCTGGCCCGGTTCGACGCGGCCGGGGCCCGGATCGTGACCAGCGGCACCGACGGCGTGGCAAGGCTCTGGGACGCCCGCACCGGCCGGCTCGTCACCGAGCTCAAGCTGACGGGCCGCCAGCTGGTCGGCGCGTTCTACAGCCACGCGCCGGGCGGGGCGGTGCTCGGTTCCTGGGACAACACCGGCGACCTGCACATCTGGAACCCGCTCGACGGCGACTACGTCCGGCAGATCATCACCGAGAGCGACCACCTGTGGACCGGCAAGTTCAGCCCCAACGGGGACGTGCTGGCCACCGCGGAGGACGACGACTCGGTGCGGCTGCGCTACTGGACCACCGGCCGGCTGATCGGCACGCTCACCGCGCACCGCGGCCGCGTCCGCGCGATCGCGTTCAGTCCGGACGAGCGCTGGCTCGCGACGGGCTCGGACGATCAGAACGTGCGGATCTGGGACCTCGCGAACTACCACTGTGTGCTGGTACTCCGCGGCCATTCGGACCGGGTGTACTCGGTGGCGTGGGACCCGGGATCGCGGGTGATCGCGAGTGCGTCGAGCGACGGCACGGCACTCGTGTGGGACGTGGCCGACCTGGAGCGGCGCGCGCAGGCGATGGAACAGTCGACGGTGCCCGAGGTGCGTACCGTCCCGCGATTCGCCCTGCGGCGAGGCGCCGGGCGCCTTTGGTCGGTGGCGATCAACCCGGCCGGGACGCTGCTGGCCACCTCGGGCGACGACCTGTCGGTCCGGCTGTGGGACCTGCGCACCGGCCAGCGCGTGACGACGCTGCTCGGGCACACCCGCCGGGTGTGGTCGGTCGACTTCTCCCCCACCGAAGACGTGCTGGTGAGCAGCGGCGACGACGGCACGGCGCTGGTGTGGGACCTCGCTCCGCTGGCCGCGGGCGGCCGCGCGTCGATACGGGCCTCGCTGATCGGCATGGCCTCCGGCTGGATCGCGGCCACCCCGGACGGGCGTTACAAGGGCGAGGGCGACGTGGGCGCAGAAGTCTGGCACGTGATCGGCAACTGCCGGTTCCCGTTGGACGGCCTGAGCCGGTACTTGCCGCCGGTCCGCCGGATCGGCCTGGAGGAGGAACTCGCGCCGCCGACCGGCCCGGTAGCGGTGTAACGGATTCGGGAGCTGTGACGCCTGTAGAGATGGCGCCGGTGCCAAGCGTGGTTTCTCCCCCACTAACCCGCTCGGAACCTGCGCCCCGGCACGGTCGGGATGTCTCCTTCTCCCGTCCCTCGACGTCCCGTCCGTGCCGCAAGGGCCTTTGCGGACGCTGACCCCCTCCGCAACGGCCCTTGCCCTTTCTGCTCGCGTGCCTTTTCGTTCGCCTGCCTGCTCACATGCCCAGGCGCGCCGGGTGCGACGGCCTCAGGCGCGCGCCTTCGGCATCAGCCGCGCCCCCGCCACCGCGGCCGTCACCTCGGCGAGACGGCTCAGCCGCAACACCTCGAAGCGGTGGAAGTCCGGGTCGCCGAGTCGACACACCAGCACCCTGACTCCGGTAGCACCCACCGGAGCGGTCGCATAGTGCGAGGACCCGACCGTTATGGCGCTTGCCCGGGGCGGCAGGTCGGGCAACACCGGGTCGGTGGGCGCGTCCCAGCTGCGGGCGAGCACGCCGCCGCCCTGCTCCGGCGAGAGTGCGAGGGCCCAGTCCGCGCCGAGGATCCGCGGCAGGGCGTCGGCGAGGAGGTTGAGCCCGGCCCGCGGGTCGGCGGCGATACGGCCGAGCAGGTCGAGGTCGGGGAAAGCTCCGGGCACCTCGCCCGAGGGACGCATGCCCTCGAGCGTCACCCCGTTGAGACCGCGCAGCGCGGACTCCAGCGCGGGCCGGCGGTGCTCCTCCGGCATGAAGACGGTGATCTCGTCGAGCGCCCGGCCCTGTTCCCGGCTGAGCACGTTGACCTGCACGATGTCCGCGCCGACCGCCCCGAGCTCCCTGGTCACGAGACCGAGTGCGCCCGGCCGGTCCGATACCCACAGTCGCAACCTGAGCAGCATGCTCAACGTCCTCTCGTCCGGCGCACCGCCGAGCGGTCCGTGCCCCGGCACGCTCCAGTCAAACCGGCCCCCGTTTCCAGGCCGTTGCGTACGGGTCACAGCCGCGCGCTGCGAGCCACGTCACACGTCGATCACGCCCGGCGACGTCCGCACAGGGCGAGCGCCGCGAACCCGGCGGCGAACAGGGCACCGGCCACGAGCTCGTGGCTGCGGAAGCGGTGCGGGGCCTCGTCCTGGACCTTGGCGTGCAGCGCGTCGAACCCGGCCGGGAACGGCGAGCCGCCGAAGAAGAGCTTCGTCGGCTTGTCGATGTCCGGCAGCGCGGCCCCCACCATGCCGGCCACCACGCTCACCCGCTGCTCCGGCCGGGCGAGCGCGGCCGCCCCGCCCATCGCGGCCAGCCCGGTCAACCCGTCGGCCACCGCGACCCGCAGGAAGAACTCGTCACTCTCCCACTTGCCCCAGTGTGGCGTCGCGTCGAGGGCGAGGTGCGAGAGGACGCCGAGCGGGAAGGCGAGCCAGGGATTGCGCACGGCAGCACCGATCGCCGCGCCGGACAGGACATGGTTGGTCACGAGCATGGAGTCAGTCTGGCGTACTTGCCTGAGGTATTCCTTCGTTGTCAGGCGCCGGATATTAGCTCATACGTGTGATCTTGTCCGGAAGGCCTTTCCTACTAACGGTTTTTCAGTTCACGTTTGGGTTCGGCGGGTCCGAACGGGGCGCCCGCCTTCCCGGCATTGGGATGCATCACCGTCGCCGCTAGTGCGTGCGGCATGCACGCATCCGTCATCAGGAACATCCGGAGGGCGGTAGAGCCGTCGCTGCCGCCTGACATGTACGGGGTGTGGTGTTCGAGAACATCACCTGCGAGGAGCCGGAAGTCGACCGCTACATTCCGGATCTCGCGGTATGGCCGGTCGAAGTCATAAAATGGGACGAATGGGTCTTCGCTGGCGAGATGTGCTTGTTCGCCGCAGAGGTGACGACGCCTCAGCAGGAGAAGCGGGACTACGCCAAGGCATCGAGATACGCCAGAAGCGGGATTCCCACGTACCTCGTCGTGGACCGGGCTCGCCGCGTGTGCACACTCTTTATCGAACCCAAGGGCGGCCGCTACCGGGAACGGCACGAGGTGCCCTTCGGCAAGCCGGTCACGCTTCCGCTCGATACCCCCGTCACCCTCGACACATCCGACTTCTGACCGACTGGCCGGTCCGTCACCCGTCGAAGCGGTCGAACTCCAGCACCCGCAGGATCGCCCGACCCGCCGCGTCCGAGGCCTTGAGGTCCACCTCGGCGCGCAGGTGCCAGTCGTGGTTATGCGCCGAGTCGTCGAGGATCTGCCGCACCTTCCAGACCTCCGGCCCCTCCTCGATCTCGATCAGCTTCGGGCCGCGCGCGTCCGGGCCGGTGCCCAGCTCCTCGTGCTCGTCGAAGTAGTCGCCGAGCGCCTCGTCCCAGTCCTCGAACTCCCACGGGCCGTCCCACGCGTCCGTGTGCTCGAGGCCCTCCGCGTCCTCGGCGTCCAGCGCGACCAGGCCTTCGACCTTGTCCCGCGCCGCCAACTCCACCCGCCTGAACAGCGCGTTGCGCACCAGCACGCGGAACGCCCGGCGGTTGCCGGTGACCGGCGGCGGGGCCGCGTCGAGAGCGGCCTGCTTCGCGGCGTGCTCCTCCGGGTGGCGCAGCGCCTCCCACTCGTCGACCAGGCTCGAGTCGATCTGCCGGACCGTCTCCCCCAGCCACTCGATCAGGTCGACCAGGTCGTCCCGCTTGGCCGACTCGGGGATCGTGTGGCTGAGCGTGCGGAACGCGTCCGCCAGGTAACGCAGCACGATGCCCTCGACCCGGGCCAGGTCGTAGGCCGCGATGTAGTCAGAGAAGGTCATCGCCTGCTCGTACATCTCCCGCACGACCGACTTCGGGTGCACCGGGTGGTCGCCGATCCACGGGTGCGCCCGGCGGTAGGTGTCGTAGGCGTGCTCGAGCAGTTCCTCGAGCGGCTTCGGGTGGCTGATCTCGGCCACCCGCTCCATCCGCTCGTCGTACTCGATGCCCGAGGCCTTCATCTCCGCGATCGCCTCGCCGCGCGCCTTCTTCTCCTGCGCGATCAGGATCTGGCGCGGGTCGTCCAGGATCGACTCGATGATCGAGAGCAGGTCGAGCGCGTACGACGGCGACTCCGGGTCGAGCAGGTCGAACGCAGCCAGCGCGAACGTGGACAGCGCCTGGTTGAGCGCGAAGTCCTGCTGCAGGTCCACCGTCAGACGCACGATCCGACCGGTCTCGTCGGGCGTCTCGAGCCGCTCGACCACGCCCGCCGACAGCAGCGAGCGGTAGATCGCGATCGCGCGGTGGATGTGCCCGCGCTGCGCCGACTTCGGCTCGTGATTGTCCGTCAGCAGCTTGCGCATGGCCTCGAAGGCGTTGCCCGGCCGGGCGATCACCGACAGCAGCATCGCGTGCGTCACCTGGAACCTGGAGACCAGCGGCTCCGGATCGGCCTCGATCAGCTTCTCGAAGGTCTGTTCGCTCCAGTTGACGAAGCCCTCCGGCGGCTTCTTCCTGGTGTAGCCGCGCCGCCGCTTCGGGTCGTCGCCGATCTTGGTCAGCGCCCGGTCGTTCTCGATGACGTGGTCGGGCGCCTGGGCCGCGACGTACCCGATGGTGTCGAAGCCGGCCCGGCCCGCGCGCCCGGCGATCTGGTGGAACTCGCGGGCGCGCAGCAGCCGGGAGCGGCGGCCGTCGTACTTCGAGAGCGCGGTGAACAGCACGGTCCGGATCGGCACGTTCACGCCGACGCCGAGGGTGTCCGTCCCGCAGATCACCTTGAGCAGGCCGGCCTGGGCGAGCCGCTCGACCAGGCGGCGGTACTTCGGCAGCATGCCCGCGTGGTGCACGCCGATGCCGTGCCGGATGAAGCGGGAGAGCGTGCGTCCGAAGCGGGTGGTGAAGCGGAAGCCGCCGAGCAGGTCCGCGATCGCGTCCTTCTCCGCGCGCGAGCAGACGTTCAGGCTCATCAGCGACTGGGCCCGCTCGATCGCGGCGGCCTGGGTGAAGTGGACGACGTAGATCGGCGCCTGGCCGCCCTCCAGCAGTTCCTGCACGGTCTCGTGCAGCGGCGTCATCCGGTACGTGTAGGACAGCGGGACCGGGCGGTCGGTGGAGCGGACGGTCACCGTCTCGCGCCCGGTACGGCGCTTGAGGTCCGTTTCAAACCGCACGACCTCGCCGAGGGTCGCGGACATCAGCAGGAATTGGGTCCGCGGCAGTTCGAGTAGCGGAATCTGCCAGGCCCAGCCGCGGTCCGGGTCGGCGTAGAAGTGGAACTCGTCCATGACCGCGAGCCCGACTTCGGCCTGGTCGCCGTCCCGCAGCGCGATGCTGGCCAGCACCTCGGCGGTGCAGCAGATGATCGGGGCGCCCGGGTTGACCGAGGCGTCGCCGGTCATCATGCCCACGTGCGCGGAGCCGAAGGCGTCACAGAGATCGAAGAACTTCTCCGAGACCAGGGCCTTGATCGGCGCGGTGTAGAAGGAGCGCTCGCCGCGGGCGAAGTTCGCGAACACCGCCCCTGCCGCGACCAGCGACTTCCCGGAGCCGGTGGGCGTCGCCAGGATGACGTTGCCCCCGCTGCTCAGCTCGATCAGCGCCTCCTGCTGGGCCGGGTACAGGTCGATGCCGCGGCCGGTGACCCAGGCTTCGAAGGAGGAGTAGAGCGAGTCCGGGTCAGTGGTGGCGGGCAGCTGGTCGAAGAGGTTCACCGAGACATCATCTCAGCTTCCGGCGTCGGGCCCGGCGAGGTGCTCGACGCCCTCGTCGCGCACCGAGATCGTCTAGACATCTTCCGTACGTTAAGCCTGGACCGGTAGCCTTTGCCGCCATGGCGCTTAGAAGGCTTCTGCCCGGACGCAAGACCGACTCCGCGCGCGACGGCGCGCCCGCTACCTGCGAGCAGCTCGCCGAGGTACTGGAGTCGCTGGCCACCGCGTCGACCTCGGCGACCTGGAAGTGCCGGCACGCCGCCGGCTCTGTCCTGGTCGAGGGCACGGTGGATTTCGGGGCGCGCGAATCGCGGGCCACGGTGATCCGCGGCAAGGCGACCTACGAGTACATCCGGCGCGGGTCGAGCGCGTTCCGCGCCCGGGTGGCCGAGGACGAGAAGGACGGGGAAGGTGAGCCGGCCTGGGAGTACGCCTCGGAGACCGACGCCTGCGGCATCCACGCGTACGCGATCCCGGACGTGCTGGCCGCGGCGGTGCGCGCGGCCGGGGCGGTCAGCGTCGGCAAGCCGGAGGAGGTCGAGGAGCGCAAGCTGGTGCCGGTGACGGCCTCGCTCAAGCCCAAGCCCACCGACCCGGACGGCCGCCTGGCCCGGCTGGCGCGGCAGCTGCGCGACCACGGCGCGACGGTGCTGCTGGTCAGCGCGCTGGTGGGGCCGGCCGGCTGGGACGACGAGGCGGACGAGCCGACCCCGCCGCGGATCGAGCGGCTGCGGCTCGAACTGCCGCACTGGACGCCGGCGGACAACCCGATGGACGACCACCTGGTCACGGTGGAGCTGTTCGACCTGAACGAGCCGGTGGACATAGAGGTGCCGGACGAGTCCGGGGCCGAGCGGCGTCGCACCACGCGCACGTGCGCGGATCTGGCGCTGTTCTGATCCGTTCTGGGCCGAGTGCCGGGTCTGCCGGGGCAGGCCACCGTGTCGGGCCGCAGTGCCTGACCGCCGAGATTTCTGTTGGAATCCGATAAATCTTCTCTGTGTTCGCTTTCAGGAGCCCGGCGCCGGCCGCAAGGTCGGTGCCGTGATCTTCGGTATGGTTGCCGCGTGCACGTGGAGCCCTTGTCTGTGTCTGCGATCGGTGTGGTGCGAGAGTGACGATGACTGAAGCGCAGTTGCCCCCGCGGGCCCGGGTCGCGGTCGCGGCCGGGCGGCTGACCGGCGCGGTGTCGCGGGTGGCGGGTCGCGGATCCGGTGCCGTGGTGGGCGGCCGGGTGGCGCTGCGGCTCGATCCCGAGCTGCTCAGGAGGCTGACGGCCGGGCGCGCCTGCGTGCTGGTGTCGGCGACCAACGGCAAGACCACCACCACCCGGCTGGTGGCCGAGGCCTTGCGGGCTAAGGGACCGGTGGCCTCGAACGCGCTGGGCGCGAACATGCCCGCGGGGATCACCGCGGCGATGGCCGAGGACCGGGCCGCCGAGTACGCCGTCATCGAGGTGGACGAGAAGTACCTGCCGGGCGTGGCCGAGCAGGTCAAGCCGCGCGCGATCGCGCTGCTCAACCTGTCGAGGGACCAGCTGGACCGGGCCGCCGAGACGCGGATGATGGCGCAGAAGTGGCGCGACGGGCTGGCCGAGACCGCGGCGACGGTGATCGCGAACGCGGACGACCCGCTCGTGGTCTGGGCCGCCGGACGGGTGCGCGAGGTCGTGTGGGTGGCCGTCGGGCAGAGCTGGAAGGACGACGCCTGGTCCTGCCCGCAGTGCGGCGGCGTGCTGCACCTGGACGAGGACGACTGGCGCTGCGGCTCCTGCGAGCTGCGCCGTCCCATCCCGCAGTGGTCGCTGGACGGCATGGAGCTGGTGGCGCCGGACGGCACCCGGGTCGCGCTCGGCGGCCTTTCGCTGCCGGGCCGGGCGAACCGGGCCAACGCGGTGAGCGCGGCCGCGACGGCCGGCGTCTTCGGCGTACAGCCGGACGTGGCGATAAAGCGGATGGAGCACGTCGCCGCCGTCGCGGGCCGCTACGACACCGTGACCTACCGCGGGCGCACCCTGCGCCTGCTGCTGGCGAAGAACCCGGCGGGCTGGCTGGAGACCTTCGACCTGGTCGCCCCGCCCGGGGAGCAGGCGAAGGGCCCGGTGCTGCTGTCGGTCAACGCACTGTCCGCGGACGGCACGGACACCTCTTGGCTGTGGGACGTGGACTACACCCGGCTACTCGGCCACAAGGTGCTGGTGATCGGCCAGCGGCGGCTCGACCTGGCCGTGCGGCTTCAGGTGGCCGGGGTGGAGTTCGAGGTCTTCGACGAGGTGGCGGCGGCGGTGGACGCGGCGCCCGGCGGCCCGATCGACGTCATCGCGAACTACACCGCGTTTCAGCAACTGCGACAGAAAGTCGGGGCCTGACATGGCCGGGCAGAGCGCGCTGCGCATCGTCTGGATCTACCCGGATCTGCTCTCCACGTACGGGGATCAGGGCAATGCCCTGATCATGTCCTACCGGGCGCGGCTGCGCGGGCACCAGGTCGAGCAGCTCAACGTGCGCAGCGACCAGCCGCTGCCGGCTCAGGGCGACGTCTACCTGATCGGCGGCGGCGAGGACCGTCCGCAACGCCTCGCGGCCGAGCGGCTGCGCAAGGACGACGGCCTGCAGCGCGCCGTCGAGGGCGGGGCCGCGGTGCTCTCGGTGTGCGCGGGCTTCCAACTGCTCGGCCACTCCTTCTACGATGACGAGCAGGGCACTCTGCCAGGCCTAGGTCTGCTGGACGTGACCTCGAACCGCGGCACCGTGCGCTGCGTCGGCGAGGTCGTCTCCGAGCCCGACCCGGCGCTGACCGTCGGCGGACGGGCGCTGCCGAGGCTGACCGGCTTCGAGAACCACATGGGCACCACCACGATCGGCGCGGACGCCAAGCCGCTCGCGACCGTGCGAACCGGCAACGGCAACGGCGCGGGCACCGGCGTGGACGGCGCGCACGCGGGCCGCATCGTCGGCACGTATCTGCACGGCCCGGTACTCGCCCGCAACCCCGCCCTCGCCGACCTGATCCTCGGCTGGGTGGACGGCGACGCCTCCGCCACTGCGGCCGACGACACCTGGCACGAGCGGCTCCGCGCCGAACGGCTCACGGCAGTAGGTGCGTAAGGCTCCGCGAGACTGCGCGTTCGCCTAGAGTTGGAACAAAGGGTTCGGATATGTTCCAACGGAGGTTCAGGTGCCCCGCCCGTGGTCCCGGAAACCGCTCAGCTATCAGGATGCGCTGACGATACTGGGCGCCGGCGACAGTCGCGCGCTCAGTATCGCCGACAAACTGGCCGGGCTCTTAGCCGCAGCCGTGAACATCAAGACGGTGGGTGCCTTAGCTTTCTTCGAACTTCGCGACGAAGCCGTCAGCTGGGGTGAACACCTCGCCGCGTCACTCCGCGACCGGGTCACCGGATTGAACCGCCTCGATCGAACCGAGCGGATCTCGGCAGCACACGCGGTCATCGTGATCACCTCGTTCTACTCGGCGCTGGACGCAGTGGACGAAGATTTCCGCAATTGGATGGATAAATCCAACCTGACGGCGTACGAGCAGGCGACCCTGGCGAGCGATTCACAGGCCGTATCGTCATTCCAATCATTAGTGGGCGGCCTGGCGAATTCCGAGCTTCCGATGCCGTCGCCCGGACTGCCCTTCGAAGCAGTTCTCGATACACTGCGCTCGCTATATGGCACTCTGGCACACAAACTGAGCCAGTTCTGCCAGGGCCTGGCCGCGTTCGAGTACACAGAGCCCATTGACCTCGGACAGGCGAACATCAGCGCTCTGGCTGACCGAGCCATCGAGATCTACACCGAGACCTTCCGCCGACTGGCGACGGACGTACCCGAGTTCGCCACGTGGGCATTGATGATCGACAGCCAAGCGACCCGCAGTACGGTGTCGAGTATCGGCGCGGATCTATGCACCCGGATAGAGTCGCTGAGCACAGGGCTCGCGGGCGTGCGCGATGTGCTGGAAACGACGGGAAGCGCCACTTCCAACAAGCTTCGCGATGAACTGGCGTGCCACTACAACGGCATCCTGAGCAGGCCGATCCTCGACTCGCGTCGAGCACCCGACGACCTCGTGATACCCAGCCTCGGTAGTGCGTACGTCAATCCGGCGTGCCGAATAGCCGGAGACGCCCATACCGCGCAGACGCAACTGGCCGTTGAAGAGTGGTGGGAGCGGAAGCCCGTCCTTGCGGATATCCAGACATTCCTGATCGGCCATCTGAGCAACCCGGTGGCGACGCGCGCGCCACTGGTCGTACTCGGCCAGCCCGGCTCGGGCAAGTCCTTGCTCACGCGACTGCTCGCGGCGGGCCTGCCACCGACGGACTTTCTGCCGATACGGGTCGAACTGCGCTCGGTCAGTGCCGATGCCGCCATCCAGGACCAGATCCAAGAGGCGTTGTTCCAGGCCACCGACCGCCATTTGGACTGGCCGGACCTGGTGGATCAGGCAGGGGATGCGCTCCCTGTCGTCATGCTGGACGGCTTCGATGAACTGATCCAGGCGACCGGCGTCAACCAGGCGGACTACCTCGAACGCGCCCGCGCCTTTCAGGAGCGGCAGGCAGACCTTGGCCGGCCGGTCGCCGTCATCGTCACTACGCGGACCATAGTCGCCGATCGAGCCCGCTTCCCCCGAGACAGCGTGGCGATCAGGCTCGAGCCGTTCGACGAACAGCGGGTGGAACGCTGGCTGAGCGTATGGGCCGACGCGAACAGAGCGAAGCTCGCGACACGCGGTCTCAGGCCGCTTCCGGCGGCGGCTGCCCTCGCGCACCGCGAACTCGCTCGCGAACCGCTCCTCCTGCTGATGCTCGCCATTTACGATTCCGGCACCAATGCCCTGCAACGAACGAATTCGGCCTTCGACCGCGCCGAACTGTACGAGCGGCTGATGACCGACTTCGCCAGGCGCGAGGTACTCAAACTCGCTCCCAGCTTGCCCGAGTACGAAGTGGATCGAGGCGTAGAGCGGGAGTTGCGCCAGTTGGGAGTGGCCGCGCTCGCGATGTTCAATCGCGGCGCCCAGATCGTCACCGAAGCCGAACTCGATGCCGACCTGGCCGAGCTCATCCCCTCCGGGCCCGCTCAAAGCGGCACGCCCGGCGGCGTGAGTGTAAACCGCCCCTTGACGGCAGCGCAGACAGTAGTGGGCCGCTTCTTCTTCATCCACGAGCCGTCGGCACAACGCGACACCGGTCCGGCAGAACGCGCCTTCGAGTTCCTGCACGCCACCTTCGGAGAGTTCCTGGTGGCCCGCCTGGTGGTGCACGCCGTGTTGGATCTGGCCGCTGAACGCGACTATCAAGCGCAGCGTGCGAATCCCAGCCCACTCAACCCAGGGTTCATACATGCGGCGACATCATTCGAGCTTCTCAGCGACCGCGCATCTATCGTCGAGTTCTACCAGGGTCTGCTCGACATGCAGGAAGAAACCCGACGCCTCTCTTGCCGTCGCCTGCTCATCGAACTGCTGCGCGACGCCCTTGACACCCACCCGCACTGGCAACACAGCCTCTATCATCCTGTGAGCAAGCCGACAACGGCACGCTGCGCCGCGTTCTCGGCCAACCTCGTGGCCATGACGGTGTGCGCGCACAAGGAGCTGGTAACCACGCGAGAGCTGCTAGGACGAGGCGCCGCGTTCCGTAACTGGGCTTCACTTGTCGCCCTGTGGCGCAGCCAACTGGGCGACTGCCTCTCGATGATAGGCATCATGCGGGCTCGATTCGCCGCTCAGTCCTTATCCTATGAATCAGATGGAAGTGGGTTGACTGATATAGGGCAGCAAATCTGGATCAGCCGGGAGACGGGCTCGCAGGTAAAACTCTCCGAATGTATCGGAGGCGGGAACTTTGCCATGGTCGAGGACGGCACGGTGGTCGGGTTGGGCCGACTGAGCCTAGGCGAGTTCACGACCAGCGCGGATTCCCTATCCGGTCGAATTCTGCGCGAAGCGACTTTCTTCGTCGAGCCCGAGCAGCTGGAGTCCCACCTCCCCTTATGGCGGCGCGGAGTGAGCGACGTACACGCAGGCTACGGATTCATAGACGATGCTCCGGAGCCTGCAGTCCGCCTGCTGCTCGATTTGGCAGCTGCCGCCCCGACGGACCTCACAGATCAGCAGCGATACGACTGGTACACAGCCCTGCTCGAGCCGACCACTGAACTGCCGCTGCGCGAGGCAGCTCTCAAGCTTCTC
>Ga0185299_10003111_pt1 | contig 23130 bp, 20 predicted proteins | sample PaiPotPPA55metaG_FD_128002 | JGI IMG/M metagenome (GOLD analysis project Ga0185299, IMG submission 128002) | Iron sulfur acid spring bacterial and archeal communities from Banff, Canada, to study Microbial Dark Matter (Phase II) - Paint Pots PPA... ... | reverse complement strand
GGGTGCCGCCGCTTCCCGTGCCAGCACATCAGGCCACGGGCCTGAGTGTGTCTTGTCCTCCATCGTCTTGAGGTAGTGGCACGGCCTGCACAGCCCTTGCAGGTTGCTCTGTAAGTAGTAGCCCGCGTATTTGTCGAGTGGATAGCGGCCACTGTCTTGCGCTTGCTGCACAGCTATAGCGGCGGGGACTATGTGGTCAACGATCTCCGACACAGACAACTCACAACGTGCGCAGAGCGGACAACGCTTAACGGCTATGCCGCGTACTCGCTGCCATCTGGTGCCCTTGCGCAGACCGTCCAGGATGGCATCGTAAGCAGTCGAGTGGTCCTTGATGCCGTCCGTCTTGGCTGCCTCGCCTCGCTCTGTGCGGCATTCATCACAGAAACGCACGTCATCTGCTACCTTGCGTCCACACCCGGCACCGCTGCATAGCCTCATAATGTCCTCTTTTCGCTGGCCCATCTTGTCCACCTCACTACACTACGTAGTACGAAGTACGTAGTAGTGGGTGAGTGGTACGTTGTGTGTTCTGTCCACCATTAATGTTTCTCTATAGGGTGGTGGACACTCACGCCGAGGTCTTGACGCCCGCGTTCAACAGTTCATACCGCTTGTCACCAACCCAAGACTTGCTGCGCTTGATTCCCAGCTCTTTCAACTTGAGCGTGATTCCCCGAATAGCAATGTTTGGGTTGTCCCGGATCACCTGCATAGCCGCTTCCTCATGCCCATCCGAGTTAGCAGGCTTCCCCGTGGACTTGACGTTTAGCTTCACGTCACCCGGAGCTGCCAAAATGTGGAGGCGGCAATCCGTCCCCGAGGTCACCTCAAACGGCTTCGATTCGAAGTCCCGCTGCTTGACGTTGGTTAGGAATGACGCGGACTGGTAAGGCTCGGCGGGATTCTGCAACCGTGTAGCCCAACACGAAGAGACAAACGCGCCCAACTCGCCGGAGCCGCGCATAGCATTCTCCAAAGTCAGCTCACTGGTTTCCTTAGTGCCCTTACCGCTGTGGAAGAGCACCAGGACAGAGGCCGCGCCTCCCTTCATCAACTTAAAGCAGTCCTCAGCAAAAACCCTCATGTGCTCCGAGCTGTTTTCGTCTCCCTTGATGAAGCGGACAGCGGTGTCAACAATCACCACCGCCCCGGTCAACTCCTCTTCGGTTAGGTCACACAGTGATACGGAGCCTTCACTGTTCATGGTCCGGCAGAAGAGCGTCTTGCCCACGTACTGCATCAGCCCGAGTTTGCGGAGCCTGTCCGTGAAAGAGAGCAGTCCCATTTCCGGACAGAGGTACAAGACGCGCGTGGGTTGCTCCGTCACCGGGAAGTGATCGAAGAGCGGTTCTTTGGTGCAACAGGCGTGTACCACGTTGGCCGCGATTAGAGACTTGCGTTGTGCCACGGGCGCGGCTAAGGCTGTGATTACATCTTTCTGCAAGAATCCTTCGATTAGGAAGGTGGGCTTTGGTGCGTTGTCCATCTCTTCAAACGAGTGGTAACGCGCGCGCCAATCCTTGGGCTTTGGCGTCTCCGCTGGTGCGCTGCCCATAATCACGTCCGCTGTGGATTCGACGAAGCTAAACTTCCTTTCTGGAAAACGGCCTTGCACCTCCGCGCGGAATTCCTTCCACGTCTTGGCCTCGCAACGGTGCTTGCAATCGAAGCCATAGCCGCCGCCCTCCGTGTAAACGATGCACGTTGAGGTGCCCTGATTGCTGTTTTCGTGCGTGGCTTCCCACGGGCAGGCGATAGGCCGATACCACTGCTTGCCCTTATTGAACCAATCGCCCGTAGTCGGCACTTCGTAGGTCTCAAGGAACGAATCCAGGAGTGCCGTTTGCCGCGTAGTCTCGGCGTTCATCTTGTGTGAGTCGGTAGCCTTGGGCGCGCCCTTCAGCTCACAAAGTCTGTTGAGCAGAATGTCCGGCATGGCGGGAATGGTCCGCCAGTCCACGCCGTAAGGGTTGCCCGTCTTCGGGTGGATGCTACCCGGCCCGGTCACATAGGCACGGTGCTGCTTAAATTCAAAGAGATTGTCCTTGCCTTCGCGGGTCAACGTCATGTTCCCGGCCTTCCGCGTCCTCATCGTCTGGCGGAAGATGAAATAGCAACGATTGTCCCGCGCGCTCACCCGCGCCGTGTCCCACACCTCGGGCGAAAGACCGGAGCACTCAGCGCGTAACGCGGCTTCGTCATCTGTCTCCAGGAAACAGAAGTTTTCATCGGGGCTGATGCCAACGTTAGCCCGTGGCACCTCCGCATCCCACTGCTCAAGCGCGGCTGTATCGGTTGTGGCCGCATCGAAGTGGTCACCCCAAGACATCTTGACCGGCATTTTTTCCTTGGGAACGAGCGGGAACACGCGGAATCCCAGCTCTGCAAGAGGCAATGCGATTTCCAGAAAGCTGCTCATTTCATGCCCTGTGCTTTTCTTTCGGCCCATTCTTCCGGCTGGCACTTGGGGCAGAGGGGCACGAAGCCCATCAGGACCATCATTTCCGTGCCACAGGGGACGTGTACCTTGATGTAATACATGTCGTCACACACGCCTTTGTTTTTCCATTCACTCATCACATATTCCTTTTGCGCAGCTCACGCGTAACGTGATCTGAAAACTTTTGGCTGTGCTGTTCCAAAACCGCATCCACACCGCTGGAGTCGAACGCCTGCATGTTGTAGGTGGCCTGGTGGTGGAAATGGACTGTTCTTACCGCCACCCTGTATTTCTCCGTGCTGTGCTGGGTGAGCCTCCCTCGTCAGTAATGTCACCGCTCTCTATTGTTATATATGTCATTAGTGATACACTATAATCATAAATTATGTCACGCATAGCGATCTCGTTAGAGCTGTGTTTTCTGAGGATTCCGACCAAGTGGACCCGGCGTAAGGACCTGATGGATGGGAACTACGCGCTTGTGCCGGAGGTGGGTGAAGGCCCCGCAAAGCCGATAGAGGACGCCTGGAGTTTAAGAAATGAGTTCCTGAGGATGGAGCACTCCGAGGAGGCGGCCCTGAAGTTACTCGAAAAAGTTGGGGCTTGGGATGTCGGTGAGAGCGCCACGTGGGAGGGAGCAAAGTACATCCAAGGCGAAGTTGGTTACAGATACATCATTAATCCTCTTTATCCGGTTCCACAGTCAATTGAGAATCTGTGGACTGAGCAAGAGCGCTGGATAGAAAGATTGAAAAGCCCCGCGAAGTTGCGAGCTGAATTTGGACCTCCACCAAAAGACGATGCAAGACCGGGCGAGCACAGTATGTTCGCCTTTAACACACATTTTGCGAATACCCTCCCGACCCATCTGGAGTGGAAACCAGACCCACATGCACTCATTCAGCCGATTACCGGGCGGGAGTTGTTGATTGCTACGGCGTGGGTTGATCTTGTCAGCGGGTACGAAGTCCAGGTCTGTCAGAATTGCGGGATTCCCTTCACGTCGCAGCGCAAGAGAATGTTCTGCCCACCAAACAGGTGGGATAAACCATCATCGTGCGCGCACGCGGCGGCGCAACGCATGTACCGCAGGCGAAAATCTGAAGAAAAGAAACAGCAGCGCGGCAAGAGACGGGCAAAAGGAAAAACCTCCCGGTGATTGACCCCAACTTGGCGTCACGACCCCGGCTTGGCTAACGCGGACTCATACGGTGCGGGCAAGGTCAATGTGCGTGTAACAAGCACTTCCGGAGCACAGCGGGAACCGAAAGTTGATATTAGTAGACCCGGTAGCTCGCTTTAATGAATCGCAAAACGGATCGCGGGATAACCGCGCTCTCTCTCTTCCCAAGAGCGGATCATAGAAACATGACAAGGCAGATGTGGACACAACATGCAATGCAGCACGTCCGGTTCCCATATAACTCGTTAGCTTTGGGGGCTGGACCGAAAGCCCGGCTGCTGCCCTCCGAGCAGCGCATTAATCGCGCGAGTGACCGCGTATATGCGTTCGGAAAAAGCACTCCTCCACGTACGATCTAAAGTCGTTTCCGGCAGACTCCCTATTTCAGATTTCAGCAATGCAAGCTGCTTCGCTGGCGCGCTCTCGGCTAACCCCAATTCAGAAAGGTGGTGGTAAGACTGTGTGAGTCCGTGGAGGATTCTCTCTTTGGGGGCACCGCGCAGCGCCGTTTGTGCTGTCCAATCTAGATCAGCGCCTAGCCAAAACAAATTGCCTACATTCTCCCACTTCGGGTCAGACGGTGAACCACGTTGCTTGGTCGCAGGATGTGGTAGTACTGCGCCGATAGTTTCGTCAGACTTGAGGTCAGATGGAACTTGTCCCCACCTGACATATACTTTGTCACCGAATTTCGCTTCTGTGATTTCTTTTATACGATTGCGGAACGACCAAGCGAGAATCAAAACGGTGACGGGCCAACTGTATGGGGCCAGTGCGATAATCAGCGGAGTCAAATCGTGGATGGACATGGCTAGGAAAGTTTAACAGTGAGAAGTGAAGCCCCGCGCTGGAATCAGCGAGGCTTCTGGGTCAGTGACTCGACTTGTAGGAGCCGAGCTACCACGAGACGCCGTTCAGCGCCATAGACCCCCGATAATATCTTAACGCCCTGAAAAGCACGTTGAACACGCAAGCAGAGCGCGGAGATAAGGCCGCAGTGCCAGCGCATCGACGTGATGGTTCTCTCGATGGGTCCGATTGAAAAGACGACCACAAGGGAGGATGCTGAAAGCGGCAAAGTTTCCAGGACCCCAGGCTCCTATTCCCCAGACCGCATTCGAAGATGCACTCCACGAATTTCTCACGCCACATGTTTGATCTTACAGGCGCAGGAAAAAGAGGGTCAAAGCGATGGAGGGGTGAGAACACCACGGGATGGAATATGAACCCCCCCGGGCCGAGGCGCAGGCGTAGAGATTGTTCTTTCGCGGGCAACGACGATTTCGGAATACATCGAGATCGATTTACGAATCGCGGGCGGTATCCCGCGACTCAAGGCCTGAAGACGACAAGCGGTCACGCAACCATGCGATAGAAAGACAGCCGAATCCGATGCTTAGGCCGATGAGACCAGATGTTGGCGTATCCTTGACGATGCCGGCGACAAATGCGGCCTGGAAAGCTATCAGGGCCGCGCGGTCAACCACCGTAAGCCTGCGCCGGGCGAGTGTCCGCGTGATAAGGCTACAACCAACGAGTAGTGCGGTCATCCCAGCGGCAATGAAACGAGGGAAAGGCCTATTGTTTAGTAGATGCCCTGTACCGGTCGCGAGTAAACCGCCAAGGATGCCCCCGCCAAGGATCACCTGCAGATACTTCACCCAATGATCGATGGTCGCGATCATCACCGCAGCCGCAACAAACAGAATCGTCCACCCGACCAAGTGAGAATGCGTTCCCGTCTCTGGCGTAGAAGCCAGTACCCCTCCTACGTAAACGAAGGCTAGCCAAAAAAACGCTGCGATGTAGGCTACCGCCCGGAGGAGCTGTGCCGCAAACTGTGATTGTGGCCTCTCGCTCATTTGGTTTTGTAAATGCAGTAAGCTGCCTCAGCCGCCGTAAAAGCTGTATCGACCGTAAGCTTTGTGGTGAAACTCATCCCTAAACTAAGAACACTATCAGCAGCGCTTAAAACACCCGTCAGTCCGTTCGACGCCGAGCTGAGTGCTTGCGGAAGACCGCGTTGCCCGGCAAGATTGAGTGCCATTATTGTGGACGAGCGTCTGCCATACGTAATGCCTGTCCCCATAGCCAACTCCAGAAGGCCTGGTGTGTTGGTGACAGTGGACAGTGCAGCATCTCCCGGCGAGCCAAATAAAATACCACTAACGGCATTACCCCCGAGCAACTGCGCCCACCAAGTATCTTGAAAATTAACCCCAGACATTCCCATCTCGTTCAACGCCGCGTTGATCCCTCCTTGTGCTAGCCCAGCAATGCTGAAGTTTGAACTGTTTGCACCCATACATTGAGAGAATGTCTGCTTTTGCTCCGGCTGAGGCGTCGTCCCGCACGGGTTGGCAAGCACATAAGTACAGTCCGCCCCGCCAGTGCCTCCCGGACCAAAAACAAAGAACTGGGCTAGGCCCAACGTACTATCGCAGCCGAAGCAGCCACCGTCGACAAACACGGAGTCGGGCCCTGCGATGAATGATGCACCGCCATTGAACATCACCCCCTCCAAGAAAGCGTTCAAAGCCGACGGGTCCACCCCTGGGACGTACCTGTAGGGCACCAGCCCTAGAGGGTCGACGGTGATCAGTGGGTTGGTGCTGTACGAGTAAGCGTTCCAGGAAGCGTCTGCCGGATCGGGAGAAATCCAACGGCCCGACGGATTCAGTTCTCGGTTTGGGGTATCATAGAGGCCCGCAACCAAGTCCTGTCTATCTCCGGTGAAATTTACATCCCCGGTAATTCCGGTGTTGTTATAGATTTCTCCGTACGGAGAAAACAATCGAGCAGCCGTAGAAGTTCGATTACGGTTCGACACAAAAGAAGCACTACCTAACCAATCTTTATGCTCGAAGTTTATACCATTCAAGGCAGTGCTTCCGCCCGGTAGAGGCACCCTGAATTGTGATACCGTCTGACCCTTCATGAGTGCAATTGACCCTACTGGGGAAATCAACTCTTGCCAGTAAGATGTCCCATCGTACTTCTCCACCATGCGTCCAAAAGCGTCGAATGTCATGGTCATGCCTGCATCAGTGATTGCCTTTGGATGATTATCTTGATTCCACGTGTATGTGTGGAAGGTGTCGGTCAACAAGTTTCCATTGGAATCATACGTGCCCTGACTATACTGATTATTAGCCGTGTTGTACGTAGGTGTCCATGTCGTCCCCGTTTGACCTGGAGGCACCGTCTTACTGAGATTGTCATAAGCATCATAAGTAAAGTTCTGTCCCCAAACGGGTGTAGAACCATTCATGCAGTTTACACGAGTCAACCTTCCGATTTCGTCATATCCCGGTATGGATGAAGTTCCGTAATCGCAGACTTCAGAATCAGCGCCAGAGTTTACACCGTCAACGATGGTCAATCCGCGCAGCGTGCCGTTGGCATTCCACGACGGCGTGCCTGTGAAATGCACCGGGGTGAATTTTATGGCAAAATCATAGGAAGCCATGCGCCCGGTGCTGGCATCATAAGTATAAGTGTCTGTGTCGCCAAGACCTAGAGTGATTACCAATGGTTGATTGGCCGCATTATACGTTGTGCTCGTGACTTCATTAGCAGTACCTTGCACAGCCGTTTTTAAACGGCCTTTACCATCTAGTCCAAACGTCCATGTCCCTCCCGGTATACCTGCCAGAGTGTCTAAGGCTCCGTTGGCAAAGTAGGTCGCGGTGACGTGATACCATCCACCAGAGTGTGTAGACCACTGATACACGTCAGACGGTTCGCCACGAGCAGTGTAACTAAACCCTTCGTCCGTGACCTTCGTACCGCCAGAAGTTGGCGCCGTATATGCTTCGGCAACCCGACCCAAGGTGTTGGTCATGGTTACACTGTGTACCGTGGCAGAATCGTAGACAAAGTATTTGTTCTCTCCATCCCAATTCGTGCCTGCGTACGCAATGCTGGTATTGCGGTTCATGGTGTCGTAGCTGAAACAAGTGGTTGTTCCATTGGCATCGTACGTCTTTAGAAGATTCCCAAGCGGGCTGCTGTTTGTCAGTAAGGCAAGGGTGGAGCAGGCGACCCCTGGCGTACTCGGTGCGGTGTCGTAGAAGAACTGCTTCGTACCGCTTTCTGGGTACGTGGCAGTCAAAGTTCTCCCCAGAGCGTCATAGGTAAACGAGTGTGTCTGCGACCCTCGAACAATCGAAGAGACTGTTCCATCAGCGTTGTAGTTGTAGGTGGTCAGATAGCCCGTGCCGCCATTAGCCTGCCCACACGATGTAGTGCCCGTGGCAGAAGACAATTGACACACGGACCGGACTTGACCCAGCCCGTCATATTCCTTCTGAACTTGCTTTACAACTTCTCCAGCAGGAGCTGGTCCGAGCACAACTAGAATATCGACACACCCAAGCAGAGAATTGCCACAGCCGGAGCTATGCCCAGTGTAGGTGGTAGTTAGCGTGCCACCCCCACCATCCGTTGTCACCAACGAACGGCCGAGAGCATCGTGTGTGATGGTGGTTGTCCCACTTGAACACCCACTGCCCTTTGCAGCAACGCAGGGCATTGTCTTTGTCGTGACACGACCCGTCGTGTTCCACGAATAGCCCATCTGAACCGTGTCCCATGATCCGCCCGAAGCTTCAATCTGCTGGGAATACAAGGGTCTCTCCAGAGCATCGGCTGTGTTGAAAGCGTCGAAGTCAGAGGAACCAAAGGTCATCTGGGCCTCTTGGGTATTGAGCGGAACGGTTGGATAGTAACTGAGGTTCACAGTGTTAGTGAGTTGGTCCGTGTTAGAAGTGGGCCGCCAAAACGGATCATTGTATGTAGTGCTCACGGAAAAGTTAGTCGGATCAGTTGCAGACAGCATCTTTGCGCCTTGGCAGTTAGAGTCCCAAGAAAACTGCGTGTCCAGAGTGGATACGGGCGGTACCACTCTCGTGAGCAAGGCATTGCCGATGGTATTGCACGTTTCGTAGGTCAACGTGGTTTTGTTCAAGTTTGCATCTGTGGATGTAGCCACAGTTCCATTGGCATTGTAGGTTGCTGATGTAGTTAAATACGTGCTGCCACCAGTCAACACAGCGTTGGTAAGTAAGCTGCCGGGATAGGTAGTTGTGCCGTACTGATAGTATGTATTGTTAAGCCGTGTACCCGACCCGTTTTCTAGCTGCACCTGACACGGCTTGTTATTGACACCGCTGCCGATGGCAGTGGTGCATGTGGGCGAGGTTAGCGAACCGTTCCAAGTATACCCGTAAGGCCCAAGCACTGTTTGCCGTGTTGGTGTAGTCGCGCCAAAATCATAAAGAGCGACCTTCGTCAAATTCATGTAACTGTCAAAAGTTGTGGAAACACGAGACGACGTACTCATACCAGCCAGACTGGTATACACATCCTTTTGCGTTATGGGGAAAGTGGGGGCTGTCGCGGTTGCACAGTTGGTTTGATTGCCGTTGTAGCAAAAAAGGGTCGTACGTAAAACAGTGCTCGCGCCCTGATTCTCCACTGATTTGGACAGGAATCTAGCGTAAGGGGCTGCGCTTTCCTGGATGAAAGTATACACGTCTGTGTTGGCAGCACCGCCAACATTGCTTATTTTGGTGGTCGTCAGAAAAGATGTGCCCGAACGTACATAGGAGTACGAGGTATCATTTGCTACAGTACGGGTGACTCCGATAGCGGTACCGTCCGCACAGTTTATTCCATTGTTTGCCCCGGTATACGCATAGATAACCACTTCGCCAGAAGGATACGTGATTGACGCAATCCTCCCGGTGATCGTTCCTGCTACCTGACTTTCATAGGTAAAGCTATACGACGACCCATCCGGAAGATCAACAGAGGTTGCTATATAGGAAGATGTTGCGGGGTAATCAATGACACCAGAACACCCGAAGGCCGTTTCTATTGTTTCTTTGGTGAAATTGAGTGTGTAACTCGCAGTTCCTGTAGATGTGGGGTAAGTGTACGTGTTAGCGGTCCCATAAGCGTGTAGCGGATAGGTTAATTCCGCGACCCCCAACGAATCGGTTATGATGTCAGAACCGGTGAGGTTGTATGTTTCAGATAGGGTGTTTCCGTGAACGTCTGTCAACGTCCTAGTACACGGAATGACCGCACAATTAGAGGTGATGGTCGTACTGCCATCAGGGAAAGTGGCGCTATACGTGTTACCGGAAGACCCATAGGCTAGTTTTATAGTAATGCCGGAGCCATCAGGAATAACGCCACTCCAACTGCTATAGGTTGTACAGGTACCGATGGTTCCCCCGGTGGAACTGAGAATAATGTTTGGACTAAGCGCGTGGGCAACCCCGGCTCTGTCTAGAAAGCCCGTATACATGGCGTAATCGTTCGCACCACACATAGTGGTCTGGCCCATAACAGCCCCGATAGTCCAGGGGATCGATGGATTTGACCACCCGTCACCCGGACTATTACCCCATCCCGCGGGCACCGATTCCCAAACCCCTCCCGAGGGACCCCAGAGGTTGCTGTTGTACGTGAGGTTGAAGGATAGAGGTATCAATCCTGACTTCTTAACTATTGGCACATTGATGGCTATATTCAGCGTATCCAGAGTTATTTCACCATCGGCGGCCTCTGTTGGTTGGACGCCTAGCTGCGCCATTGCGCCCGGTGTAAAACCTAGCATGGAACACGCCAGTACTGCGGGCAGTAAAAGGGTTCTTGCGCAACGCGAGAGGACTAGCAAGGGGTTGCGGCTAGAACGAGACGAGAGGGACAGCACAAAAGAAGAGCGAGCCATTGGCCCACCTCCAAGTCGTCTTCGGTTCGCCCCCTCAGGAGACCGAGGACGCCACCTTATAAGAACCCCCTCATCGGAGTCAAGGAGAAAGATGGTAAATCACACTGATGCGTGACGAGACTCACGTAGGCAACCACGCCTATTTAGGCGATCTCATCGCTATGCCTGCGAATGCGTGACGCCCACCAGTTTCGCCAGCGCCTCCCAGTGCCTCGGATGTGGTCGGTAGCCTTGCCGGATTTTACCGGCGTACCAGCGCGAGACATCAATCCGTGCTCGAATTGCAGCGGCTGGAATGTTCACAAGTAAAAGGCTGAATTTGTCGGGAGAAAGCTTCCCTTGTTAGTCACGTTGGCTGCTGCGATGCGTCCCATCGGTTCGCAAGGTTCCAAAGGCGCGTGCCTTTTTTCTGTTGGTCAAGGGTAGCTTGTATTTCAGCAAACTTCTCACGCAGAATCTCTGCCTTCTTGACCTCCGATAGAGACTTTTGCTCAACGCTTGCCTTGAACGTCTGATACTCGGCGTCTGCGTCAGTGAGAATTTGTTCCCGGACGATTTCAAAGAAGCGAATAAGGAAACCGCCGGAGCCGCTGGCCGGATCGCAAATGACGTTCCCTTCTTTTGGGTCCATCATTCGGATCATGAATTCAACGATAGTGCGTGGGGTGAAGAATTGGCCAATCTCTCCCCTGAACGTGCGGCCAAGGAACCGCTCGAAGGCGATCCCCTTAATGTCTTCGCTGGTGTCCGAAAGGTTATAACGTTCGAGAAGCTTGACGATCTCCCTTCCAGTGGCGGGGCGAAGCCTAATTTCCTCGTCGTCCTCAAAGATTTTGTCGTCTTTGTAAATTTTCTTGGTCCTCTTGAAGAGTTCGCCAAGTGGATCGTCGGTCAGTCGTTGCGAATCGAGAAACTCAACCGTGAACAGATTGTTTCGCTCACGCCGCTTCTTCATTTCACGTTCGACAGCTACTTTCACGAATAGTATTTTGGCGATTTCGTCAAAGGCTGCGGCGGGGTCGAGTTTTTCGCGATTGCGGATGACGTTATGACACTGATGCAGCAGGTCGGCAAACTCATCTTCCTTGAAGGTTTTGAGTTTGGAAATGAGTTCAGCAATCTCTTTATCGCTGGCTTCGGCGTGGGGAACGTTGCTTATTTCCTCCAACGACTTCGGCATCTTTTCGTGCAGCACACGCCAGTACCGGGTTTCGCGGCTGTTATGGGTGACGAAGAAGCGCGCGTTTGTCAGGCGAGAGTAGTTGTCCCCCTGGCCATAGTCTTCAGGTTTGATAGTGACGTTGTCCGACTTGCATTCAACGATGATGAGCGGATTTTTCTTGTCACTCTTGTCTCGGATCGTGCGCCAGATGACGAAATCTGCGCGAGCGTGGCCTGAGCCTCTCCCCGTCACCTCCATCTCTTCTTCCATCTGGGCGGGGTCGAAGCCGTATTCATTGACGAGCACGCAGAGATATTCCTGTCGAACCGTTTCTTCCGGGGTTTCGACGAGCCACTTCTTGCGAATGTGGCTCCAGACTTTGCCTTTTTCACGACGGACACTTAGTTGATCCGCCTCGCCGTTCCGTTTGCTAGCAACTGGACTCATATAAACGCAGTGCCCCCGTTTTAGAGACCTTGTAAATCTCTTAACGACAACAGGTTCTCGCTTTCTCTCATTGATGTTGAGATGTGATTGTACCCGGATGGACCCTTTCACGCAGAGGTGTTGCAGCCGCTCAGTTCCGCCAATACCTGCCAGTGCCTCGGATGCGGGAGGTAGCCCTCGCGAATGCGACCCGCATACCAGCGGGTTACTCCAATGCGCGATCGAATCGCAGAGTTTGAAATGTTCGCGAGCAACGGCTGGATTTGTTTTACAAACACCTCGCTAGTAAGCCAATCGGGTTGCATTGATCCGTCCCATGCAGAAATTGCTTCCGCATTTCGTTGCCGCGAGGCTTTATGTTTGGCGCGAGCTTTGGGGCTGCGTGCAGCGACACGACCGATTCGCGCGGCATCAACGAGGCGCTCGGTCGCATCGTCAATAGCGCAATTCGCACAGTGGTATCGTTCGGGCGCGATTGTTTACCACATCGGCTGGCGTGCGTGCGATCTTAGCTCATCATCGGCTCGGGGAGGGCCAGACAAATGGCATACATCAGTTTCAAACAGAATCGCAAAGGTGGTTTTGATGTGCGAACACTAGACGGCCTGCGAGGTCGCATCGTCCGCAAGCGCGGTGGACGCTACGAGGCTGTCCTGACGCGCCCGCTTTTGCTTTGTGAGTTGAACGGCGTTGTAGATCACGTTGCCCGGCTGAATAGTGCCAAGCGGAGCCTATAATCGCGGTCGTCGAGCTATCGGACCTAAGAGGCCGCTCGGGTTGAGCGATTCCGGGCGGCCTTCTTAGACCTCCCACCAAAACGTTGAGCCGTAAATGGCGATTCCCATTTCTTGCCACATGATCTTGTCCCACATGACACGGCGCGGGGTGCCCCCATTCTTAGACTCGTCACTGAGTTTGTTGAAGACATCCTCTGTGATGAAGCTTCTGTAGGTGCCATACCGAAACGCCGATAACTTGGCTGCATAGTTTGCGGCCCGCCCAACCCATACCAAATCGTTTGAGCCGCGAATACCCGTTCTGGCAACAAACAAAGAACTAGTGTCGATTCCTACGGCTTGCTGAATGTCATACGAAGTCGTTGGGTATTGCACCTTGAGGGCCGGGCCTATGACACTTCTGACGGCCCAATTTATCTCCAAAGCGGTCCGAGCGGCGCTGCTGTTCTTATTGTCTCCGATGAACACGGCCATTACTCTGTCACCATCAAAGGCAGTTATGATCCCACCTCGGGCGCGGATAATTCGACAAGCGGTGACCAAGTATGCTTTGTAAATCTCGGCGGCGAAATGGGATTTGTAACTGTTCACCAGCTCCGTAGAATCGGCTAAATCTGCGTACAGAACGGTGCCATCGAGATTCACCGCGTCGTTGCCGAGTTTTACGCCGTCCGAGTCCGGCACAACCTGTCCGTCTCTTGTTTTCCAATTTGTGGCAAAGATTCCCGCAACCTCATCACGAATTTCTTTCGCTGTAGCCATTGATGTATGGTCCTTATCTCGGTCCGATTCTGCGAATAGACTCCCACATTTTCTCGCACGTTAATTTTAGCCTCGCACTCTTCCGTCCTGCCCGGAGATACTCAAGCCACACCACGCCTAAAAGGTCTGACGGAATGCGTACGTCGATACCTTTCGGCTTGAGAATAAACACGCGTTCGCGGCCCAGCGTTCCCATAAACAGACCTAGCTCAAAGATGACGTTATCGCGAGGCGATGGCTTGGCCTTATGCCTCGATACGGTCATATCATCTGCTGTCAGAACGAGTGCTGCAAAGTCCGCTTCTTTGGAGGCGATCACAAGACTTTCAATTGAAGTGCTTGAAGCCTGAAATACTCCGTCACTCCACGGTTTGGGTACTACTGGTTTTCTTGCAAAACGCTGGTAGATGTCATTTGCGATTTCCTGCCCCTCGGTAGAGGAGCCGATAAAAAGAACCGGTTCATTATGTGGCTCGGGAAGAAACTTGCTGCGTTCCCTCAAACGCTTCGCGATTTCAACAGCGATTCGACGCCACAGGTCGGGGTGCGATGCGGCAACTTTAGAAAATCTGTGTTCCGGTACCTTCAGGACTGTTGTGTGCTCCAATGCAACAACTGTGGCGCTCCGCTTAGCTACCGGATCAACTAATGCCATTTCTCCAACATGAGTACCGGCACTCCTAACCGCCAAAGCACGTCCATTGACCCGCACCGATACCTCCCCGGTAACTACCAAAAAGATGTCGTTCTCGGGCGCTCCCTGTTGCATTAGGATTTCATTCGTTTGATATTCCTTGAGTTCCCCGGACGCCACTATGTCACGGGCCAAATCTGGGTGTCCAGATATGAGCGTTTGTGACTTGATCGCTTCGAGCAAACGCCGTCTTCCCCAGCGACCCGAAAAGGTCTTTGGCGTCCTGTCCTCTGTTGAATGCTTTGCCATTGTGCTCTTCGCTTATTGCTGACTTTATTTTTCAGGCGGCTTTTCCTTCAACCACTTCTTGATAAACGCCAGCGGCCAGCTAAGAATTTTCATGAAATTCGACTGCGACAAATATCCGGGCAGGAAAACCGAAATGCCAACGACGACGAGAAAAAGAAGGAAATATATCGAACACAGTTCATAAGCCACGGGAGACGGGTAATGCAATGGTGTGTGCCGACACGCGAGCGCGACGACGACCGCACAGGCGATGTCTACTACCAAGATCAGCGTGGGGGGGACTCTTGCCTCTTGACTACGTTGGTGTTTGCCGGAGCGCCTCACCATGTCCAGCGCGGCAGCCCTGATCTCGGGGATTTGGGATTTGTCGGCCAAGCGCAGCAAGTCCATCCTTTCCTTGTGCGCCTGTTCTCTGAGCCAGACGGCGAGGTTACCCTTCTTCGGGTCATCGCCTCTGCCAGCGGTTGCCATTATGCGGCTAGGTCTCTGAGGTCGCTATTAGCAGGGCTGAACGCAACCTCAATTTTGAAGTTTGAGGGGTCATGATCGGTATCGCAGAAATCGCAGTGCAGCACTACCTTGTCGAGGTCATCCAGGTTATCCGCAGTTCCGAGCAGCGCATTTTCCTTGCGGCAATAAACGTTATAAACGCGACGTAACACCCCACCCTCGGCCAATAGGTTGAGCAGCACGAACGCCTCGCCGTCGTTGAGCCGGAGAGCGGCGGCAGCGAGTTTCGGCACGATGTATTGCTGTCCACCCGCGAGTTGGGCGCGTATGTACGCAGCTAATGCGTCCAGCAACACCGAGAGGCTCGGATGCTGTTGCTTAACGCGCTCGAATTTGGGAGACGACATACTCCACCTCTTCGTCGCTGCAATCTGAGTTCACGTTTAAGAATCCTTCATCGGCGTTGATATGTGTATAGACCTCCCGCTTCATAAGACCGCTTGACGCCTTCGGAAGCCAATAGAAGGACTGTGCATCCCAAGCCCACGTCTCGCCATTTTTCTTGTAGCCTAACAACCAGTCTGGATTATCCCTAACGTCTGCACGAGCACCCGTAGTCTTGGTCTTGTAATTCGTCTGGTTTGTATGGTCGTCAATCTGAATGCGAACGATCCTTGGCTCTTGTTCCTCAACCAAACTCTTGATTACAGGGCGGAGTTCAATGGGTACGATCTTGCATCCTAGGACATCCGTTACCTTCTGCTTGTACGCTTGATAGTACGCCTCGTCTGTTCTCCGGCCACCGGCATCCACGTACGCATGACTGTTCTCGGGCGGGTTCAGGCGAAGCTCAGCGATCCTAGACGCAAAATCTGCTATTAGCACTGCACGCTTAGGCTTGGTTTCTTTGACGGGTTCCATTGTTTCCATATTAAGTGTGACGCGAGTTTGCTCCTCAGCCCATTTGACCCGAAGCAAACTCCCTCCAGTGATCGCATAGACGGGAGACATCGGCGCTTTCCTATCGCCCGCGAATTTTCTCTTTTCGCCAATGGGGATGCCGAGATTCTTGAGCCTAGAGTCCAACGAGGCTTTTGCGGCGGTCACGTTTGCATCGTCGTCGAAACGAAACAAGTAAATCCGCATGTTACTTGCTTCTTCAAAACCAATCAGCGTGCTCTCTAGTGCGGCCTCCGTCAGCTGCCCTTGCGCGATATGCTTAACAATGAGGTCCGTAATACCAGCTCTCGTTAAGCGAGGTGCCGAAAACCCAATGGTCTTAAGCCATGCTCTCAAGCCTTCAACTGCAACGTGGTTCAAGGTGGGTTGGATATGCTGTTTTATTTCCTCTGGGGTGTTGCCAGCATCGGCCATGCGGGTGTTTTCTCCTGTAGCTAAGGCGCAGTCCTGAAGCGTGGGAACCGTTCATGATAGTACAAGTCGGAATATGTGGGAGAAATATATACATTCGTTTCGGTTCCCAAAAATGTTCCCGTGCCATTAACGCCATCTGCCGCGCGGCGTTATACTCTTTCCGTCTGAAGTGGCAGAAAGCTATGTGGGGTGTGGATGAGCCGCCATACACGTTAGGGGAGGTGGCGCGTCTCTTAGGTGTGTCTCAAGCAACGGCAGCCCGATTGTTTGATGGTGAGGAAGGGGTATTGATTCTCTCAGCCCCAGGCGCTCGGCACAAAATGCGAAGGATTCCACGCCCGGTTTTCAACCGCGTATTGAACCGGCTAAGCCAACCCAAAACAGCATCACCCTACTATCCCTGTAAGTTTCGGCAACCCGTTGCCCGCGTGCTTGATTATCCACAGAAGGCACGTCGGTACTCCGAAGAGGACCGCCGTAAAATGTCGGAGGCAATGCGGCGTGTGTGGGCCGCGAAAAAAGCCAGACGCCCCGTCCGTGCCATTTCCGTGCCGTTAACAGCGAACTAGACTGAATTAGCCGCGATAGATGCCATCTGCCGCTAGCTAACTACATGAAACAACGTTGACACGAGGATTCGAGTCCTACCTGAGGAGCCATTCTTTGTCCCGCTCGCTCATCGGGTTACGCCGGTAGTCCAAGTGAAAAACCCACCGCTCGTCAACGCGTGCCGGCGCTGAACTCAAATACCGTCACGCTGTGGAACTTTTGCGCCGGTTTCAACTCAGTCGAGGGAAAGCTTGGGTGGTTGGGAGAGTCCGGAAAATGCTGGGTCTCCAGGCAAAATGCAAATCGCCGATTGTAGACGCGGCCTTCTTTTCCGGTGATCGATCCGTCGAGGAAGTTTCCCGTGTAGAGCTGCAATCCAGGTTCGGTCGTGAGCACCTTCAGAATCCGGCCAGTCGTGGGCTCATACACTTCGGCCGCCTCCGCCAACTGGCCTGGCGGATGATCCAACGCGAAGTTGTGGTCGTACCCCTTGCCGAGGTGCAACTGGGCGTCGTCCGCATTAATCCGCTCTCCGATGGCATGCGGGGTTCGAAAGTCGAACGGCGTGCCCGCGACTGACTTCAATTCTCCGGTGGGAATAAGAGCCGCATCGACAGGAGTCATGCGGGAAGCGTCGATCTTCAACACATGCCCGAGAACGTCGCCTTTTCCCTGGCCCGCCAGATTGAAATAGGAATGGTTGGTCAGGTTGAGGACGGCATCTTTGTCGCTAGTCGCCGAATACTCGATTTGCAAAGCGCTCCCCTTCAAGGTGTAGCGCACGGTCGTGGTGAGCGTGCCGGGAAACCCTTGCTCGCCATCCTTGCTCACATAGGTGAGCTCGATTCCATCCGGGATCTCTTTGGCCCCCCAGACCACTTTGTCGAAGCCGCGGATGCCGCCGTGAAGAGCGTTGTCGCCGTCGTTTTTTGGAATGGAATACGTCTTCCCATCAAGTTGGAAGGTGCCATGCGCGATACGATTCGCGTAGCGGCCGATAATGCCTCCGAAATGCGCGGTCTGCGCCTCGTACTTCTCGACCGAGTCGCAACCCAGCACCACGTCGTCGATCTTTCCGTTTCGATCGGGCGTGCGCAGGGAAACGATGATGCCTCCGTAGGTCATGATGCGGGCTTCGACGTTGCCATCGGCCAACGTGTAAATATCGACGGCAGTTCCTTCGGAGGTATGCCCGAACGCCTGCTTGGAGACGCTTGTCTTCCCTTGCATATTTGCCGTCAGCATAAGCAGCGCCGCGAAAATTGCGTACCGACCGTTAGCCTTGTCTGAAAACATAGTTCCTCTTCTCTTTTCTTTTGTGCGAAGCCGCGTTTTTGGGACGGTGCGTCGTGCGTCCATCGCTGAGTTCGTTCCGTGGCATGCCGCCCACGTAGGCAACAGACTATCCTAAAATTACAAATCCTGATTCTGGACATGCACCGCACCTGAGCGATTGTATAAGCGCAAGGGCACCTGGCATAGTGCAGTCAAAGGGGGATTCGAAGAGCCCGAAACGCAATCGAGCAATATGCCATGTGCACTTGTAATCCGGCAAACACGTGGTACTATACCTGTCGTTAACGTACACGTTCAAGTAAATCGCTCCACGACGAAGGCTGCCGATCGGCGGCGGTGAGCAAAGCGACAAATGTCTTTTCTGGGAATCGACGTAGGCACTGGAGGTACTCGCGCTCTCGTCATCGATGAGGGAGGACGTGTGATTGCCTCCGCAACCGAGGAGCATCAAGCCTTTGCCTCACCCCAAATCGGCTGGGCGGAGCAAGATCCTCGTGACTGGTGGCGCGCGTGCGGCATCGCTGTGCACAAGGCGCTGGCGCAAGGCCGCCTCCGCGGCGATCAGATTTCGTGCGTTGGTTTGTCTGGACAAATGCATGGCGCTGTCCTGCTGGACGAGCAAGCGCGCGTTGTACGGCCTGCACTGATCTGGTGCGATGTCAGAACCGAGAAGCAGAGCCGGGACCTAACCGCGCAAATCGGCGCCGCGCGTCTCATTCAACTCACGTGCAATCCCGCACTCACCAATTTCACGCTGACCAAATGCCTGTGGGTCCGCGAGAACGAACCCGCGAACTGGAGCAAGGTTCGCTCGCTGATGCTGCCCAAAGACTATGTGCGATTTGAGCTGACCGGCGAACGCGCAACCGATGTCGCTGACGCCTCGGGAACTCTGCTGCTCGACGTTGCTCACCGCCGCTGGTCAAAGGAGATTTTAGGGCTGGTCGAAATGGACGAGTCGCTACTGCCCACCCTCTATGAATCGCCCGAAATCTGCGGACGAGTCTCGGCCGCCGGCGCTGCCGCAACCGGCCTGCAAAGTGGAACGCCAGTCGTGGCCGGTGCGGGAGATCAGGCGGCGGGCGCGATTGGCATGGGTGTGGTTTCACCGGGAACAGTGAGCGCAACCATCGGAACCTCGGGAGTAGTTCTGGCCGCAACAGATGCTCCAGCGCTTGACCCCGGAGGACGCTTGCACACATTTTGCCATGCGGTTCCCGGGCGTTGGATGGTGATGGGTGTGACTCAGGCTGCAGGGCTTTCGCTTCGTTGGTTCCGGGATCGGTTTGGAGCAGCGATCAATGGGAGCAGTAGCGGTTCCAACAGTGATGCCTACGACAGGCTGACCGCCGAGGCGGCGCAGGCTCCTCCGGGAAGCGATGGTCTGCTCTGGGCTCCTTACTTGATGGGCGAGCGCACTCCTTACCTCGATCCAACTGCGCGCGGGGTGTTAGTTGGCTTCACGGCGTCTCATACGCGGGCTCATGTAATTCGGGCGATCCTCGAAGGAGTTGCTTTCAGCCTGCGCGATACTTTCACGATTTTTCAGGAAATCGAAGTCCCTGTGAAGACGATTCGCTTGGGTGGTGGCGGCGCGAGATCACCGCTCTGGCGACAAATTCAAGCCGACGTCTACGGACAACAAGTCGAAACCGTCGAGGCGGAAGAAGGCGCCGCCTACGGAGCCGCAATCCTGGCCGGAGTCGGGGCAAAAGCGTGGCCGTCGGTTGATGCTGCCTGCGGCGCCGTAGTACGCGTTGCCGGAAGCACAACTCCGAATTCCGCGGACTCGCTTGTTATGGACAAGGCGTATGCGGTGTATCGCCGCATATATCCCGCGATGAAGGCCATCCTAAATTGATAGCTGCTGCGGCATGGAGAATAAGCTATGACAAGTAAAAACGATTACGAGCCCCGTGCGGAGCACAAGTTCTCCTTTGGGCTCTGGACTCTCGGCAACCGCGGACGCGATGCATTTGGCGACGCTGTGCGACCGCATATTTCGCCAATTGAGATTGTTTGCATGCTGGCGGAGGTGGGAGCATGGGGCGTCAACTTGCACGATAACGATCTGGTTCCAATCGATGCCACCGCTGCCGAACGCGACTCCATCGTCCGCTCGTTCAAGAAGGCCTGCGAGGCCAACGGCATTGTTGTTCCCATGGCCACCGTCTCGCTCTTCTTCCACCCGGTATTTCGCGACGGAGCTTTCACCGCGAACGATCCCGAGGTGCGCGCGTATGCGATTCAGAAAACCATGCGGGCAATGGACATTGGAGCAGAGCTGGGCGCGAAGATTTTTGTGTTATGGGGCGGCCGCGAGGGCGTCGAGACCGACGCCTGCCGCCGCGCGGATGAGGCGATCAAGCGATTGCGCGAAGCTGTCAACTACCTTTGCGAATACAACCTCGAGCGCGGGTATGGTATGAAGTTCGCTTTGGAAGCCAAGCCCAACGAACCGCGTGCCGACATCTATATGGCCACGACAGGCCAATACTTGGGCTTCATCCCCACTCTTGATCATCCTGAAATGGTCGGCGTGAATCCCGAAGTCGCGCACGAACACATGTCGGGACTCAACTTCATGCATGCAGTGGCGCAGGCGTGGGAAGCCGGCAAACTTTTTCATATCGATCTGAATGATCAAATGCCAAATCGATTTGACCAGGATCTTCGCTTTGGGTCGTCCAACCTGAAGTCGGCATTCTGGTTGGTGAAGTTTCTCGAAGACGTGGGCTACGAAGGACCGCGTCACTTCGACGCGCATGCCTACCGGACCGAGGACTATGAAGGAGTGAAAGACTTCGCTCGCGGCTGCATACGAACGTACCTGATCCTGAAAGAGAAGGCTCGCCGCTGGGGCGCGGACAGAGAAATACAGGGGATCCTCAGTGAGATTGCAGGTAATGGAAAAGATACTTTTAAGCTGAATCGCTACTCGAAAGAGGGGGCATCCAAGCTGCTAACCATTGTTTTTAATAAAGATGAGATCCTCAAGAAGCGTTTGTCGTACGAGCGTCTCGATCAACTGACGATTGACTTGCTGCTGGGTATCAGATAGTTAGACGGCGGTTGTGAACGTCATAGCAGTGCACTTTACAGATCGGTGAGGGACAACGAGCAATGACGTCACTGTTGACGGCCTATGTGGTAACTCGGCTTGTACATCTTTCTTCCGTCGATGTAGTGATTGTGGTTTTTTATTTTGCCCTGGTGCTCTCCATCGGCTGGTACTTAAGGGGACGGGCGAACACCGGCGAAGACTTCTTCATGGCCGGCCGTGAGATGACGGCGTGGGTCGCCGGTCTCAGTTTCCTCTCAGCCAATCTCGGCGCGCTCGAATTGATGGGCTGGGCGGGTTCCGCCTACCAGTACGGCATTCTGGCGACGCACTGGTATTGGGTCGGCGCCATCCCGGCGATGCTATTCCTGGCGCTGGTCATGATGCCGTTCTACTACATTTCCAGGACCCACTCTGTGCCGGGATATTTGAAACTGCGTTTCGGCGAGCCCGCCCGCGCCATGTCCGCGCTTTCGTTCGCCTTCATGACTGTATTGATGAGCGGCGTCAACATGTTTGCCATGGCCAAGGTCATGCAGATTGTGCTGGGATGGGACATTAATTTCAGCATCTGGGTCTCGTCGCTGACGGTGGCGATTTACGTAACGCTGGGCGGCCTGCGCTCGGCAATCTTTAATGAAGTGCTGCAATTCTTCCTCATCTGGGCCGGTGCGCTGCTGATTCCGATCCTTGGATTGTACGAAGCCGGCGGGTGGACCAACCTAAAGCTGCAGATTGCGCAGAGAACATCGGAACAGTACGTCCATCTCTGGTCCGGATTGGGCTCATTCACCACCAATCCCATGGGCATCCATTGGACCGGCATCGTGTTCGGGCTCGGCGCGATTCTATCCATGGGCTACTGGACTACCGATTTCCTGGTCGTGCAGCGCATTCTCGCCGCGAAAGATATTCGCAGCGCGGAAATGGCGCCCATTATCGGCGCCGGATTCAAGATGATGGTTCCCTTCATCGTAATTCTGCCCGGACTGCTCGGCTTGGCCGTGCTGCCAGAGAAGCTGGTTCCGGAGTCGGTTGCCGCGGTAACTGGGGGCCACAGCTACAACGACGTTCTCCCGCTCATGCTCGCCAGATATTGCGGCCCCGGGCTCCTCGGCCTTGGAGTTACCGCGCTGATCGCGGGCTTCATGTCTGGAATGGCGGGCAATGTAAGCGCATTCACAACTGTTTGGACCTATGACATCTACCGTCCGCTGATCAACAGCAAGGGCAGCGACCATCATTACGTGAACATGGGACGATGGACCACGATCATCGGCGTGCTGATCAGCGTGGGTACCGCGTATCTGGTAATGCAGTTCGCCAGCATCATGGATTACGTGCAGGCATTGTTCAGCTTCTTCATCGCTCCCCTATTCGGTACTGTCGTACTTGGGATGCTCTGGAAGCGGGCCACCGGCCCCGGCGGATTCTGGGGACTACTGTGCGGAACGCTGTCGTCGATTGGTATGTGGACCTGGGTAAAACTCGATCCTTCGGCGCTGCGCTATGTGGCGCTCTCGCCCCACGCCAAAGGCCTTGCCCAGGATATGTACCAGGCACTGTGGTCCTTTATAGTCTGCGTGACAGTGACCGTGGTGGTGAGTCTGGCGACGAAACCCATGCCCGACAGCGAATTGACCGGCCTGGTGTATGGGTTGACGAAAGTTCCGTCCGTCGGAGACGTCCCGCTTTATCAGAAGCCTCTTTTCTGGGCGGCGGTGGTCACTGTAATTTTCTTCATACTGAACATTATTTTCTGGTAAACGATTTTTCGGGCAAATGGAGGCAAGCAGCATGATTTCCATCTGGTTTTTCATCGGCATTTCGCTGGCCGTGAATGGCGCGCTGATTCTCGCTGCGGGAATTTACCAGCTGGTAAATCCTCCAGCCGATCCTGGCGTGGTGCTCTACCACTTGCACGCCAATGTGTGGTGGGGAGCGGCATTGCTGGTGTTCGGGCTTATTTATTGTTTCAAAT
>Ga0185299_10003110_pt1 | contig 23132 bp, 23 predicted proteins | sample PaiPotPPA55metaG_FD_128002 | JGI IMG/M metagenome (GOLD analysis project Ga0185299, IMG submission 128002) | Iron sulfur acid spring bacterial and archeal communities from Banff, Canada, to study Microbial Dark Matter (Phase II) - Paint Pots PPA... ... | reverse complement strand
GGACGATCGGGAGTTGCCCGCTCGTGTCGTATTACCCCGCGTATAGCGGCAAAACGATGGTTGGCCACGCGCGTTGAAATTCAGAAAATCCTTCAGGAAACACAGATGAAAACACGCATCTTTTTTGTCGAGGCCAATCCGGCGGTCCACGGGAAGCTGCGCGATGTCCTCGAAAGCCGCTACAAAGATGTCCATACGCTTGGCAGCGGTTACGCGTTGATCAGACGCATGGAGCAGGACGTCCCCGCGCTGATCGTGTTGCGCGACGGCTTGCCCGACATGAGAGCCTCGGCGGTGCTGCAGGCGCTGCACCAGGCCGGCCACGACACGCCGGTTATCGTGATCGGAGACACGATGAGCACGCTTGGCTCGGTAGATTTGATCGTGTGCCTCGAACTGGGTGCCGACGACTACGTGAGAATGCCTTGCGACCCGCGTGAGTTGCTCTCGCGCGTTGAGAACGTGCTGCGTCGCGTGCCGCACAAAGCGCCTGCGCTTGCCGGTGCGCTGGGGCAGTGCGACATTGGCCAATTTGTCCTCGATTTCCACACCCGCCGGCTGACGCGCAACGGCGTGCCCGTCGCCATGCATTCGAGCATGTTCGCGTTGCTGCGCCTGTTCGCGGAACATCCCCTGGAGGTGCTGTCCCGGCGGGTTATTGCCGACAGGTTGCGAGGTGCCGGCGAAGGGCACTGCGACCGTTCGCTCGACGTGCTTGTCTGCCGGCTGCGGCGGATTGTTGAATCGGACCCGTCGCGGCCGCGCCTGATCCAGACCATCCGGGGGCGAGGTTATGTCTTTACCCCAGCCGGGTTGGGTGCCGCCCCGATTGAATTCGACGACGAACCGCGTGTTATGCCGCCGGAATCCGCTTGGCAGCGGGCCACTGCTGTCAGCAGCTACGCGTAGTGGCTAAGAAGCTGTCGCGAAATTAACCACAGGGGCTGGTATTGACAAAGAAAACAGCTAACTCACGCAGACCGCTATAACGGCCGAAAGCACCAACCTGGCATCAGCCCCGAGCACTAACCCCGAACTAATCACCCGGTACTGCCCCCCAACCACTAGCGCCAGAACCCCAAACCCCGTCCACCGGCGCGAGCAATCTACCCGTGCGTACGGGCTGCCTGCCGGGTCAGCCGCGCAAACGCCGTCAGGACCCGGTTGCACGTCAGCGTGTGCCGCCAGAACCTCTCTTTCAGGTACGCGGTGGGCACCCACTGCCACGGCAACACCACATCGACGAGACCCCACGCCGGCCGCCACCGCTCCGCCACCCGGCGACGCCGGAACAGGCTGATGCTCGGAATGCCGAGATTCGATGCCAGATGCCCGATGCCCGAGTCGTTGCCGATGAACCACCCCGATTCGTACACCCAGCAGGCCAGCTCGTGCAGGTTCGCGAAATGGGGCGCGGGGATATCGAACTTCTCCAGGTCGCGCCAGCGTTCGCGCTCGTGCGGCGCGATCACGAACTGCACGTCATAACCGCGCTTGCGCAAGCGCTGGGCGAGCCGCACGAACCGATGCGAGAACCAGCGTTTGTCCTCGGTGCTGGCCTCGGGATGGATCATGACGCGCTTGGCGTTTCTCCGATGCTCGAGGCTCGCAGGCGCTGTAATCCCGTTATCCAGCACCGGTGCAGTGAGTGCCAGATCATCACGGCAGAAATCGGCGAAACGCTGCGCCATGCAGCCTGGGCGGTCGCCGAACTCCACGTCGTGCAGCGTCAGTACGTGCGGATGGACATCGATAAGATCGACCAGCGGCTGGTTCCATTGCATCTGGAAGACCGTGTCATAAGGGGCAAACGCGGCCCCGATGTTTTCCTGCGGAAGCGGAAAGATAGCCACGCTGGGAAACCATTGCCGCAGCGCGTGCGCCGGCGTGCCGTAGACGGTGACGTCGAAACCGTGGTCGATCAGGTTCCTGACGATCACCATGGAAACCAGCGTGTCGCCTATCGCGTTGGAGGCGACGAAAGCCACCCGGCCGACGGGGGCGCGAGGAGCGGGTGAAGTGTGGGTGTTCATGCGTTGGCCGTGAGTGCGCGCAGCCGGTCGAACGCATCGGCCACCTTGTTGACCGACAACATGTATTTCCAGTAACGCTCCTTGAGCCGTCCGGTCGGCAGAAACGCGCTGCCGATCAGCACCTGACCCACCCCCCAGCCCGGGCGCCATGTGCGGGCTGTGCCGCGGCGCATGAAGAGCGAGAGCGTGGGGATCTGAAGGCTCGAGGCAAGATGGCCGATACCCGAATCGTTGCCGATGAACCAGCCGCATTCGTACAGCCACGCGGCAACCTGGTCGAGCGGGCCCAGATCCGCGAGCGTGAGCCCAAGGCGCTCAATATGCGTCCAGTGCTCGCGCTCTTCCGGTGCGACAACGAATTGCGGGTCAAAACCGCTGTCGCGCAGCTTGATCGCCAGGCTGATAAAACGCGACGGCAGCCAGCATTTGTCGGTTGTGCTCGCCATGGGATGGATCGCGACGCGCAGGGGGCGGTGCCGGTGCTGCAGGCCGGGCAGGGGTGTGATGCCGTTACCTTTGTCGACCTGGGCGAGGCGCAATTCGTCGCGGCAGAAGCGGGTCAGGCGTTCCGCCATGGAATCCGTCGAATTGGCGCTGCAAAGATGGGCGAGGATGAGGACTTTCGGATGCAGCCTTTCAAGATTGATGAACGGCTTGTTGGCGTGAAGTTGAATGACCGTGTCGAAGCGGGCGAGTTTTGCCGCGCAGTCGTCCAGTCGCAATTCGGGTTCGATGTCGATGCCGGGAAACCAGCTACGCATGTTATTGATCTGTTGGCCGAACACCGTGACCGCAATACCGTTCAGTCGAAGGTTGCGTGCCACGGTCATCATCAACAGCGAGTCGCCGAGCGCTGAAGACAGGATCAATGCCACGCTGGAAAGTGGCTGGGTTGCGTGCGGCATATATGCCTCCGGCGACGCGCTCCGCTGTCGGGGGAGTGCATTCCGCTCAAGTTGTATCCCTGAGCCGGAGGGAGTCTAAGATCACGCTCCATTACTTGGGTTACGGCATAACTTACCAATACTTAAGAGCCCCGTATTCTGGGGCAAAAAAATACCGATGTCCCGAGAATTTTTTATGATGGAGGGCCATCGGGTCTGGCGCTGATTAAGTGAGTGCCGTTTTAGGCGCGGCTGGCGTCGCCGACGCCGAAGCGTACCTTAAAAGTGGCCCGATCTGCGAGGAACCGGTAACTCAGGAAATAGCCGCAGCCGGCTGAGTCCACGCGACCAGTTGCTGCAATGCTTCGTCCACGTTCAGATCGGATGTGTCGAGTGTCGCGTTCGTTAGCTGGTAGAGATTTTCGCGCGCATCGAGCATCCGGTGAATGTGTTCCAGCGCCTCGCGCTGCAACGCCGACGTGGCGATCCGCGCGTCGTTTTGCGCCATCACGCGCGCGAAATGGATTTCCGGCCGCGCCTTCAGCCAGACCGTAAAAAACGTGCGCAGCAGGAGTTCGTAAGTCGCGGCTTCAGCAACGATGCTGCCGCCAGTCGCGAGCACCACGCGCGGATGGGTGTCGATGATCCGTTCAATACATCGCCGCTCCAGCCGGCGCATACCAGTTTGCCCATAGAGCGTAATCACTTCCCCGATCGCGATACCCGCTTCCTGCTCAATCAGCTTGTCCAGCTCGACGAAGGGTGCATCGAGCTGTGCCGCAAGTAACGCTCCGAGCGTCGATTTGCCGGCGCCCCGCAAGCCGATCAACGCAATGCGGTCGCCATGACCCATGGCCGAAAACCCCGGCGTCGAGATCAACTGTTGCCGCAGCCGTGCCAGTGTGGCGGGTGACTGCTGCTTCAGGAATTGCACGAGCATGGTCAGGTCGGCGTTCTGCGCGGCGGCATCGGAGAGGAAATCCTGCATGGGCACGTTGAGCGCTACGGACAGCTTGTGCAGCAGCGCCACCGACACGTTGCCTTCCCCGCCTTCGACGCGCGCCAGATAAGGCACCGACACGCCCGACTGTTCGGCGAGCTGCTTGCGTGTCATGCCGCGCTGGGCTCTCAGGATGCGTACGCGCCGCGCCAGATGGCCGAGCAGGATGTCCTGCGCGGACTTCGCGGTCGGCAATGGCGAAGTGTCACGGGTCTTGGTCGCCATATCGGTTCTGGAAGGGAAAGCCGCATTTTACGCGAGCGTCGTGCGGTTTTCGGGTTCGATGCGGACGCAGTCATGCGCTGGATGGCCTTGGGCCTACTTTCTGAATAAGTATATTAAAAGATATATCATCGAGTGTATCAAGATAGCCGATCACTCGTTCTCGTTTCAATGTGCATGAATTGTAGGGGTTTACGCCGAATTTTCACTTTTCGATTGCTCAAGAAAAAATATCTTATAAGATATGTTCATCGAACAACTCTGGTGAATGAATGGCACATGAACTCCTCAACGTGCGAATCGACGGCGCGATAGCGCATGTCGAGTTGCATCGTCCCGAGAAGCGCAACGCGCTCAACAACGCGCTGATCGAGGCGCTCCATGCCGCTTTTGCAAGCTTCGGCGATGAGGTCAGGGCAATCACACTGTCGGCGTCGGGCGGACACTTCTGCGCCGGCCTCGATCTCGCGGAAAACAGCGTGCGCAGTTCGATAGAGGTGCTACGCACATCGCAGCGCTGGCATCAGGTGTTTCAACGCATCCAGTTTTCGGACAAGCCGGTAATCGCCGTCATGCAGGGCGGCGTGATCGGCGGCGGACTGGAACTCGCGCTCGCCGCACATGTGCGCATTGCCGAAGCGGACGCGTTTTTTCAGTTACCGGAAGCGCAGCGCGGGATCTTCGTGGGCGGCGGCGCGTCGGTGCGTCTTGCGCGCGTGATCGGCGCGGATCGCATGACCGAAATGATGCTTACAGGCCGCAAATATTCCGCCGCCGATGGGCATCGCTTAGGTCTCGCGCATTACCTCGCCGAGCCGGGCGGCGGCCGGCAGATGGCAGCAGAACTCGCCGCGCAGGTGGCGGCGAATGCGCGGTTATCGAACTGGGCCGCGATCAACGCGGTGGCTCGGATTCAGGACATGTCGATGAGCGACGGTTTGTTCACCGAGTCACTGACCGCCGCGTTGACGCAGAGCAGTCAGGATGCGCCCGAACGGATGAAGGCGTTCCTGAACGGCGAGCGTTCGCCGCAGAGGGGGCAGGGATGAGTACAGAGACCGGTATTAAGCGCGTTGCGGTTGTTGGCACCGGTATGATCGGGGCGAGTTGGGCCGCCTATTTTCTCGCGCAGGGCCTTAAGGTCAGCGCAACCGATCCGGCCCCGGGTGCGCGCGAACGCCTCACCGAAGCAGTCTTGCGCCATTGGCCGACACTGGTTAAAAGCGGGCTTGCAAAGGGCGCGTCGGTCGACAATCTTAGCTTCCACGACACGCTCGAAGCCGCGCTCGAGGGCGCCCAGTTCGTGCAGGAAAACGGGCCTGAGCGCGCCGATCTGAAGCTCGCGTTGTTCGAGCGCATGGACGCAGCGCTCGATCAGAACGTCGTCATTGCATCGAGTTCTTCCGGCTTGTTGATGAGCGATGTACAGGCGGCGTGCCGCTATCCCGAGCGTGTGGTGCTCGGACATCCATTCAATCCGCCGCATCTGATTCCGCTGGTTGAAGTGATCGGCGGGAAGCGGACATCGGTGGAAACGATCCAGCGGACGCTCGATTTTTATCGCGCCATCGGCAAGCGGCCGATCAATCCCAAGAAGGAAGTCAAAGGTCATATTGCGAACCGGCTGCAAGCCGCGTTATGGCGCGAGGCGTTCCATCTGGTGGCCATAGACGCCGCGAGCGTGAGCGACATAGACGATGCCATCGCCTACGGTCCCGGCTTGCGCTGGGCTGTCATGGGGCCGTTTGCAAACCTGCATTTGTCGGGCGGCGAGGGCGGCATGCGCCATCTTCTCGACCACCTTGGCGGACCGATCGAAAGCTGGTGGGGCGACCTTGGCACGCCGGTGCTGACGCCTGAACTCAAGCAGAAAGTGGTCGACGGTATCGACGCCGAACTGGCGAACCGAAGCGACACAGAGATCGCAACCGAGCGCGACGAACTAATCCTCGCGATGCTGCGTGCGAAGGCGGCAGTAGCGTCGATCCCGTAAGGTGCGCGCATTGGAATTCAAAAACATTCGACGGAGACAAACATGGGCAAACCCAAAGTCATCGTGACCATTGCACCAACGGGCGGCATGGCCAGCAAGAAGCAGAATCCCAGCCTGCCCACGCAGCCCGATGAAATCGCACGTGATGTCTACGACTGCTATAACGCCGGCGCGAGCGTGGTCGCGGTGCATGCACGACGACCCGACGACGGTGCGACCTGCAACGCGGATATTTATCGCGACATCAACACGCGGATTCGCGCGAAGTGCGACATCGTGATCAACAACTCGACGGGCGGCGGCGTGCACGGCGACATGATCGCGCAGGCGCCGAACGGATACTGGGAGATCTTATGGGAGGAGCGCCTGAAGGGCATGGATGCCGGCGCGGAAATGTGCACGCTCGACGCGACCACGATCATCGCGACATTCGGCGATAAAGAATTGCTCATGCACACGTCGCCGGAACGCTCGAAGCATCTCGCCATCGAGATGAAAAAGCGCGGCATCAAACCGGAGTGGGAAGTCTTCAGTCCGACGCATATCGTGCAGGACGTCGCCGCGCTCACAGCCGCGGGTTTCGACGACGAACCGTTCTTCATCAACCTGGTACTCGGTGTGCATCGCAACTTTCAGAACGCGATGCCTTATACGCCGCGCGTGCTGCAATCCATGGTCGATCTCTTGCCCAAGGGCAGCATCTTTTGCGTGAGCGGGATCGGTCCGGCGCAACTGCCGGCGGCGATGAATTCGCTGTTGCTCGGTGGTCACGTTCGCGTTGGGCTCGAAGACAACCTGTACTACGGCCCCGGTGAACTCGCGACCAATCTGCAACTGACCGAACGCATCGTAAGGCTCGTGCGCGAGATGGGCTACGAGCCGGCCACGCCAACCGAAGCGCGCGAAATCATGGGACTGCCGCGCAAGAACGGTCCGAGCCCCGACTTCGCGATGCGCTGAGCCCGACCGTCCCACAACAATAAAGCAGGAGACAAACGATGTCACAGTCAAGCCGAAAGCTCGCGTTGGCCTATGGCGCTACGGGTCGCGTGCTGGTTGTCGTTAGAGGTGGCCAATGGGTCCTGAACTGAGACCGCGGATTTGCAGGATGCGCGAAGGGCTCGCGCAACCCGATATCGCGCGGGAAACGAGGCCCGATGGCAGTTTCGTGCTGCGTTCGCGCACGCCGCTCGCGCCGTTCCGGCGCAGTGTGATCGACTGGCTCGTGCATTGGGCCACGCTTACGCCCGATGTGCCATTCCTCGCGGAACGGATTCGCCGGCAAGGTGAAAGCGCAAGCTGGCGCGTGGTGACCTATGCCGATGCGCTGCGTCAAACGCGCTCGATCGGTCAGGCGCTGCTCGACCTGGCTGCCGCCCCCGAGCGGCCGGTGACCGTGCTCTCCGACAACAGCATCAATCATGCATTGATGACGCTCGCGGCCATGCTCGTCGGACGGCCGAGCACGACCGTATCGTCGGCTTATGCGCGGGTGGCGAAGGACATGACGAAGCTGCACGGCATCTTGAGGCAGCTCGATCCGGCGCTGGTTTATGTCGAAGACCGCGATGCCTACGGCCATGCACTCGCCGTTGCACCGCTCGATTGCCCGATCGTCGCGACGATCGCGCCGAAGGCCGGATGGCTGCCGTTCGATGCGTTGCTGTCAACCGCTGCAAGCTCTGACGTCGATGCGGCTTATGCGCGGATCATGCCTGACGATATCGCGAAGCTGCTGTTGACATCGGGTTCGACGGGCAAACCGAAGCTTGTCATCAACACGCACGGGATGCTGAGTGCGAATCAGCAAATGATCGCGCAGTGCTGGCCTTTCGTCGATGGCGCAGCGCCGGTCGTGGTCGACTGGCTGCCGTGGAGCCATACCTTCGGCGCCAATCACAACTTCAATCTGGTGCTGCGCAATGGCGGCACGCTGTATGTAGACGATGGACGTCCGGTGCCGGGTCTCATCGAACGCACGGTCGAAAACCTGCGCGACGTGGCGCCGACGCTGCACTTCAACGTCCCGCGCGGGTTCGATGCGCTCGCGCCGTTTCTCGAAGCCGACGACCGGTTCGCCGCTCGTTTTTTCGAGCGCCTGCAGATGCTGTTTTATGCAGCGGCAAGCTTGCCGCCAGCGCTGCGTGTTCGCTTCGAGCGAGTGGCGGTACGCCATCGCGAAGCACCGGTTTTCTTCGCATCGGCATGGGGCTCCACGGAGACTTCGCCGGTCGTCACGAGCGTCCATTTCCATCACGACGTGGCCGGCAACATCGGCGTTCCGACGCCCGGCAATGAACTCAAATTCGTGCCTTGCGCCGGCAAACTCGAGATGCGGGTGCGCGGGCCGTCGGTGTTTCCCGGCTATCTGAATGATCCGGCGGCGAGCGCAGCCGCCTTCGACGAAGAAGGTTTCTATCGCATCGGCGACGCCGGCAAGCTCTGCGATCTCCAAGATCCGAACGCGGGTGTGGTATTCGACGGACGCATTGCGGAAGACTTCAAGCTGTCGAGCGGGACATGGGTATCGGTGGGCACGCTTCGACTGAAGGCTGTCGGCGCACTCGCGCCTTTCGCCCTGGACGTGGTGGTCGCGGGTCATGACCGCGATGAAATCGGTCTGCTGATTTTCCCAGCGCCAGCATTGCGCGCGTTGGCGGCTGACCTCCCTATATCGGAGGAGAGCACAGGGGAGCAACTGGGTCGTCACCCAGCGGTTCGCGAGACCATGCTCGAAGGCCTGCGTCGCATGGCACGCGATAGCGGCACGTCGCAACGCGCCGCTCGGGCCGTGATCCTTTCCGGCGCGCCTTCGCTCGAAGCGGGCGAGATTACAGACAAGGGTTACGTCAACCAGCGGGCTGTGCTGACCCTGCGCGCAGACGACGTGCAACGGCTTTTCTCCAACGCGGACTCGGTGATCGTCATCGAGTGACGCGAACCGAAGCACGCAAACAAGGAAGTTGAGAAACCGATCGCATCCATCGCGAAAGCCGGAGCCACATCCAGCGTCGCAAAGGTACGGCTTTGTCCACGTTTTACATACAGCAGGCCTGCGTGACGTCGTAAGGGCGAAATCATTACCGCGTAGGGAGGGCGCGAAAATAGATCGTTGAACAAACATTTCTTCAGCATGTTCAAACGGGCGGCAACGCGTTGCCGGCCGTTTCGACGCAGGTCCGGGAAAACCTTCGGAGAAACGGGTTGATTGGCTCGCGTTACGAACTATATTTAAGAGAATAAAAAAACACGGTCATGCGTGCGGAACGTTTAACTGCGGCTTATTCACTGCTTAACTTCGTGTTTGACCGTGTGTTTAGCCGCGGTTTAAATATCGGCCTAATGCATACCGGAAAGACGAGCGAATAGACAGACCAAAGCGGCATCCGCCGATCGCCGTGCTTGATCTATTTGCGCAAGGCGGGTCCCCGCCACGGCCGGAAACAGACACGTTGCAATCCGCGGGGGTGTCACAAAATCGCCAGCAGGCGAGGAGGTTCCACCATGGATCCGGAAAGCGCCATTCCCTATGGCCGCAAGACTCAGCACGCCCCTGCACTGAAGGAAGTACACATCCTGTGGATTACTGCAGGCCTCGGTTGCGACGGCGATTCAGTATCTATTACCGCCGCTACGCAGCCCAGCATTGAAGACGTGCTGCTCGGCGCAATCCCTGGACTGCCGAAGGTCCATCTGCACAACCCGGTGCTGGCTTATGAAAACGGCGCGGAGTTCATGGCCCCGTTTCATGCTGCGGCGCGGGGCGAGATGGACAACTTCGTGCTCGTCATGGAAGGCTCGATCCCGAACGAAAAAATCAATCGCGAAGGGTACTGGGCCGCCATGGGAACGGATCCCGACACGCACGAACCCATCACGATTCCGCAGTGGCTCGATCGCCTCGCGCCTAGGGCGCTGGCTGTCGTCGGCGCGGGCACATGCGCGACTTACGGCGGCATTCATGCGATGGAAGGCAATCCTACCGGTTGCATGGGCCTGGCCGATTATCTCGGCTGGGACTGGAAATCGAAAGCCGGCCTGCCTATCGTCAACGTCCCGGGTTGCCCAGTTCAGCCGGACAATTTCATGGAGACGCTGCTGTACCTGCTTTATCAACTGGCAGGTCTCGCCCCCATGATTCCGCTCGATACCGCGCTACGCCCGAAGTGGCTGTTCACGCGTACCGTGCACGATGGCTGCGACCGCGCGGGCTCTTACGAGCAGGCACTGTTCGCGACGGAATACGGGAGTCCGAACTGTATCGTCAAGCTGGGTTGCTGGGGACCGGTGGTCAACTGCAACGTGCCGAAACGCGGCTGGATCAACGGCGTTGGAGGCTGTCCGAATGTGGGCGGAATCTGCATCGGCTGCACGATGCCGGGGTTCCCGGACAAGTTCATGCCGTTCATGGACCAGCCACCCGGCGCGATCCTGTCGTCGAATCTCATCAAGTCCTATGGCGGGCTGATTCGCAGTTTGCGCAAGCTCACCAATACGACCATCAACGATGAACCGAAATGGCGGCATAACCGTCCTGAGCTGACGACTGGCTATCGTCGCTGAACAGCTGCGCGAAACACATGGAAACCGCCGCTGGATGAAGGGTAACGAACATAACGGCGGTCTCAGCGAGAGACAGAAGTGTCCAGGAGGGCGTCATGGCGGACATTGCGGCACCTGAACTAAAGTCGGGCAAGGCATCACAGCCTGCCAAACTGGTCGAGATGAACTGGGACCCGATCACGCGGATCGTCGGCAGTCTCGGCATCTATACGAAGATCGATTTCGAGCAGCGCAAGGTCGCTGAGTGCTACAGCACGTCGTCGATTTTTCGCGGCTACAGCATCTTCATGAAGGGCAAGGATCCGCGCGACGCGCACTTCATTACCAGCCGAATCTGCGGCATCTGCGGCGATAACCACGCGACCTGCTCGGTGTATGCGCAGAACATGGCGTACGGCGTTAAACCGCCGAACATGGCGGAGTGGATCGTCAATCTCGGCGAAGCGGCCGAGTACATGTTCGATCACAACATCTTCCAGGACAACCTCGTGGGCGTGGACTTCTGCGAGCAGATGGTCAAGGAAACGAACCCGGGTGTCTGGGCGAAAGCGCAGAAGGCCGCCTCGCCGCATGCGGAGATCCACGGCTACAAGACCATCGCGGACATCATGGCCGCGTTGAATCCGTTCACCGGCGAGTTCTATCGCGAGACGCTGCATGTCAGCCGTTATACGCGCGAGATGTTCTGCCTGATGGAAGGACGTCACGTGCATCCGTCGACGCTGTATCCCGGAGGCGTGGGGACGGTGCCGACCGTGCAGCTGTTCACCGACTACATCACGCGGCTGATGAAGTACGTGGAGTTCATGAAGAAGGTCGTGCCACTGCACGACGACCTGTTCGATTTCTTCTATGAAGCGCTGCCAGGTTACGAGGAAGTGGGTCGCCGGAGGATTCTGCTGGGGTGCTGGGGATCGTTCCAGGACCCGGACGTGTGCGACTACAACTACAAGACGATGACCGACTGGGGCCGCAGCATGTTTGTCACACCGGGCGTGGTGGTGGACGGCGAACTGGTGACGACCGATCTGGTCGAGATCAACCTGAACATTCGCATTCTGCTCGGCAGCTCGTTCTATGAGGACTGGGATCACGAGGAAACGTTTGTTCGTCAGGACCCGTTGGGCAACCCGATCGATCGTAAACACCCCTGGAACCAGACCACCTTGCCGCGGCCGCAGAAACGCAAGTTCGACGGCAACTACACGTGGGTGATGTCGCCGCGCTGGTACGACAAACGCACCGGCGATTACCTTGCGCTCGATACCGGCGGAGGTCCGATCGCACGCTTGTGGACGACCGCACTCGCAGGTCTTGTGGATATCGGCTATGTGAAGTCGACGGGCCACAGCGTGAAGATCTATTTGCCTAAGACGGCGCTCAAACCCGAAGTCGAGTTCGAATGGAAGATTCCGAAGTGGAGCAACGCGATCGAACGCGACCGCGCGCGCACTTACTTCCAGGCGTATGCAGCAGCTTGCGCGCTGCATTTCGCGGAGAAGGCGCTGGCCGAATTGCATGCGGGCCACACGCGCACCTTCACGCCGTTCCAGGTGCCCGATGAAGCCATTGGCTGCGGTTTTCATGAAGCGGTGCGTGGGGTGCTGTCGCATCACCTCGTGATCAAGGGCGGCAAGATTGCGAACTATCATCCGTATCCGCCGACCCCGTGGAATGCGAATCCGCGCGATATCTACGGCACGCCTGGACCGTACGAAGACGCGGTGCAGAACACGCCGATCTTCGAAGAGAACGGGCCGGACAAGTTCAAGGGCATCGACATCATGCGCGCGGTACGCAGCTTCGATCCGTGCCTGCCGTGCGGTGTTCATATGTACGTGGGAGATGGCAAGACCGTCGATGTCGCGCATTCGCCGACCTTTGGCGTTCCGCCAGGCATGAAGGCGGGAGGGCACTCATGAGCGGCGCGCGCGTGCTTGAAGAACAACAACGGCGCATCGACGAACTGATTGCAGCACTGGCGGCACTGGACAACAAGCATGCGCGGGACATCGCGCAGGCGTTGCTGCAGGTGGTGCTTGATCTGCATGCAAGCGGTCTCGCCCGGCTGGCCGAAATCGTGACGGAGGCAGACGGTGCCGACGGGCCGATTGTCGCCCGGCTGATGCAGGACAAGCAGGTCAGCGCATTGTTGTTGCTGCATGGACTGCATCCGCAGGATCTGCCAAGCCGGGTGCATCACGCGGTCGAAGGGCTGCGCGCGCCGCTCGGTGCGCAAGGCATGGGGATAGAACTGCTCGATGCGCGGGAGGACCTGGTACGCGTTCGTCTGGCGGGCGTGCTGACTGGCAAGCACGTCACGCCTGCCGATGTGCAGAACGATATCGAGCGGGCGATTTTCGAACAGGCGCCGGACGTAGCGCACATTGAAATAGACGGGATGCCGGACGTCAATGTCCACGAGCTGCGGTTTGTTGCAACGCTGCCTACATCATGAACGCGCGCGCGGAGGGGCAACCCGGTCAACCCGGACGACTCGGGCAACGCGGCTGGGTTGCCGCGTTGCGGACGTTTGCCCGGCCACCGGTGACGACGCTATGCGAACTGTGTGGCGAACCGCTCGACAATGTCCATCCGCATCTGGTCGAACTGGAGCAGCACACGCTGCGTTGCTGTTGCCGCGCGTGCGCGCTGCTGTTCGGCAATCAGCAGAATGCGCGATACAAGCGGGTGCCGGAACGCGGTACCTGGCTTAGCGGTTTTCATCTCAGCGACGAACAATGGGACGCGCTGGCGATCCCGATCGGCATCGCGTTCTTCTATCGCGATTCGGCGGCGCAACGCGTGATCGCGATGTACCCCGGTGCGGCCGGCGCAATGCAATCGTCGCTCGATCTGAGCGCGTGGCATCGTCTGGTCGCCGATAACCCCATCCTCGATACCCTCGAACCTGACGTTGAAGCGCTGCTGGTGAACCGCGTGGAAGGCGCGCGTGAGTATTATCGCGTGCCTATCGACCAGTGTTATGCGCTGACCGGCGTGATTCGTGCGCGCTGGCGCGGCTTGTCGGGTGGTGTGGATGCATGGCGTGCAATCCACGCCTGTTTCGCTGCGCTGAAAGCGGGCGAGCGTTTGCCCGAGGGAGTGCCGAATGCCTGATCTTGACTTCGTCGTCGAGGGTGCGGAGGTCGCGCTGCATTCGGTGTCGCCGCTGCTGTTGTTCAAGCTGCGGGTGACCAATACGAAAACACCGAACACGCCGAACACGCAAAATGCAGCCGACGAGATCGCGAGCCTCGCGCTGCATTGCCAGATCCAGATAGAAGCGACCCGGCGAAGTTATGAGCCGGTCGATCAGGCGCGGCTTACCGAATTGTTCGGCGTCCCGCAGCGCTGGTCACAGACATTGCGGACCCTGTTGTGGACGCATGCGAACGCCGCTGTTCCTGCTTTCACCGATACCTGCACGATCGACCTGCCCGTGCCGTGCACGTTCGACTTCAATGTCGCGGCGGCGAAGTATTTCGATGCCTTGGGAGACGGAGAGATTCCGTTGATGCTGCAATTCAGCGGCACTATTTTTTATCGCGAGAGCGACGGCACGCTGCAAGTCGCGCGTGTTCCGTGGCACAAGGAAGCAGCGTTTCGCCTGCCGGTCGCGACATGGCGGGCGATGCGCGATTACTACTATCCGAACAGCGCATGGATGTGCGTGCAGCGCGCAGTGTTCGAGCGGCTGGAGCGCTACCGTATCGAGCGGGGATTAACCGGCTGGGACGAGGCGCTGACCGCCTTGATGGATGAGACCCGCAGCGAACAGGCGTGGCCCGCGCAGGGAGGTTTGCAATGAACCCCATCGACGGGATTGTTCAGGCTGTGCTGTACGAGGGGTACATGCTGTATCCGTACCGCGCGTCCTCAGTCAAGAACCGGCAGCGCTGGACGTTCGGCAGCGTGTATCCGCGGGCATGGGCCGACTGGTCCGGCAGCGATGCTTCTATGATGCAGACCGAATGCGTGATCGAAGGCGACGACGAAACGCGTGTAACGGTGCGTCCGTGTTTCCTGCATCTGATCGAACGGCACGTGCGTGAGTTGAACGAGCCTGCGGCTGTATGGACGGGAGTAGATGAATTGTCGTCGCGGCCGGTGGCGTCGCTGGAAGTGGGAGGGCGGCGTTTCGATGCGTGGCAGGAAGCCGGCGAGCAACACGTCGAGGTTCCGGCGCTGACGCTGGATGAATTGTGTATCGCAGGGCTGCGACTGCCGTTTTCACTACCCGGAAGCCGTGTTGTCGAACCGCTGATGGAAACGGATGGCCGCGTGCGCGGCGCGCTCGTGCGCACACGCGCGGCTATCGATGGCCGTGTGGAATGCTGTGCAACACGACTCGCCGAGCGCACCTTCCGCCTCACGGTACGCATAGTCAACGTGACGCCGGTTGACGAACCGCAGCGCTTGAATCGCGATGCGGCTTCGTCGTTCGCCTTGCTGTCATGCCACGCAGTACTGGCGGTGGAGGGCGCTGCGTTCGTCTCGTCGATCGAACCGCCGGACGAGCTTGCCGAAGCAGTTGCCGCTTGCACGAACATCGGTTTGTGGCCGGTGCTGGTCGGCTCCGCTGAGCGGCGCGACACCATGCTCGCGGCGCCGATCATCCTCTACGACTATCCCCAGGTCGCGCCGGAAAGTGCCGGCGATCTCTTCGATGCCACCGAGATCGACGAGATCCTGACGCTGCGGATCCTCACCATGACGGACGCCGAGAAACGCGAGATGGCCGCGGGCGATGAACGTTCGCGCGCGCTGCTCGAACGCACGGAAAACCTGTCCGCGAGCGACTTGCAACGCCTGCACGGGACCTTGCGCGAAGTACGTGTGGATACGGGGGGCTGGCCGGATGTATCGGAGGAATCAGGAGATCAACCCAACGACGCCGCTCCGTGGGCCGAACTCGACGCCAAGCCGCGGCTCGTTTGCGTCAATGTCGACGGCGTGGCGTTGCAGGTGGGCTCTCGCGTCGTGCTGCATCCCCACGCACGCGCCGATATCTTCGACCTGGCCTTGCGCGACCAGATAGCGACCATCGAATCGATCGAGCGCGATTTCGAGGACCACGTGCATGTGGCGGTGACGATTGACTGCGATCCCGGGCGCGACTTCGGACTGGCGCGCATGCCGGGTCACCGCTTCTTTTTTTCGCCCGACGAGGTAGAACCGTTGCGCGAGGAGCGGCCGTCATGACCTCGATCCTGGTGGCGGGAATCGGCAACGTTTTCCTGGGCGACGACGGATTCGGCGTCGAAGTCGTGCGGCGTCTCCACGCAAGACGAAGCGAAGCGTGGCCCCCGGATGTTCGCGTGATCGACTATGGAATCCGGGGGATCGATCTGTATTACGCGCTGCTGGATGGCGTGGACCTTGCCATCCTCGTCGATGCAACGCATCGCGACGGACCGCCTGGCACGCTGTACGCGATCGAACCTTCCACAAAGGACGCTAGCGAAGGTTTCAAAGGGGATGCTTCGCCCGTGATGATCTCGCCGCACGATCTGGATCCGGCAAAAGTTCTTCAGGCCGTGGAAGCGATGGGCGGCGAAGTGGGACGTATCGTATTGATTGCTTGTGAGCCGGAAAGTCTCGGCTTGGAGGAGGGGCAGGAAGGTCGCATGGGACTGAGCGAACCCGTCGCGGCGGCAGTGAATGAAGCGGTAGAAACCATTGAAACGATGATCGAAAACACGCAGGCGCAGACCACCGTGGCCAACGCCGGGAGCGTGTCGCAGGACCACTGGAGAGCATGATGAAGCTCTTGCTGAAGTACTTGTTATTGCCGGCGTTGATTGTCGGCATTGCGGCGAACCTGAAGGATATCCGCCGCTATATCCGTATCCGCAACATGTGACGGTCACGGCCATGAGCCTGTGCCCGCCACCGGTTCGCGACGAACCACCCGCGATATCGCGGGTCGGTGCGGGCATTCGTGTGCGCGGACTGGTGCAGGGTGTGGGTTTCAGGCCCGCGGTTTGGCGCCTTGCGCGCGATTGCGGTGTGAGTGGCGATGTATGCAACGACAGCGAAGGCGTGCTGATCCATGCATGGGCCGACACAACCACGCTCGATGATTTTGTCGCGGGCTTGCGCAGCGGCTGTCCGCCACTTGGGCGGATCGATGCAATCGAGCGTTACGCGCTTCACGAAAAACCGCCGCCTTCGGGGGGCTTTCGGATAGTCGCGAGTGCGGGCGGACATGCGCATACCGGGGTGGTGCCGGACGCAGTGACCTGCCGTGCGTGTATGGAAGAGACCTTCGATCCGTCGAGCCGTCGATACGGTTACGCGTTCACGAACTGCACGCACTGCGGGCCGCGCTTGTCGATTGTTCAGGCGATCCCTTATGACCGCCCGAATACAACGATGGCGGTGTTTCCGTTATGTGCCGCGTGCAGAAGCGAGTATGACGATCCAGCCGACCGGCGCTTTCATGCGCAACCTGTTGCATGTCCGGCTTGCGGTCCGCACCTATGGCTGGAACGAGCCGATGGTTCGCTCGAACAAGGTGATCCGCTGGATGCGACGCGCTGCCTGATCCAGCGCGGCGAGATCGTCGCGATCAAAGGGCTTGGCGGTTTTCAGCTTGCGTGCGCCGCGGCGGATAGTGCGGCAGTTGCGAAATTGCGCGCGCTGAAACATCGCGAGCGCAAGCCGTTCGCACTGCTCGCGCGCGACGTGGCTATGATCGAACGTTACTGCGTGGTGGGCGACGTGGATAGGGTCTTGCTTGCAAGCGCAGCCGGACCGATCGTCATCATGCCGATGATCGATCGCGGCACAAATGATCCGTTCCCGGGCGTAGCGCCGGGCATCGCCACGCTTGGTTTCATGCTGCCTTCAACACCGCTGCATCATCTGATGATGCATTCGCTCGACGGCCCGGTCGTGCTGACCAGCGGCAATCTCGCCGACGAACCGCAATGCATCGACAACGACGAAGTTCGCACACGTCTTGCAGGCATGGCCGATGCGCTGCTGATGCACGACCGCGATATCGCGCGGCGAGTGGACGATTCCGTCGCACGGGTTATCGGCGGCGTACCGCGGTTGCTGCGCCGCTCGCGCGGTTATGCACCCGCGCCGCTGCGTTTGCCGCGCGATTTTTCTAGCGCACCCGCGATTCTTGCGATGGGCGCGCAGCAGAAAAACACGTTCTGCCTGCTGCGCGATGGCGAAGCAGTCGTCTCGCATCACATCGGCGAACTGGAGAACGGCGAGACGTATCGCGACTACATGGTGTCGCTCGCGCGTTATCAGCATCTGTTCGAACACGACGCGCGTTTTGTCGCGGTCGACCTGCATCCCGAGTATCTGTCACGCAAGCTCGGTATCAATATCGCGCGGCAGCGGCATTTACCGCTGGCCGAGATCCAGCATCATCACGCGCATTTCGCAGCGTGTCTTGCGGAAAACGATATTGGCTTGGGCACGGAGGTTCTTGGCATCGTGCTCGATGGGCTTGGAATGGGCTTGCACAATGCGCTTTGGGGCGGCGAATTTTTGCTGGGTGGATACGTGGATTTCGAGCGTCTCGCGAGCTTCATACCGGTCGCGTTGCCCGGAGGCGCGCACGCGATCTATGAGCCGTGGCGCAACACGTATGCACATCTGCGTGCCAGCCTCGGATGGCGGCGTTTCGCGAAGCAGTACGCGAAGCTGGAGCTCCATCGTTTTCTCGCCGACCGGCCGCTAACGGTCCTCGATCAGATGATCGACGGCGGGATCAATAGTCCGGCTGCAAGCTCGGCGGGCCGTCTTTTCGACGCTGTCGCCGCGGCGCTCGGCGTATGCTGCGAACGTGTGCAATACGAAGGACAGGCCGCGATCGAACTCGAAGCGCTGATCGAAACACGCACCCTCCATGACGAAGACGATGCGCTGGCGTATCCGTTCGACATCGTGGAAACGAATGGGCCGTTGTTAATCAACCCGCAGCCCATGTGGATCGCGCTGCTCGATGACTTGCTGCGTGCCACGCCGGTGCCGGTAATGGCCGCACGTTTTCATAAGGGCCTCGCGATCGCCATCGTGCAGATGACCAGCCGTTTGCTTGCGTCCGCGAAGGTCAACACCGTCGCGCTTTCCGGTGGCGTCATGCAGAACCGCGTGCTGTTCGAACAACTCACCGTGCGCCTCGCCGCGCGCGGCCTGAATGTGCTGGCACATCGCCAGGTGCCGTCTAACGACGGTGGCATCGCGCTGGGGCAAGCGGCAATAACCGCCGCGCGTGCCCTTGCGTCCGCGTATGTTGAACCACGGAGTACGTCATGTGCTTAGGCATCCCGGGACAGATTGTCGAGATCCGCGACGCGGACAATAACCTCGCATTAGTCGATGTAGGCGGGGTGCAGCGGGTCATCAACATCGCGTTTGTGGTGGATGATGACCGGCCGCCGTCCGCGTGTGTCGGAGACTGGGTGCTGGTGCATGTCGGCTTCGCGATGAGCCGTCTCGATGAGGCCGAAGCCATGCGCACGCTCGCGTTATTGCGTGAACTTGGAGAAGCGCAGGCGGAGATGGTCGCGATGATGGAAGGGGGCGGCGAGCCGTCACCTTCAGACAAGTTCTACAACCACAACGGAGCCCGTCATGACTGAACATCGGGCGCTACAGGGCCTGTATCCGTTCCTTCACGGCGATCATCAGGACGCCGCGAAACTCGATGCCGCGCTGCTCGAATCGATCGCGCAGAAGGCGCAGGCGAGCATCGACGCGAAGCGTACGTTTTTCGCGGAAAACGCCGCTGCCGTGGTTGCCGTCGCGCATGCGATTGCTGATGTTTATCGTCGTGACGGCAGGCTATTTTCAATGGGCAACGGTGGCTCGAGTTGCGATGCCGCGCACATCGCAGTGGAGTTTCTGCATCCCGTGACCGCCGGGCGTCCGGCGCTTACCGCAGTCAATCTTGTCGCCGATACCGCGATGATGACGGCCGTGGGCAATGACGTCGGTTTCGCACATATCTATGTGCGGCAACTGGTGGCGCAGGCACGTCGCGGCGACGGCTTGATCGGCGTATCGACGAGCGGCAATTCCGACAACCTGCTCGCCGCGTTCGCCAAGGCGCGCGAGATGGGTGTGGTGACCATCGGTCTGGCCGGGCACGACGGCGGCAAGATGGCAGCGCCGGGTGCGCTCGATCATTGCCTTGTGGTGCCGAGCGACAGCATTCATCGCATACAGGAAACGCACGTCGCGATTTATCACATCCTGTGGGACCTCGTCCACACGCTGCTCGCCGATGAGCGCGGCAGCCTGAGTGTTCCCGACGCAGCGGAGCGCGCGTCATGAAATACGTCGATGAATTCCGCGATCCCGAGAAAGCACGCACGCTTACGCAAGAGATTCATAAGCTGGTCGAGCGGATCGTGCGCGACCGTGGCGGGTTGAAACGGCCCTTGCAGATCATGGAGGTCTGCGGCGGTCATACACACTCCATTTTCAGGTACGGGATTCACCAGATGCTGCCGCCCGAGGTCGAGTTCGTCCACGGCCCCGGATGCCCCGTTTGCGTGTTGCCGATGGGCCGCGTGGACGATTGCGTCGCGCTCGCCGAGCGGTCCGAAGTGATCTTCACGACCTTCGGCGACGCCATGCGGGTACCCGGTTCGCGCAAGAGCCTGCTGAAAGCAAAAGCCGATGGAGCAGATGTACGGATGGTCTATTCGCCGCTCGACGCGCTTGCGATTGCGCGCGCTAATCCGCATCGCGAGGTGATCTTCTTCGGGCTCGGTTTCGAGACCACGATGCCAAGCACCGCGATGACCGTGCTGCAAGCTCACGCTCAACACATCAATAACTTCTCGCTGTTCTGCAACCACATCACGATCATCCCGACGATCAAGGCCATCCTCGATTCGCCCGATCTGCACCTCGACGGTTTCCTTGGGCCGGGACACGTCAGCATGGTGATCGGCACGCGGCCCTATCGTTTTATTGCCGAGCATTATCGGCGGCCAATCACCGTCGCCGGGTTCGAACCGCTCGATGTGCTGCAATCGGTGTGGATGGTGCTGCGGCAGATCGCCGAAGGCCGCTGCGAAGTGGAAAACCAGTACGGCAGGATCGTGCCGGAAGACGGCAACGCGCAGGCGCTGTCGGCGATCGAGCAGGTGTTCGAGTTGCGCGAGTTCTTCGAATGGCGTGGCCTGGGATCGATCGATCATTCAGGCGTGCGGATACGCGAACGGTTCGCCGCATTCGATGCCGAGCGCAAGTTCCCCGTCGCTAACCTGAAGATCGCTGATCCGAAATCCTGCCAATGCGGGGAAGTGCTCAAAGGCGTCATCAAGCCGCAGCAGTGCAAGGTGTTCGGCACCGCGTGCACGCCGGAGACACCGCTGGGCTCGCTGATGGTATCGAGCGAAGGCGCGTGCGCGGCGCATTACCGTTATGCCCGCATCGATACATCGGCGTTGTATGCGCATGGTGCCGCATCGAATACGGTAAAGCAGGGAGTGCACGCATGAACGACCGGATCGGCAGGCTACACGATGTCACGATCAATCTCGCGCACGGCGGCGGCGGCCGGGCGATGCGCGATCTGATCGAGGACGTGTTCGTCACCGCCTTCGATAACCCCGCGCTCGCCGCGCTCGAAGACCAGGCGGTATTTCCGCTCGCGGACCTCGCGCGGTTGGGCGACCGGCTTGCGTTCACCACCGATAGCTATGTCGTCGACCCGTTGTTTTTTCCGGGCGGTGACATCGGCACGCTGGCAGTATCGGGCACGGTCAACGACCTCGCTATGTCTGGTGCAAAACCGATGTTTCTATCGTGCGGGATGGTGATCGAAGAGGGGCTTGCAGTGGATGTTCTGCGTCGCGTAGCGGCCAGCATGCAGCGTGTCGCGATCGAAGCCGGCGTGTCGATTGTCACCGGCGACACCAAGGTCGTCGAGCGTGGCTGCGCGGACAAACTGTTCATCAATACTGCGGGCGTTGGCGTCGTTCCACCGGGAGTGAATATATCTGCGCGCCGTGCGCAAGCGGGCGACGTGGTGATCGTGAACGGCTTTCTCGGCGATCACGGCGCGGCAATTTTGGTCGCGCGGCAGCAGCTTGCACTGCAAGCCGATATTGCAAGCGATTGCGCGCCGCTCGGTTCGCTGGTCGATGCGATGCTGGGCGCATGCAAGGACATCCATTGCATGCGCGATGCGACGCGCGGTGGCGTTGCTACCGTGCTGAACGAGTTCGCGGTGTCGTCGGGTGTGGCGATCCGCATTCGGGAAAACGAGCTGCCCATTCGCGAGGAAGTGAAGGGCGCCTGCGAGATCCTCGGCCTCGATCCGCTATATCTGGCGAACGAAGGCAAGCTGGTTGCGCTGGTTCCTCCGCATGCCGCGCAACGCGTGCTCGCAGCGATGCATGCGCACCCGGCCGGCACGCGGGCGGCGGTTATCGGCGAAGTGGTAGCGCAGCCCGCGGGCATCGTGGTGCTGCACACGGTGTTTGGCGGACAGCGGATCGTCGATATGCTGACGGGCGAGCAATTGCCCCGGATCTGTTAGCGAGCTTCGGGCATAAGGGGCATAGCGTCATGCATGAACTGAGCATCGCGAATAGTGTCGTCGAGCTGTGCGCCGAACGCGCGATGGGCGCACGGGTGCTGCGCGTGACGCTGGAGATCGGCAGGCTGTCGGCGGTGATGCCGGATGCGATCCGCTTTTGCTTCGACGTCTGCGCGAAAGACACGGTGGTGGAAGGCGCTGCGCTGGAGATCGTGGAGACGCCGGGGCGCGCTCGCTGCCTCGACTGTGGCGGCAGTGTGGCCATGACCGACCTGCTGGATCGCTGCGAGTGCGGAAGCGTCAACCTCGAACTGCTGGCCGGCAGCGAGCTGAAGATAAAACAGATGGAGGTGGTCTGATGTGTACCACATGCGGTTGCTCGAAAGGCGCAGGCACGGTCATGACAGACCCTGAGACCGGCGAGCGGATTGAAACGCCGGCACAAGGGGAAAGCGGTGCTGCGCGCGAGCCGGGTTCCTGGCGGAAGCTTGCCGGCGGGTCGGCCGGCGGGAGCGTGGCCGCGCATCTGCACGCGCGGGCGCATCAGCATGGTCATGCTCACGCGCATGCTCATGGCGGACATGAGCACGTTCATGACCACGATATGCATGCGCCCGAAGCCGACGCCGCCCTCGTGAAAAATCACCCGCACACCGAACATGCGCCCATCACCGAAGCCGCTATCGCTGCCGCCACTCACGGCACGACGATCGCACTCGAACAGGACGTGCTTGCGAAAAACCAGTCCATTGCCGAACGAAATCGCGGCTGGCTGGCGAGCCGTCGTATCACCGCTCTGAATCTGGTCAGCTCGCCGGGGGCGGGCAAGACCACGCTGCTTGAACGCACTATCCGCGACCTGCACGATCTACACGACACACAACCGATCCAGGTAATCGAAGGCGACCAG
>Ga0185299_10003109_pt1 | contig 23146 bp, 16 predicted proteins | sample PaiPotPPA55metaG_FD_128002 | JGI IMG/M metagenome (GOLD analysis project Ga0185299, IMG submission 128002) | Iron sulfur acid spring bacterial and archeal communities from Banff, Canada, to study Microbial Dark Matter (Phase II) - Paint Pots PPA... ... | reverse complement strand
GAGGGCGGGCACAAGTCGATCAACCCGCGGCTCGGCACGCTCGAAGACTTTCGCCACCTGCTCGCGGCGGCCCGCGAGCAAGGCATCGAGGTCGCGCTCGACATCGCGTTCCAGTGCTCACCCGACCACCCGTACGCGCGCGAGCACCCGGAATGGTTCAAGCACCGCCCCGACGGCACGATCCAGTACGCGGAGAATCCGCCGAAAAAGTACGAGGACATCTTTCCGTTCGACTTCGAGACCGAGAGCTGGCGCGAGCTCTGGGACGAGATGCTCTCGATCGTCCTTTACTGGGTCGAGCAGGGCGTGACCGTGCTTCGCATCGACAACCCCCACACGAAGCCGTTCGCGTTCTGGGAATGGCTCATCGCCGAGGTCAAGCGCCGGCACCCCGACGTGATCCTGCTTTCCGAGGCTTTCACGCGCCCCAAGGTGATGTTCCGGCTGGCCAAGGCCGGCTTCACCCAGTCGTACACCTACTTCGCCTGGCGCAACACGCCCTCTGAGCTGGCGCAGTACTTCACCGAGCTGTCGCAGCCGCCGGTCAGCGAGTTCTTTCGCGCCAACCTGTGGCCCAACACACCTGACATCCTCACCGAGTACCTGCAGACCGGCGGGCGCCCCGCGTTCGCCGCGCGGTTTCTGCTGGCCGCCACGCTCGGAGCGAACTACGGGATCTACGGCCCCGCCTTCGAGCTGTGCGAGGGCCGCGCCAGAGAACCCGGGTCGGAGGAATACCTCGATTCTGAGAAATACCAAATTCGCGCCTGGGATCGGAACAGCCCGGACAGCCTGCGTGAGCTGATCACGCTGGTCAACAAGGTGCGACGTGAGAACCCGGCCCTCCAGAGCGATCGGGGCCTACGCTTTCATCCGACCGAGAATGACCACCTGATCGCTTACACGAAGAGCACTCCAGACCTTGCCGACGTCGTGCTGACGGTGGTCAACGTCGACCCCCACCACACCCAGGCCGGCATGATCACCCTGCCGATCGAGGAGCTCGGCATCAGGCGCGATCGCGGCTACCAGGCGCACGAGCTCCTGAGCGGCGCGCGCTACCTGTGGAACGGGCCGCGCAACTACGTCGAGATCAACCCGCACGCGATTCCCGCCCAGATCTTCCGCTTCCGCCGCCGCCTCCGCAGCGAGCACGACTTCGAGTACTTCCTGTGACCGCCGGGCGCGCGCAGGGCGCACTTCCAACTAATGCGAATCACAAGCGTCGCAAGGTCGAGACGCTTCGCCTCGACGACGACCCGCTCTGGTACAAGGACGCGCTCATCTACGAGCTCCACGTCCGGGCCTTCCAGGACAGCGACGGCGACGGCAGCGGCGACTTTCGCGGGCTGATCGAAAAACTTCCGTACCTGCAGGACCTTGGCGTCAACGCGATCTGGCTGCTGCCCTTCTATCCGTCACCAGGTCGCGACGACGGTTATGACATCGCGGACTACACCGACGTCAACCCGATGTACGGCACCCTCGGCGATGCCCATGCCTTCGTACGAGAGGCGCACGACCGCGGGATCCGGGTGATCAACGAGCTCGTCTGCAACCACACCTCAGACCAGCATCCATGGTTCCAGAAGGCCCGCCGCTCGAAGCCAGGCAGCGCTGCCCGCGACTACTACGTCTGGAGCGAGACCAACCAGAAATACCAGGACGCCCGCATCATCTTCAAGGACTTCGAGACCTCGAACTGGACCTGGGACCACGTGGCCGGCGCGTACTACTGGCACCGGTTCTACTCGCACCAGCCAGACCTGAACTTCAACAACCCCAAGGTCAAGGAAGCGCTGCTCAAGGCGCTCGACTTCTGGCTCGACATCGGGATCGACGGCGTGCGGCTCGACGCCATCCCGTATCTCTTCGAGCGCGAAGGCACGAATGGCGAGAACCTGCCTGAGACGCATCAGTTCCTCAAAGAGATGCGCCACCACGTCGATACGAGCTACTCCAACCGCATGCTGCTGGCGGAGGCGAACCAGTGGCCCGAGGACGCAGTCACCTATTTCGGTGAGGGCGATGAGTGCCACATGTCGTTCCACTTCCCTCTCATGCCGCGCCTCTTCATGTCGATCCGCATGGAGGACCGGTTCCCGATCATCGACATCCTGGCCCAAACTCCGCCGATCCCCGAGACGGCGCAGTGGGCGCTGTTCCTGCGCAACCACGACGAGCTGACGCTCGAGATGGTCACCGACGAGGAACGCGACTACATGTATCGCGCCTACACGCAGGACAGGCTGGCACGGCTCAACCTTGGCATCCGGCGGCGCCTGGCGCCGCTGCTCGGCAACGATCGCAAGCGCATCGAGCTGATGAACGGGCTTCTCTTCTCGCTGCCAGGGACCCCGGTCCTCTATTACGGCGACGAGATCGGCATGGGCGACAACATCTTCCTGGGCGACCGCAACGGCGTCCGCACCCCGATGCAGTGGAGCGCCGACCGCAACGCCGGCTTCTCGCGCGCCAACCGCCAGCGCCTCTACCTGCCGGTGATCACTGATCCCGAGTACCACTACGAGACGGTCAACGTCGAAGCCCAGGGACAGAACCCCCACTCCCTGCTCTCGTGGATGAAGCGGCTGATCGCGCTGCGCAAGCGTCATCGCGCTTTCGGCCGCGGCACGCTCGAGCTGCTGCGACCCGAGAACCGCAAGGTCCTCGCCTACGTCAGGCGCTACGAGTCGGAGCAGATCCTGTGCGTAGCGAACCTCTCGCGCTTCCTGCAGGCCGTCGAGCTCGATCTGAGCAAGTGGAAGGGCCTGGTGCCGGTCGAGCTGTTCAGCAGCAACGAGATGCCCGTCGTCGGGGACACGCCGTACTTCCTGACGCTTGGCCCTCATGCCTTCTACTGGTTCTCGCTGCAGCCGCGAGCGACGCCCAACATCCAGAGCGACGGCACGCAAGCCATCGCGGCGCTGCCGGAGATCCGCGTCGCGGGCGAGTGGGAGTCCGTCCTCGAGGGCGTTCCCAAGGAGCGGCTCGAGACCGTGCTGCTGGGCTACGTGCGAAATCGCCGGTGGTTCGCGGGTAAAGCCAGGCGGCTCAAGTCGGCTTTCATCTCAGACCTGCTGCCGGTGCCGGGGGCCGTGGGCGGCGCCTACCTGGCGGCCGTCGTCATCTCATACGCCGAAGGCGACCCCGACACCTACCAGCTTCCGCTGGCCTACGCCAACCAGGCGGAGGCGCAGCACATCCTCGAACGGTGGCCGCATTCCGCCATCGCCTGGATTCGCGTGCAGGGCGAGGAAGGACGCGGTCTGCTCTACGACGCACTGGGCCCGCCCGCCTTTGCGGAGGCGGTGCTCGGAGCCATCGCCAGGCGGCGTCGCGCGGCGGGAGGCAAAGGCACGCTCATCGGCTCCACGACCCGAGCCTTCGGCCGCCTGCGGGGGCCTGAAACGGTCCGGCTGGAGGCGGCCCTTTCGGTGGCGGAGCAGAGCAACAACTCGATCGTGTTCGGCGAGCGGCTCATCCTCAAGGTGTTCCGGCGGCTCGAGGAGGGCGTCAACCCGGAGCTCGAGGTCGGTCGATTCCTGACCGAAAAGACGAACTTCGCGCAGATCGCGCCGCTGGCGGGCAGCCTCGAGTACCGGAGAGACAGCGGCGAGCCCGTGAGCCTCGCGGTGCTCCAGGGATACGTGCCCAACCAGGGCGACGCCTGGCAGTACACGACGAACACGCTCTCCCATTTCTTCCAGGGTCCCGAGCTCCTGGAGGCGGAACCACCCGCCGTCGCGCGCAACCTGGTGCAGGCGGCCGCCGGCGAGCTGCCGGAGGCGGCGGCGAGGACGATCGGCGCCTACCTCGAGTCCGCGCGGCTCCTCGGCCGGCGGACCGCCGAGCTGCACACGGCGCTGGCTTCCGACCCGACCGACCCCGCCTTCGCACCCGAGCGGATCACCGCCCAGGACCAGCGGTCCATCTACCAATCGCTGAGCGGCCTCTCGTTGCGCTCGACCGAGCTCTTGCGCAGCCAGCTCAACAAGCTCCCCCAGGACGCTCGCGAGGAGGCGAAGCAGGTGCTCGACCTGGAGCCGCGAATCGCCAGCACCCTCAAGTCGTTCCTGAGCCGCCGGCTGACCTCGACCAGGATCCGCGTCCACGGCGACTACCACCTGGGGCAGGTCCTGTACACGGGACACGACTTCGTGATCATCGATTTCGAAGGCGAGCCGACCCGCACCCTCTACGAGCGACGGCTCAAGCGCCTCGCGCTGAGGGACGTCGCCGGGATGCTGCGGTCGTTCGATTACGCGAGCCAGGCGGCTCTCCGCTCCGACCAGATCGCTCTTGCTGCGCTTCCAGCCCTTCGGAACTGGGGCCGGTTCTGGGTGCAGTGCGTCTCCGCCGCCTTCCTGAAGAGCTACCTCGCAACGGCCGGCTCGGCGTCATTCGTGCCCCACGCGGCCGACGACCTCGACCTCCAACTCAATACGATGCTCTTGGAGAAAGCGCTGTACGAGCTGCGATATGAGCTGAACATGAGGCCGGAGTGGGTGCGCATCCCGCTTCGCGGAATCCTGGAGGTGGTGACGCCTCCATGATCGCTCGCTCGCTGCTCTCACCTTTCGACCTGCACCTGTTCAACGAAGGGACGCACAGCCACCTCTTCGACAAGCTGGGCGCGCACCTGTCGGAAGATCCCCAGGGGACGTCGTTCGGGGTCTGGGCGCCGAACGCGGACTCGGTGAGCGTGATCGGCGACTTCAACGGGTGGGACAAAACGGCGAACGGGCTGTTTCCGCGCGAGCAGTCCGGGATCTGGGAGGGGTTCATCCCCGGTGTGAAGCACGGCGCGCTGTACAAGTTCCACGTTCACTCCAAGGTCACCCGTCAGGGTGCCGACAAGGCCGACCCGTTCGCCGTCTATTCCGAGCAGCCTCCGCGGCAGGCGTCGGTCGTGTGGGACCTCGACTATCGGTGGGGCGACGAACGCTGGATGTCGAACCGCCAGGTCAGCAATGGTCGGGGAGCTCCGTGGTCGGTCTACGAGGTGCACCTTGGTTCGTGGATGCGCGTGCCGGAGGAGGAGAACCGATGGCTCACATATCGCGAGCTCGGCCCTCGCCTCGCCGATTACGTCAGCCAGATGGGCTTCACGCACGTGGAGTTCATGCCCGTCATGGAGCACCCGTTCTACGGCTCGTGGGGATACCAGGTCGAGGGATACTTCGCGCCGACGAGCCGGTATGGGACGCCCCAGGACTTCATGTTCCTGGTCGACTACCTGCACCAGAACGGGATCGGCGTGATCCTCGACTGGGTGCCGTCACATTTTCCGGCCGACGAGTTCGGCCTGCAGAACTTCGACGGTACGCACCTGTACGAGCACGCGGATCCTCGCCTGGGCGTTCACCCGGACTGGGGGAGCTCGATCTTCAACTACGGCCGCAACGAGGTGCGCGGCTTCCTTTTGAGCAGCGCCCTGTGCTGGCTCAACCGCTACCACGCGGACGGACTCCGCGTGGACGCCGTCGCCTCGATGCTCTATCTCGACTACTCGCGCAAGGCGGGGGAATGGATCCCGAACAAGTTCGGAGGCAACGAGAATCTCGAGGCCGTCGACTTTCTGCGGCGATTCAACATCGAGGTCTACAAGGAGCAGCCCGCGGTGCAGACCATCGCTGAGGAGTCCACGTCGTTTCCGCTCGTCTCACGACCGACGTATCTCGGCGGCCTCGGCTTTGGCATGAAATGGGACATGGGCTGGATGCACGACACGCTGTCCTACATGTCGCAGGAGCCGATTCACCGCAAGTTCCACCACAACGACCTCACCTTCCGGATGCTGTATGCGTTCGGGGAGAACTTCATGCTGCCGCTCTCTCACGACGAGGTCGTGCACGGTAAGGGGTCGCTTCTCTCCAAGATGCCGGGTGACGACTGGCAGAAGTTCGCCAACCTGCGCCTGCTGTTCGCCTACATGTACGCGCAGCCGGGCAAGAAGCTCATGTTCATGGGCGACGAGTTCGGCCAGTGGCGCGAGTGGGATCACGACCAGAGTCTCGACTGGCACCTGCTCGAACAGCCGATGCACTCCGGTATGCGTCTGTGGGTCGGAGACCTGAACCGGATTCTGCGCGACGAGAAGGCGCTGCACGAGCTGGACTTCGACCCGGCCGGCTTCTCCTGGATCGATGTGACGGATGCCGACCAGAGCATCGTCAGCCTGATCCGTCGTGGACGGTCACCGGAGGACATCATCGTCGGGGTGTTCAACTTCACGCCGGTCCCGCGTCAGAACTACCAGATAGGCATCCCGCAGGCGGGACGGTGGCTCGAGCTGCTGAACAGCGACGCGCCCCTCTACGGAGGGAGCGGGCAGGGCAACCTGGGCGGAGTCGAGGCGGTTCCGATCAGCGTCCACGGACACCGGCACAGCCTGACCCTGACGCTGCCGCCGCTGGGGGCGCTGTTCCTGAAGCCGGCCCCACCGAACGGGGGCGGGAAGTAGCTACCGCGCGTCGCGAACCGGGCCAATTGTGCCCTTTTGGCTGCAGGGTGCCTAGGCAGGCGTGCAACTGTGCCCTTTTGGCTGAAACTGGTGCGGACTGGGCGCGCTGACTGAGCTGACGGTTCCACCGGTCGTCTTCCTCCAGTTCGGCCTGGTCGACCTGCTGCTCTTGCTGGCTCCTGTGGTCGTTGTACCTCTCGGCTTCCGGCTCGCTCCGCTGACCCGGGCGCATGCCATCTTCGTGCTGCGGATCGCCCGCTACGCCCAGCCTGTGGGAGCGCTCGGCGCGGTCGCCTCGTTCCTCGTGCCGGTCGGTTGGACGGCGGGACTCCTGGCCGCCCTGTGGCTCGTCGTGTGCTTGATGGCGAGCCTGGCGGGCCTGGTCGAGCTCGTGGAGTCACGCTCGCTCCACCCCACGCATCTGTTGCCGGCGGCTTCGCTCGGAGTGTTGAGCGTGGCGGCGGCCTGGCTGGTCGCGTTCCGCGGCGGCAACGACTTCGGCTACAGCCCCACGATCGCCGAGCTGACCGCGGTGCACTTTCACTACGCGGGGTTCGCGGCCGTGATGATGTCGGCGCTGGTGCTCAACGCGCTCGGCGCGGCGTCGACTCGGCTGCGGCGGGTGGCGGGCGGCGCCGGGCTGCTCGTCGTGTTCGGCACGCCGACCACCGCGACCGGTGTCGCGACCGGGACGGCAGCGCTGACCGTGATCGGGCCGGTGATCCTGGCCACCGGGATACTGACGATGTCGGTCCTCACGGCCTTCGTGGTAGCCCCGCGTATGCGCTCTCGCGCCCGCTGGCTGCTGACCCTGTCGGCGGCCGGCGTCGTGATCCCGATGTTCCTCGGCGTCGACTACGCTGCGGCGCGAGTGTTTCCGATCCCTGCGCTGGACATCCAGACGATGGCTCTCGTCCACGGCGACCTGAACGCTCTCGTCTTCGCGCTGCTCGGTTTCGTAGGCTGGATGCTCGCGTGAGCGAGCCCGACCTGATCCTGCTTTTCGACGGGACTTGAGGCGTTTGAACCAGGATGGCGCGCTGGGTCCGCCGGCGCGACCGGGCCGGCCGTGTGCTGGCAATCGCAAATCAGAAGCGAGGCGTGCTGGCGCGGTGTGGAGTGACACGCGAAGAGGCTGATCGCGCCGCGTGGACGATCGATGGGGAAGGGCGCCTGGAGGGGGCGGCGGCGGTGAATCGCGTGTGGCGGGAGTTTGGAGGTGGCTGGGCCATGATGGCGCGCGCATATCAGCTGGGGCCCCTGAAGGCTGTGGAAGAGGCGGTCTATCGATGGTTCGCGCGCAAGCGGTCGTCGTTCCATCGATTCGGTGTCTTGCCGGAATGCGACGAACCGGGCTCCGACTGCGAGTAACTCGGGTAGCCCCACCCGGGCGCCGCTAGCGGCGCCCGACCTCCCCACATGGTGGGGAGGTGAATTACATCCGCGCTACGGCTTTCGAGACCGGCCCGTGCGAGCTTTACTCGCTTCGCCGTAGCTCTCATGAGCCTGGGACGCGCGCCCACCTTTTGATCGCACCACACCAATCAACTCACCCAAGCGGGCTTCGAGGCTGTCGTTCAAGTCCACATTCACGCCAGGCGTGACGATCACGCGGGACGCGTTTCATTTCAACGTTGTAACACGGACGTGACACGCAAGATCTATGACGCTGGAGGCTTTGGTTGGTGCAGGGTCAGGCGGTAGCCTTTGCCCTTTTCGTTGACCAGCTCGCACACGTCCTTGAACGGGGCCAGCTTTTGCCGGAGGCGTGTCACATACGTCCGGAACTGCTCGATCGACGAGTCCGGGCCCCACGCCGGCAGCGCGACATCCTCCGCAGCGAAGAGCTGGTTCGGATTCGCCAGAAAGAACGAGAGCAACTGCCATTCGCGCTTCGTCAAGGGAACGGTGACCTCTGCGCTCTTGACCGTGCGGTGCGTGGCGTCAAAGACAAGGCCGCCCATCTCGATCTTCGTCGCGATCGAGACCACGGATCCGACGTCGGGCCCGCGCAGCTCCGCTTTGATCGCGCCGATCAGAGCGTCTGGCACGAAGGGCTTGGGAAGGACCTGGCTCGCACCCGCTTCGTAGTGTTCGAGCGTGTCGGCGGCGTCTCCTGACGATTCGTCCAGCAAGATGAAAGGTGCGCCGGCGGCCGTCCGCAGCTCGCTCAGCTGCTTGGGGTTTACCCGGGATTCGGCGCTCATGCCCAGGAGGACAAGGTCGAACCTCGTCGACCTGGCCAACAGGCGCCTGGCCGCGTCGAAGTCGGCCACGCTCTCGAACTCCCCTCCCGCCAGCTCGACCACATGTGAGATCACCGACCGGTAGCCGGCGTTGGCGTCGACGACCAGGATGCGGGGCAGCCTGGCGCGTGGTCCAGATCGAGACTGACGCTTGCTTTTTCCCATTGCGAGCAAATTATCCTGACTGCTTTGCGGCGCGGAACTCGAGGGAGTACCCGCGGCCCGGCCGGTTGACGATGTCGCACGGAATCTCGAGCACCGCAAAGATCGTGCGGAGTCTCGCCACATAGCTGCGAGCCTGTTCGGGAAAAAGGTTTGGCTGCGCCCAGGCCTGGTCCAGGATCTCGGGCACGCTGAAGTACCTGTACGGATGCCCGAGCAAGAGCTCGAGGAGCTGAAACTCCCGGACCGTGAGCGGGGCCTCCGTGCCCCTGAAGCGGATCATCCGGGTTTGTGGATCGAGCACCGGGCCGTCCAGATCGGAGAGGCGCCCGCGCCAGAGCTCGAGCCGTCTCATGTACCCGTGCATCTGGCTCTCGATGATCAGCACATCCGCTTCCGCCGCCGTCCGTGCGACCGACGGCAGCTTGCTCACGTCGCGCCGGACCCGGTCGAGGATTCCATGCTTGAACTCGATCAAGTCGGCGTAGATGCTCAACCAATGCCGGGCGTCTTCCCAATGCGCGGTTGCGATGTCCTCGCCCTCGAGCGGCCCTGATGCGTCATCCACCGGCGAGGAGGAAATGTGCCACCCGCAATGGTGGGCTGTCTGCAAAATTCCGCGTTTTGCTGCATTACAAATGTTGCGTGTGCTGTGGGCCGCCCTCTCCCCGACCCTCTCCTCTGCGGGGAGAGGGGGACTTACGGTTGGGGTGAGGCTGCTCCCGTGGCGAACTTGTTAGTGATTCCCAGCTCGGCGTGTATGACGTGCATGACGGCGTTGATCAGCGCGAGGTGTGAGAACGCTTGCGGGAAGTTGCCCAGGTGGCGGCCGCTTCGCGGGTCGATCTCTTCCGCGTACAGCTGCAGCGGGCTCGCGTAAGAAAGCAGCTTCTCGCACAGCTGGCGAGCGCGGTCGAGCTCGCCGATCTCGCACAGCGCAGAGACCAGCCAGAACGAGCAGATCGTGAACGTGCCCTCTTCTCCCGAGAGCCCGTCGTCGGTCTGGTCGGTGCGGTAGCGCAGCACCATTCCATCGACTGTCAGCTCGTCGGCGATCGCGAGCACGGTCGCGCGCACGCGAGGATCTTCGGGCGGCAGGAAACGGACCAGCGGTATGAGCAAGACCGAGGCATCCAGCGCCTTCGTGCCGTAGTGCTGCACGAAGACGCCGCGGCTGTCGACGCCGTGCTCGCACAGATCCGACTTGATCTCATCCGCCATCGCCTGCCAGCTCGACGCGAGGCCGAAGTCACCGTGCAGCTCCGCGAGCCGCGCGCCGCGGTCGCACGCGACCCAGCACATGAGCTTCGACGAAGTGAAGTGCTGAGGCTCGCCGCGCACTTCCCAGATCCCGCGGTCGGGCTTCCTCCAGTTGTCGATCGCGCATTCCACAGCACGCTTCAAGATCGGCCACACGACCTCCGGCAAGTAGTCGCGGGACTTGGTGTGCAGATACACCGAGTCGAGGACTGCCCCCCAGACGTCGTGCTGCACCTGCTGGTAGGCGGCGTTCCCGACGCGCACGGGCTTCGAGCCGTCATAGCCGCTCAAGTGATCGAGCGTCTTCTCGGTCAGCTCGGGCTCGCCGCCGATGCCATACATGATCTGCAAGTCCTTCTTGCCCTTCGCCACGTCCGCGATGAAGTAGAAGAAATCGTTCGCCTCGCGGTCGAAGCCCAGCGTGTAGAGACCCCACAGCATGAAGGTGCCGTCGCGAATCCACGTGTACCGATAGTCCCAGTTGCGCTCGCCGCCGATCGTCTCGGGCAGCGAGGTCGTGGGTGCCGCAAGGAGGGCGCCGGTGGGGCTGTAGGTGAGTCCTTTGAGCGTCAGCGCGCTGCGCTGCAGGTAGCTCTGCCACGGGTGCTCGGGAAACTCCCCCCGGTTGATCCACTCGCGCCAGTAGTCGGCGGTGCGCTCGACGCGCGCAAAAGCTTCATCGGCGGTCGCCGGGGCGGGGTGCTCCGCCCAGTACTCCTTGGCGGTCGAGTGGCGCGACCTCGGCCAGACCATCGCGACGTAGGCTTTCTCGCCCTGGCGCAAGGTCTGAGACGCATGCGCGCCCGGACCTTCGAAACCCATGCGCAGGTCGGTGACCAGCCGAAGCGGCACGTCCATCTCTCCGCCGCTCGCGATCGCCTCGTTGTAGCCCTGTCCCGCGTACTCCCATTTGGCCGCGGTGCGTCCGTAGTCGAAGACCGGCTGGCAGTCGAGGCTGATCTCGACGTCGCCCACCACGCAGCGCGCGGTGCGCAGGAGGATGTGCTCGGCCTCGTAGTCTGTCGGCGGCCGCCGGTTGGTTCCGGAACGGCGCTGGTTGTGATACCAGGGCCCGATGCAGAGGGCGTCTCGGACGATCATCCAGCCGGTCCTGGTCCTCCAGGTGGTCTCCAGGACCAGCGTGCCGGGCAGGTAGCGCCGGCCGGCGGGGACCTGGACGCCGGTCGGACCGAACCGGAAGCTGCCGGCGGCGCGGTCGAGCATCGCCGCGAACACGCTCGGGCTGTCCGGCCGAGGGAGGCACATCCATTCCAGGCGCCCGCTGGGGGCGATCAGGCAGTTGACCTCGCAATCGGACAGGAACGCGTAGTCGGCGATGGGCGGGAACGCGCTTGCGATGCGCGGGCGCGCGACGGCCATCTCCGTCTCCATCTCGCCACCCGGTTCGAGGTGCGCGCGATCGCCGTTCACGGCCGGTTTCATGGAGGGGCCCAGGTCGGACTCTGTTGATTTTCTTGCCACCGTCTACCCAGCTACCGAGAGGATATGCCGACGGCCCGCCGGATGCGCCCGAATACGTCATCCACGTCGCCGGTCCCGTCGACCGACTCGACCCGAACACCCTGCTTGCGATAGTGATCGAGCACGGCGTGCGTGAGCTTGTGATACTCGTGCATCCGCTCGGCGATCGCCTCCCGGGTGTCGTCGGCGCGACCCTCGACCGCCGCCCGGTGCAGGATGCGCTCGACCAGGTCGCCCTCCGGCACGTCCAGGGCGATCACGAAGTCGACCCTATGGCCTTCGGAGGCCAGCATCCCGTCCAGGGCCCGCGCCTGCTCGAGGGTGCGGGGGAACCCGTCCAGCAGCACGTCTGAGCTCACGTCAGGGTCGCGCAGGATGCCCTGCACGATGCGGATGATCACGTCGTCGGGCACGAGGTCGCCCGCCGCCATGATGCGCGCGACCTCCTTGCCGATCTCGGTGCCGCGCGCCACCTCGGACCGGAGGATGTCGCCCGTCGAGAGGTGGGTCAGGCGGAACTCAGCCTCGATGCGCGCGGCCTGCGTGCCCTTGCCGCTCCCAGGCGGCCCGAAGATGATCGCAATCAATCCAAATCTCCCTTCCTCCGCAGGGGGAAGGTGGCCCGTCGCGAAGCGACCGGTCGGATGGGGGGAGGTGCAGAAGTCCTCATGCGCTCAAGGCTCCGCACGATCTTTCTGGCGGCGGTCGGGGATCTGGATCGCCTGGCGCCGCCGCCACCAGTTGTCGGAGTGCTCTTCCAGCAACGCCAGCACAGCCGGGTCCGGACCCGCAGCCTCACCCACCTGGCTCATCTTGAGCCACCTGCGCGTGATCTCCACGTAGAGGTCGGCCTCCTTCCACCCTGGAAGCGCTTCGAGCACCTTGTGTTTCCGGATCGCCTCAGCCACCGGCTTGTAGACGTGGTCGTACCAGCTCGCCGCAGCCTCCGGCAGCGGAACCGGGCGGCCCAGCTCGAGGCCGAGGAAGTAGCCGTGTCCGAGGATGTGCTTGAGGATCTCGTCGTAGCGGCCCAACCGGCTGCATTCGAGACGCGCCTCCGGGCGCGTGTGGTGGAGCTGCGTCGTCTCGAGAAAGGCGGCATATTCGGCCGCCCGCAGCAGCGCGGCAGCGTCGCGCTTGCGTCCCAGGGGCGCGCGTGTCTTGACCTCGACCACGCGGGCGTTGATCGTGGCGCGGTCCAGGCTGCGGGCGACCGACACGCGGTGGTGCCCGTCGATCACGTAGTAGTCGTCACCGACCTTGTAGACGTCGATCGGAGGCAGCTCGTCTCCTTCGACCATCGCCTGGTAGATCCGCGTCCAGCGGTCGCGCAGGCGCCGGTTGACGGGCAGGAACACCGGGTCGAAGTCGCCGGTCTTCCCGGGCGGCGCGGCCGAGCCCACCACGCGGTCGAGCGGGATCTCCTGGATGCCGCCGTACGACCGACCCTCGAGGCCGGCGGCCTCGAGCACCGGCTCGATCGACTGCAGGCGGCGGGCGCGCCGCGTCAGGATCGAGCTGACGGAGCGCGTGAACGCCCGAAAGCGGGCAGCGTCGAAGTCCTCGAGCGCCCGAATCCGCTCCACCCGGGAAGCTTAGATCAGCGCCTTTTCGCTCTCCGCGTCGAAGAAGTGCAGACCGCGGGTGTCCAGGCCGAGCTGCACGGTATCGCCCGGCTGCACGCTCATGCGCGGGTCTACGCGCGCCGTGACCTGGTCGCTGCCGACCTGCCCGTAGAGGAACTGGTCGGAGCCCAACCGCTCCACGACGTCTACCTTCATCTTCATCGTGGGGCCGCCCTCGACCACCTTGTCGGTGACCGCCTCGGGCCGGAACCCGAGCGTGCCCTTGGTCGCGCTGATCGGCTTCGGCAGCTTGAGCTCCAGGCCCGACGCCTTCGCGACGCCGTTGTCCACCGTCGCCGGCACGAAGTTCATGGTGGGGCTCCCGATGAAGCCCGCCACGAAGAGGTTGGCGGGGTGATCGTAGATGTCGCCCGGCGTGCCAACTTGCTGGAGGATGCCGGCGTTCATGATCGCGATCCGGTCGCCCATCGTCATGGCCTCGACCTGGTCGTGGGTGACGTAGATGAATGTGGTCTCAAGGTCGCGGTGCAGCTTCTGCAGCTCGATGCGCGTCTGGCCGCGCAGCTTGGCGTCGAGGTTGGACAGCGGCTCGTCGAGGAGGAAGACCTTGGGGCTGCGCACGATCGCGCGGCCGAGGGCGACGCGCTGCCGCTGGCCGCCTGACAGGGCGCGTGGCTTTCGCTTAAGGAAGTTGTCGAGGCCGAGGATCCGCGAAGCGTTCTTGACGCGCTTGTCGATCTCGTCCTTCTTCATGTGCTGCATCTGCAGCGGGAAGGCCATGTTGTCGTAGACCGACATGTGCGGGTAAAGGGCATAGGACTGGAACACCATCGCGATGTCGCGGTCTTTGGCGGCGACGTTGTTCACGACGCGGTCGCCGATCCGGATCTGGCCCTCGCTGATCGCCTCGAGCCCCGCCAGCATGCGCAGCGCGGTCGACTTTCCGCAACCCGATGGGCCCACCAGGACCATGAACTCCTTGTCCTTGATCTCGACGTTGAAGTCCTTCACGACGGTCAGGTCGGCGGTATAGCGCTTTACAACGTGGTCGTAGGTGACTGATGCCATTTCTTTCTATCCCTTCACTGAACCGGCGAGGATGCCGCGCACAAAGTAGCGCTGGAGGCTGAGGAACACGACCAGTGGCACGATCATGGAGAAAAACGCCGCCGCGGTCAACAGCTGGTAGTTCTGGCCGTACGAGCCGACCAGGTTGACGAGGGACACCGTGACCGGAGCCACGTTGGGCGTCCCGCCGACATAGATGAGGGCCACCAGGAGGTCATTCCACACCCAGAGGAACTGGAAGATCACGAGCGAAGCGATGGCCGGCACCGAGAGCGGCACCACGATTCGGAAGAACACCGTCAGCATGCCGGCGCCGTCGATCTCAGCCGACTCGAACAGGTCGCTGGGGAGGGCCCGGAAGAAGTTCGAAAGCAGGTAGATCGAGAACGGCAGCCCGTAACCTGCGTGCGCGAGCCAGAGCGGGATGAAGGGCGGCAGCCCGATCGCAGTCAGTTTGTCGGGCGTGAAACCGAGCTTGACGAATTCGGTCGTGACCGGGATGAACGTGAGCTGCAGCGGAACGGCGAGCAGCCCGACCAGCGCGAGGAAGATCCAGTCGCGGCCGGGAAACTTCATCCAGGCGAACGCATACGCGGCGAAGGCGGCGATCGTGACCGGGATGATCACGGCGGGGATCGAGATCATGAAGCTGTTGAAGAATCCCTGGCCGAGGTTGCTGGCCGAGAACATCTGCGAGTAGTTGTCCAGCGTGAACTTGTAAGGCGGCGCCAGGGCGGTCCACCAGCCCGTGTTCGCGATGTCGGCGGGCAGGCGGAACGAGGTGATGAGCAAACCGATCGTGGGCACCATCCAGGCGAGGGTGAGGCTGATGACCGCGATGTGCAGGACGACTCCACCGATCCTGTCGGTGATCCACTTCGGCGACCAGCTGACCGCGACTGAACTGGTTGGGGCTGCTGATGCGACGCTCATCTTCTTGCCTCCACAGCCCGGAATTGGCGCAGGTTGAAGATCAGCACCGGGATGACTGTCACGAGCAGGATGACGGCCACCGCGCTCGCGTTGGCGTAGTCGCTCGGGAAGTGCTGATACAGAAGCTTGTACATGCGGTTGGCGAGGACGTCCGTGTCGTAGTTGCCGTTCGTCATCGCATACACGACGTCGAATGCCTTGAGGGCGAAGATCACGAGGGTGGTCCCGACCACCACGACGGTGGGCATCATCAGCGGAAAGATCACACGGCGGAAGATCGTGATCTCTCCGGCGCCGTCCACCCTCGCGGCTTCAAGGAGGTCGCCCGGGATGCCTTTCAGCGCGGCCGAGAGGATCACCATCGAGAAGCCGACGATGCCCCAGACGGCGGCCGCGATGATCGCCAGGTTGTTGAGCGGAAACAGGCCGAGGATCGGCGTCGTGTCCTGGACCCACGTGCGCGGATCCTGGTGAAACACCGTGCTCAGAATCGCGTTGAGGGTTCCTGTCTGGGCCTGGCCCGGCGGCTGGTACGCGTACATGAACTTCCAGATGACCACGGTCGCTACGGACGAGATCGCCATGGGCATGAAGATCAGGGACTTGACGATTTTCTCGTACGGCACGCGGTCGAAGAGCACGGCGAGGATCAGGCCGAAGAAGAGCACGAACAGCGTGTAGAAGACCAGCCAGAAGAGGTTGTCGCGGATGGCGATCCACGCGCCGCCGGTGGGGAATCCGCCCAGCTGGTTGCCGAAGTTGGTGAGCCCGACAAAGTTGCCGTGGTTGTCCTCGAAGCTCTGGCTGATGGTCCCGATGGCCGGCAGAACCAGAAACCCCGTGACCAGGACCAGGGCCGGTGCGACCCAGATCCACGGCCGGACAGAGGGGCGCGCTTTGTCCGGCAAGCGCCGGACCAGGTACTCGCCGCCCACGATGTAGGCGGCGAGCACCGCAGGCACGCCGATGATCACTCCGACGAGTGTCGGCAGGTCTGTCAGCAGAACGCTGAAGTCCATTACTTTTCTCTAGTGTCTGATTCGGTTACGAGGTGTAGGCCTTGGCCTGTATCGAGTCGAGGTTCGCGAGGATGGAGTTGAGTTTCGACTGATCAGCCGCGAACTGGAGCACCGCGGCCCAGTAGGCGTTCTTCATGTCGCCCGGCATCAGGTCGCCCGCGTCGTATTTGGCGATCTTGGTCGCGACGAGGATCTGCGCCGTCGACTTCGACAGCGGGTCGGGGTAGGTGTCCAGGCTGACCTTGTTGTTCGGCGAGATCTTGCCACCGCGCTTGACCCAGATGGCCTGGGCGTCGGCGGTCTGCAGGTACTTGAGCATCTGCCGAGCCTGCGGGGTGTCGTGGAACATCGACCACGCGTCTCCGGAGACGACGTGTGCGCCGGCGTACTGCGCGGTGATGTCCGGCAGCGGGAAGAAGTTGAAGTCGGTCACCGGCTGGAGCGCCGCGTTCGCGCTCTGGAAGAAGCTGGTGATGAACGATGCCTGGTTGTGCATGTAGCACTTGGGCGGGCTCTGGAACATCGGTGTTCCGCCGTCGCCGAAGTTGGTGGCGGCCATGTTCTTGGCGCCGCCGTAGACGTTGCTGTCCCCTGACCCGAGGATCGTGCCCCAGGTCTGCCACGCCGTCTTGATCTCCGGCGAGGTCCACTTCTGCTTGCCCTGCCACCATGCGTCGTAGACCGTCGGTCCGGCCTGGCTGAGGACGATCTCCTTGACCCAGTCGCTGCCGGGCCAACCGGACGCGGCGCCGCTTTCGAGCGCGATGCACCATGGCGTGGTGCCGCCGCTCTTGATGGTGTTTTGCAGGTTGATGAGCGAGTCCCAGCTGTTGGGGATGTTGTAGCCCTTGGCCTGGAAGTTCTTCGGGTCGTACCAGATGAGTCCCTTCAGAGAGACCCACGAATACAGCTCGTAGAGCTTGCCGTCGTTGAGCGGTTCTCCCAATGTGATCCAGCCCTGGGAGTACTGCGACTGCAGCGCGCTCATGTCCAGCACGCTGTTGAGCGCCACGACCTTGCTGGTCTTGGCGAAGTTGGTCAGCAGGGTCGGGCTCGGAGCCGCCGCGAGGTCGGGCGGGTTGCCCGCCGCCACGCGCGTGGTGAGGAGCGCGTCCTGGTCACGGCTTGCTTCGTACTGGATGGTGATGCCCGTCGAGTCCGTGAATGGCTTCATCACGGCCATGAACGAGGCCTGCTCGGCGCCGGTCCAGGTCGCCATGACCTTGACCGACCCGGCGCTCGGTGTCGAGCTGGTCCCACACGCCACGGCCGTGAGGCCGGCCACGAGCGAGAGGATCAGGCTCCGCTTGAACCACAACTGATGCATTCTCAAATCCCCCTCGAATGCTGAGCTGACGTCGTCGCTACCCCGTTATGACACATTCTATGTACCTCTCCTGATTTGCGTAATCCGGACTTTGTATCGAGCAACCGATGCAAAGCCAATTCGGGAACTCGTCGGTGACCTACGAACTGCGGTCGCTCACCTCCTTGGTCAAAGGACGCGAGGTTGACGCTCGGATCACGAGACTCGTCCCGAGCGGCGCGGGCGACTCGACCGTCCTGCCCTTCATGCGCTGGATCAGCAGGCGCGCGGCGAGGCGCCCCTTCTCGACGATCGGCTGCCGTACCGTCGTCAGCGCGGGATTGGTCCAGGCCGCGATCGGCAGGTCGTCGTAACCCACGACCGACAGGTCGTCCGGGACCTTCAAGCCGGCCGCCTGGGCCGCCGCCATCAAGCCGATGGCGGCCATGTCGCTCATGGCGAGGACCGCGGTCGGCCTCCGCCTGCCTTTCGGCAACGCCTCGAAGGCGCGCGCTCCCGCAGCCAGGGTCACTCCGGCGGTCACGGTGTAAGGCTCAGGCGCGCCCGCGCGGTCGAGGGCGGCTCGGTAGCCGGCGAGGCGTCGCGACGCCGCCGGCGTGAGACCGACCTGGGCGCGGGTCGGCGGCAGCACGATGATCGCCACCTCGCGATGCCCGAGCTCGAGGACGTGCAGCGCAGCGGCCTCCGCTCCTCCCGCGTCGTCGACGTTGACCGCCGGGTGGTTGGGTGAGGCGTCGGAGTCCACCAGCACGGCCGGGATGCCGATGCGATCGAGCATCTCGAGCGCCCTGTCGTCCGGGCCCAGGCCAAGGCTGATGAAGCCGTCGACCGACGCCTGGCGGATCGCTCCCTCGAGCGAACCGGCGAGCGGCGGTACGAGCAGCATCGTGAGGTCGTGCTCCTCGCAGAGCTCGCCGAGACCCTGGATGAGCTCGCTGGTGAAGGGGTTGGCGAAGACCGTGGAAAGGCGCTGGGGAATGAGGACGCCGATCGTCCCGCTGCGCCGCATGGAGAGGGCGCGGGCGGCCGGGTGGGGCGTGTAGCCCAGCTCGTCGGCAATGCCGAGAACGCGCTCGAGGGTCGCCTGGCCGAGCTTTTCGGGGTTGTTGAAAGCGAAGGAGACCGCGGTCTTCGAGACGCCGGCTGCGATCGCCACGTCAGCGATGGTGACCCGAGACATCCAGGCTTGACCCCAAATCAATCCCCCAACTACCCCTATCGATAAACCGCTTTAGTAAAGCGGTTTAGGGGCGATCCTAGTGTGCTTCGGCCGTTCTGTCAAGAAGCAAGTTGGGAACCCCTGTCGGGCCCCCTCCCCGGGAGGCGGCCATCTGTGCCCTTTGGGCCCATCCGATGCCGGCGATGCGACCGACTGTGCCCTTTTGGGTGGTGGGGTGGCCCCGGTGCGGTGGGGGCCCGGTCTGTGGAACACTCCGCCGGATGAAAGAGATGCCCAACCGGTTTCCCGATGGCTTCCTTTTTGGGGCCGCCGTGTCCGCCCACCAGGTCGAGGGCGGCAACGTCAACAGCGACTGGTGGTGGTGGGAGCACCTCGAGTCGACGCCGGTTCACGAGCCGTCCGGGGACGCGTGCGACTTCTACCACCGCTACCGCGAAGACATCGCTATGCTCGCCGGCATCGGGCTGAACGCGTTCCGGTTCAGCATCGAGTGGGCCCGCATCGAACCTGCGGAGGGCGAGTTTTCGCGCGCGGCGCTCGACCACTACCGCGGGGTCCTGCAGGCGTGCCGCGACAGCGGCGTGATGCCGATCGTGACGTTCCATCACTTCACGCTTCCCAGGTGGCTCCAGGACGCCGGTGGCTTCTCCTTGGATCGATTTCCGGCGCTGTTCGAGCGCTACTGCGACCGCGCCGCGGCGGCGCTCGGCGACCTGATGGGAATTGCCTGCACCATCAACGAGCCGCAGGGCCTGGGCTCGAGCGGCTACCTCCTGGGCATCAACCCGCCCGGGCACACGGACGACCGCGAGGGCGCCCAGAAGGCGGTCGACAACCTGCTCGAAGCGCACCGGATGGGCGCGGCCGCGATCCGGGCGCGATGCAGCATCCCGGTCGGCGTCACCCTGGCCATGCCCGACATCCAGTACGAGGACGGCGCCCAGCCGGGGAGCTCCTCGCTGGAGGTCGAGTCGCGTGTCATCGACTGGTTCCTGGAGCTGGCGCGCGCTGACGACTTCATCGGCGTGCAGACATACACGCGGTTTCGGATCGGGCCGGAGGGGTCGCGCAGCCCGGGGCACGACTGGAGCGACCTCACGCGCGAGGTGGATGAGACCGAGACGACGACCCAGATGGGCTACGAGGACTATCCGCAGGCCCTCGGCGCCGCGATCCGCCGGGCCGCGAAGAGCTGCCCGGGCGTCCCGGTCCTCGTCACCGAGAACGGCATCGCGACGGCGCACGACGAGCGGCGCGTGGCGTACATGGGCGCAGCGCTTCGAGAGGTGCAGGGGTGCCTGGCCGACGGCATCGACGTGCGCAGCTACCTGTACTGGTCGTGGCTGGACAACTTCGAATGGGGCTTCGGCTATGCGCCGACGTTCGGTCTCGTGTCGGTGGACCGGCAGACTTTCGCCCGGTCGCCCAAACCGAGCGCGGCGTGGCTGGGAGCAGTGGCGCGGAATCGTTCCCTTCCGTTATAGGCTGGCGTTTCGCCCCACCCGTATAGGCTGGCGTTTCGCCCCACCTGTCCGAGCTCGCTTCGCGAGCTGGGACGTCCTCCCGGCATGGCGGGGAGGTGAACGGCGCTTCGCGCCGCTTCTCCCACGCTGAGTTACTCCACTCCGGCGCTTCGCGCCGCTTCGTCGCACCCCTTTATTCAGCTTTTGGCAGCTGTGTGATTGGGCGCAGTAGGGTTGGGTCGATTTTTGGTTTTCTTTCGAAGGTCAGTAGTCCATTCCTTTCTTGCTCGACGTCCGTCAGCTGGGTGTAGCAGAAGCCCTGGATCGGGCCTGGTTCCATCAGGGCTTCGATCATCTCCTGGTAGACCTGGAGCAGGCGGTCGGGGCTCTCGGCTTCTGAATAGAAGGTGCCGCCCGCCCCCGCCAGCGCCACACCGCCGAACTCGCTCAGGATGATCGGCTCGCCTCGATAGCCGTAGCCCGGGAGGTACGGCGGGCGCGGACGGAAAGACGGGTCCAGGGCCGACTCCAAGCTTCGGTATCGAGACCGCAGCACGTCCGCCGTGGCGTAGTCGTGCAGCGTGCACAGGTCCGTCGTCGCGTGGTCCCAGCCATCGTTAGAGACGACCGGTCGCGTCGGATCCAGCTCGTGCGTCACGCGATACACCTCCTCGAGGAAGGCGGCCGGGTCCGGGCTCAAGCCGTCGCTCTCGTTGACCGGCGACCAGGCCACGATGCACGGGTGGTCGCGGTCGCGGCGGACCGCGTCCGTCCATTCCGCGATGAAGCGGCCCTCGGCCGCCGGCGAATGCTCGCGCACGCTCGGCATCTCGCCCCAGGCCAGAAAGCCCAGCCGGTCGGCCCAGTAGTGCCAGCGCGGGTCCTCGACCTTCTGATGCTTGCGCGCGCCGTTGAAGCCCATCGACTTCGCGAGCTCGATGTCGCGGCGCAGGTCGTCGCTCGACGGCGCGGTCATCAGGCCGCCTGGAAAGTAGCCCTGGTCCAGCACGAGCCGCTGGATATAAGGGGCGCCGTTCAGCCAGAAGCGGCCGTCGCGCGCCTCGACCTTGCGCAGGCCGAAGTAGCTTTCGACGTGATCGACCTCGCGACCTTCATGTGTGAGCGTGACCTGCAGGTCGTAGAGATGCGGAGCTTCGGGGCTCCAGGCGTGAATGGCCTGCAGCACGATCGTTCCGCTGCCTTTGCGCCTTCCGACCTCGCGACCATCAAAGGTCGCCAGGACGTCGATCTCACCCTCCGCGTCGACCTCGACGTCGATCGATCCGTGATCCAGGTGTGGCGTCAGCCTGATGGCTTCGATCGAGCGTGCCGGCAGCGGCTCCAGCCACACGGTCTGCCAGATGCCGGTGGTCGCCGTATAGAAGATCCCCTCGGGACTGGAGGTCCAGTGCTGCTTGCCGCGGGGGATCGTCCTGTCGGCCAGCGGATCCTCGGCGCGGACAACCACGACGTTGCCTCGACGGCCCGCGACGCGGCTGATGTCCGCCGAGAACGGCGTGTGGCCGCCTTCGTGTCGCGCCACCTCTTCCCCGTTGACCCAGACCGTCGCCCGGTAGTCGACGGCGCCGAAATGCAGGAGCAAGCGCTCCGACTCCGGGGCGTCAAACCGGCGCCGGTACCAGACCACGTCGCCGGACGATGGGTCGCCGACGCCTGACAGGGAGGACTGCGGGCAGAACGGAACGACGATCGTGCGGTCGAACGTTTCGACGCCGCCCGAGCCGAACTCCCATTCGCCGTCGAGGCTCATCCACCGCGGACGGCGGAAATTCGGGCGTGGGTACTCAGGACGTACGATCACAGAGCCAGATGCGTGCGCCAGTTGAAACCAACTCTGGTCTGTCGGCCGTGCTGCGTGGCGTCGTGGCCGACCTGCAGCACGCCTCGGGCGCGGACATCGTGTCCATCTTCCTTTACGAGGAAGCCACGCACACCTATTACGCGCCTTTCGCGACCGGCCAACCCCAGGAGAGCCTCCTCGATTCGCTCACCGACATGCGCGAGCAGCTGGCGCGCTACCTGAGTGACGCCGAGCAAGGCAAGGTGCCGGACGAGCTCGGCGTCCACCAGTACGGCTCGACGGCCTGGATCACGGTGACCCGTCAGCGGCTCATCGCGCGCGACGCGCCGTCGGAGATCGACAGCACGTTCATCCGGCGCTACCAGGTCCAGTCGACGATCGGCCTGCCGCTCCTCAACGGCGACCGCCTGCTTGGACTCGTCTATCTCAACTACCGCTCTCGGGACAAGGCGCCGGACGACGCGAAGCTGGTGGAGCTGGAACGGCGCGCGACCGCGGCGGCGGCGGTCGTCCAGTCCGTCCTCGAGGGGGCGGAGCGAACGGCGCTGGAGGGTCTTGCGCGCCTGACCGGCCTGCTGACGACTCCGGTGGGAGATTCGAGCACCAACGTCAAAGAGCTTCGCCGCCTGCTTTCCATCGCGCTCGCGGACCTGCTGATGGCCAGCAACCTCGACGGCGCGGCGATCTATCAATTCGGCTCCCAGCGCACGCACCTCGAGCTGGTCACGGCGCACCTGCGCGTCGCCGCGCCGGTGCGCATCGATCGCCCGGACCACTCCGCGAGCTGGGAGGAGGCGCTGAGCTCGACTGTCGCGGCGGCCACCGGCGAGGCCGAGCTTCACCCGGTCGCGACCTACGCGCTCGGCAGCTCTCACGAGCCGCACGGCTACCTGGTGGTGCTCAGCCGCGACCGCCTCGCGACCGTGCGCCGGGCCCCGCCGACCGACCTCATGTTGAAGGCCGGCGCCGAGCTGATCGGTGGCGCGCTCGCGAGCCAGCGCCTGATCGCGGACCTCGAGAACAGCAACCGGCTGCTCGGCGCGCTGGGCGACATGACGAGCGCGATGTTGAAGCCCGGGTCGACGCGCCACGAGGTGATCGATGCGGTGGCCGGCCACCTCACCGACGCCGA
>Ga0185299_10003108_pt1 | contig 23153 bp, 28 predicted proteins | sample PaiPotPPA55metaG_FD_128002 | JGI IMG/M metagenome (GOLD analysis project Ga0185299, IMG submission 128002) | Iron sulfur acid spring bacterial and archeal communities from Banff, Canada, to study Microbial Dark Matter (Phase II) - Paint Pots PPA... ... | reverse complement strand
GTTTTCCAACAAGACGCGTGACGACCGCACCGATAGCATAGTCGCCCCGGTCGCGGGCTCGCTTTGCCTCCGCAATCGCAAGCTGCATAAACTTCTTTTTCGGTTTGTAGGTGGGAGGAATCATTTTCTCCCCGATTCCGCTGTCCCTACGCCGCCTTTTTCTGCCCCGCTCGTAGCTGCGCCCAGCGTTTCCTCTGCCCCGCCGCGATCTTTCTGCGGGCTGATGCCGACATGGTGCGCTTCGCTTTCTGTGCTTGCTTCTGCTTTGCCCAACGCGCACGCTGTGCAGCAGCTATTCTCTTACGACCGGCAGCCGAAATCGTGCGCTTCGTGTGATTTGCAGCAGCTTTCCGATTGTTTCCAGACAGGTAAACTTTCCCGAACGCAGTTAGAGCTGCGGTCACGCGGTGCAGCTCGTCCGTAAGTCGTGCGCGTTCCTTACTCAACTGCCCGACCACTTTAGCCATGTTTCCCATTGGTTCCCCCTCGGCTGACGATAATAGCAAACCTCGCGGCAGGTCGCTCTGCAGCGAAACAATCTTCTTTTCTTTGAAAGGAACGGAACCACGGTTTCCCGGACGATTGGATACAGAGCTGTCACTGGAGCACAATGCTACGTCGGTGAAAAAGGCAAGTCAATGAAAGCCGTGGAGTTGACGGTGGCTCAGGAGGATGGTTGACGATAAATTGCGTGGGTGTTGAAAAAGTCACTGAGATTAGCATGCGGAATTCAGCAGAAGCATGTTAGAAGGAAGTGATCCTGTATCCGTGACGGACGGCATCGCGTCCTTGCTGCGACACTTCGTGGGGAGTTTGAGATTAAGGCGAAATGAAGCTTCTGCGCAACCCAAACATCGTCGATAGGCATTGGCAAGTGTAACGAATCCTCTGCATAGCTGATCACCCGTCTCAGGACCCTCGCTTCCCCCGTTTTGAGCGTAGAATCACCTTCGGATGAAGCAGCCATGAATAAGCCCCAGACCACTTCGTCGCCCATTCCGGCTGCACAGTACGTGCGAATGTCTGATGACCACCAGCAATACTCCATAGACAATCAAAAAGCCGCGATCAAGGAATATGCTGCTCGTCACGGTTTTGTGATAGTGAGAACCTACGACGATCCGGGGAAAAGCGGGGTTATAGCCAAGAACCGCCTTGGCCTCCGTGACTTGCTGAAGGACGTTGTTAGCGGTAAAGCGGAGTACAAAGTGATTTTGGTCTACGATGTGAGTCGTTGGGGGCGGTTCCCTAACTGTGATGAAGCTGCCCATTACGAATTCCTTTGTTCGAGTTCAGGGATACCGCTTCACTATTGCGCCGAGCCGTTTGTGAATGATGGTACGGCAATCAGCACGCTGCTGAAGGCTCTCAAGAGAAGCATGGCAGCGGAGTACAGTCGAGAACTCAGTGACAAAGAGTTTCGAGGCAAGAGCCGGATTGCGCAACTTGGATTTTGGGTAGGAGGGAACCCTGCCTATGGTTATCGCAGGTTAATGTTGTCGGCCAATGGCACTCCGAGACAAATCTTGGAGCGCGGTGAACAGAAGAGCTTAAAGACTGATCGGGTTGTGCTAGTCCCAGGCCCCGTTGAGGAAGTCGAATGTGTTCGTTCGATCTTCTCGATGGCGTTGCAAGGAGAGAGCTGCCGCTCAATCGCTTGTGATCTCAACCGTCGAGGAAGCACTCATTTCGGACGGCAATGGTTGCACGGCGCTGTGTACCAAATATTGAAAAACCCTATGTATGCGGGACACAGTGTCTGGAATCGCACCACAAACCGGATGCGAAGCAGCAGGAGAAGCGTCCCGACTCAGGAATGGATCGCGAAATCTGGAGCGTTTCAGCCGATAGTAGACCAGCAGGTTTGCGACCGCGTACAGCTCTTGTTGCGGATACGGCCTCTCCTTTCGCCAAACAGGGTAATTTCGAAAAAGGTTGGTCGGTTGCTTAAGACCAAAGGCCATCTCAGTCGGGCTATTCTGCAAAGTGCTCCTGGTCTGCCCTCGTTATCCTCAATTCGGCGCATGTTCGGAAGTTACCGTAGGCTCTATCAGAAGGTCGGGTATCAGCTTTCACCCTTTCAGGAATTGAGAAGTGATCGTCTCAATAATTCTATTCGTCTCAGGCGCGAATTGATTGAAATGATCAGAACTCTTTTTCCGAACAATGTTGTGATCTTGCGTCTTCCGGATCGAAGACGGTCTGTATTGCTAATTGATGGACAGTTTATAGTTTCTGTTCTTTTTTGCAGTCCAATACGAAGACGTGGTAAATATTTCTGGATTGTGGAACCTAACTCTGCCGAGAGCAGCTACATAACATTACTTTGCCCGGTAAAACGCTCGCACGAACGTGTATTGGGCTATTTCGTTTTCCCGCATCTGGATGGATTCAGAACGCACTTCATGTTTAGAAATGATCCTTTTCTGAGCGCGGCTGTAAGGCTCAATGACCTATCAGAGTTTTATTCCACGGCCCAAGAGCTTTGGGCCAAGAACCAAACAATGGCGACCGGCCAAATATCCGCTGGTCAAGGGTGAGCCAAACAAGCAACTCTCTGGGCGAAGGTTTGCCGATCATGACTCCGAATCGGAAACTCAGTAAAAGAAGTGGAAATCACGAAACCCTAGTTGAAGAGACAACGGTCTCTGGAGATGGAGGAGACGGCGGGGATCAAGATGCGCTCGCTCTTGCGCCCATTTCTGGTTCGGAACACTCCCTCGCTCTCACCCCCATTCCTGCTGCCCAGTATCTCAGAATGTCTAGGGTCCAGCAGAGACTTTCAATTGAGAGCCAGGCCAAGGCGATTGAGTGGTATGCCTATAACAACAATTTCAGGATTGTCCACACTTATATGGACACCGGCAGAAGTGGCGTTACGTTGAATCACCGAGAGGGACTGAAGCACTTGCTGCAAGATGTTTTCAGCAACACAAAGGCGTACAAGGCAATTCTTGTTTACGATGTCAGCCGCTGGGGGAGATTTCAAGACCCTGATGAAGCTGCGCATTACGAGTTCATCTGCAAGGGGGCGGGTGTTCCCGTGTACTACTGCGCCGAGACATTCTCGAACGAGTCCACGCTACCGAATGCCATCATGAAAGCGTTGAAGCGTGCCATGGCTGGTGAGTACAGCCGGGAATTATCGGTAAGAACTGAACGTGCGAAGCGAATCATCGCCGAGCGTGGTTTTCGGGCTGGCGGTGCTCCCGGATTTGGGTTGAGGAGAATGCTTCGCTCGTCGGACGGCGCCACGAAGAGATTACTTGAGCATGGTGAGATTGCGAGCATTGCAGACAGCAGAGTGATCTTGGTGCACGGCCCCCGAAGGGAGGTCGCAATAGTACGTGAGATTTATCGTCTCGCAATCACTGAAAGGAAGAATACATATGCGATTGCGCGGGAGCTCAATCGCAGACGAATAAAGCCTCCAGGGAGGTACTTGTCCTGGACCTACGAACCTATCTTGGAGATTCTCACCAACCAAAAGTACATGGGAGATGCAGTATACGGTCGCACAACACATCTACTTGGCAATAGCCGGCTGATCAGCGTTCCGCGCGGAAAATGGATAGTAAAACCGGCTGCATTCAAGCCAATCGTTGATCCTGAGACTTTCGCTGCCGCGCAACGAATGTTGCATGACCGGACATATTACAGAACGGACGAGGAATTGCTGGATCGCTTGCGATCACTCTTGAAGCGGGAAGGCACCCTAACGGGCCACAGGATTGAGACCTCTCGTGAAGTCCCTGCCGTGCGTACTTTTGTGGGGCGCTTCGGAAGTATGAAGCGCGCCTATGACCTCGCTGGTTATGTCTACCCGGAAAGACCCCTCAGCCTCCCAAGCGTCCGAAAGCTCATGTGGAAAACGCGCCGCCTTCATGAACGATTACGGAACAAACTTCTGCTGAACATTTGCAAACTATTCCCTGGGGAGACGGTCGTACACCGAAAACAACCCTTTGGTCGTCCGGTTCTATGCTTCCGAGATGGATTCAGCGTGGCGGCAGTCATAGTGCCAGTCACGAAGACGCCATTAGGCAAAATACGATGGACAGTGCCCGCTCTTCGTGCAGCGGGAAGTAACGTAACCCTGCTCTGCCGCTGCAATGCAGTGGGAGACGCATTTCAGGACTTGTATCTAGTTCCGAGCGTGGACCGGCGCACTTGTGTACGTATTAAGGAAAATGATGCGTGGCTGGATAGGGGCAAACGACTCGACAGTCTGCCACACTTAAAGCGTCTTGCTGTTCTCGTGGCGACGCACGCAATGAGCGCTACCTGAATCCTGTTCCTGCCGCTTAGTGCCTTCGCGTCCGCACCTTCCGCCCTGTCAGGGTCCCTAAAGAAGCGCGCGGTTTGTCTGCGCTCGGAAATGGCCTTCAGGAGCCTAGTCAACGATCTGGCTGCCATCATCGCTTTAGGGAACCCTTTAGGTTTTTCCCTCTCTCGCTTTTGAAGAATCCTTTTTCCAGTCATAGCCGATCAACTCATACGCTCGGTCGAGCCTTCCGAACCGCCACCTGAATTTGTGCGAAGAAATCAACCTGGGTGCAGCGTCGATGATTGGACTACTGAGTCGGCCATGTGAGGCTAACAACGAACGCAGATGCTGCAACATTTCCTCATCCGATTTTCGGCCGTTCCTCCTCCAGTCGTACCCGATTAGTTCGCAGGCAGCGCGTAGGCCTCCAAATCGGTAACAAAAAGTACGGGAACTCGGCATCTCGACGCTTTCGTCGATGATCTTGTTGCTGAGCTTACCCTTGACCTCCAATAAAGAACACAACTCTTTTAAGAGTTGCTCATTGGTTTTACGGACTGCTCGGCCAGCACGAATCTCCTGAGCCAGTGCAAAGGTCTTGGGATCCACAATCTCTTCATGGGCCCCCGGACAGATGACCCAATCTGATGTTGGCACTGCTACGGGAGCGGTCCCAAGTCTCATTGTCGTGCGATTAAATACATTGCAGCCAACATACTTCGGATGCGAGAGCATACTTCCGACGACCGAGTGAGTCCAACGCCTGTTCTTGATGCTTGGCACTCCCCGCTGATTGAGGTCGCGGGCTATGGCCTTAAGGCTCAGTCTGTCAACGGTGAACTTCCGAAACATCTCTCGTACTTCCTCAATCTCGAAAGCAGGCCCAGGAACGAAAATAACGCGATCCGTGCCGATACTCTTCCTCTCGCCATGCGCCAAGAGTTGCTTTGGTGTACGGTTCTCGGAAACCAACAAACGCCGGAATCCGTATCCTGGAATACCACCTTGTTTGAAACCGAGGCGGGCTAGTCGCTTCAAGCCTGCAAGAACTTTGACGCCAAGTTCGCGGCTGTACTCACCCGCCATCGTTCTTTTTAGAGCCTTCATCAGCATGTTCGGGAGTGCGCCGTCGTTGACGAATGTCTCCGCGCAGTAGTGAACAAGAACACCCGCCGACTTGCAGAGGAATTCGTAATGGGCAGCTTCATCCGCGTCCTGAAAACGCCCCCAGCGACTAACGTCATAGACCAGAATTGCCTTGTACTCCGGTTTACCTCCCATCACGTCTTGCAAGAGTTGCCGAAGACCGTTCCGGCGCTTGAGAACTACTCCGCTCTTGGCCCCGTCTGTATAGGTTTGAACCACACAGAAGCCGTGTGCCTCTGCATAGGCCTGAATCGCTATTCGCTGGTTATCAAGGGAATACTGTTGATGTTCCGTGGACATCCGAAGGTATTGAGCAACGGGAATCAGCAAATCGGCAGCCATGGTGCCCCCCTAGAGAGCGCCATCGGCTTAAACCCGAAAAACTTTAGGACGATTGCCAACTTTATTTTCGGTGAAGTGCCGAAACGTCGGCACTCTTCCGGGATACCGGGCGTCCTGGTGGGGAAGAACTCCGGTCGGACATCCGCTACGAACATCTTCTAAACTGTTGGTACAGCAAGAATACCTAGCGGCCATTCATCGCTATCTGACACGAGCACACGAGTTTTAACAACTGACGGATGATCTCGCTTCGTCTTTCCCTCCGGGATACAAAAGCGATTGTTTCGTAGCACTCCGGGAAGCGGTTTCGCCGATATTCAGTATCCCAGTGCCTAATCGCTCGCAGTTCAATCAAGAGTTTTTCGAGTTGTTCAATCATTTCACCGCTAAGAATCCGCCGCATTTTATTCATTCTGCAAATACGGGGCCATGATTCTCTTGCTTGCGTCAGAACAACTTGGAAACAGTCGGAGGGTCGGAAACTGCCGAAACAACGAGTACCTGCCGAAATATCGGCAGAGCTGACAAAGGAATTTGGTGCCCGTTACGAGGCACTTTCCTTGTCGCGGCATCGTCGCCGGAGATATTACCTTTTCCGCCGCACAACGGGCAGGGCTTGCGGACCCAAGTCGTCCTCGTCAGTTCGTTGCCGGGATCATCGTCGGGAGGTAGATCAACAGGTATCGAGACGTACCCTTTCCCCGCGCAATAGGGGCACGCCTTGGTCGCTCGACTCTTGCCCATGCTGCACTTCTTTCCTAGGGGAAGCGCGGCAATAGCGAACGAACATTAGCACAAAACAAAACGCCTGCTCATAAGGCCCAAGAGGTTGTTCGGTATTCGTAACAAGAAGTCGTGACGCAGCGAATAACTGGCGCAAAATCGCCTCTCCGCTCATTGACCGGATCGAGGGTGTAAATGCTCCATCCAGTCACACGCCGCAGGCACGCAGACGAACTCAAGCGGAAATCGACTCTGACCCGGTGGGCAAACGTAGGTCCTCTAGTCCTTCGCCAGCCATGCCAAGGCTTCCTCGCGAGTCGCAAAGGAAGGAAACTCGCGCCGAGAGAAGCTCCTAATGCTCTGAGAGAACACCTTTGGTAAGTTCTCCGCCCCCACCCATGCCGTTTTCTTAATAAAGGGCTTGTCGAACACTGCTGCCTCCTTCATCACTCGAACCGCTTCGTCGTCAAATAAGGCTCCCGTGAAATCGGAAAGTATTAAGACGGAGGCACGCGGTTGAGTCGTCACATATTCGGGAACCGCTCGCACAATTTCTTGGACCTGAGCCGCCGAGCAGTTTGATAGGTCCACCAGAAGAATCTGTTTGCGCCGATGAGTAATAAATCGAATACGGTCCGTCACGGACCACAGCTTTCTTAGGGGAAGCGGTCCCAAACGATCGAAGGCCACCACTGGAGGAAACAGTCGGCTTCCAGAGTCGCAAGTTTGTTCAGAATTCGTAACAGAAGCTAGAGTGCATGCGTGCGGCAGGGAAATTCCGAGGTCTTAACCGCACTGCAAGCAGAGACCCCGAGAGCGGCACTGCCTCCGGTAGCGCGTTTTTTTCCTGCGCCGCATTTTCCAAAAAACTGTTCCAAATTGAGCATTCCTGCGCAGCTCCCGCCAACTGGCGAAACCACCAAATCCCTGCACTAATGCAGGCTTTATAAAAATACGCCGTCACCTTATGGTTCCTAGGTTTGTGCGGCTCATTGGTCCAAAACCGCTACTAGCGAGTTCCGGATTGCTGGCAGCGAGTGCAGCATTGCTGGCGACACGAAGACACGCATGAGAAAGTCCCAGCAGAGCGAAACGGATCGCCATAGAGCGCTAAGAGTAGGACCGGAGTCAAATTCGGATTTACTTGGCGCTACCTCCCGTGCCGTTGCAATCCGGGCATCTGGTGCGTATGAATGCAACTCCCTGTCCCCCCTTCACGGTTTGCACTCTGAAACCTGTTCCGCCGCAACTCTGGCAGGCATCCTCGGCTGTTTCGTGCCAGACGACATCATGCATTGGCTGCAGGAACTCAAACCCATGAGGAAAGACACTCCGGTTCCGCACCACGGCGCGGGCCGTTGCGACGCTTATCGGCAGTTTGATCCTCAATTCGACGGTTTCTCCTATTTGGAGTTCAACGGGTAGAATCGCAGACATGCCGGATTCGCTGATGTCCAGAGTCCGACCCGGCATCATTCCACTTTTCGAATGAACTGTCACTTCGGTTTCCAACTCTAGTCGCTCGTGACGCCGTTTCTTGCCTTTTTTACCCTGCTCGATTTCCTGACTGTCCACGGGTTGCTCTGCTTATCACCAAGTTGCGCAACAATGCTGAATAGATGGGAGGCAATTTCGCAACGCCTCTTCTCCAACTAAGTTCAGATTACCCAATAATTGGAACTTCATACTTGTCCCAGAACAACTTCAATAGCCGCTTAAATACGAGTCTCTGCTTAGCAGAGGTTGCGGTCGTCAGGGCACCGACTCTGTTGCCAAACAGGAATGCGGCGAATACGAAGCCACAACCTACTGGTTGTCTGCACCGAGCCCTTCCCTTCGTGTGGCGGGTTGAGTCCCTCGATCCGGTCTTCTTCGAGAAATCCTCCAGGGTTCGGGTTGCGCAGTGGAGAGTCCGTTACCATTTCGCCTTCATCTAATTGTGTGGGGATTACAATATGCGGGTGTTGCTGTGATTCTGCGGGAACTCGATGTTGTTCGTCAGCACTGATTTGTTTTGTGATCCCCGGTAATGAAGGTGCTCACTTTTCTCCCATCTCGCAACGGAATCGAGGGTTCAGCGATATTTGAAGAATTATCGCCTGATGATCTGAGGTTGGTGATAAGCCGGGCCTCCGTGCGCGCAGCTCCAAAAGGGGCATTTCTCTTCCTTCAAGGAGAACCTGCTGGAGAAATGTTTCTTCTTGAATCTGGTTGTTTGCGACTTAGCGAGATCACTGCTGATGGTTGCGAGTTGTTGATCCGGTTCGTCCGACCCGGTGAAGTGTGTGGCGACAGGTCCGCAATTGTGGGAGCGGAGTACGGCGCGTCAGCGGTGAGCAAGACACCCATTCGAACGTATGCATGGACAACCGGGATGATCACGGCGTTGCTAAACGAAGTGCCCCGGTTCGCAGCGAACCTGTTCGCCATCACGACGCGATATTTGCACTACTCACGTGAACGCTACCGTCTTCTGGCGACAGCCTCGGCCGAGCGACGAATTAGGTGGGCTTTGGCAGACTTGGCACGCAGCATCGGCTCCCCAAATGGAAATACCACTGTTGTTGCCGGTCCCTCGGTCCAGCGAGATATTGCCGACCTGGCGGCAACGACCGTCTACACTGTAAACCGGGTGCTGAGCGGGTATGAACGACGGGGCCTCTTGACGAAAAAACGTGGACGTATTGTCCTTTTCGGAACGCTCCTAGCGAACGAAGGCACGATTCCCCTGCCGCTTTCGATAAATCGCCAGGTCACTCATTGACCGGGGTCGAAAGTGTAATCGCTTGAGGCGCGACAATGCTGCATAACTGGTAACATGACCACCCACGCCCAAGCGGTACACGCGGTCCAGCGCTTGCAGTGTGAAGTACGTGTTTCCGGCGGTATCCGCGGCCAGACCGGCAACCGATCCAAAGCTGAAGTCGGTGCCCGATACGCCGTTAGCTTCTCCCCCGGCAATGGTTTCGATCAAGGAAGACGGCGGCCCCTGGCTCTGAGGTCTGGCTGAGGATGATAAAAAAAACCTAGCAGCGAGAGAAGGAAACCGTTTCTCATGGCACTCTTGATTATCGCGGTTAACTCCCAAATACGCACGTCGGGAACCCCTCCAGCCGGTGTCTAAGATTGTATGAGGCTGATTGCCATTGCGAACCCTCTGCAACATCCTTCATTTCTTCCTCTGTCGCAAGTCGTGAATGAGCTTGTCGCATTCCTCGGACATCTGGTTCAGACCGGTGGGATCAACAGTCACGAGTGGATTGAGTTCGAAGGTACGTTGAGTAGCCAGCCGCTGATGGGCGGCTACAGCAATGTCGACGACCTCGTGCTCGATGTGGCCGGGCGCTCAATATCGGGGCGCAGCGCTGCGATCCTTCGACTCGAAGACCCAGCAGTGGTCAATCTGGTGGCTCGACAGCCGGACGCCACTAGGACCGCTAGATCCACCCATGAGAGGGACCTTCAAGGACGGTGTGGGAGCCTTCTTCGGGGATGATACCTACAATGGGAGACTGGTCCGCGCACGATTTTTATGGACAAAGATTACTCCGACATCGTGTCATTGGGAACAGGCTTACTCGCCAGACGGAGGCAAGACATGGGAGACCAATTGGGTGCAGGACATCACGCGAGTACGCTGATCGAAGGGAGCGACGTTCCCAAGTAGCGGCCACTTCGGAATCTTGGTTAGACTGGGCAACGGACACTCCTGGAATAACCAGACTCAAAGTCAGCAGCGTCATAATGTACGGCCTGCAGCGATAAATCTTCATGGTGACCTCCCACCTGGCCAGCCTTTCGCGCCTTCTTGTGTTTCAGGCACATGCCGAAATCCATTTTACGTTTTGCCATACAGCCGCGCGCGGGACATTCTTGGCAAGTTGTCGGCTAACCTTACCTTACCGGGTTAGGTAACGTTAGCCCGTATTTCGGGAGTCGCAGCCGAATCGTGCGCGCGCATGATTGATAATTACGGATTCTGTCATTTGCCGCAGCGCGTAGACTTCGCCGCTCTGGCCCGCCGATAATCCATTCGCCATGATTCGGCGCTTCTGAATTCTCGTATCTCATCCATATCGAACGTGGCCAGAAGGATCTCCTCTCGCTCTCCAGCCTTAGCGATCAGCGTATCGATGGACTTCGCATTTCTCCAAGCCGCGCACGTGTATGCTTGTGAATTGCCGTTGTTTACTGGCTCAGGATAGTTGACCATCGCGATGCCCACGAGATTCTCAAAGGCCCTGGTTTTTAGTCCAGCAGTTCGAATCTCATCCCATATGCAGGCGTTGGGTACCATGATCAGTTCCGCGCCGGTCAGCATGAGTTGCCCTGCGGCTTCCGGAAATTCTCGGTCAGCGCAGATCATGGCACCGATCTTCACTGTGCCTTGGGCACCAACAACCGTGCAGACGTCGAACACCTCGCCAGGGCAGCAATTCACATCACATCCGATGTCGTGAGAATTTGGGTTTGACTTTAAGAGCTCGCCTTTGCCGAAGTCACAGATGAAAACCTTGGAGTAGTTCAGCAACACCTCACCGCGCCGACTGATGACGGAAACCGTATTCCTTGGCATCGGCCGGTGCGCTTCCAAATAGGTGATCGCAATGTTCAGGTCCAATTCCCGAGCCAGTGCCACAAAACTCTGGAAGAATGCACTCCACTGATCTATGGCCGAATTCATCCATAACTGCCGTCCCCCAGAATCAGTTGGGCTTGGGTTAAACCCGATATTCCACAACTCCGGAAACACCGCTAAATCTGCGCCGCGTGCTTTCGCTTCCCGGCAATAATGCAGCCCTTTTGCCAAATTCTCGCTCTGATTATTTCCGAAGGGAGCGATTTGGAGGAGTGCGACTGTAAATTCCATGGTTTCGTTTTGCATTTTCGCATAGGTAAGTTCGATCCTATGCAGGCCCTGATTCGCGGGCTACCTTCGCGACGAACCTCCTGAGCGCTTCAGGATTCCGAAATACATGGAGGTCCGCATTGGCCGCGTGTTTTGCGATCGCCTCCATGAGAATCGGACGCACTTGCCAGTGATACGTCAAGAGCCATTGCCAGAAGTCGCCACGCTCGTGCGATCGTCGAATTGCTCGCCAGGCGCAGCGGAAGGAGCGAGAAGTCCAAAAAAAGAATCGTGTCCGCCGCGCGAAGCCGGATCTCGACAACATCGTAGGGCCCCAGATCACCGTCCATGATCCATCTCTCTTTCGCGGCCAGTCTCTCTTGAATTGCCGTCCAGTGATCGCGAGGTATTGCGACGAGTCCGGGCTGCCAGAAGATCTTGTCCAGCTCTATCACCGGGAGCCCCGTGATCTCGCCCAAGCGCACCGCGAGAGTCGATTTGCCTGACGCTCCACGACCTATAATAGCCACGCGCTGCATATCTCCAATGTACAGCCATCACCCTTCCCGGTATGTCGGCAAACCTTTCCTTGGGATTACTTGATGCTTGCGCGTTGCAGACGGGATTATCTCCAGACCGAAGAGTTGTTCATAGAGACCGCTGTCGGCTGTTTCTTAGACTCATTCACCCACGGTAGAGGCCATTATCGTCGGGGAGAAGGGTGGCGTGATCTAAACTATGTCGTAACGGGATTGATCCGGGCGCAACGCCATGTCTATTCGTCGACAGTGATCGACGAGACTCCGTGCGACATTGCCTGCACTTTCGGTTAGCTACTGGCTATGGCCAAGGGAGGTAATTGTAGTGGAACCGTTTCGGATTCACGTTGCGGATGAGGTGCTCATTGATTTGCGGGCACGGTTGCGCAATCCAAGATGGCCCGACCAAATTCCCGGAGTAGGTTGGGAACAGGGCACCGAGTTGAGCTGGGTACGACGCCTCGTCTCCTATTGGGCCCACGAGTTCGACTGGCGTGGCTGGGAGCGAAGGCTCAACGCGTTCAACCACTTCACCTGGGAGGGCATCCACTTTGTGTACCAGCGTGCGGTATCGGGTAGGGGTGTGCCGCTCATTCTCACGCACGGCTGGCCCAGCAGTTTCCTCGATTACATGGATATGCTGCCGATGCTCGAGCACTTTGACGTGGTCGTACCCTCCCTGCCGGGGTATGGTTTCTCGCCGCGTCCACCCAAGGTCGGCATCAACTACCGGTACGTCTCGGAACGCTGGCACCGGCTCATGTCTGAGCTTGGGTATTCCCGCTATGGTGCGAGCGGTTATGACTTTGGGGCCGGGGTGACGACGATCCTTGCACTAGACCATCCCGAGTCCGTGATCGGGATCCATCTGACCACACTGGAGTCGGATCTCGCCCCCGTGGTGGATGAGACGGAACTGTCCGATGCCGAGCGTTCGTACCTTGCGGTGAGCCGGGGCTGGGATACAACGGAGCGGGGCTACAGCGCGATCCAGTCCACCAAGCCGCAGACTGTCGGCTATGGACTCAACGACTCCCCGGCAGGCCTCGCGGCATACGTGGGGGAGAAGTGGCACTCGTGGAGCGACGTTACGCCGACCGACGACTTCCTCTGCGCCACGTTCACCCTGTACTGGATCACGCAGAGCATCACCTCGTCGATGCGCGACTATTGGGACAATCGCTGGCATCCGGTCGATTCCAGCTACGTCAGCACGCCCACAGCGTTTGGTCTTTTCGCGCACCAAAGGGTTCCCGAAGGCGAATTGCCGCGCTCGTATTTGGAGCGCCTATACAACATCCAGCGCTGGACAGTCTTTCCGCACGGCGGGCACTTCGCCCCGGCTGAGGAACCAGCGGCGCTCGCACGGGATTTGTCCGTCTTCTTCCGTGGCCTAAGCTGAGGCCGTGCTGACGGTCCGCGCTTCCAGATGCAACACCATAACTACAAGGCCTTCCTCAAACACTTTTCTTTAGCTTCATAGTCAAAGGGTTGGTTTGTCGGCAAACAGGACCTTATCCGGGATCGGGTTCTGCGAAGTCCGTCCGGGAAGCGTCTGCCCTCCGCCCAATGCTGGCTAGTCCAAGTGGCGTCAGGCCGACGCCGCCCGCCTGCTAGAACGATGGCGAGAACCTGCCTTCCAAAAATTCTCCCAGCTTGGCTGGCAGGGGAGCGAATTGACGGACGTGACCGTCAAGATGGTCTACGAGGCGTTCGTCGGGTCAGACTGGAAGCTCCCGAGCCCCTTGCCCGAGCCGTGCACGACCTCTACTTCGAACCGACGTATGAGGAATTCCGGCCGCGAACGATCTAGAGTCCCTCGAACGCGTTCACCTCGGCATTCAGGGAGCTGGATCCCATCCCTCAGGCACGTGCAGATGACTTCACATTGCTTGTTGGGTCAGGCACCAGCGGTAGGAGACTTCTTCCTCGATCATCGTGCTAATGAAGGCGCTCGCGAAACGTCATGACTCCGATAGTTGTCCGCTGAGCCTGGCAAAAAGCCTGTTTCTGGCGGACGCCGAGCGCCAAATCTCCACAGATACATGGCGGCATATGCCCGCCATGGCCTCCAAGTTTCAGAGCGACGCTCCAGTTCACGAGAGCTTGTCAGATTCATGGCACGAAGTAACCCAAGATCGGTCGAGGGAAAAGCGTCAGGTTCCCCCAGAGCTCTCATCGCGACATAGTGCGCGGTCCACGTCCCGATGCCGGGAATCTCACGTATGCGACACAAGAACGCCTCCGAGTCCACGATGCCCACAAAATTGATCTTGCCGTCGCAAACGCCGCGAGCGAGAGCTCGAATCGTTTCACCACGGACTGCAGTTAGGCCAACGCTGGCAAGTTTTGCGTCAGCAAGAACTTCAGGTTCAGGAAATAGATGAGTGAGTCCATTCGGGCCGCGGAACGGTTTGCCGAATCTGGTGACCAATCGGCCAGCCAGTGCCGTTGCACCTTTTACCGTAATCTGTTGCCCCAGGATCGCACGCGTCGCAAGTTCAAACCCGTTCCAACAACCCGGTACTCGAAGACCCGGGTGCGCCTCCAATCGGTCTTTTAGCGCGGGGTCGTTCCCGAGGGTCTCCTCGATATCCGCCCAGTCCGCGTTCAGGTCGAACATTGCCCGGATGCGTTCGACAATGAAGAAGAGCGACTGCGGATCCGCAATCTCGATCCGCGCAATCAGCAAGTTGCGCTCGTTGTCAGGAGAGACTTCAAAATAGCCGTCGTGCCCATTCGCGGATATGGTTCGCCGATAGCAGCCCGCTTCCACTAGCTCCACGCCTGGTGTGCAGCGCGGTGACAGAAAGTCGAGCATCCCCTGCCAGTGATACGGCGGCCGGAAATTGAGACGAAATATGTATTGGTCTTCGGACTGAATCTCTTTCTGCCGTGCGATGTGCCGGATCTGAGTGGGCGTTCGATGATAGAAGTTGCGGATCGCCGCGTTGAAACGGCGAACACAGCCGAATCCCGACGCCAGGGCAATCTGATTCATCGGCAGACGAGTCTCATCGATGAGCTTCTTGGCAAAATGAAAGCGTCGAGTCTGAGCTATCGCGAGAGGAGTCGCTCCCAAATGTCGCAGGAACAACCGGCGAAGGTGCCGCGACCCCACTCCCAGTCGTTCTGCGAAACCTTCAACCCCCCTTTCCCCGAGCCCGCTTTCACCAATTAGGCGCAGAGCTCGTGAAACCGTATTTGAAGTTCCCAGCCAAGCAGGAGTTCCGGGTGAGCATTCAGGACGACAGCGCAGGCAGGGACGGAATCCCGCTTCAGCCGCCGCAGCAGCGCTCGGATAATAACGGACGTTGCTCTCTTTGCATGTGCGAGCCGGACAAATCGGGCGGCAATAGATCTTAGTGGTAAGCACCCCTATAAAGAACTTTCCATCAAATCGCGCGTCACGCGACAGCCGCGCTCGTGAACATACCCGCCAGTCCAGATCCATATTGTTGGCGTCCACGTAAAAGACCGAATCGCTTCCAAGGATAGCTGACCCTTCCATTGGATTGTGGACGTTTTCGGACCGCGACAAAACCCCATTCTGCATCTCTATTCAGGTCCGGAAACGTCCTGTCTGGAGCTATCGAGGTCCGCGAATGTCCACTCAGTCGCCATCCATTTCGCTATCGTTCGAAATCGTATCGAGCAGCGCACTGCCCGCCCGAGAGAGGGAAGCGCTGCTCAGATAGGTTAGTTCTTCGATCCGTGTAGACCCAGAATGGAGGCAACATGCAACCCAAGATGCTGACCTGCGTCATTGCAATCGCTGCAGTCTGTATATTGTCGAGCTCAATTCCTGTTTCTGCGGCCCAGGAAGGAAGGCAAACGCAAAGGTATTACGTGTTTAATCTCGGAGACCCGGGCGGAGGGAATTTGGCCGCAGCCGCCAGCATCAACAACATTGGCTGGATCGCCGGCGAGGCCCTTCAGGCAGAAAGCAGCAACGTGCATGCCGAACTTTGGGTCGGGACTCCCTTCGACCTCGGCACACTCGGAGGGCCTAATAGCGTCGTCGCTTGGCCCAACAAGAACAACAGAGGGCAGATTGCGGGCATCGCTGAAACCGCCGATATGAATCCGCTCAACGAGGCATGGAGTTGCGCGCAAGCCAACTTTCCGACAATCACGAACCATGTGTGTTTTGGGTTTCTCTGGGAAGCTGGCGTGATGACTGCACTCCCCCCATTGTCTGGCGGCATTGACAGTTACGCCGCTGGCATCAACAACAAGGGGCAGGTGGCTGGTTGGGCGGAAAATGGCGTTCACGACCCGACTTGCAATAATACCCCTCCCGTAAACCAAGTTCTGCAGTTTGAAGCAGTCGTATGGGGACCGAAATTAGGCGAGATGGCTCAACTCTCTCCTCTCGCTCCCGACCCGGACTCAGCCGCGACCGCGATTAACGACAAAGGACAGATCGTCGGAATTTCGGGTCTTTGTGCCAATGCTGCGGGCAGCACCAGCGCCGAGCACGCCGTGCTCTGGGAGAACAAATACGCTCCTCCGACTGACCTCGGCAACTTTGACGGCGGCCTGGCGTGGAACACACCCACAGCCCTCAACAACCGTGGCCAGGTTGTTGGCTTCGGCAACCAACAGGGCAGCCCGGCGAATTCATTCAACCCGATCGGTTTCTTCTGGGACAGAACGCACGCCATTCAGCCCATCCCCCCGATTGGTGACGACAAGCAAAGTTGGGCCTGGGGAATCAACGAGCATGGCCAGGTAGTCGGCCAGTCCCTCAATCTGATTACCGGTGCGGCGAGAGCCTTCCTTTACGAGAGGGGGTTGTTGACGGACTTGAACACTCTCATTCAGCCCAGCTCATCGCTTCAACTCCTTCTCGCCAATGACATCAATGACGCAGGCGAGATCGTCGGCTTTGCTCTTGATACGAACACGAACGCGACCGTGGCTTTCTTGGCTGTTCCCGTGTATAGAGGCAATCAGTCTTCTGCCCACGTGGGTGAAACCAACTTTTACAGCAAGAGCGCTACGGAAAGCGGTCGTCGGCCGTTTGCGGGAACCTTCAGTCGCTTCGCCGTGAATGTATCCCATTCAAAATGATCTCTGGAAAATCTTAGACTGGAGTTTATAACAACCGAGACTCGTAACTGACAAAGCAGCAGTTACCATCTGCGAACTCCGAAGCCTTTACGTTCGGCTTGGGAAAAGGATCGTGGGGCGTCGAAGTCGGGAAATGAGCCCATTTACGCAGAGGGTCCCTCATGTAGTGCCATGCTTGTGGAAGAACTGTCCTCGCGTAGTTATGTCGATTTTTATCAGCTTGCAACGATTTATGCGGGCCTCGGAGCGAAAGACGAGGCGTTTCGATTGCTGGAAAAAGGCTACCAACAGCGTTCTGCGGGGATGCTATATCTCCTGATAGACCCATTTTGGGACAACGTTCGCTCCGACCCCCGATACACTGACCTCCTGCGACGAGTGGGATTGTCGCAGCCAGAGTGACACTACGCTGCCCAAAAGGTATACGGGCTGACCAGCTTCCGACGAGCCGAAACAGCGGGTGAAAGGCCGCCAAAAATCGACCTACTGCGCGACCCCTTGCTGACCGCCGAGCCTAAGAGCCCGATTTCCGCGAGAGTTCGCTGTCCCGCCAATGATCCTTTGTCGCCAATCTTTCCTGCCTCTATCCGATAAGTTAGTGGAGGAGCGTATCTGGCAGCCAGAGCTGGACAATGCTGCTGCCGCCGAGCTTAAGAAGACTAGCGGACTGTTCAACATTGATCAGACTGGGTTGATTTCTATCGGGTACTATCGTTTGGGTCAAGGGAAACTGCGCCTTTCATACGCAAGCTCGTTTTGAAATCTTCGTGCGCCGTTGACCACCCGCCTTAGTAGGACTTTTGTGTACCACGATTCATTTTTCGCGGTGAGCCTTGTGAAGAAGAACCATCTCCGCTTGGCAAGCGCCTCGCTAGTTGTTGCGATTGCAGCATTGGCAGGGACGGCTTTGTTTGCTTCGTGCGCCAGCCTTGTTGCTGGTCCGATGAACCTCACCGCGCAGATACAACAGGCATCCGCGCAGGAGATTGTGAAACAGGGTGCGTATCGGCTCGCCACAGGGACCGTTTATGTCGGAGTCGAAGCCGAACCGCCGGATCATCCCACCATACAGTTTTACGACGAAAGAACAGGACGAACGGGAATTCTCGACCACATGTCGGGGGAGGAGTACCAAACCCACGATTCCCCGCCGATAAAGTTCGTGTTGGATTCGCCGATTTCGCCGATTGCGGAGAAGTCATTCGTTATCGAGAACAACCATGATCGCCTTGGCGCGTCGCTTTGGTACACGCCGGGAGCCGGGCGACGTTCGACAATCGTCTTGATTCACGGTGCCGACGACGAGACACGCGAAATGGGCTTTCTTATTCCGTACTTTGTGTCGCATGGACTCAATGTTGTCACTTACGATCAGCGTGGCACGGGCGACTCTACCGGAAATTGGCGGTTCACTGGGCCCGAGTCCAAGGCCGATGATGTAGTCGCAGTACTCCAAAAAGTTAAAAGCGATCCTGCGGTCGACACGCACCGGATCGGTATTTGGGGATTCAGTAATGGCGGCTGGGTTGCCCCAATCGTTGCAACCCGGTTCCCGGTGGCATTCATGATTTTGAAAAGCGCGCCGGGCGAAACCATCGCGGAAAATATACTGTACGAGATCAGGCAATCGCTCGGCGAACACCACCGCTTCACTCCGGAACAGGTCTCTGCTGCACTTTCCTTTGAACGAATTATGTTCCTCGCGCTGGAGACGGACGCGAACTGGAGCGCGGCGGGCGAAGCGTTGGCCGCGGCCACGAAACAGCCCTGGTTCCCTTATATGCGGATTCCGCCGGGAATGACCACTCCGCCACCGCCGCCGATGCTGTCCGCTTTACGTGCTGCACTGATGTACGATCCGGCTGCGACCTTGCAACTCGTTCGCACACCAACGCTCCTGCTATTCGGAACGCTCGACCAGAACGTGGACTCCGCCGACAGCGCGGCGCGGTTTCGCAAGGCGTTCAATCGAGATGGATTGAAGGACCTGACGATATTGACTTTCTCAGGAGCGGGTCATACGTTGGAAAGATCGACGACTGGGTACGAGGACGACCCCGCAATGCCTGAGCGGATGGTCGAGGGCTACCCGGAAGCCATGATCCACTGGCTCGATGCTCGCTGACGTGTTGGCATCCCCGTGGTAGACAACCGCGATCGCTCGTGGCATTTACGCCCACAATGGCGAGTAGGCGATGAACAGGCGAACAATCAGAGTCGGGGCTTAAGGGCCGTGAGTAACCGAATGACATGGGGGTGAGCCTTAGCCTGTTGACCGATTCGTAGGATGACGGAGCCAGCCCATGGGATGCGCTGTGCATAGTGCTCCAGGTTCCCGACGGGCCAGGTCGTCTCCTTAGGTACCTCGCCGTATGTAAGAGCAAACGTGCACCATTTGCACGGAGCGGTGCCAATCACGTACTTCCCTTTGCCCCACAACTTGGCCGTCCTTGTGGGCGGGTACGGCGCGGCATTGGTATCGGTAGGCAGACGATAGTCTGGATAATGTGGGAAGAATCTCATCCGCGAGTCGGTCTGGCTCTGATTTTGCTCGAAGGTCAGGGGCAATCTTCTGTAGGTGAGATGCAGAGGTGTTTGGGCATCTGAAACTCTCGCAAACGCAGCCGGGGTATCAAGAAGTTGGATGGGGACCCTCTCTAGAGGCAACGTTCCCTGCGCCCACAAAATATGTGTGAAAAGCGCCAGCACTCCGGACAACAGAATCGGAGACGAGTGCGAGAATGAGAAAAATAAGCCACGCATCGAAGTCCCTTTTTTGAGCGTCTGCAGTCGGGCCAGCGCCTTTCTTTCAATCCCAAGGGCTCAAGGTTGGCGGAAGTACGGCGCGGTGGGTCTTTGTGGTTACAGCAATTCTAGACAGTTCTCAGATGTGTGTCTGGTCAAGATTGCACACTACCCAACGAGCCAAGGCAAGGGGGGCGCGCACCTGACGCGACTTATTCTTGCACATTTCGCGGGAAGGCTTTTCAAAACCCCGCAGGCCATCAGACTGATTGTGTCTCTTGCAGTCGGCGCAGTTGCTCCCGCTTATTTAATATCCGATTAAACTCGGCTATTCATGGGGAGAACCTCACTCAGCGTGGTGCGGATCAGGGGGATCGTTTCGAGATGCCATTAGTCTTTGCAAGTAGCAGCTTTCGTGCATGACCTTGCCGTCTTCGTCAGCGGTCTCGTCGGCATCCAAGTCGATTGGCTTCCCGCACATCGGGCAGGTGAACTCTTTTTCGCCAGAACGATCTGTCTTGCTCATGGAGGCCCCTCCTCCTTTTGAGGCAAAAACTTTACCACATTTGTGCGGTAGCGTATTGTTGGATGTCGAACAGAGAACAACGGCCTGTACGATGGCTGACAGTACTTCCCCGTATAGACAGCGCCGCCATAGGCTCCTAGTATGAGCCTATGCTGCCACCCTCACCGAACATTTGCTGGGTATGCCGCAAGCCCGTTTCCCCAGAAGAGTCTAAGCCGGATGAATACGGGTTCTTCGCCCATAAGAACTGCCTCAAGATGGAAGCCGGGAAATCCGTTCAAGGTTTGTCAAAGGCGTAATTCCGCAATTGATTATCTGAATTAACGACGCGCAATTTGCGTTTTGGCATCAATTTGACTCCGTTCTCCCATTTTCTCAATCTAACGCCGCCGTATTCGGCGAACCCTTGGAAAGAAATTGATTTCAAGACACTTCGGGCAAGGACACCTAAAAGCAGTATCGTTGGGGAAAACGATGTGGCCGCAGTTTTTTGCAGATGAACCGCCCGTTGGGAAGGACGGTCATTGGGCGGAACTTGTCATCGGCTACGCAATACGGACACCGAACTTCTTTCTGCGCCATTTTTTGGTGGCACTCACTGGATGAAGTAGCGTTTCTGGCCGGATGGACGATTGGCGCCACACACGGCGGAGGCTAAAGCGACGTGTGGTGGGCCTCTTTGGAGTGATCGGCGCAAACATGGGACGTAAACTCCTTGTCGCGCTGCGACTCGAAGTTGCGCATCATTTCATCGAAAGACGTGCCGGTCGGCGACCCAGAAGTCTTGAACCGCCAACCACATTCGGAGCAACCAAAACCCCGAAAATGCTGCTGCTCAATCCATACTAGCTTCCGGCTCATGGCGAGCACATCTTACAGGCACCAATTTGGATGGTCTGTCGGGCATCCTACGGAAGAAGGTCCTTCGGGAACGTCTGATTTCGGGGGCCATGGTCTTGGAGTGAAGTGGAATCATTTAGATGTTGGTCACGTTTCGCGTGTCGCGCTGCTTGTGCATCGCACTGATGAGGCCAATGTAAGATACCCTACAGAAGCGTCGTGTTTGGACTCTGTATACTCTCCCGAGTAGCGCGAATGGCAGATTCCTCTTTCGCACATCGCGCGGGTGAGTTCATCCCCGCGTCCGGGAAGTTTTTCGGTTCTCGCTTGTGGCACGCAAAGACCTCCAAATCGTGCAGTCTGGCGAGCGGACAAATGCGGCGGGAAAGCCAGTCAACAACAAAATACTTCTATCGATCTCCGATAGCGACTACAGTTCACTCCGCCCTCATCTCGAATACGTCAGCTTGCCAAACCATCTAGTTCTTCACGAGGCAGGTAGAAAGCTGGAATTTGCGTATTTCCCGAATCGAGGTTTGATTTCTCTTGTGGTCGTAATGAAAGATGGAAAAACCGCCGAAGCCGGCATAGTCGGAAATGAGGGCTTTACAGGAACACTGGCGGCCGTTGGTCTGAGCAGGAGCCCGCTTCAAGCGGTGGTGCAAATCACGGGGGATGGGTTACGGGTCGAGGTCGGAGCTTTGCAGAACACGTTGAGATCCGCGCGACAGCTGCAAATGGTGTTGAGCCGCTATGCTGCGATTCGGAGTATGCAGGTTGCACAAACAGCGGCATGTAATCGGCTGCACGATATTGGGCAGCGCCTTGCCCGGTGGTTGCTAATGACTCAGGACAGAGTAGATTCAGGATCGCTGCCCATCACTCATGATTTTCTCGCAACGATGCTAGGGACGGATCGACCTACCGTGAGCCTGGCAGCAGCTGTTTTGCAGAGGAGGAAGGTCATCGCGTACACCCGTGGCGCAGTGGAGATCGTGAACCGCAAGAAACTTGAAGACTCTGCCTGCGAGTGCTACGGGGCGATCCGACAGTACGATGGCGAGCTGCACTCGAAATAAGTCGCGCTTTAATTGGCGAGTCGGAGACTGTCGCTGGCGAAGTATCGCTCTTCCTACTGTCCCCTCTGTCTTCTGGCTAGTCTCACGCTCTTCGACAGGGCGTCGGTCAGATCTTCCTCCGGGCCAAGGATCCGATTTACCCGGCCGCTGCCCTTGAGTAGCAGGCTCGGACGATCTGCCATGGGCACTCCGGATTTCTGCATGGCGCGCGCGAGGTTTCCTACGAACGGATTCGCCGTAACCGGAGGGTATAAAGACGACACAGGTGGCGGAGAATCGCTTGGCTGTTCCTCGGAGCACTGCACAGGCAATGCAAAAAGGGATCAGCGTAGAATTGGTGCCCACCAGCAGCGCGGTGCCCGTGCCGGATGCGGACAGCCCAGACGCGTTGATTATCACAGTGACCGACACCGGCAAACTCTATTTCGGAATCGATTCGGTCACGCCTGCTTCGCTGGCTGAGAAGATCAAGGGGCCATCTGTCTGATCGCACGCAGAATCTGTATCTCAAGGCAGACGCCCGTGCGGCAGAGAAATTCCGAGGTCTTGACCGCACTGCAAGCAGAGACCCCGAGAGCGGCACTGCCTCCGGTAGCGCGTTTTTTTCCAAGCGCCGCATTTTCCAAAAACCTGTTCCAAAATGAGCATTCCTGCGCAGCTCCCGCCAACTGGCGAAACCACCAAACCCCTGCATTAATGCAGGCTTTATAAAAATACGCCGTCGCCTTATGGTTCCTAGGTTTGTGCGGCTCATTGGTCCAAAACCGCTACTAGCGAGTTCCGGATTGCTGGCAGCGAGTGCAGCATTGCTGGCGACCCGAAGACACGCATGAGAAAGTCCCAGCAGAGCGAAACGGATCGCCATACAACGCTTAGAGTAGGAATGGGATTCAATGGAGAAATGTTTCTTCTTGAATCTGGTTGTTTGCGACTTAGCGAGATCACTGCTGATGGTTGCGAGTTGTTGATCCGGTTCGTCCGACCCGGTGAAGTGTGTGGCGACAGGTCCGCAATTGTGGGA
>Ga0185299_10003107_pt1 | contig 23161 bp, 21 predicted proteins | sample PaiPotPPA55metaG_FD_128002 | JGI IMG/M metagenome (GOLD analysis project Ga0185299, IMG submission 128002) | Iron sulfur acid spring bacterial and archeal communities from Banff, Canada, to study Microbial Dark Matter (Phase II) - Paint Pots PPA... ... | reverse complement strand
GCTCGGCGCGCAGCAACGCGAACTAACGAAAATGTTCGTTCGCCATGGACTAACATTGGCGGGAATCGGAGTTGCCTGCGGCTTGATCGCAGCCTTCGCGCTAATGCGCCTGCTATCCTCATTGCTATTCCACGTAAGCCCAGTTGACCCGCTGACGTACGCCGCTGTTTCACTCGGTCTAGTTGCAGCGGCGATGCTGGCCAGTTACATCCCGTCACGCCGCGCCGCCAGCATCGACCCAGTCGAGGCCCTGCGCGCGGACTAGGCTCGAGCTTCCGCTTCCGTTAGCCGTGCTATGCTCGCTTAATGGCAAGATTGCGATGAAAATTTCCCCAACCGATCTTGAATTCATGCGTGCGGCCCTCCAGGAAGGGCGCGACGCCGCGTCGCGCGGCGAAATTCCCGTCGGCGCAGCGGTCGCGATCCAGGGGCATATCATCTCGCGCTCGGGCAACCGCACGATCACCGACACTGATCCCACGGGCCACGCCGAAATAATTGCTTTGCGCGAAGCCGCGCTCCGAGTGGGAAATTACCGCCTCGCTGATGCGACGCTCTACGTGACGATCGAGCCCTGCGCGATGTGCGCCGGTGCCATGATTCAGGCGCGCATCCAGCGACTGGTCTACGGCGCGGACGATACAAAAGGCGGCGCAGTAAAATCCTGCTTCACGATGCTCGATCACCCGCAGCTCAATCACACTGTCGAATTCACCTCCGGCATCCTCGCCGAAGAATCCGCGGCGCTGCTGAAAGATTTCTTTGCCGCCCGCCGCTGACGCGCAGCGCCGCAAAGCCTTGTATACTGGGTGGATAAATAATCCAAACGGGAGCAACCCACATGGCTGACCCAACTAAAGAAGAATTGCTGGCTCGCATCGCCGAACTGGAAAAGCAGTCGGGTTCAAAGCGCAGCGGAAGCCTCGAATTTCGCGTCGGCGAAAAAGGCGGCGTAAGCGTCTACGGCCTCGGCCGCTTTCCAGTAACGCTTTATTACGAGCAGTGGATCCGCTTGCTTGACGTCGCGGACCGCCTGCGCACCTTCCTCGAAGAAAACAAGGGCAGGCTAAAACTGAAAGACCAGGCCTGAGCTTCGGTTGTCTCGTGCGGCTCGCGGTGTCCGCCTCGCGAGCCAGGTTCGCGGGTATTGTTTGCGCCGAGTGGCTCAAAATATCGGCTCGAAACTGTTCCGCCCGGGGTTCGACTTTCAGAGACGCACCACTGCTCCGCTGTCCTCCAAGTAATTGCGATCGCGAGCTTTGCTTACCGATTTTTTCTTAACATGAACGCTTGAAATCCTTCCCGGAACGTGGCTAGCTAGAATGTGGAGTATGTGAAGGTATGCGGACGATAGAAGGAGTGACATATGGTAGCGGGGTCTCGGCGGCCGCGATAGCCCGGGTCGCGGAATTCGCGCGTCCCCGCGCTTCGACAAAGCGCCAGCCTTACCTCGTCGATGACGCTGAAGCTGTTCTCACCCACGGAGCAGTCGCTGATCGCTGCGTTTCTAATCGCCAAATGCAGCCGATTAGAAATGGGCTTAACCCCCGCAGAATCAGCGCGCAAACGATTTCTAATCGCCAAAAAACAGCAGCTGAGAGTTTTCCCGAATTCAGTCATTTCAATGCGCGCCTCGACAGAAATTCGGTGGTTTCGACCCCGATCGCGGTTTGGATCTTGGCTGCGCTGCTTTTGCTTTTCGCCGGTTCCCTGCCCGCCCAGACCAGCGCAGCGAAGCCCGACGAGCCTCGCGCCGATCTGCTCAAACGGCTGAGTGGTTCGCTCAACGATCTTACCTCGCGCGTTTCTCCCTCGGTCGTGCAGGTGCTCGTCACCGGCCTGCGCGCCTTGGATCAAAAAGACTCGGACGAAGCCGCATTGATCGGCCGCCAACGAAGTCTCGCGTCCGGCGTGATCGTCGATCCCGACGGTTACATCATCACGAACGCACACGTGGTGAAAGGTGCGCAGCGCGTTCGCGTCATCTTAACGTCCGCTTCGCACGAAGAATCTCAAGTTCGCGCGACGCTCGGCGAGCATCTGCCGCCGATGGAAGCGAAAGTTGTGGGGGTGGCACCCGCTTACGATCTCGCTCTCCTTAAGATTGACGCGAAGGGACTGCCCGCCATGGTTTTCGCCGATTACTGGAAGCTGCAAAAAGGGCAGCTCGTGCTGGCCTTTGGAAATCCGGAAGGCCTTGAAAATTCTGTGACGCTCGGTATTGTGAGCGCCGTCGCGCGGCAGGCCGATCCTTCCCATCCGTTCGTTTTCATTCAGACTGACGCCCCGATCAATCCCGGGAATAGCGGAGGCGCTTTGGTGAATACCGATGGCGAACTCGTCGGCATCAACACCTTTATCCTTAGCGAATCCGGCGGGAGCCAGGGACTTGGCTTCGCAATTCCGAGCAGCGTGGTGAGCTTCGTCTACGGACAACTTCGCAAGAAGGGGCACGTTCATCACAGCATCATCGGCGTCACGCTCCAGGAAATCTCACCCGATCTTGCTGCTGGTCTGAATCTGCAAAAACGGCGGGGGGTGATCGTTGCCGATGTAACCCCCGGGGGCCCGTCGGAAAAAGCGGGAATGAAAATTCAGGATGTGCTATTGAGCCTGGACGGCAGCCCTGTCGGCAGCGTTGCGCTCGCGGAGATGGTGATTTCCACGCGCCCGGGCGACGCAATCGTGAGAGCGGAAGTCCTGCGCGGAAGCGAAAAACTGACTCTGGAAATTCCCGTGACGCAGGAACGCGACGACGTCGATCGTATGGCGGACCTGATGGATCCTACGAAGTCGCTGGTCTCGAAGCTTGGAATTTTCGGCGTCGAAATCAACGACAAACTGGCCGAAGAAATGGAAGACAGTCTGCGCGTCCCCTCGGGTGTCGTTGTGGCCGCGATCGCCGCCAACACGCTCGGCGCCGACACGGGCCTCCAAGCCGGAGATGTGATTCACGCCGTCAACGCGAAGCACATCGAAACTCTCGAAGCCCTGCGCGCAGCTCTCGAAGCAATCCCTCCCCGTGGCTCGGTTGTGCTGCAGATCGAGCGCGAGAGCAAATATGAATACCTTGCCTTCGAGCTCGATTGACAGCAGTTCAGTCATCTAAAAACAAAAGCGACTGATTTGCAGTCTGCGCAAGAAACCCCCAATACGAAGCTCGGGTTGTTCGCCTACGGGGCGTTTGTTAAGCTAAGAGGCGGAGAGGTGTCTGAGCGGTCGAAAGAGCTCGCCTCGAAAGCGAGTGTTGGGGAAACTCAACCGTGGGTTCGAATCCCACCCTCTCCGCCATTCGAGCAGTATCGTTTCCGCAAAAAGCAATCTTCACAATCAACGTGGAATTCATCTATGAGGCTTTGTGCGCGGGACGGCGAGCCACTGGCCCGCCAATCTTGTCGAGCGTCGCCTGCGCGGGCACTTTCCATGGCGTGTTGAGCGAAACGGCTTCGGTGAGGATGGTACGCGCTTCGTCGGTGCGCTGCATCTTGGCGAGCGTGAACCCTAGGCGATAAAGGTTGCGCGCGTAACTGACGGTATCGGATTTGAGGAGCGGACTTGCCTTCTGGAACGCATCGACAGCAGGCGCGTTCTTGGTTTTCGTTACGAGCACCTGGCCGAGCGAAGAGTACGCGAGCCCTTTTTGAAGGGCGATCTGCTGCTGCCACTGCGCATCGGGAATGTTGTCGGGCTTCTTGGCTTGCGCGAGAAGGTCGAGCGCTTTCTGCGCATCGGCGGCAGCCTTGTCGAGTTCCTTCCCAGCGCCGCTCCAGTAATCCGCGAGGAGCAATAGCATCGAAATATTGTTTGTGTCCGACACGAGAATGGCCTGCGCGGTCTCGAGCATCTTGGGATTGTTCTGCGCTTGCTGATAGGCGACAGCAGTCTGTTCTCGAACGCTCCCTGCATATGGCGCATCCGGAAATGCGGCTAGATAACGCTCGAATAACTTCGCGCGAGCGGCGGGATCGGGGGTTTTGAAAGCCGCGTTCGCGAGCGCGTACTCGATGTAAGAAATATCATTCTGCGCGTTCTTGATGCCTTCCGCTTTTGTGTTCGCCCAATCTTCGGCCGAAACGTCTGCGGGCGCCGGAGCGGCCTTGAAGCGGACGAAGATTGCGTTCGCTCTTTCACCGACAGAGAAGAGCTTTACGGTGTCACCCTGCTCTTCGGCGGCGTGGACCATGATCACCGCGGCGGAGAAGCCGTCGGGGTCGAGCGCCAGGATTTTCTCGCCATACTCGAGAGCTTTGGCGTAGTTTTTTTGCGCGAAGTAGGTCTGCTGGTAAAGCTGGTCCGCGAGCAGGATCATGTCGTTGTTGCCGCTAAAATCAGTGGTGAATTTATCGAGTAGAGCTACTTTGTCTGGTCCGTCCGGAGCGGCGTAGATTTCGGAGACCGCTTTGTCTTCGGGGGTGCCTGCCGAGACTGATATTTTTTTGCCGATTTGCGCCGACGCTGCCGCGCCACAACCTAGGAAAACCGCGAAAATAATCAACGAACGCTTCATATAGGCCTCCCGGTGCAGATGATGGCTGCTTAAGATCGAAGCGCGTTCGACTTTTCCATCCCCAGATGCGTGCCCGTAACTTCCGCGCCCCGAGATGAACAGAGCCAGCGCGCTCACGTTTAGCTTTCGCGCGTCTTGGCGCGCAACGGAAGAAAGCGAGGCACGCGCCGGCAGTACGCTTCGTAAGTTGCGCCGAAGCGGGCGCGCATTTCGTGTTCCTCGAGTGCAATCGCCACGAGGGTCAGCAGCGCCCACACCGCTGCTGCGGTCCACATCACGCGTGTGCCCGCAATCAAACATGCGCCGAGAATCGCGAGAAACGAACCGGCATAACGCGGATGGCGAATGTGAGCGTAAATTCCCTGACGCACGATTTCTCCGCCACCCGACAATTCGGTGGAACCCACGAGCCGCGCTGTACCGAGGTCACCCTTCACGCGCCAGAAAATCCAACCCTCGAAAACGATGAGCGCTAGGCCGAGCACCACTTCCCACGCAGGTGGCCAGTCGCTGCGGAAAAGTCGACGCCAAAAAATGACGAGGCATGGTGTTACGGGTGCCCACGACAGCAGAAGCCCGGTGATGTAACCCGCCTTGCGGTGACGCCGCCAGAAACTCACCTGCGGATGCACAACGAACCAGTACAGAGGAATCGGCAGTTGCAGAAAAAGGACAACTGCCGCGAGCCAGCCGAGAGGTGTCACGCGCGCATCTTAACGGAACCGGCGCACCGGCGTACATATTTTTTGCCTTGCGAAAGACCATTGACGATTGGGCGATTTCGATGGACGATTCCGGCGCAGGAATTTGCAATGGAGGTACCGGATGCTCAAGTCCACACCCTGGGGAAAGATTGAGAAGGAGCAGTTGAATCCCGTTATCACGCGCCAGATGATGAGCGGCGAAGACGGGACGATCGGCCGGGTTCTATTGTCGAGCGGAGCCATCGTACCGCGACACTCGCATCGCAGCGAGCAGTACACAATGATCCTCTCGGGCGCGCTGAAATTCGTTTTCGACGATTGCGAGACGATCGTTCACGCCGGGGAGGTCCTCCTCATTCCGGCGAACGTCCCGCACGCTGCTGAAGCTCTCGAAGATACGGAGGACATCGATTTCTTTGCGCCGCGCCGCGAGGATTGGATTGCGAAAGACGACGCGTATCTGCGCGGGGGAGCGAAGAAAGGCTAATCATGGACCTTGGACTGAAGGGAAAGGTAGCGATTGTCGCAGCGGCCAGCAAAGGGTTGGGCCGCGCGGTAGCGGAGGAGTTTGCGAAAGAAGGGTGCGAAGTTGCGATCTGTGCGCGTACAGCCACGGACGTGGAGCAGGCGGCGCGTGAAATCGAGAAAACGAACGGCCGCGCGGTTTTGTGCGAGGCGATGGACGTTACCAACGCGGGGGCGGTCCGGCGCTTCGTGGATACCGTTGAGAGGAAATTCGGCCGCGTGGACATTTGCGTCACCAACGCGGGCGGGCCACCGGCCAAGAGGTTCCTCGATATCACGCTGGAGGATTGGCGCACAGCGGTCGAGCTGACATTATTGAGCAGCGTTTACTTCGCGCGAGAGGTGCTTCCACGAATGCAGCGAAAGCGTTGGGGGCGATTCATCACGATCACTTCGGTTTCCGTCAAACAGCCGATCAATGGACTGCTGCTTTCGAACTCCTTGCGCGCTGGAGTGACGGGGCTCGCGAAAACTCTTGCGAACGAATTCGGGGCCGATGGAATTACCGTCAACAACGTTTGCCCGGGCTATACGCTCACCGAGCGCCTCGATGAGCTCGCCGAAAGCCAGGCGCGCGACGCTGGAGTGCCGCGCGCCGATATTTTCAAGTCGTGGGCCTCGGAGATTCCCATCGGCCGGCTCGCGCGACCGGAAGAATTTGCCGCGCTGGTTACATTTCTCGCCTCCGAACGCGCCAGTTCGATCAATGGAACGTCCATCGCGGTCGATGGCGGCTGGGTGAAAGGCCTTCTCTGAATTTAGCCGTATGGACTACACCAGAACGGAACGTCGCGTGCCTTTGCTCAATCGATTTACGGCGATAACAGCACGCGGAGATCGCGAAGATTATTCCCCGTTGGGCCTGTGACGATGGCGTCGCCGAGGCGCGCGAAGAAATTGTAGGCGTCGCTGCGGCGGAGAAAATCAGCGACATCTAGGCCCATGCTATTGGCGCGCGATATGGATTCTCCGTCCGCGACAGCTCCCGCTGCGGTACTGTTGCCGTCAACGCCGTCAGTTCCGGCGCTCAAAATTGCGATTCGCTTTCCAGCAATTTTCGAGACGCACGCGAGTACGAACGCTGAATTGCGCCCTCCGACTCCATCGCCGGTGACCGGGCTGCTGACTTCGCCGTCGGCGAGAATCGCGACAGGTCTGCCGGGATTCGCATGCTTCAGTTTTGCAAGCTCCGCTAACAAGTGATCGGCCGATTTTTCGAGCGGCCAGTTGTCCGTTGCGTTGTCGCAGAGGCAAACATAGCCTTCCGCTTCGCAGGCGTGGTGCGCGGCATGCATCAACTCGTGCTCTCCGAGAAGCAATTCAAAAGGCGCGCGAGAGAATGCCGGGTCGCCATCCTTCGGAGTTTCTTGCAGCGCGCGGTTTTCGAAGACAGCGCGAATCGATGCGGGCATTTTCGGGACAATGCGAAAGTCGCGGGCAACGCGGTAGGCGTCTTCAATAGTTGTGGGGTCAGGCAGCGTGGGGCCCGAGCCGAGCGCGGACTCGTGACCTTCGGGCACATCTGTCACACCCAACGTAAGCTTCCATGAATTCGGAGCAGCGGCGGCGAGCCGGCCACCCTTCGTTGCGGAAAGGTGTTTGCGGATCGCATTGATTTCCTGGATCGGCGCGCCGCAAGTGACGAGCACGGAGTTCAACTTCTGGAAATCTTCAAGCGTTACGGCCGGATCGAGCGGCTGTTCGACCAAAACGGAACCGCCTCCGGAGAGAAGAAAGACAATTAGGGTGCGTTCGTTGCAGCCATGCAGCAGATCGAGGATCGCGCGGCCCGCCGCGAAGCTTTCGGCGTTTGGCAGAGGATGTCCGCCGACGAACGTTTGCCATCCTGGCAGCTTACGCGGCGGCTTTGTCGGAAGGGACAGAATCCCGCGAAGCTGGAAATCAGGCGCGAGAATGCTGGTGAATCCTTCCGCCATAGCGAATGAAGCCTTGCCGTAGGCGATTGCGACGATTTCGCGAAATTCCCGGAGGTCGACTATGCGACCCGCGGCTTGGATGCGCGGACCGTCGCGGTCGAGTTTGCGCGCGAGCGTCGCCGGAATGTCGATCGCTTCGAGCGTCTTTAGAAAAACGCGCTGGGCGATTTGTTTCACGCCTTTGCGAGCACCTCGGCATTAAGTGCGTTGGGGGGACGCTTGCCCTGGAAAAATGCGACCACGTTGTTTGCGGCCATTACCGCCATTTTCGTGCGTGTTTCGAGCGAGGCGCTGGCGATATGCGGCGTTAGGATGACGTCTTTGCGGGCAATCAGATTCGGGTGGACTTTAGGTTCGAATTCGAAGACATCGAGTGCTGCACCTGCGATTTTTTTGTTCCCGAGCGCTTCGGCAAGGGCGGCTTCGTCCACGACGGGCCCGCGTGAGGTGTTCACGAGATACGCGGTGCGTTTCATCTTTTCGAGATTGTCCTTTGAAATCAAATGCCGCGTGTCCGGAAGCAGCGGGACGTGCAAACTGATGAAATCCGATTCGCGGAAAAGGCGATCGCGATCGACGAATTCGGCGTGCAGCTCCTTTTCGACTTCGATGGGAGCGCGGACAGCGTCGCTATAAAGGACGCGCATATTGAATCCCAGCGAGCGGCGCGCAACGCCGCGGCCGATGCGGCCGAATCCCAGAACACCAAGCGTTTTGCCCCAAATATCGCCGCCGCAAAGCTGATCGAGATCCCAGCCGGGCCACGTGCCTGACCGCAACCAGGCCTCACCTTCGCCAACTCGGCGCGCGATCGCCATCAAGAGCGTCCAAGCAAAATCAGCGGTCGTGTCGTCCAGCACGCCAGGAGTGTTTGTCGCGACAACTTTATGCGCGGTGCAGGCGGCGACGTCGATGTTGTCGTATCCGACTGAAACGGTTGCAGCCACTCGAAGATTCGGCGCTGCGGCGAGGAGTTCGTCATCAACTTTTTCGGTGAGGAGGCAGACGAGAGCGTCTTTGTCCGAGACGCGCTTGAGGAGTTCGGCGCGAGAGATGCGCTCGGGCGGCGTCCAGTAGTCCATCAGGAAATTTTCATCGAGAATGGCGCGCGCCTCTGGAAAAAGCGGCCGCGTCGAGAGCACCGTCGGCTTGCCCACAGCACACCTCGTATGCTGAATGCAGAGATCGAAAAGATGTGGGTAGCATACCACCGAAAAACGGGTGCGCGCCCTTTGCGCTGCGATCGAGCAACGGGATTTTCGCGCGCCCGCTCCGTAAGGTAGACTCAGTTCCGCAACTAGACCCGCTGAGCAAGCGGCCCGCGATTTGCAGCTGAGCTTCAGGTTTCAAGCGTTTTCGCGAGGTTATTCAATGGAAACTGCCCCTACGGCGGCGGAACTGAACCGCCGGTTTGAAATACCTGGAATCGCGAGAGTGATCGAGGGCAACGGTGGATTAGCTAAGGTCGTCGCCACGTCGCCTTTTGCCCCAGGAGAAATGTATTTGCAGGGAGCACATGTTACGTCGTGGAAGCCTGCGGGCGCGGCGGAAGTGCTGTTTGTGAGCGCGCAGTCACGCTGGGAGAACGGGGTGGCAATTCGCGGCGGCGTACCGATATGCTTTCCGTGGTTTGGCGGCAAGGCCGACGATTCCAAGGCGCCGTCACACGGATTCGTGCGCGCTAAAACCTGGCAACTCGACGCGATTGAGCAGAGTGGCGGAACGGTGATGGTAACCATGTCGACGGCGAGCGACGAGAGCACGAAGAAATGGTGGCCCGCCGACTTTCACCTCCAGCATCGTGTAGCGTTCGGCCGGGAGCTCCACATGGAACTCGTGCTAACGAATACCGGGGCAACGGCGTTGCGTTTTGAGGAAGCGCTTCACACCTACTTTCGCATAGGAGATATCGAGAAGGCGCGCGTGCGGGGACTCGATGGAGTGCGGTACACGGACAAGACCGATTCGAGGAAGGTGAAGGTGCAGCAGGGCGATGTGGTGATTACCTCAGAAACAGATCGCGAATATTTGAACACGCCGCATCTTGCGGAATTGGACGATCCGGCCATGGGCCGCGGGATTCGAATCACCAACGAGAATTCGCTGACGACCGTGGTGTGGAACCCTTGGGCGCAAAAGGCTCAGGCGCTGGCCGATTTGCGGGATGACGAATGGACGCAGATGATTTGCGTTGAAACCTGCAACGTTTCAGAATTTGCGGTGGATCTGGCACCGGGCCGAGAACACATCATGAAATCCATGATCTCCGTTTCCAAATCGTGACGATCTACGCGTTCATCTCCGCCAGTGTTGACGGGTACGAGAGAGGGCGACTATAGTTGCGTGCAGCCTCAGGAACAGCGCGGCTCGAATGGACACGCGACTCCTCCACGATCTGAATAATCTGCTGGGCAAAGACGGTGTGTTGCACGCCTCAGAGGACTTAATCCTCTATGAAAATGACGGCTCCGTTGAAACCGGGCGGCCTACCTACGTGGTTTTCCCGCGCAATACTTTCGACGTGGCTGGAATCGTTAGGCTGGCAAATCAACACCAAGTACCAATGATTGGGCGCGGAGCGGGGACCGGGTTGTCCGGCGGCGCAGTGGCTCGCAAGGGTGGAATTCTGACGGTTTTTTCGCGCATGAATCGCGTTCTGAGCGTGGACGTGGACAACCTGCGCGCTGTTGTACAGCCGGGCGTCGTAAACGCGGATCTAAGTCTGGCCGTAGCGCATCTTGGGCTCTATTACGTGCCTGATCCTTCGAGCCAGAAGGCGTGCACGATTGGCGGCAACGTTTCGGAGAATTCCGGCGGGCCGCACACGCTCGCGTATGGCGTAACGACGAATCACGTTCTTGCGATGGAAGTTGTGCTGCCGACCGGCGAAGTCATCCGATTGGGCAGCACGCCTCTCGATCCTCCCGGCTACGACTTGATGGGGCTTTTCGTCGGTTCCGAGGGGACGCTTGCGCTTGTCACCGAAATAACGGTGAAGCTGACGCGGCTCCCTGAAACGGTGAAGACTCTACTTGCGATTTTCGATCGCGTCGACGACGCAACCGAGACGGTCGCTGAACTCACCGCGCGCGGCATCACGCCGGCCGCTTGCGAGATGCTCGATGGGTGGACGATTCGGGCAGTGGAGGATTACGTTCACGCTGGATTTCCCATGGATGCAGCGGCTGTATTGCTGTTTGACCTCGACGGACTGCGCGAAGCGGTGGAGGTTGACGCTGAGGGAGTGGCGGAAGTTTGCAAGCTGCACCGCGCGCGCGAGGTTCGCCTGGCGCGCGATGCACGCGAACGGGACTTGCTGTGGAAAGGACGCAAGAACGCATTTGGCGCCGTGGGCCGGATTTCGCCGACGTACTACGTGCAAGACGGCGTGATCCCGCGCACGAAGCTCCCCGCGACCCTTAAACGCATCGAAGAGATCGGGAAAAAGTATGGCTTCGAGATCGGCAACATTTTTCACGCCGGAGACGGCAATCTGCACCCGATTATTCCATTCGACTCGCGGGATGAAGCGCAGTTTCGCCGCGCGGTGCAGAGCGCCGATGAAATTATTCAATTTTGTGTTGAAATGGGAGGTTCGATCACCGGCGAGCACGGCGTCGGAATGGAGAAAGACCGGCTGATGCCGCTGATGTTTTCCGAGGCCGACCTCGATATGATGCGGCACATTCGTGACGCCTTTAATCCAAAGGGCCTTCTCAATCCCGAAAAGATCTTCCCGAACACGAAGGGCTGTGGCGAAATCCGGGTTGGCAGTTTAACGACTGCTCCGGCGGCGCGCGAATGAGCACCGCGACGAAAATCCTGCCGTCCCGCCTCGCTGACATTGCCGGACCAACACAAGTGGTCAACGATCCGACCGACCTGCCCGCGTATGGCATCGACGGAAAGATTCCGGCGGCGGCGGTGCGGCCTGGATCGACGGAAGAAGTTGTCGAAATCGTGAAATTCGCGGCAGCCGAGAAACTGGCCGTGATTGTTTCTGGCGCTCGCACGAAGCTCAACATGGGACTGCCGCCGCGGCAATATGATCTCGCATTGGACATGACGCGACTCGATCGCGTTGTTGCGTGCGACCCGGGCGATTTGACCGTTGCCGTCGAAGCGGGGATCCCGCTGAAGAAATTGGCCGGCGTGCTCGCCGAACACAAACAGTTCCTGCCTCTTGCGGTTCCGTATTTCGATCGAGCGACGGTGGGCGGTACGATTGCGTCTGGCGTCGATACTCCGCTGCGGCAGTTCTACGGGACCGCGCGTGACTATCTGCTCGGCGTCGAATACGTAACCGGTGAAGGCATCCTTGCAAAGAGCGGCGGACGCGTCGTCAAGAACGTCACGGGCTACGATTTACACAAATTGATGATTGGATCGCTGGGAACGCTGGGCGTCGTTCTTCGGATCAATTTCCGGATGTTTACTTTGCCCGAGAAGACCCGCGCGTTTGTGGCGCTGTTCGATAGCGCCGGGCGGGCGCTCGATATGCGGCATCGCATGGCGCAATCGTCCCTCACGCCAAGCACGCTCGACGTGTTCAGTCCGAGCGTGGCGGACCTGCTCTCGAGCGATGTGGCGGTGCGATACGGCTCCGGCGCGTTTCCTGCGAACCTGCTATCGAACGAGCATTGGGCGCTTACGACTGGATACGCGGGAAATGACAAAGTGCTTGCTCGCTACACAGTGGAGCTAAGCCGCATGGCGCAAGAAGCGGGCGCCGTGCGCGTGAAAGAGTTAGGTCCGGAGGAGGTGCCGGCTGCGTTCAGCCGCAAGCGAGAGTTTATTCCCATTGCGCTCGAATCGTCCCCAGCGACGACGATCCTGAAAATCAGTGTGTTGCCGATGCGCATGAAGGAAATGCTCGAAGCGGTCGCAAGAATCGCGGAGAGCAATTCCGTTCCCTGGGCAGCGATGGCGCGGGGCCTAGGGGTGATTTTTGTCGCGCTGCTGCCGAACGAGAAGAACGAAGAATGGAGGCGCCGCGTCACGCTGGCGGCGGATCAGACGATCTCTGCTTGCGGCGGTCTCGAGGGCAACGCCACGGTTCCCTGGTGTCCTAGCGAATGGAAGAGCGCGATGAAAATCTGGGGCCTCGAGCGGGCAGACGTTGCGCAGATGCAGAAGGTGAAAAAAATCTTCGATCCCGCCGGCGTCCTTAGCCCGGGACGGTTCATGGGGGGACTCTGAGAGATGGCCGGCGTCCCTCCTATCACGCACGAAGAGGCGCAACGCGAATTCCAGCAAACGTTGAGCGGCTTTTCTGCGAAAGACAAACCCGAGTACGAAGATTACTCGCACTGCATTCACTGTGGGCTGTGCCTCAATCAGTGTCCCACCTACCGGCTCTGGGGGAATGAAGCGGATTCCCCGCGCGGACGGATCCGCCAGATGCTTCTGGTGGACCAGGGACGACTCGAACTTGGCAGTTCATTTGTGACGCACATCGATCGCTGCCTCGATTGCCGCGCGTGTGAAACGGCATGCCCGGCCGGAGTGCAATACGGCAAGCTGGTCGAAATGGCGCGGGCGCAGATCGAACAGAAATACAAGCGGCCGTTCATGTCTCGGGTTCTGCGCGATTTGGTCTACCGCAATTTCCTTCCATATCCCAGACGAATCGCTGCGGCGGCGCGTCTGCTGAAGTTTTACGAGAAATCGGGACTCAGGGCCATCGCACGCGGTACCGGTATTTTGCATCTTTTCGGAATGCGGGAACGCGAGCGGTTGATGCCGAAAATCGACTCGAAATTCTTCTTTGGTGAGTTGGGCAAGACGTTCCCGGCACAGGGTACGCCACGGGCGCGCGTCGCTTTTTTTGCTGGATGCATCGCGCAGGTAATGTTCAGCGAACTCAACCGCGCGACCGTTCGCGTGCTTCAGGCGAACGGCTGCGAGGTAGTGGTTCCCGCCGGACAGACCTGTTGCGGCGCGCTGGCGGCTCACGCGGGTGTGCGCGACGTGGCGCGCGCTCTGGCGCGCACGAATCTGGATGCGTTCCTTTCGGAAGACTTCGACGCCATCATTACCAACTCGGCGGGCTGCGGCTCCACGCTTAAGGAATACACGCATCTGTTCCCAACGGGCGACGCGTCGCGCGAGCAGGCCGAAAAATTCGAGCGAAAGATGCGTGACGTTACGGAGTTTCTGGCAGACCTTGGACTATCCGCGCCGCTCCGGCAGACGCCACTGCGCGCAACCTATCAGGACTCCTGCCACCTGGTGCACGGGCAGAAGGTCCGCGAAGCCCCGCGAAAATTAATTCGCGCCGTGCCGGGCGTTGAATTGGTTGAAATGCCGCTCTCGGATATTTGCTGCGGCGCGGCAGGCGTCTACAACATCACGGAAACGGAAGCGTCACTCGATCTACTCGAACGCAAGATGGATTCGGTGCAGCAGACGAAAGCGCAGGTGATCGTTACCGCCAATCCAGGCTGCATCATTCAGCTTCGTGCCGGAGCTGCCGCGCGCGGCACGGGCCAGGAAGTTCTCCACGTCATCGAACTCCTCGATCGCGCGTCAAAACCCGCCTGAGGTCAAAAACCTCCGAGGAACAATAAAGGGAGGCTTGCGGGCGGAGCGTGGTGGTGTTCCGCCCGCAAGTACAGCTCACGGGGTGAGACAACTTCTTTTCACGGAGTGAGACAACTCCGTCGCGCCAAGCGGATCACTGCGGCTGTTGAGAATGCCGCATTCCGCCGCCGCGTCTCGGGCCGCCTTCCTGCACTGTATAGTCGGCCGGCACTTGGAACATTGTTGCGGCAGGCTCCTGACGCTGAATGTTGGTTAACTGCGAAACGGTCTCGCCGCGAAACGGATCGTTGCGCTTCGTCATAACAACCATTTGAAGGTCGGGCGAATACCATTTTTCAGTGACGCTGGTGATGGGCTTCTCATTGCCAATCTTGCCGGCCGGAATCGTGCGCGTGTAGCGAGTGCCTTCGGCCGAGATACCATTGATCATTTGCGTGCCGAGGGATGTGGTGACAACTTCCTTTTGATGTTGCTTCCACGCTGCGCCATTCGGGCCGTTCCCTCCACCGGAATTCTTCACGCCATGCCATCCATTTGGAGAAGGTGTCATCTTGTTCGCTGATTTTTTGTCAGGATGGATAACGTAGTGAACGCCAGCCACCGGATCGTTGATAAACACAACATGAGGGGCCGCCTGACCGGAGGCTGCAAACGGTCCGATGGCGGATAGAGTCATGTCGCGATGCGTACGCCCCTGACTATCGCGCGCGACCGCGCCGGTTGTACTGTTCTGGATGCGGTTGCCATCGGCAAGCATTTGCGTAGATTGCGAAGAGAACGTCGCGCTAAAGGGAACGCCCGTTATCGCCTTGCCGCCGAGGCCATGTTCGAAGCCCACAAATCCGACATCGTCAAAGCTCGTCATCGGCCCAGAGCCAGCCCTCTCGAAATAGGACTGCCCTTCCCGCGGAGGCGGTGGCGCCGCATCGGAAGCCGATTGAGCGCGCGCTATGCCGCCAGCGAATAGCAAAGCCGCCGACGCTGCGACCAAACTGAACCACTTGCTGCACTTTCTCATGAAAGGATCCTCCAATAATTTCCAGTTATTTCAAGTCTTCAAAAACTAGTCGTTAAGACTTTCCTGCGAAACTAGCCGAATTGCTTGGGGTGTTCCATCGTCGCTCACCACGAGATCCGCTGGAATCTCGCTGATATCCGAAACGTCCGCGGTGGGAAAACCGAGTGACGCAAGAGCCGCTGGAGAGAGTACGACACGCACAACAGCGCCGCCTTCCAGGGCTGCCGGGTCGTCCGCATACGGTAGAGGAGTAAACGCAATCGCGTCGTCGATTTCTCCGGAAGCTGGGATGCCATTGACTTCAGTTTCAGAGAACGCCGAAGGCCGTTCAATCGCGCCCGCATCGCGCGCCGCACCTGGGAATCGAAAAATTCCTCGATGCAGCGAAATACCAAGCGCCATCACAAGCAATGCCGCAGCGCCGAGCACGGAAAGTTGCCATTGAAGCCGTCGCCGCGCAGCGATGCCGTTTTGTCTCCGGAATTCCTGCAGCAAAGCAGCCTCCACGCGCGGAGGAGCTGTGCGAGTTGCGTCGTGCGCCGCCAGGGAACGCAGCGAAAAGTCGAGTGACTCTGATTCCGTAAGCAGTCTCGCACAGCGATCGCACGCTTCCGCGTGTGCAAGCGCGACTTCACGAAGCATCGATCCTTGCGTGCCAGGACGGTCGAGGTCGGGCAACGCCTCTTCAAACTGCGGGCAATCGATTCGAATCGACTCTTTTCTCATTAGAGCGCCACCTTATCGCCGTCGGACGCGATCTGTGACTTCAAAAGCTCCGCAAGGAATAGTCGCGCACATTCGTCACACAATTCCGCGTGCGCCAGCGCAGTTCCGGAAACCGCTGCCCCTCGCGTTGAGACAGAATCCAGGCCTTCAACGACCTGTTCAAATTGAGCGCAATCCATGCTCATTGCCTTAGCGATCGTTTTCACGCCGACCCCCGGCCGCGGACGCGCGACGCAACGCCGGCCGCTGAGTTTCACGAAGTTTTTCGAGCAGTAAAACGCGCGCTCGATGAAGCCGGGAGCGGATCGTGCCTACGGGGCACTCAAGAGCGGCGGCAGCTTCCTCATAATTCATCTCTTCCAACTCGCAAAGAATGACGACTTCACGGTAATTCTCGGGCAGCGTGGCGATCGCTTGCCGCACGCGGCTCGAAGTTTCCACGGATTCGAATTCATCGTGGCCGTAGCGTGCGCCGTTCGGGCTGCCGTTCGACGACGTATGGCTGCCGGCAAGAAGCACGTTCAAATCGTCTTCGCCGTCCGGCAGCGGAACTGCCTGGCGATCTTGCGCCCATCGCTTCCGGAGATGATTTCGCGCCACGCCAAACAGGTAAGCGCCGAGAGTCCCGCGCTGGGGGGCAAATCGTTTTGCGTCGCGTATAAAAGTCATGAAAGCTTCTTGCGTCACGTCTTCCGCCACCGCCGGATTTCCGCTCATGTGCAAGGCGTATCGGTAAAGGGCCGGATGCTTCGAGCGATAGAGAAGCGCAAACGCCTCCTCGTCGCCGGATAGAATCCTGCGAAACAGCCCGTCTTCCGCGAACTCTGTGGCTATCGTCATGTCTCCAGCGTTGGACGGCCGGCCACCGTTCGCGTTACATCCAGTATTCCGGTGGGACGGGCAGAAAGTTCCCGAGATATGTGCGCCAGGCAGGGCGGGTAAACAAACCCGATAAGATCAATCTGCGGAGTCGGAGGGGTGCATCATTTTGGCAGCCATTTTGACCACGAGGCTTCGGGGCGCAAGTCGCTGGCTTTCCATCATCAGAAGGTTCATGGCGCCGGAGATAACGCGGCTCTTTCCTTTTGCGAGTGCCGCCAAACCAACGCGAGCAACTTTTTCGGACGTCTCCGCCACTCGAAACAGACGAGCAGGTTGCTGCGCTACTTCAGCGAACTCGGTGGACGTCGATCCCGGACATAGCGCGCACACCCGAACGCCGAATGGCCGCACTTCCTCGGCGATTCCCTCGGCGAACAAAAGATCGAAGGCCTTCGTGGCAGCGTATGCGGAGTTGAACGGTACCGGCTGGTAGGCGGCGACTGAGGAAACGATCAGAATGTCGCCATGGCGTCGCTCCACCATGGCGGGGAGATATATTCGAGTCAAGTGTGCGACGGCGGAGCAATTCACCTGAATCATTTCCATAATTTTCGCCGCAGGAATCTCGTGCGCATAGCCGAAAGCGCCGAATCCGGCATTATTTACCAACAATTCGACTTCGATACCCTTCTGCGTTGTAAACGCTTGGATCTCCTCGGGTGCTTCCGGGCGAATTAGGTCGACGGTAAAAACTTCGACCTGGATCTTGTGCTGCGATGTTAATTCCGTCGCGAGCTTTTGCAGGCGGTCGACTCGACGAGCCGTTAGCACGAGGTGCGCGCCTCCGGCAGCCAGTTGCTCGGCGAGTGCCCAGCCGATTCCGGCGCTGGCGCCAGTGATAAGTGCCCATTTCCCGGCCCAGTTTTTCGCCGCATCCTTGCGCGAATTCTTTGCCACAAGCGCCTCCGTCGATCCGAAGGCATCAAACCACACTTAGGAATGGGGCGAAAGTGCGAAAATTGGAAGGCAGTCTAGGCGCGATCGGCAGGCGGACCGGCGATGGAATGCGTCGCGGAAACCCAGGCCCCGCTGTTCTTAGCGTAGCCGGATCAAGGTAACGAAATGGTAGGAGTTCTGGACGGGAGTTCGCCCAAAGGGGTCGAAGGCCTAAACATCAAGAAACAACGTCACAAATTCGTGCGGAAGACCGGCTGCAGGCTGTGAAGCGCCTGTAAAGGCCCGGCAGATTCAAAGTTTCAGTTAAACTTAAATACGATTCCCGCCGAAACTCTCGGGCTGAACTGGTATGTGCCGAAGTAGTGGGAGCCGATCACGTCGCCTTCAATTCGATACGCCCAGCGCTGGTGATGGGCGTTAATGTCAACTCCCGCACCCAGTTCATACGCGAAGGCGCCCTGAGGACCAGCGGCGGTCTGGGGCGTAAAATGAGTGTGCCCCAGCAGCCCGTGTCCCCAAACTTCCAGCCCGCGCGGTGCCGACCACCGGAAACGCGGACCGCCCCCGCCAAACAAGAAATGTGCGGGAACGCCGGACTGGGTTCCAAATGCTGCGGCGAACTCGCCGTCGGCCCCAATCCAGTCTTTGAAATAATAGACCAGCGAGAAATTGAAGCCGTTCATGTTTTGCGTAATCGAGGGCAGTTCGTAGAACCGGATAAAACTGTAGCCACCCGACACTTGCCAGGCATACTCCTCGAACACTCCCGTCACGGCTTGCGGCATCGCCGGTTCCGCAGGAGACGCGAACGCTGGCGTAGAAGATGTTAGCCCGAGCACAGGAGCGACGGGCGATAGCAGATTCACCTGCGGCAGGTTGATGGCCGGGGCGTTCGAAGTGGCATCGCCGGTAGACGTGCTAAACGTGCCATACGACGGATAACTCCCCGAACCTGACTGTGCACTGGCCGCGAATGCGGAAAACAGGAGAACAGCAAAGAGAGAGAATATGTATCGCATCACTTAACCCCCAAGCGCGATTCGCCTACTCATGAAAAACCCCAACCTCATTAAACAGAGGAAGCAGGCGGCTGTCCACAATTTTCAGCACGACTTGCGCCTTGAAACCACTCTTCGCCCGGGCGAAGTGCCTATTCGTCTCACGGGACCACGATCTCCCCTAGTCCCTGCCCAGTCCCCTTTCATAAACTCTTGACTCCGGTGTAAGTTTTGTTATTCTTTCATTGCTGCCGTTACTGGCAGCGCTTATCAAGAGTGGCTGAGGGTACAGGCCCTGCGACGCCACAGCAACCTGGTCCATGTGCCAAGGTGCTAATTCCTGCCCAGTATGGGGAGAGATAAGATCGTCAAATGACCGGAACCCCGGTCAGTTGAAGATTCAACTCCCAAACTGAAAATGAACCAAGCGAGCGGCCGCTTGACGCGGTTCTACTGCTCGTTCCGTGCGACGCATTTTGCGTTCGCCATGGCTTTGCTTTATGGCAAGCCTTTGGCGCACGGGTAATGCCCCGTGGCGCGCCAGTTCCATACGCGGAGGAGGATTGGGATGTTGGAAATTCATTCTGCTACGGCCAGGCGGGAAGGACTAGCAGTCATCAAAATAGGCGGTTCAATTCTAACGAGCTCGAAGACGTACCGCCGCGCGGCAATTTTTATCCGCAATCGCCATCGCGCCTCGCCCTCAGAGCGCCTCGTGGTGGTGGTGTCCGCACAGGAAGGCACAACGGATGCACTCGAACGCACTGCACGCAGAATCGTGAACCCCCCGAATCCGGCGGCGCTCGATCTCCTCTGGTCGACCGGAGAACTGCGCTCGGTCTCTTTGCTTGCGTTGCATCTCCAGGCGTTCGGAATTTCTGCCGCTGCGCTCAACGTTCACGAAGCCGGATTGCGGCTGCCCCCAGGGGGTTGCGAAGCAGAGAGCCTTCTCTCGAACCCCGTGCGTTTGCGTCAGTTCCTCGCACACCATTCGGTAGCAATCGTGCCCGGGTTTTTGGCGATCAACACCGAGGGCGCCGTTGTGTCGCTGGGGCGCGGGGGTTCCGACCTCACCGCGGTCCTTCTCGCCGAGGGGCTAGGGGCATCTCGCTGCGAGCTGATCAAGGATGTCGCCGGCTATTTTTCTTGCGACCCGCATCGCGATCCGGCCGCCCGCCATTTGCCGCATCTGACGTTCGAGCAAGCGCTCGCCTTCGCCGACTGTGGTTGCGAGCTGGTGCAGCGCAAAGCCATTGAAGCGGCGGCGAGGTGCGGCCTTCCCCTCGTCATCCGGAGCCTCGATGAGTCGGCGCCGGTTAGCCGCATCACGATGATGCGAACAGAGCCAGCATGGGCGCTGCCAATCGCCTTTCCGGCCGCGGCGAGTTGCGGCAATCACAAAACAGAAAATTTATGAGAAGCAACATATTCGGGCATGCCATCGAGCAAAAGGAGACGAAAATGAAGTTCGCAACCAAGACGATTCACGCAGGCCAGCCATCGGAACCTGAAACTGGCTCGTTGATCGCGCCGATCTTTCAAACTTCCACGTACGAACAGGACTCCCCCGGTCACGACAAGGGATTCAACTACTCGCGCACAAACAATCCAACGCGGCAGCGCCTCGAAGTGGTGCTTGCAGAACTCGAAGGCGTCGAGCACGCTGCCGTTTTCGCTTCTGGCCTCGCAGCCGAGAACGCCGTCTTACAAGCGCATCTACGCCCGGGCGATGAAATCGTAATTCCGCTCGACATATACGGTGGAACGTATCGAATCCTCAATAAGGTTTTCCAGCCTCTCGGCGTGGGCATCCAGCAAATCGATACGGGCGACGCTGCCGCCCTTGATCGCGCCATTACGTCTCGAACGCGGCTGGTATGGATTGAAACTCCGACAAATCCGCGCCTGCTCGTTTACGACATCGCGGCGATCAGCAAGCTCGCCCACTCTCGCGGCTCTCTCGTCGTTGTGGACAACACGTTCGCGACGCCTTACTTTCAGCAGCCGTTCGAGCTCGGAGCGGACATTGTCGTTCACAGCGTCACAAAATATCTCGCCGGGCATTCGGATTTGATTCAGGGCGCCGCGCTGGCAAAAGACACGGCCGTCTTCGAGCCAATCAAGTTTCTACAGAACGCAACCGGCGCCGTACCTGCACCGCTCGATTGTTGGCTCACCTTGCGCGGCCTGAAAACACTCGAACTTAGAATGCAGCGCCACGAGGAGAATGCAATCGCCGTTGCCGATGCATTGAAGGTCCACCCGCTCGTCCGCCGTGTTTATTTCCCCGGCCTACCTGAGCACCCTGGCCATGAAATCGCGCGCCGGCAAATGACCGGATTCGGCGGGATGGTTTCCTTCGAACTCGATGGCACAATCGATGATGTCACTGCGTTCGTCTCGTCACTGCGTTACTTCACACTCGGCGAATCTCTCGGCGGCGTGAAAGCTTTGGTCTGCCACCCGGCCACCATGACCCACGCTTCGATTCCGCCAGAAGCGCGCGCTGCTCTCGGACTGTCCGACACCTTGATTCGCCTCTCGCCGGGTTGCGAAAACGCACAGGACCTCGTCGAAGATCTCGTCGAAGGCCTCACGCGCCTTGAGACCCGCCGCGAACCGCAAAAAGCGATCGCTGCCATGAGCAGCTGAGCGTCGGCGAGCGCAACCCGGTCCGAGAATTGATGGAGACTCGCGCCCGTTTGACAGCCTTGGTCCAACAACATACGATTCGCAGTCTTACATCCGGACAGGCACGCCCGCGAAAACGTGAAAGTAGCGCGCAAATTCAACTTCGTACACCTCCTGGTTTTGCTGGCATTCTCCACTCTGGCTCCCCGGTTCGGTGCCCCCGCGCACATTAGCGCGCAGCAGTCGCGTGAATCACAAAACGGTAATTCTCCTCTGGCGTTTCCCGGGGAAAAACACTTGCGTAACATTCGCCAGCTTACGTTCGGCGGACAAAACGCCGAGGCCTATTTCTCCGCCGACGACAAATTCCTCATTTTTCAGCATCAAGATTTGGCCTCAGCTCCGTCGTCCAGCATCCACACGCCCTGCGATCAAATTTTCACGATTCCCGTGGACACGCCGGACGGCAAGCCCGCAACCCCAACGCCCGTCAGCAACGGTAAGGGCCGAACTACCTGCAGCTACTTCTTCCCATCCGGAGACCGTATTCTGTATTCATCGACATTTGCTGCAAGCCCTGAATGTCCGCCAAAGCCGGACTATTCGCACGGCTATGTTTGGCCGATCTACGACACCTACGAAATCTACACCGCGAAGCGCGACGGCAGCGATCTGCGCCGGCTGACGTACTCTCCAGGTTATGACGCGGAGACCACGATCAGTCGCGATGGCAAGCGACTCGTCTTCACTTCGATGCGCAACGGCGATCTCGACGTCTACACCATGAATGCCGACGGCAGCAACGTTCGCCAGTTAACGCACGAACTCGGCTACGACGGCGGCCCGTTTTTCAGTTACGACGGCAAAAAGATCGTCTATCGCGCGCAGCATCCGAAATCGCCGGAAGAAATCGCGGATTACAAGAATCTGCTTTCACGCGGATTAATTCGTCCGGGCAATTTGGAGATCTGGGTGATGGATGCGGACGGCGAGCACAAACATCAGGTGACGCACAACGGTGCCGCTAATTTCGCGCCGTACTGGCATCCCGACGGCAAACGCATCATTTTTGCGTCAAATGTCGCCGATTCAACGAACGGACGCGATTTCGATCTCTATATCATCAACGAAGACGGCACCGGCCTCGACCGAATCACCTACTATCCCGACTTTGACGCGTTCCCGATGTTTACGTCCGACGGGAAAAGGTTGGTATGGGCGTCAAATCGCAATGGCACCGTCGCGCACGAAACGAACATTTTCATCGCCGACTGGGTGGATTAACGCCTCGGGTGCATCGAATGCAGTGACTTCCGCCAAGATTTATTTCACTGTGAAACTTCAGGCCCGGCCCAAGGACAGTCACAAAAACCACCGCCAAAATGCTCGCCGCGACAATCCAACCCGGGCTGCGTGTCAAGGTCGGCATCTCGAAAGACCCGGCTGGAATGCGCGGGCCTTTCAGCCAATTCCACATCCAACAGAGCCCCGACGCGCCTCCGAACGAGGCAGCCGCCGCTGAGATCGCCACGAGAATCATTCCTACCGGATTGAACAGTCCTGCTATGCACGAGAGAATGCCGTCCGTGAAATATGGAACCAGCGAAAGTTTTCGCGCGCGCTTCCACCTCTCAAGTCCCGCCTTCGGAAGAAAGGGCCGCATCTCGAGCAGTGCAATCCACATGAATAGGCCGTACGAGCTGACGCCCAGAAGCGTAAGGCCGATTCTCCACAGCCATGCCGGCTGAAATCCGGCGATCACAACAGCCCAATCTCCGATATTCCCAACGCCC
>Ga0185299_10003103_pt1 | contig 23204 bp, 26 predicted proteins | sample PaiPotPPA55metaG_FD_128002 | JGI IMG/M metagenome (GOLD analysis project Ga0185299, IMG submission 128002) | Iron sulfur acid spring bacterial and archeal communities from Banff, Canada, to study Microbial Dark Matter (Phase II) - Paint Pots PPA... ... | reverse complement strand
ACGAGATTGCTAGAGACGCCCAAGCTCTGGCCCGCTTTCAACGCGAAGCGCGGGCCGCTTCAGCCCTGAACCATCCAAACATCTGTACTATTTACGAAATTGACGACCAGCACAGCGAAGCGTTCATTGCCATGGAGTTTCTGGATGGGTTAACGCTGAAGCACTGGATCGCGCGAATCGGCCGCAAGGAAACGGAACTGATTCTATCGCTCGCAATCGAAATCGCCGACGCACTCGACGCTGCGCATTCCCAAGGCATCATCCATCGCGACATCAAGCCTGCGAACATCTTCGTCACCCAGCGTGGCCACGCCAAGATTCTCGACTTCGGTCTGGCGAAAGTCCTAACTTCAGCGGGTTCTGCGAGCCACGTAGCCGGAACTCTTGACCGCTACGGCCGGCTTGAAGGGGACCAGGTCATAGCAGCGGCCAGCACGCAGACCGGCTCCGTGGACGACCAACACTTGACCAGTCCCGGAACGAGGCTAGGTACCGTGACGTACATGTCGCCCGAGCAGGTGGGAGCCAAAGATCTGGACGCCCGCACGGATCTGTTCTCGTTTGGGGCTGTTTTGTACGAGATGGCCACCGGCCAATTGCCTTTCCGTGGAGACAGTGCAGCAGCTATCTTTGAGGCGATCCTGAACCGAGCCCCGGTTGCCCCGGTGCGGCTGAATCCCGACGTGCCTCCGGAACTGGAACAAATCATCAACAAGGCTCTGGAGAAAAACCGCACCCTGAGGTACCAGCATGCCTCGGAGATGCAGGCTGACTTACTCCGGCTAAAGCGTGATAAGGAACTGGGTAGGCCGGCGACCCCAAGTGCTCTAGCAGAGGAGGAGTCGAACGCTGACCGCCAACTGGAATCGCAGCGCACTGAGCAGCAAGGGCGAGCCCTTGAAGCTGCCGCTCCTATGGCGTTTGCTCTGGAAGGATCATCGGATTCAGGTAGCTCCTCGGGTATTGGCGTTGCTCAAATGAGCTCACGCAGTGTCTATTGGTGGGCTGGTGCAACCGTGATTCTGGTTATATCTGCTCTGGCTACGATCCTTTACCTGACACGTTCTCCAAGGGCGATGACCAGCCCAACCCTGACCCGGCTAACCTGGGATTCAGGACTTACGACAGATCCGGCCCTTTCACAGGATGGAAAACTCCTGGCCTACGCCTCCGATCGCAGCGGCGAGGGCCACCTCGACATCTACGTTCAGCAGGTTGGAGGGGGCGAGCCATTGCGCTTGACTCGCGGCCCTGGAGATAAGCGCGATCCCGAATTTTCTCCCGACGGAACCACCGTTGCGTTCGATTCCGTAGATGGCGGTATCTACCTGGTTTCCACGCTGGGCGGGACTGCCAGGAAGCTCGTGGCAGAAGCCCATGGCGCCCAGTTCTCTCCGGATGGCAAGCAGATCGCCGGTTCCGGAGAGCGCTTGGATTGCTGTAATGGATGGCGAGGCTGAAGCCTGGTCTCCCGATGGCAACCTGCTTTACGTCTATTCCTGGCGAGACGGGCACTTGTGCATTTGGGCGCAACGCCTGCACCCACTCACAAAGCGGCCGATAGGCGAGCCTTTCGCCGTCTTCCACTCCCATAGCACACGGCTTTCGTTGTCAAACCAGATAGAGAAGATACTGGGCCTCGGAGGCAACAGGCTGATCTTCAGCATGGGTGAGCACACCGGCAACATTTGGATGGCGGAGTGGAAAGCGCAGTGATGTATGACGAGGAAACGGCTGAGGTATTGTCGCTCTCCGCAGCAACAGTGGAACGCTCGTGGGCTTCGGCGCGGACGTGGTTGTGCCGGCAAATGAACAGGAACGCTGGCTCATGACTGGGGAACGATGGCAGGAAATCAGAACCGTCCTGGAAGCCGCGCTGCAAATGGATTCTGAGTAGCGGCACGCTTATCTGGATCAAGTCTGTGCCTCCGATCAGTCCGTGCGCCGCGAAGTCGATTCGCTGCTGGCGGCGGACAGGGAGGCGCAGACCAGTTTCTTGCAATCCCCACCAGCGGAGTACTCGAAGTTGCAATAGTGGCGTTGCTTCTCTGTGAGCCTCGGTCGCCGGCGCGATTGGTATTGGTGGAACGGTCTGACGCCAGACGGCTACCCCATAGTGTTACGTGATGAGAGCACGGAGGAGATTTATGCGTTGGACTGGGAGCTTCACTGACGAACTGTTAGTTCGGCTCAACAGAAATCGCCACCGGCATCCCCATCCTGAAGGAAACCAAAGCCGAGTACAGATGCAGTGCGTGAGCTCAAGCCGCCGGGGCGGAGGTTTTGTTAGGCGCTCTTAAGGATTTCGGGCTGCAATATCAACTCGGATCACCTTCAAATAGTCGCTAGCGGATTCGAGAGCTTGCTCGGCATCATGGTGAGAAACAAATCCGGTGTCATCATAAAGGGCTGTATTGCGCTTCCGGCGGAGACGATCAAAGACGACTAGCAGCCCAGCATGTTTCTTGTCGATGTGCGACCGCACAAAATCGATGATGGCGATGTGATGCCCAGGCTGACTTCTCGCACGGAATTCATGGCTGAACATGAACCCCAGCGAAGCTTTGAGCATTGCTTCGCAGGCTTGTTGAAGACAAGCTTCTTCGTCAAAGGCGAGAATCTTGCGGGCCGAGGCGAGCTTCTTGTCCGCGCTCGTGAGAAAGCGTTCAATCTGCGCCCAGTCAACGGTGTGCGGCTTTAGTTTCTTCATTTGAGCCTACGAGCGGAATACGCTTATTGTGCCAGACGTTTTCCAGAAAGGCATCTTTTCGAGCGCGGCGCGACCCGAATTCCTTCGGCGTTAGCACGGTGTAGTTGATTTCGCGACCTAGTTTCCGCTCAAGCGCTCGCACGGCCTGTGCTAAATCTTCCTCGCGCGGGGAGCCAATCACGAGCACGTCTATATCGCTGGCAGCGTCCTGCTGGTTGCTTGCAAATGAACCGTACAAGTATGCCTCGCCTATTCCCTCAATTCTCTTGAGGGATTGTGCGATCAACTGTGCCGCGCCAATAGTCTTCCCAACGATCTTGCGGATTTCATCAAAAAGCGGATACTCTCGGTTGAGTTGAAAATACTTTTGGCGGCCACTGACTTCCGATCGAAATAGGCCATCGCGCTCCAGGCGTCCCAGCTCTTTCGACAGATTAGACGGATCGATACTCAGCCGCTCCGCCAAGTCGCGCAAGTGGTGACGGGCTGTCGGGTTTGTGAAGTAATAAGCCAGCAGTTGCTGGCGCGCCTTGGAGCGAAGGTCAAGCATGTGGTAGAAGAATACCACAAATGTGGTAATAGCTGACAACGGTAAGATGAGACGCTTGCTCGGTAATGCTGAGGTGAAACCGCTGCTTGCGGTGCTTTCTGCGACTGTCTTTTCGAACCCACTATTTCAACCCACGATTCGCATGTCTCTCACGGTTTCTCAAGGACTTAGGCGGCCACCTGGAGTCACTTAAGTTGTTGACTGAAAAGGCTGGCGTCGGCGGTTCAACTCCGTCCCTGGCCACCATATTTTCAATCACTTGCAACCCTTCCTCCCGGTCACTTGGTCACAATTGGTCACAATTCAATTTACTAAACGGCTGAGTTTATCTACCGCTCGTTGTTGCCTCTCTGGCAAACGCGAGTGCCGCATCTGCGCCTGCGCGTCCTTCACATCGGCGCCAGCCATCTTCAGCCAGGTCGCGTGAGATGTTCGCAGACTTCTCCAGTTCACCCAAGGCAGTCCCAATGTGCGAGCTGCAGGTTTGATAAACCGGCAAAGTATGTTGTTGTCGCGAAGCGGCCCCCCGGACCGAACTCCCTGAAAGACCAGATCTTCCGGCCCCTCAGACTTCACAACCTTGTATTTTCGTGTCGCATTGCCCGCTTTGACCTCGACGGTCAATCGCTTGAGCCGGTGGATGCGTTCGATGACGCAGCAGTTCACGCCGATGGTGGCATTGGAAGCTTCACTCTTAGGAGTCCCCCAATCGCCGCGGCAGAACCTTTCATCGACTGTGATCGAGTTGAGTCCTATATCGTTCCAGCGTAGACCTGCCAATTCGCTGACCCTCAGGCCCGTATAGATCGTCACATAGACCATCGAAGCGTAGGGCTCGGGAATCAGTTCCACCAGTAGATCGAACTGCCGGGGTGTGAGATAGGGTTTGTTGCGCTTCTTCCCCCGCTTCTCTGGAGGTATGCGCAGAACTTCTGCCGGATTTCATACCAGCAGATCATGCTGCACTGCGAAACGCAAAGCACTGGAAAGCACGTCACGAATTTTGTCTCGCGACTCATGCGACAGCAGTTGCCGTGCTGTGCTCTTGGTGAGTTGAATAAGTAGGTTTGGAGTGTGAGAGGGGTGAGCTCGCGCAGGCAACATTTTCCGAACGCGGGAAGCAAATAATTATCCGTTCGATCAAAACTCGTTGTCGCCATCAGAGGCTTCACCACTGGTTTGTAGATCGTTTCGATGTAGTGCTCAAAGTTAGTCGCGGAGCCAAGGCTTTCCAGACCCTGGTTCAGCGGTCGTAGGTATTCGGTCGCGATCTTCTTGATTTCCCGCTCCGGCACTGTTGCAGCTGCCAAGCGGACTCGCTGTTGTTTACGAGTCAAGGCTCTGCGCTTCGCTCCAACCGCTGCGCGGCGCAAAGAATGCGGTCTTGACTAACATCCCTCTCCGCTCCTGTGTTGCTTCCAGCTATCGAAAAAATGTGAGAACCAAATAGGGGCCGAGGAAGTGATCCGGGGGGAAGACACCATCCCTCGTGCCTTCGGCGCAAGGCACGCGCACAGCCGGAAAGCACACGGCGTCCGGTGAGTGTCTGGGCTTTGTCCGGCGCACAGCCGGTATCTGTCCGGCATTGCGGGATGTGTTTAGCGGTAGGCTTCGCGGCGGTGGCGGACGGCGCCGATCTGGATTGCGTTCTCGTCTTTGAGATCGAGGAACACGCGGTAGTCGCCACAGCGGAGACGGAAGCCACGGCTCCGGGGTTGACGCTGGGGACTGGGCGCTAGGCCAGGTGTGAGATCAATTCTCAGGTAGTAGTGTAATCGCCCAAGAGCCAGCAGCAGCTACTGGGGTCTCGAACGTACGGTATAGTGAACGGAATCATTACCTCCAGCCTATCCGTCGGTACCTGTGGCCGCCTTCCCATGCTTGAGCGTGTCTTCCACTTTACGCAGAAGTTCCGAAGGGAGGAAGGGCTTTTCCAGGATGTTTGTGCCGTGCTTGATCAGTTCACGCAATTCGGGAAACTGGTCGCCAAAGCCCGTGATAAACAAAAACTTCGTCTCGGGGCGAGTCACACGAATTCGCTCTGAGAGCTCAAGTCCGTTGGGTCGGGGTATGACAATATCACTGACCACAAGGTCTATCGCGCCATCGTGTTGATGGCCCAAGCGGAGTGCCTCCGCACCATCGGAGGCAGAGAGGACGGAAAACCCGTTGCCCTCGAGTGCCCTGTGCAGAATGTTTCGAAGGTTGTCGTTGTCCTCGACTATCAAGATGGTGACGGAACGCTGGGGGACCGGTACGAGGTGAGGTCGCTGGTGCGGCGATTGAATTTCTCTTGTGCGTCGTCGTTCCAGCTCATGTATCGTCCGTCGACCGAGTATGCGTAAGGAATCACTCTGCTCCTCTGTCATGAGGTGTGCCACTCGGTCCATGACGGCGAGCGTACCAAGGGCGTGGCCGTCATCCGTAATTAAGGGTATCCCTGCGTAGAATTGAATTCCGATTTGCTTCACCAAGAAACTGCCCATGAACCTTTCGTCAGAGGGCGGGTCTGGGACGATCAGGACATCGGATTGCAAGATTGCAGAGGCACAGAACGAGCCACCCCGCGGAATGTCATCCAACTCAAGACCGATTTTCGCCTTAAACCACACCCTTTGGCTGTCGATGAAGGCGATGACGGCGACTGGAGCATCGCAGATAAGAGCGGCCAGCTCAGCCAAGTCGTCGAACTCTTGCTCGCGGGACGTTCCCAGAATTCGAAAGCTACGAAGACTTTCGAGACGGGAGCTTTCGTCTTGTGGCGGGGACGGCTGCACTGACACCTCACAACAACTCGTGAGGAGCGGTCCCTTCAGGTCGCTCGACAACGATTGCAAACGCTGGTAGCGTACAGCCACCGCAAGAGCAATTGACCATTCGTGCCGTACGAAGGTTTAGGCGCGGCAGATCGGTATGCTGCGCATGCCCTACTGCCGTTACTAAGAACGCCGGCACGACGGCTGCCATTTGTTAAGTCCTGCATCGCCAACGAAAGCATGGCGAAGAGGTGCCGTCTATCCGGCAGCAGTGCCGGGCTTCCGGCACGGCTCTCCTCGAAGTGACGTTAGGTAGCCCTAGATCCGACGGTTCTAATGGGACGAGTGGCCGCTCAGTGGGGAGCAGCGTGCTGATTTCAGTAAGGTCTCAGGGATCGGTCGCTGTTTTTGGATGTCTCCGTCGCCGCTGCCCACTGGACTCTTCCAATGGCACCAGCCCCAGATAGCTTGCGATATGGTTGCCACCCTTCGGATTGGTACAGCAGATGGGGGCAAATCAGGACGACTAAGCAATTTGATAGGTGACAGAACCACAGCGGGCCAGGATTTCTCCCGCAAATGCAATGAGGCAGCGTTCTTATTTATATCTTTATATCGGCTGCCGCTTGCGTTCGAGGGTGTCCATTCGTCATCCTTCCGTGCCAGTGGCGCGGTTCTCCTGGTTCAGCATCTTTTCCACTTTGCCCATGAGCTCCGAAGGAAGGAATGGTTTTTCCAAAACGTCTGCTCCGCTCTTGATCAGTTCATTCAATTCGGGAAAATCGTCAGCAAAGCCAGTGATAAATAAGAACTTCATCTTGGGGCGAGCCGCACGAATTTCCTCTGTCATCTGAAGACCGTTGAGCAGGGGCATGACGATATCACTCACCGTAAGGTCTATTGCGCCATCGTGTTGATGGCACAAGCGGAGTGCCTCTGCGCCATCGGAGGCAGAAAGGACGGAAAACCCGCTCCCTTCGAGTGTCCTTCGCAGAAGGTTTCGGAGGTTGTCGTTGTCCTCGACCAACAGGATGTTAGCCGAAGGCTGCCGACTTGGTGCGAGGTGAAGTCTCTGTTGCGTTGATCGAACCTCTGTTGTCCGACGTAGCTCCAACTCATGGGCAGTCCTTCGAGCAAGTATCTTTAAAGAATCTATCTGCTCCGCAGTGAGAAGGTGGGGTATCCGGTCCATTGCCGCTAGTGTACCCACAGCGTGGCCCTTGGTCGCAATTAGAGGTATCCCGGCGTAAAATCTGATCCCGATCTCTCTCACCAAGAAATTTCTTGTGAATCGCTCGTCAGAGAGTGGATCAGGGACGATCAGGACGTCCGATTGCAAAATCGCATGGGCGGAAAACGAATGGTCCCGGGGCATATCATCGAATTCAAGGCCGACTTTCGCCTTGAACCACACTCTTTGCTCATCGACAAAATCGATCACGGCGATGGGGGTGTCGCAGATCAGAGCGGCTAGACTAGCAATGTCATCAAATACTTGCTCGGGAGATGTGTCCAGAATTCGAAGATCAGTCACACTTTCGAGACGGGACGTTTCGCCTTCCGGTAGAGGCAGCTGCACTGAAGCCTCCCAGCAACCGACATGGCGTCACGAGCGACCCCCTCGAGGCGCTTGCGACTGGATCAGAATTCCTACATTTGATTAACTTGGTAATACCCCCACGAGCACAAATTGTCAAGACCCATCAGGTGAGATAATTAATTCAACGACCCAATGATGCACTCACTGGCTGATTAGGTTGGTGACGCAGGAGTTAAATTCGGCAAGCCGAATCTGAAAAGTTCGGCCCGAGCATTTCAGAGAACGAATTGCAGGAGGAAACAACAAAGTTTGATTCCATTCAATTCCCCGGTCTGTCAGCGGGGCAGTATCGCGATTTGCTTGATCTGGCGCAGCTAGTAATCAGCCACACTACAATAGATGCTCTTTTCTCCACACTGGCACTTCGCTTGCGGCATTCCTTGAATTTTGAGTTCGTCACATTGGGTCTTTACGACTCAAATACGGAAAGCATCCGTCTGAACATTTGGAACGCGGGTGGCGCGCAAAGGACATGTGAATCTTTTCCCGTTCACACTTGTGCAAGCGGATGGTCCTGGAAGAATCAACGATCGGTACTTGTACAAGACTTGGATGCCGAACCCCAGCTGCCCGTTTTCCTCGAATCACTTCGCAGAGTTGGGGTTCGTACCTATTATGTTTTTCCCTTGACCACAACTCGCCAGAAGCTAGGAGCGATAGGATTTGGCAGTTTGCATGTCATTCCCAAGACAAAAGAGATGCTTGAGTTCTTGCGCCGTGCGGCTGCAATGATCGCTCAGGTCCTCGACACTACTCTTTCATCCGATTGGCGCGTGGCGCCGACAGATTGCTTCCAAACTCCCTCGGTCCTAACACTGGAGCCGGAACAAGGACCCAGGGATTTCGATCTGAGGGATGAGCCGAGTGGGGACGAAGCTTTCCAAGAAATCGTGGGGGATAGCGCTCCTCTAAGGGAAGTATTAAGACAGGTGCGAACCGTGGCTGCCACTGACGCGACGGTGCTGCTCCTGGGCGAAACCGGTACCGGGAAGGAGCTAGTTGCACGTGCGATTCATCGACTCAGTCCACGCGCGGGCAGCAGCTTTATCAGCGTCAACTGTACGGCGATTCCGACGGAGTTGTTGGAAAGCGAGCTGTTCGGCCACGAAAAGGGGGCCTTCACCGGAGCGATCAATAGATACAAAGGTCGCTTGGAACTAGCCGACAAAGGAACCCTGCTATTAGACGAAGTGGGAGACCTTCCGACTACAATTCAGCCGAAGCTTCTGCGGGTACTGCAACATAAGGAATTCGAACGGCTTGGTAGTACCCGCACTGTGAAGGTCGACGTGCGCCTGATCGCTGCCACCAATCACGACTTGCATCAAAGTATGGCTGAAGGTCGCTTCCGCCAGGACCTATTTTATCGACTAAACGTCTTCCCGATTTACGTTCCACCTCTGCGTGCTCGAAAGAGTGACATTCCCGCGCTTGTGCGTCGCTTCGTCTCTACATACGCAAATGAATGGAAGAAGCCGATAGAGACCATCCCTGCCGAAGCAATGAATGCACTTGTGAATTGGAACTGGCCAGGAAACATCAGGGAATTGCAGAATTTCGTTCAGCGCTGCGTAATTCTTACGGACTCGCCCATCTTGAGAGTTCCAACTGGTGAATTAACGGGTCGCGCAAACATAGCTTCTGGCCAGATGTCTGCAGCCTCCGAACGCGAGCTCATCCTTCAAGCTCTGAAAGAGACGAGCGGAGTGATCGGTGGTGCTTCCGGTGCAGCCCGGAGACTGGGAATGAAACGCACGACCTTCTACTCGAGAATGAAAAAACTGAACATAGCTCCCAATAATTCCGAAGAGTAACCGTCGACTTTGAAGGTATCCGAGAAGTCGTACATTGTCGCTTTGTGGTGGCATATCGACAACGGCTTTTTGTCGTAGTGTCGAGTCGACGGAAGCCGGCCGACACTTGTTCGACACAATTGGCGCACAACTGCTACAGGCTAGCATCGTAGTTCCTATCATTTACAAGTCGGTACTAAGCGGACGACCGTTTGCAAGATCACCAGAGCCATGCCGGACTCGATCTCAATTGGCATACTTGGATGCCGGCGATTCAGCTTGTTTCACTCTCCGATGCGTGTGTTGTTCGCTCACGCGTCCGATTGAATTCCAGAATCGGTAACCGCCTCTGCACGAGGAGGGGCGACGGTCTTGGGTTTGCACGCTCTGGAGCAAGGGTATGTATCGTGAGCGCTTGCGACGGGTGCTTCGCCATTTCAAACTTTCAAACGGGCCCTCCGGAGAGATCAGCGGGTAAGCGCTGAAGAGTTTAATCAACGGCTCCAGCTTTCAAAAGCAATCATTGATTACGGGCGAATGATCCAGGCGTACCAGGGGTACTCCGTGCCCGACGTGATCCTCGAGATCACAGAATTGGCAACCCGTTTCAGAGAGACGCCGCAGACCATTAAAGACGCGCTCCGGCTGTTGCGGGACATCGGTCGTGCTGAGCCAGCCGATCTGGATGGATGTTGGAAATTGCAACTGGCAGGTACTCTACCCAGCGGTCGCGAGGAAAACAAATGAGATCCACTTCGAACAAAAAGACCTCCAGCAACATTAGGAGACCTGAACGGCCGTACGTGCGACCACAGCTGTCATGGATCTCGCTTGCCGAGGCAAGGATGAAATTGCAAGCGGAAGTGATTCCGGGAGACGCCGTTGGACAAAAAATGCTAAGGCGGATCCAACAATTGGCAGGGAAGTGATTACTGTTGTAAACGGGCGTGCGTGGTGACAAGGCCGCTTGTCCTTCAAAACAGTCGAAATTGGGAGATGAAAAGTGTCCAGGCGACCCGAGAAGATCGATCGGGCATCCGCTGCCTTAGCTGAGACCCGAGAGTGTCGAAATGGTCTGTCTTTCGACAAGGTCGACACCGGGGCACCAGAACTTCAGGCCAACCTTTTCTATGGGTTAGCTACTTTTTGAGATGGAGTGAGACATGCAAGGTGCTGGATGGGTTAAACGAAGCGGGACAACGGTCGACTACTGCAACCTTCCGACGTGAACTCGTCTCAAGAGCATCAGCTTAATCCAGGCGCACTTTTACCTCGCGTTCTGGAAGCACCGTTTGTCACGCTTGCCCCCTCCCCGGGGGCATTATAAGTGTCTGGTGGGCTGCGTCACTTTTATAGGGACGCAGACTGCCAGGCACTAGAGGGAAGGAGAAGGTTATGTTCGCTCGCGTTCTGGAATGTCAAGCAAAGGATCGCAAGGGTGCGCAAATCAGCACCAAGGTGACGAACGATGTGCTCCCTTGTCTACAAAAGCAACCTGGCTTTGTCGACTTTTTCGCTGTTTGCGACAAAACCAATGCCGAAAGGCTGGTGTGCGTCAGCTTCTGGACTTCCCGAGAAGGTGATGCTGAGGAGTATCACCGCCAGCACTATGAGATGATCACCAACATGTTGAAGCCAGTCTTGAAATCCCCTCCAACGCTAAAGACCTTTATGGTTAGTGCTTCAACAGCGCATCGCATTGCGAGAGCCGCCTAAAGGGACAAACCCGGCAGGTTAGGTTTCGCCTCCATGCCGAATTTGCTTTGGCGCGAGTACAGAAACTTTTGGTGCCGAACCGCTTCACAGAGGAGAGCAACACAATGGCGGTGACGTCAACCCAGAGCCGTGAACCGAAGACGCACTTACGAGAAGGTGCGATTTACAGTGACAGCTCGAACAACATCATTCGATTGCTCTCAATTCGCGGTGATTACTGCGTTTACGCTTACGTCGCCTTAGGGAATCCGAGATCCGAGTTGCACGGTTCGGTGACCGGTATCACCAGAAGGAACCTATTTGATGCTGGTTTCGTATTCGTCGCGGATTGTGTGGAAGACTGGAACGGAAGTCGCCGCAAGAGTTCAGACAGGGTTCGGGCTTTAAATATTCCATCCTCCCTTGGCTCAATCGATGTCGCGTTGGCGTCCGAACCTCAGAGAAGGAGGTCATGATGATGCCACAGTTTCCGCGAGGGCTGAAACGACTGAAAACTTGAGCGTCGGCGCGGCTTGTTTTCGCGTCGGACTTGGGCCCTGATTCGCGCGGTGTCCGTCGAGGAGGAGGGTCCTCTTTCATCGCAGACGAGCTAGCCTGCCTCCTGGCCCTTTAATGTTGCCCGAGCGTTCGACTGTCGACAGGGACGGCGGCATTTCGCTGTTCCGGGTCGAGGACTGTCCGAAAGTTAGACCGGTTGGGTGCTTGCTCTCAGAACTGCCTAAAGCGCATTTGGCATTGTGCGAGTGTTTGCAACTAGCATTAGCTAATCTGCTCTGACTGTTAGCCGGGCACGTCTTTTCGATTTTGGGCCATCTGTCAAGGCGGTTCGGCAAGTTGGATCTCAGTGGTTGAATTTGAACGAGTCGGCTTCAAATTGGAAAGTGGATCGATGGGCATCCCCCTCAGCGTTCTGATGGTCGAAGATTCGGACGAGGATACCGAACTCGTGATCCGGGAATTGCGCGGAGGAGGATACGATGTGAGTTTCGAACGTGTCGATACGCCGCAAGCGATGAGCGCGACCCTCGAGAATCGGGCTTGGGACGTAGTAATTTGTGATTTCTCGGTTCCACATTTCGGTTGCGCCGGTGCTCTTCAGCTGCTGCGAGGAAGAAATCTAGACACGCCTTTCATCTATGTTTCAGAAACGATCGGTGAAGAGACTGCAGTCGCTGCGTTGAAAGAGGGCGCCCACGACTATGTCATGAAGGGCAGCCTGAAACGATTGCTCCCGGCGATACAAAGGGAGCTGAAAGAGGCGGAACAGCGGCGCGAAAAAGCGCAACTGGAACGACACGCGCGGCAACAGGAGCGGTTCGAAGCGATCGGCAGGCTCGCGGGAGGAATAGCGCACGACTTCAACAATATTATCGGTGCGATCCTCGGTTGGGCTGAGTTAGGAGAGGAGGAAGCCCGAAATGGGAGCCGGCTGCAGGATCGGTTCAAGCAAATTCGCGAGCAGGCGGAACGCGCCGCAGGACTTACCACTCAACTGCTCGCTTTCGCCCGTCGGCAGGTGCTCCAGCCCGTGAAACTGGATGTAAACAAATCCATCTCAGAGATGCGCAGCTTCCTGGCGAGCGGGATGGAAGGGGATATCGAGTTCAAAATCATTTTGGACCCAAACCTTGATGTCATGCAGGGCGACGCATCTCAGGTTGGCCAAGTCATTATGAATCTCTGCATAAATGCCAGGGACGCGATGCCGAGGGGCGGCCGTCTGATCATTGAGACCGACAATGTCGAAATCGATGAGGAATTCTGCCGCCGGAACTCCTATGGTCGCCCCGGTCGTTATGTGATGCTTATGATCTCCGACACTGGCATTGGCATGGATGGCGCGACGGTAGACCGCCTCTTCGAGCCTTTCTTCACCACTAAGGACCTCGACAAAGGGACGGGACTTGGATTGGCTACTGTATACGGGATTGTGAAACAGCACGGTGGGTTCTTGAACGTATACAGTGAAGTCGGGAAAGGAACCACTTTCCGAGTTTATTTTCCTTCGAGCACGGGACGCATTAGTCCACTGCAGGCAGATATAGCCACGATCTCCGTGACAGGGAGTGAAACCATTCTCGTTGTCGAAGATCATGAAGGCATTCGTGAGGTCGCCTATGAGATTTTGAGTTCCCTTGGTTACACGACAATCCTCGCCGCCGATGGACAGGAAGCGCTGCGACTATTCAGACGAGACCCGACAAGGATTGATCTTGTAATCCTAGACGTCGCGATGCCAGGTCTGAGCGGAACTGAGGCATTTACCCAGATGAGCGCGATTAGACCTGATCTTCCCGTAGTGTTCACAAGCGGGCACACGTCCGAATCAGTTTCTTTGAATTCAAATATAGCGGCTGGGGCTGTTTTCCTTCAAAAACCGTACGCATCAAGAACACTTGGCCAGATTGTCCGAAGTACGCTGGATCTCCACCGACGGTCGAAGTCCGAATCCAGCCCAACCGGTCGGCCAAACCGTGTGTATGAGGCGGAAGACGTTGTCTCGTAGATGGTACAGATGTTCTGGTGGTTCAAGGCAGTGGTGCCACGCGCTTCTCGACAAAATCGCTCCATCGCGTCTCGCGCCAGCTCTACTGGCAGGAACTTCGTGACGACATGGCGGCCGAAGCGTAACCGTTTATTGGATGACCGTTCCAGGAAGAATAAAATCGACGATGTTTCGCGGCGTTCCCGCGCTGCAAGAATGGTTGGAGCTGAGACTGGAGAACAATTATGCAGGGATGAAAATGAGCAGACATTTCTTGCGCTACGCACACCCAACTTCAACTATGAGAATAGTTTAATTCTTGTGTACCTTCTGCACATTCAGCCACCACCTGTGCAATCTGCTGAAATGCGGCTCTGAGGCTTGATGAAACGCACAATGATCACACCCATTCTGCCCCCAAAGATACTTCTGGTTGAAAACAATCCGGCCGCTGCCGATAAGATTTGCGCGGCCCTCGCCGCGGCGGGCAGCGGTTCGTTCGACATGGAATGGGTTCGCCAACTTTCCGACGCTGTTACGCGCCTGAACAAAGGAGGAATTGATGCTGTCTTACTCGAGTTGTCCCTGCCCGACAGTCACGGTATCGAGACATTCGACAAGCTGTTCATGGCCGCGCCCGACGTCCCGATTCTGATCCTCGGTAGCAACGCTAACGAAACCGTCGCGAAGCAAGCCGTAGGGCGCGGTGCGCAGGATTATCTCCCGCCGCGTCACCTCGATAGCTATTCTCTCCCCCGCGCACTACGCAATGCGATCGAACGCAAGGTTGTCGAGGATGCATTGTACGTGGAAAAAGAACGCGCTCTGGTCACTCTCAACTCGATTGGTGATGCCGTTGTCTGCAGCGACATGTCCGGCAAAATCACCCATCTCAATCTCGTTGCAGAGACCATGACCGGTTGGCGCCGAGAAGAAGCCGCTGGCCAGCCACTCGCCGAAGTCTTCCGAATCATTGACGGCGCCACGCGCAAAACCGCTCGAGACCCCATGAAGATGGCCGTCGAACAAAATAGGACTGTGGGATTGATTATAGATTGCGTCCTCATCCGCCGCGATGGATTTGAATCCGCCATCGAAGATTCCGCCGCCCCGATCCACGACCGGGCAGGCCGCGTTATCGGAGCGGTGATCGTTTTCCATGATGTGAGCGCGACGCGGGCCATGTCGCGCCAAATGACGCATGCAGCGCAGCACGATCTTGTTACGAATTTGCCAAATCGCCTGCTGCTAAACGACAGGATCTCGCAGTCGATTTCCCTGGCTCATCGGCAGAATAGACCCCTTGCCGTGATCTTTCTGGATTTGGATCGTTTCAAATACATCAACGATTCGCTTGGACATGCGACCGGTGACAAGCTTCTTCAATCCGTTTCAAAACGATTGTTGGCTGGCCTACGCGGTTCCGACACCGTCAGCCGCCAGGGCGGAGATGAATTCGTGATCCTGCTTTCGGAAATCGCTGATCCGGAAGATCTGGCCGCGAGCGCAAGAAAAATACTTCTTTTGCTCAACGCACCCCACTCCATCGGGGGACAAGATCTGCATATCGGTGGCAGCATCGGCATCAGCGTCTACCCGGGAGACGGAGAGGACGCCGAAACGCTAATCAAGAATGCGGATACGGCGATGTACCACGCCAAGGAAAGGGGGCGCAACAATTTCCAGTTCTTCAAGGCGGAAATGAATCTGAAGGCCGTAGAACGGCAATCTCTCGAAGGCAGCCTGCGCCGCGCTCTCGAGCGAGAAGAGTTCTTATTGCATTATCAGCCGAAGGTAAATCTCGACACGGGTGAAATCACAGGAGTCGAGGCATTGATACGCTGGCAGCACCCGGATCGAGGACTTGTCCCTCCATCCCAGTTCGTGCCCATCGCCGAAGATTGTGGCCTAATTCTGCAGATCGGCCGTTGGGTACTGCGCGAAGCATGCAGGCAAGCGAGCGCCTGGCAGAACGCGGGCCTGCCGCCATCGCCGATTGCTGTCAACGTTTCCGCCGTCGAGTTCCGCGATAAGGGTTTTGCCGAACGTGTCCGGACGGTACTCTCGGAAACTGGTTTGGATGCGCGATATCTCGAACTCGAGCTCACCGAAGGCGTACTCATGGAGGATGCCGAAACCATGGTCTCCGTACTTCATGAGCTCAAAATGATGGGGGTACTCCTTGCAGTGGATGACTTTGGTACCGGCTATTCCAGCCTGAGCTATCTTCGGCTGTTTCCCATTGATGTCTTGAAAATTGACCAGTCCTTTGTCCACCAGATCACTGCCGATTCCGATGACTCTACGATCGTCAGCGCCATAATTAACATGGGAAAGAGCCTCAAGCACATCGTGGTTGCCGAGGGCATCGAAACGCGAGAACAGAGGGCATACCTTCACGCCCAGCGTTGCGCGGAAGGACAAGGCTACCTCTTCAGTCCGCCTCTAACCGCCGCTCGATTCGGCCATTTATTACAGAGGGGCATGACAGAAGCTGTCGTCCACTGAGGTATCGGACTTCGTTGAACCCCTTGAATTCGGCTCCCATGACAGTAGCCGGAAGCGGCTTTACTCCCCAGTCGCAAATCATGTGGAACGGAAGCACATCGGAGACCACGTTCTGGACTCACACCACCTTCAGACCACTATTACTCGGGAGACCTTGGAATCCTTCGGCGACGGCAGCAGCGTCCGGATTTCAGTGTCTCCGGGTTCGGGATGTCCTATGAGTGGGAATTCTGCCGCGCTGGATCTCGTCATCAAGCTTTCTCCCCGGCACCATCTTCCCCAAGAGCCCGCGAATCACTTCCGGCCGATGCTCCCCAGCAGAACCCTCCAGCGTATAGGACCGTTCGAATCCATTCGGGCCTGTAATCTTCAATTCCCACCGATCATTCGCTTGAGACCCCATGATCGAAACCCGCCAATCCCCCGGCCTATCGGCAAGCACATGTTCGATGACCGCTCGAACCTCTGCCTGCATGTTCGGATCTCCGGCGTGCTCCATCTCCACTGAAACTGGCATGCGGCCCTCATCCCGCAAACGCGATTCTCTCCAGGTCATTGTAGAGGACGAACAAACGACAGCTCGTGACCGTCCGGGTCGGGCATATGGAAATAGTGTTCTCCCCAGGAGGCGTCTCGTGGGATTTCTGGATCAAATCCTCTTTCTTTCAGATGAGTCCATAGAGCCTCCACATCCGTGACGTAGAAAATCAGCCGACCCCATCGAGTCACCCTGTCGCCCTGTTCCAGATTGAGGATCGCAGATTGTGCGTCTTTTGCGCGCAGTGAAGAAAAACCTGCGTCCTCTCCACCGTAGAGAAGCTCCATGCCCAGTATATCTCTATAAAACCGCACGGACTCCGTCATGTTCGCAATCCGAAGAGTGACAGCGGAAATTTTTTCAATCATCGGCCGCATACGCCACGAGTTTACCTCGGCTACGCTTGATCCTTTTTTCCGGACGGCATACGGCGAAAGACAGCGGAGGTGACCCTCATCTGTCCGGTTTAGTCTGTCGCGCAAGCAAGATTGAAATGCAACACTATGCATTTCTGATCGTGGACAGCGACTTTGACGCCTGCTTCGCTCGACTTCGGACAGCTGAACTTTCTTACTGGGCCGATCCCGAGAGGTCGAAGCCCAATGAGGTCCACCACAATTACGGTGGTCGAGGCATCTATTTTGAAGATCCCTGCGGTCGCTTTCTTGAAGTCATCACGCATCCTTATGTTGACCGCTAAACGACCTGCGAGTCTCCTCCTGTAAAGGCAACTACCGGCCGTTAGCCGCCGGCACTGGAGGGGTTCGGTTCGCTGACGTGACCGTTTTTGTGAGGACTACAGCGGCCTCCTCCGAATTCATTTGTCTTTCCTTGCGGAGAAATTCCAGGAGTATCGTATTTGTTTGAAGTACGCGCGCCCTCCGGTCATGAGAGGGGCCGCAAGGCAGCCGGGATTTCAGTTTAGTCGACAATCCCGGAGGTTATCGCGCGTGGCTATTCGGTGCGGTGGATTAGCGGGTTGGGGGCTTGGATATTGAGGCCAGCAAGTGTGTACTCCCCTAAGAAACGGACTGTAGCAATGGCATCGAAGGAAATGGGCACCCACATACCACCCAGTTCCGCATATTGCAGTGTGATATGAATGCCCTTGATCCAAAGTCCAAAGGGAGGGGCTTTTGGCTGGTACTCCTTCAATTCGGGCGGATACGGAAAGTGCTCGCATCTACCCAGATCTGCCCGCGTAAAAGGTATTTATCCTTCCGCTTCGGGACGATGCGCAAAACGTACTCAGGAACGAGGCCGAATTCTTCTTGCCTAAGGAAAACGAAGTCATAGTTCGTCCGATTTATCTCGCTACCGAGTCCTTTCTTCGCGGACTCGGTCTCCCGGTCTAAAAGCTCGCGAACAATTTTCTCTCCCCTTGAGTTCCCTCGCGCTTGCGTAATCTTGTATGTCTTTATGTCGGGGAGGAACGAAATTGATCTGCGCCGTGACCTCAGAGGTGGGTTGACTATCATCGCCTCGGAACACCTTGTATTCTCGCGTCACCTCATATGGTCGAGATTGAGCGGGGTCTTGGTGCTGGACGTCCTCCAAGCGTTGCAGTATCAGGTTCAGATCGGGAGATTTCACCTCAGCTGTGGACGAATGCACCTGTGACTTGTTAGAACACGAGTACCGAAGCGATTGGCGGAACTTGGAGTTTTTGGTCTTCGTTTCGCCGGCTGTTGCTGTGAACAAGACAATAATCAAAAGGGCGAGGGCTTGTCGCATAGGCCATGATTTTATCTTGGGGGACCATAGTTGACGCTCATTGAGAATTGGCCAATCCGGGTCAATGAGCGTTACCGCAATGTTTTCGCCAATTAACCAATAGTCTCTCCCTGAAGTATCAACGTCCCGCTGTCGAGCGTGCCAAGCCTTTCTGTTTAGTTCGTCCGGAGTTTCGCCGGTGGGACTCAATGAAAACGCCGACACTCTTCGCTGGCATGGGTTCCGCAAACAAGTATCCCTGGACCGACCCACAACCGGCCGACGCCAACAGTTGGCGTTGATGAGTTGTTTCCACCCCTTCAGCGACCACTTTAAGATCTAGACTGCGTGCCAGTCCGACGATTGTCTTAACGATGGCATAGTTTTCGGCATCCATCGTCTTGACGAACGATTGATCGATTTTAAGGGTGTCGACTGGAAAGCGACGGAGATAGCTCAGAGAGGAATATCCGGTGCCAAAATCGTCGATACTCAGATTCACGCCTAGAGTCCGCAGCTGCGACATCGTTTGTAAGGTCGCCGCAACGTCGTTCATGGCCAAGCTCTCGGTGAACTCGATGGTTATGCACTGCGGATCAATCGCACTCTCCTGAAGTGCATCTTTGACGTGCCCAATAAAACCGGCGTGAGAGAAATGCTTTGAACTGATGTTGATGCTGACATATAACGGCGGGTCAGCAGGATAGCGCTGTCGCCAACTCGCCGCCTCTAAACACGCCTGGCTTAAAACCCAAACACTAATAGGAACAATCAGGCCGCACTGTTCTGCGATGGGGATAAAAGTGCTTGGTGGTATCGAATTCGATCCCGATGGCTGCCATCGCAAGAGTGCCTCGAAGCCCTGTACTGTCCCTGTGTCCACCGTGACGATTGGCTGGTAGTGAAGTGTCAGTTCTTCATTCTCAAGAGCAGACCTCAGCTTGGCTTCGAGAAGAAGTCGACTCATGACTTGCTCGTGCATCACGCGGTCAAAGAGCTCACTGCAAGCCTTGCCTTGGCTTTTCGCACGATACATAGCGATATCGGCATTCTGAAGCACCGTCTCCGCAGGTGTCTCTGGTGATGTCAGCGCGATGCCAATGGACGTGCTCTTGAAGACCTCAAGTCCCTCTAGTAGGAAGGGTCTCGTAAATGAAGACTGGATTCTCTCGGCTATCCGGATGGCATCGCTTGGGTCCGTAACGTCCTCCACTAGAACCGTAAACTCATCTCCACCCATCCTGGCTATTGTGCCGTCGCTGCGCATGCAGGCCCGTAGTCTGTTGCTCACTTCTTTGATTAGAGTATCCCCGGTTGCGTGGCCATAGCAGTCATTGACGACCTTGAAGTCGTCGATATCAATGAAAAGTACGGCAGCGGCCTGTTGTGGATGCCTTCTCATCCGATCCACGACGATTTGCAAGCGTCCCAAGAACAAGGCCCGGTTCGGAAGGCCGGTGAGCACATCGTGGGTAGCGTTAAAAAGCAATTCTTCCTGATCATGTTTCCGTTCGGTTATATCTCGGGCGTTGTAGACGATGCCGCCGATATTCTGGTGCCGAATCAAGTTTCTAACAACACACTCGAAATAGAGCCACATTCCGTCTGCATGTCGCAGCCGGAGCTCAACTATCGGATTCTCTCCATACTCCACTGATCGCGATCCCGTGCTCATGGCCCTGGCGAAATCGTCCGGATGGACCAGGTCGATCATGTTCGTTCCCACCAAACGATCTCCATGCAACGCTAGAACCATGTGGACAGAAGGACTAGCGTACTTGATTTGCCCAGTGGGGTCGGCGATCAGAATGATGTCGGTTGACTGCTCGGTGAGAGCGCGGAAGCGCTCTTCGCTCTGGCGGAGCGCGTTGCGTTCGGTTTCTTGCAACTGGCCAAAATGCTCTTGTCTCTGGAGCCGCAGAAAAAGTATCAGCATGGCGGTCGCTGCCGAGATTATGGCTGCCAGCAATTCATTTCTAGCTCTCAGCGCAACACCTTGGGCCCATTTGTCCTCGGCTCCCATGGCACCCTGCACTTGGTGCTGCATCAAGTCATACTGGGGGCTGACATCCTGGAAATCGACCTGCTTCGCCTCGTCAAAGTTACCAGTTTCCATCAGGACCCATTGCCGGCCGGCCGACATAAGGTAGTCATCTAATACCGGCCAGACTCTCTCTAGGGCAGAGGTGTGATAAACATGAAGGCGTGCCGCCAGCACTGCGTTAGGCAGTGAATGTCTTGCCGCCCGCATCTCGGTTTCCGCTTCGGGGGTCAGGTGCTGCTCTTGCAAGGCTGTCAGCGTAAGATTGTTAATCTCTCGCGTAAGAACTGCAATTTGATTGAGAATTACTTGGGCAGAGTGGCCTTCGTCGACCTGATTACTGTGAAACCAAGAGAGGGCAGCCAAGACGGCGGTGGCCGTCGCGAGGAAACCAAATACAAAGGCCAATTTCGGACGAGCTACTAGACTCCCACATCGCAGGTTAATGGTGCTTTGCGCAGCCCGGATCATTTTGACCATGAAAAAACCGATCGGAATCCCTTCGCAAACGCGTGTGTGCAGAATGCTTGTGGGGGAGGAACTACCTGATCAGCCGAACAGTAAGCGCCACATACTGCGCTCGAAGATCACTTCCAATTTTGGCACGTCCTGATGAGCATGCCACATTACGAAAGCACGTTACGAAAGTGTTGATCTGAGCCTGAGCTCTACGGTTGTCGATGGTGCGGCTTAGTGTTTACCGATAGTTGTTGTAAACAGCGTTTACACTAATTGAGAATTGCTGGTGTAATTGCGTATTCCGGCGATGTGAATAAAGTCGGAGCGCAGCGACGCTGGGATGACAATCATTCCCGAAACCTTCGGCATTAATCAAGGAGGTGCTCGATTCCTATTCAACATTGTTTCGTTTCCGTTTTTGTCATTGTTTCGTCTCTGAGTCCTGTTTTCTCGTTTTTCCCAGAAAAATTTCGCGCTAGGATCGCTTCAGGGAGACGATTGCCGGCTCGGTCGACCCACAGCATCCCTGGTTTTGTCCTCGCTGCCGGCCTGGGATGTCCCAAAGCTCGGTTTGCTCGAAGGTCTTCACCTTGCGCGCGATATAGGTCCAGTAGTGAGTTGATGTTTCCTGCTGGACTTCCTCGAACAGGTCGGTGAAGTAGTGCAAGCTGCTGATCGGCGTGCGGTTTCCGTTCTCGTGGACCGCGATGTACTTGCGCACGGCGCCCAGCAAAATGGCGTGTTCGACATGGATCAGGGAAACGCCTCGTCGAAACAGCAACAGAGCCAGCTTTTCATCGGCGGCCGTAAAACCACTCTGGACGTAGCGGCGCTCGAGAAAAAGACGTTTCACTTCCGCCATATAGTGTCGCTCGGCATGTAAACAAAGCCAGACGAACAGTTTGAAAGTAGAGTCGGAAAGCATTTCGAGGGCGCAAGCAACTTCCCGGCCGGCGGCGAACCAGCCGGTGGGGTGTTTCAGTTGGAAACGAGTGCTCTCGGTCATTGGCCATCCTCCAGTTGCGCTTTGCCGCCGAGCGTTTTGCGCATGGACTCGCCTTTCAGTTCCAGACGATAGGCGTTGTGTAAAAGGCGGTCGAGGATGCTATCTGCCAAGGTAGGATCGCCGATCTGCTCGTGCCAATGGGCCACCGGCATTTGCGAGGTCAGAATCATGGAGCCGCGTTGATAACGGTCGTCGCAGACTTCGAGGAAGTCGCGGCGCTCGTTGTCTTTGAGGGGCGCCATGGCAAAGTCATCGAGTAACAGGACATCGGTCTGCGCCAAGCGCTGGAGGATTCGTCCGATGCTGCCGTCGGCATGGGCTACGGCCAGTTCGCGAAAGAGCTCGCTGGTTTTCTTGTGCAGAACCGAGAAGCCATCGCGGCATGCTTTTTGTGCTAAGGCACAGGCGAGCCAACTCTTGCCAATGCCGGTGGGACCGAGGAACACGATGTTGAGTTTCTGGCGCACCCATTCGCTGCTGGCGAGGCTGCGACAGAGCTTGCGATCCAGCCCGCGAGGGTGCTGGTAGTTGATATTTTCGATCACGGCGCGTTGTTTCAACTTAGCTACGCGTAGGCGGCGCCCCAGAGCGCGATTCTCTTTCCATAGCCACTGGTGATCGACTAACTAACAGAGCGAAGCGTTCTTCGAAACTGAGTTCGTGAGTCTCGGTGGTTTCCAGTTGAGCGCGGAAAGCATCCGCCATTCCGTGCAATTTCATGGTGTGGAGTTTCTCGATCGTAGGTTGATTCAACATGTTCCTTGCCTCCTCTATTGATTTATTGAGTGTTCATTGCACGAGCTTGCTGGGGGACTGGTAGTAGTCGCCGCCGCGGAGATTTTCATGTTTTGGCCCCGAACGTTCTGCTTCGGGCGTGAGAGAAAGTTGTCGGTCCAGGCCGCGCTTCAAGATCGACTTCAGGCTGGGGTAGGAACAGGCGGCGAACGAAGCATCAAGAATCAGTTTTGGGTCTTATGGCGCTTTGGTAACCAGTTGTGCCGGCGATGGGAGTTGTGAGGCGTTCCAACCTCCACCAAGCGCTTCGATCAACCCTGCGCTGGCTGTCATCTGCTGAATTCGAAGATTGACCGCGGTTTCCTGGTTGGATAGCAATGAAGTTTGCGCGGTGATCACGTTCAGGTAAGGGTCGATCCCTAATTTGTAGCGATCCCTGGCTAGCGCGAGTGTTTTTTCCGCCGATCGGACCGCCGCGTCCTGATGTTGAATCTCCACCGACAGGACTCGCAACGAAGCCAGGTTGTCTTCCACTTGTTGAAAACCAGTCAAAACCGACTGGCGATAGTTGGCCACAGTCTCGTCGTACTGCGC
>Ga0185299_10003101_pt1 | contig 23208 bp, 22 predicted proteins | sample PaiPotPPA55metaG_FD_128002 | JGI IMG/M metagenome (GOLD analysis project Ga0185299, IMG submission 128002) | Iron sulfur acid spring bacterial and archeal communities from Banff, Canada, to study Microbial Dark Matter (Phase II) - Paint Pots PPA... ... | reverse complement strand
CTAGTGTAGTGTCCGCGAAATAAGTGTACAAGCTATCGCTTCTTCTTTCTGCTGCGTGGCAGGGTGCAGCCGGGCTGAATCTTTTCGAGCGTCTGCCGGCAGCGAGAGAGCTTCTCCATAATCGATTCCACGGTAGCGGTCCAAACCAAGGGTTTGGGATCTTCGTTCCAAGAAGTGAGAAATTCCTGGATAGCGGCTTTCAGGTCATCGACGCTGAAGAATGAACCCCGATGAATACATTGGGTCGACAACTCCCGAAACCAACGCTCCACCAGATTCAGCCAACTGGAGCTGGTGGGCACAAAATGAAGCACGAAACGCGGGTGCTTTTTTAGCCAGCCACGAACCTCTTCCTTTTTGTGCGTGCCATAGTTGTCCATCACCAGGTGTAAAGGCACGGGGCCGGGAAACTCTTCGTTCAGGCGGCGAAGAAACTTCAAGAACTCCTGATGTCGATGCCGCTGATAACACTCGCCCACGACCTTGCCCTGGGCCATTTCTAGGGCCGCGAACAAAGTGGTCGTCCCGTTGCGTTTGTAATCGTGCGTCATGGTCCCGCAGCGCCCCTTCTTCAACGGCAAGCCGGGTTGGGTGCGATCCAAGGCTTGTATCTGGCTCTTTTCGTCCACACTCAGCACGATCGTCTGCTCCGGTGGATTCAGATAGAGGCCCACAACGTCGGTTAACTTCTCGAGAAAATGAGGATCGCGCGAAAGCTTAAAGCTTTTCACGCGATGTGGCTTGAGCTGATGACTCCGCCAGATATTGTTCACCGTCGACTTGCTGACCCCCGTGCGCTTGGCCAACGAGCGGCAGCTCCACTGGCTTCTGCCTTTAGGCTTGGATTGCAAGGTCGTGTCGATGATGGCTTGGATTTTCTCCAGGCCATAAGTAGGTTTGCGTCCTCGACCGGGAGCAATCTCCCAGAGACTCTTGGCCCCCTGCTGAGTAAAACGGGCGCGCCAGAGCCGCACGGTATTGCGATTGGTCTTTAAGTGCTGCGCAAGGGAATTCTCGGATTGACCCGCGGCGGCGCCCAGCACGATCCGGCAGCGCAGGACGACCTGCTGGGGGGTGCCGAAGGCAGAAACCCACTGTTGGACTTGCTGTCTGTCAATGTCGCTCAATGCCAAAGCAGGGACGGGAGACGGCATAACGAAGGATAGCGTACTCTACTTTGCTTGTCAAGTTATTTGTTGGACATATCACTAGCTGCGCCCCGGGGCTGGCCGTTTTGAATAGCCTGAACGTTTCCGTACCCTCATGGTTCGTGCCTCTTTATGGAGCAAATGCGTCAGTTGGCCAATTACTTCGTCCGTTCCCTCAGTATCTCGCCGTGGGTGGCAGCAACAACGGCATGTGTTCGTGCCTCGAGAATCTTGGTATCTCCACTTACAATGCCTTCCAGGCAAAGCTGGAGCGGCGATTCCGAAACGGCCTAAACCTCCTGGCTTCCTATACTTATTCAAAGACCTTGACCAACGCGGACAGCGCCATCCCGGTCTTTTCCGGCTTTTCGTCGAATCAGTTCGCGGCGCAGGATCCGTTCAACCCGAAAACACAAAAGGCTCTGAGTTATCAGGACACGCCACACACCCTAGTGATCAGTTATATATATGAATTGCCTGCAGGTCCCGGGAGAAAATACCTGAACCACGGTGTCGCCAGCAAAATTCTGGGAGGTTGGCAAATCGCCGGCGTGCACCGCTATCAAAGCGGCACTCCAACTATCTTAAATACCTTCGCGCCTTCCGCTCCCTTTACCGACGGAGCCTTTCGTTACAGTCTCGTTCCTGGCGTGCCTATTTTGGCTTCCAACCATGGCTCATTCAACCCCGCGATTGCCAATAGTGGGTGCACGGAAAATACTACCGATGGGACCTTTACTCCAACCAGCACGAATAATTTATTTAATTGTGCGGCGTTCATCGATCCCAATGCTTCGGGACTTGTCGCCCAGCGCGGGTACGTTTATGGCAATGCTCCATTAGTTCTGGGTAATGTTCGAAGTCAACACTACTTCAACGAAGATTTTGCCATATTGAAGCGCACCACCATATTCGAGCATCAAGCCATTGTTTTTAAGGCCGATATTCCAAATGCCTTTAACCGCCATGTCTTCGACACTCTTGACGGTAACGTAACAAGTAGCACATTTGGCGCCCCCAAGGGTAACCTCGCTGTCGTGAGCCCGATTCGTCAGATACAGCTCACGTTGCGGTACGAGTTCTGAAGGTAGGCACGCTTCAACAAAAAACACTTCTTTCCGACGCAGCTCACCGCGTCGGAAGGACTTTTCTTAAGGTTATCGCCAAGCACTTCCGCTTTCACCGGATGGTGTAACATCAAGCTGTGAGCCGGACGCAAACAATTCCTGATCGTTTTCCGCGTGAATCACAAGTTGTTTCGCGATCCATGCTGATTTTCCTTCTGCTCGTCCCTGTCGTGGTCGCCCTCGGTCAGACCGCGCAAATCAGCCCTGCGCTCACGGAACGGTTTCAACAGGCAGCGGAAGCCATGCGCGCCGGAAATCTGGATGAGGCTGGAGAAGGCTTCGCGTCCATCGTAAAGGACGCTCCTCAGTTTGCTGAAGCCTATCTAAATCTCGGACTTGTTCGCGAGGAACAAGGCCGCCATGCAGACGCAATTACGAGTTTCAAGAAGGCCCTCGAGTTGAAACCCCGTCTGCGGGGGGCAAATCTCTTCCTCGGAGTTGCGGATTTCCGCTCGAACCACCTGGATTCCGCGATCGTGGCCCTGCGCAAGGAAACGGCCGCCTACCCCAAGGACGCCAACGCCTGGATGTGGCTGGGAGTGGTCGAACTTGAGAAGGGCGACGGACAGGGTGCTGCGGATGCGCTCGACAGAGCTGCAAAATTGTCGCCGGACAACGTGGACATACTTTACCATCGCGGGCGGGCACATCTTTTCGTCTCCAATGAGAGCTACTCGTCGATGTTTAAAGCGGATCCGAAATCGTGGCGGGTGCGCCAGCTTCTGGCGGAGGCCAACGCCAGCGCTGAACGCCATATGGATGCCATAGCCGAATATGAAGCGGCAATCAAGCTGGCTCCAAACGAACCGCGGCTCCACGAGGACTTGGGCACGCAATATCGCCTCGCGGGCAAGACGCAGGAAGCTGAGCAGGCCTATCTGAAGGAACTCGAGATCGATCCTGAAAATGTCACTGCGCAATATAAGCTAGGTGTCCTTGCTGTTGAGAAGGGCGATGCTGCGCGCGGGAAATCATTAATCGAAACGGCGTTGCAGGTGAGGCCAGACTTACAACATTCGGACTATAACTTGGGCAGGGCGGAAATGCTTCTTGGAAATGATTCCGCCGCCGCGCAGCACTTCGAGCGCGCTACCACCGTGGCTGGATCGGACCCGGACATCGTCGAGCAGTCCTGGTATCAACTGGGCATTGTCTATCGGCGGCTCCATCGAATTGATGAAGCGCAAAAAGCCATGGCAGCGTTCCAGAAGCTCAAGGACGAGGAGGCGGACAATTCAGCGAAAGCCTTAAAGCGCTACCAGGCACAGCAGAATTCGAATTCCGCGCAACCGCCTCCCGCCCCGGAAAATCCATAGTTGGCAAGGAAAACGAGGAATGTCCTGGCTCGCGGAAAACCCGATGTTTGTCTTGCGCCGTACATCAGCATTGTGCGCGATGGTGGTGTTCGTCGCCGTTAGCTCGCGAGCACAATCTGGGCATGAAGCACCTCGCGGCGACGGACAAAGCGCCGTTCGAATCGAAGTTGTCGAATCTTCGGACGAGCTTCACGAATCGCTGTTGGAAAAACCGGCGTTGCATTTTGGCGCGATCCGTTCGCCTTCGCTCACCATCACCGTCGACGACACCAAGAAGTATCAGCAAATGGATGGATTCGGCGCTTCGTTGACGGACTCTTCCGCCTGGCTTCTCTCGCACAAACTTACCGATCAGCAACGAAAAGAAGCGCTCGAGAAACTTTTCAGTCCGACCAAGGGAATCGGGCTCAGCATTTTGCGGCAGCCGATGGGAGCCAGCGATTTTGCCATCGACGATTTCAGTTATGACGATCGTCCTGCTGGGGAGACTGATCCGGATCTCAAGAAATTTACGATTGATCGCGACCGCGCTTACATCATTCCGATCTTGCGCGAAGCGCTGGCTCTGAATCGAAATCTAAAAATAATCGCATCGCCGTGGAGTCCCCCGGGCTGGATGAAAACTTCCGGCTCTATGATTCAAGGTTCGTTGTTGCCGTCTGCGTATACACCTTTGGCAAATTATTTCGTGAAATTTGTTCAATCGTATGAAGCTGCCGGAATCCCAATATACGCTGTGACCATTCAGAATGAACCGCTCAACATCCCCAACAATTATCCGGGATTGGGAATGACTGCGGTTGAGCAGACCGTGTTTTTACGCGATCATCTTGGTCCGCAATTCCACGATGCCGGTATCAAGAGCAAAATCCTGATCTTCGACCACAATTGGGATTTGATCGATTTTCCAATCAAAGTCCTGAGCGATCCCCGCGCCGCTTCAGCTGCGGGCGGCATCGCGATTCATTGCTATGGCGGCAGCGTTACCGCTCAGACCGAACTCCACAACCGTTTTCCAGACAAGGACATTTGGCTCACAGAATGTTCCGGAGGCGATTGGCAAAAAGGAAAGCTGCTTGAGGAGCAGACGCGCCTGATTATCGGAGCGACACGCAACTGGGCAAAAAGCGTGGTCTTGTGGAATCTGGCTCTAAATCAGAATCATGAACCGTATCTTGGCGGCTGCACTACCTGTCGCGGCGTAATCACCGTAAACGATTCCGCGTCGCCGGCGCAAGTAATCGAAACCGTGGACTTCACTGCCCTGGGCCATGCGAGCAAATTTGTGCAGCCCGGAGCATATCGGATTGACTCGAACTCCTTCGGCCAGGGCAGCGGGGAAGACGTTGCTTTCCAAAATCCCGACGGCTCGATCGTTCTGCTGGTCTTGAACGGCGGCGGCTCAATCATGAAGTTCGACATTTCTTGGAGAGATACGTACGCGTCGGCCACCCTCGGGCCAGGTGTCGTCGCTACCTTCCGCTGGACTCCCTCGCGATAAAATAAGTTGATTCGGGCGGCGGGAATTACTTCGTTGTGCTGCCTTTCAGGAGCTTGCAGTAAACCGCCAAATCACCGTTGCTTCGGCCCCGATTGCGGCCTAGCCTCGCGGCTCTGGATTTCGCCTGCACGGTCGAATTCCTTTTTAGCGCGGTCCGTCAACTTGAGCTGTTTGTATAGCCGACCGAGTTGAAAATGTGCGGCTGCATTCTCTGGCTCCAATCGCGCCGCTTCTTCCAATTCAGGTTGTGCTTCTTGAAACTTACCTAACCGTAGACGTGCGGAACCTAGTTTCAGATGGCACGAGGCGTTGTTGGGAGCGATCTGAACAGCCTTCTCCAAGGGTTGCAACGCGTCGCTCGCGCTACCTTGTTGCAAGAGCAAGCTTCCAAGATTCAGGTACGGCTGTTCGCTCGGCGTCGGGCTATGCTCCTGCCAGTTGATTGCGTTGCGGTAGGCACCTAAGGCTTCATCCGGCTTCGCTTCGGATTCAAAGATCAGTCCAAGATTATTTTCTGCTTTGGAGTGATACGGCTCCAGCTTTAGAACAGTCAGGAAAGCATTCTTGGCGTCCGGCACTCGAGTTTGCGAGTAGTAGGCCCGACCCAGGTAATACCATGCCTCGCTATTTTGGGGTTCAAATGCAACGGCCTTTTCAAACCACTTAATAGCGTCCGCGTAGTCGTTCAGCAGCACATAATTTAGTCCGACGATCTTCAGATCCTCGCCGGAAGGTTTTTGAACGGCCGCAGCCCGGGTGTAAATTTCCAACGATTCCTTCGGTCTATTTTCACGGTGTAACACGAAACCCAGCAGATAGAGCGCGTCCTGCGATTGCGAATGATTCCCAATGTAGCCTCGCAGCGCTGCGTCCGCGGCGGGAAACTCTTGCAGTTGAATCAGACACTTTGCTTCATACAGTAGCGCGTCGGTAGCTCCGGGTGACGCATTCTCGATCTGTGCGAACTCGGCAGCCGCGGTTGGGTAGTCTTTCGCAGCGAAGCGCGCCACCGCGCGGTCATATTCGCTAAGCGATTGCACCTTGCCGGACGCCGGACAAATCAAGATAGCGATCGCCACACAGTCAAACCCATATCGCAGATAGGACTGGCGCGCCGGCATTATTTTATGGGTGTTTTCGGCGAATCTGTTTGCGCGGGTTCGTCGATCTGCAAAATCTGATCGCCCTGCACGTTCTTGATGAATTGAACGATTCCGCTCGGCCAGTGAATTTCGATTTCCCGCACCGTGTTATCCGCTCCCAAGCCGAAGTGGACCCGCTTATCGCTGGATGAAAGGTAGCTGCCGGAAGTGCTCACAGTTGCAAATTGAGGACCGCGGGTGCCGGTTAATTTTACTCGCGCGCCAATCGCATCGCGGTTGCTCTTATGCCCGACCAACTTAAGCAGTATCCAATGATTTTCCGTAGCTGTCTCATTGCGCAAAACGTATGCCGGTCCATCGTTCGTGGTGATCACAGCGTCCAGGCGTCCATCGTTATCAAGATCACCGATCGCCAGGCCTCGCGCGACCCACGATTGTTGAAACACGCTTCCCGATTTCGTGGACACGTCAACAAAGCCCTTTCCCGTGTTCCGCGCCAGCAGCATCGGTTCTCGATAGCGAAGATTCGGAAAGTTCAATTCGATTGTGTCGAGATCATGGCCCTGCGCGATGAGCAGATCCTTCCAGCCGTCATTGTCGTAATCGAAAAAACGAACACCCCACCCCGAATGCGTCATCGTCATTCGACTGATACCCGACGTCGTGCTCGCGTAGGTAAACGACCCGTCTCCATTATTCTGATACAGCGCATATCGTTGGTTTGCGAGATCCGTTACCACTAAATCCGGCCAGCCATCATTATTGTAGTCGGCAAAATCCACGCCCATGCCCGCATACGTCCGCCCGTCAACGTCGACAGCAGCTTCCGACAAGAGACCAACTTCTTCGAAAGATCCATCGCCCTTATTATGGTACAAAAACTGGACCATCGAGTCGTTCGCGATGAACACGTCGATATGTCCATCGTGGTCGTAGTCGGCGATTGCGATCCCCAGTCCCTTTCCGGGTTTGCCCATCCCGATTTTCTCGCTGACTTCGGTAAACGTTCCATTCCCATTGTTGTGATACACCAGCGGAGCGACTGGATTGAACAAGTCTGGATGACAGTACGCGCGCCAGCCTTCCTTGTGATCGCCGCACCAGAGATCTTCGAAATCCCACTTCAGATATCGCAACACCACCAAATCCAGAAAGCCGTCGCTGTCCAGATCAACCCAGGCTGCGCTTGTTGACCATCCGTTACCTCCCACTCCGGCTTTGGCTGTTACATCGGTAAAAGTTCCATCGCCGTTGTTGTGGTAGAGCTTGTTCCCACCGTATGCAGTAACATACAAGTCTTCATAACCGTCGTTGTCATAGTCTCCGACCGCCACGCCCATCCCATATCCCGTTCCCTGCAGACCCGCCTTTTCCGTCACGTCCTCGAAGGCGCCGTCTGGCTTTTGGTGATAAAGGCGGTTCCAATACTTGGCATCCGTTTTTTGTGGAATCGTTCCCTTTGGCGTCGGATCGCCCAGCGGTGCACCGTTGACCAGGAAAATATCCAGACGACCGTCATTGTCGTAGTCGAAAATCGCCACGCCCGCCCCCATGGTTTCCGGCAAATACTTTTTTGCCGTGTGCGACGCTTGATGTTTGAAGTGAACTCCCGAATGGTAGGTTATGTCGACGAAATTGCCGGGGGTTTGCGAAGACTGCGCAGCAGCGTCTGGGGTCTGCCGTTGTCTGGCGTCGAGCTTCGGGGGGACTACGTGCAGCATCCCCAGAACCGCGACTGCGGGCCAGAAAACTAATTTGCGACTGCGGTAATGATAGAGCTTGAGTTTCGGCCGCCTCATCACGGCGCAACAATCCCTTTTCCTTCTCTTACGATGTAGATGCGGTCCACCGCCGGAATTGTGATCTCTTCTTTCGTTCCGCTCGGCCATTGGATCTCGACCTTATCCACTTTCGCCGCCGCTGCCAGGCCAAAGTGCAGGCGTTGATCGGAACTCGATGCATAGCTTCCGCCGCTAAAGACATCGCCTCGTTGCCGGACTCCTCCGGCAGTGACGAACGCTTTGCCGCCAATCGCGTCGCGGGGACTCTTGGGGCCTCCTTCGAGTTTCAAGGTAATCCAGTGATTCGAATTCTTGACGACATTCCGCAACAGTGTTGGCGTCGAATCCATGTTGTTGAGCACCACGTCGATGTGACCATCGTTAAACAGATCGCCGAACGCCGCTCCCCGCGCGGAAACAACCACTGCTAAACCGCTTCCCGTCGCGGCCGGCACCTCGGCAAATTTCGATCCACCCAGATTGCGCAACAGTAGCGGCCGCTGCGCCCAGGTTGTGCCCCAATCCTGTTTATCAACGCCCGGATACACGTGTCCGTTGGCAACGAAAATGTCCAGCAGTCCATCGTTGTCATAGTCTAGGAAACCGGTTCCCCAGCCGAGAAACGGAATAGTCAGCGTCGCGATTCCCGCTCGAAAGCTGACGTCAGTGAACGACGCATCGCCGTCGTTCCGGTACAGCGTGTTGTAATCATCCGAAAAATTCGTAATGTAGAAATCAACTCTGCCGTCGCGATTGTAATCGCCAACTGCAATTCCCATCGCCGCTTGCTCACGCCCATCGTCATTCAAGGCAAATCCCGAGATGTAGCTTAGGTCTTCAAACGTTCCGTCGCGTTTGTTCCGGTACAGATATTTCGGTACGGAATCATTGGCAACCACCAGATCAACCCAGCCGTCATCATCCACATCCACGAATACCGACGAAAATCCGTAGTAACCTCGCGCGTCGCCGACTCCCGCTTTTGCGCTGGCGTCCGTAAATGTCCCGTTACCATTGTTATGGAATAGATGATCGCTCTCACCCGGTAGGCCGCGAGGCCCGCACATCACCGGAATTCCGCGAAATTGGCAAAAACCAGCCGGCAGACCGCCTTCGCCTGCGATCGGGGGATGGTCGGGATCGAACTTCGCATAGCCCGGCACAAAAAGATCGAGAAAGCCATCGTGATCGTAGTCGCCCCAGGTCGCGCCAGTCGACCAGCCGCCGAGAGTTACGCCAGCCTTTTCCGCAACATCGCTGAATGTGCCGTCGTGATTGTTGTGATACAAACGATTCTTGCCAAAGTTCGATACGTAAATATCCGGCCAACCGTCATTGTCGAAATCTCCCACCGCAACGCCGAAACCCCACCGTTCATTCGCAACGCCGGCTCTCTCTGTCACGTCGGTGAATGTCCCGTCATGGTTGTTGTGCAGAAGCATCGCGCGTGGCGGGGCTTCTTTGCCCTGGAGCGCGGGAAACGTTGATCCATTCAACAGATAAATATCCAGCCAGCCGTCGTTATCATAATCGAGCAGCGCGACGCCAGAGCCGGGAGTCTCCAGAATGGTCCTTTTCTCGGGACCACCTGAACGATGATGGAATTTGTCGAGGCCAGCCGCGTGGGTAATGTCAACGAAAACCACCGGCGCTCCGTCAACAAAACCACCGGCAGTGATCGGTCGTGAAAGGGCGTCTTTCACTGGTGCGTGCGCGCCCGCAGTACTGGTTCCGCCCTGCTGTTCCGGAGTATTCCGCTTTTCTGCAGGAACCTGCTGGGCGAGCGCAGAGACGAGAAGCAGCGACATGCATATTGCGTGACTTGCAATCGTACGGAGGAAAAAACCAGACGCAAAGACTTGCCAAGATGGCATGACGCCCCAATTTTGAGTCGCTTAGCGCAGCCTCATCTTCGCATACCGCGTAGGAGAGGGTCTAACTCTATGTCCCAGAATTCATTTGTCAGACTTGCGCGGGCTTGCCAAATGAATTGGCGGGCGTTCCAGGTTGGAAACCAACCGCATCCGGCCGCACCAAATTGAATTGGGACCGGTTTCCCGCGGTGAAAACAAACGACATGCGCCACGCTTTCTTGGCATGAGACATACCTTACCTATGACGGCCAGTGGCGGCGTGGAACTCTTCGACGTCGATCAAATGATGGAGCTGGACATGGACGTTCATCCTGCTGGCGCGCTGCTGCCGACTGCGGCGTTTTCCACCATGGCCGATTCCCTGCCCGGCCTGGGTCTCGTGGCCGCTGTGCTGGGCGCTATAAAAGCAAGAGAAATTCCTCGCTTCGCTATGGGTGTAGGTTGCAGAACAGGACGGCGGGATAAACCCGCCGCTACAAAAACCACCGTCATCGTCATTCCGAGACCGCCTGCGCAGGCAAACTATTGCCAGAGCGTTTAGTGTGCTGCAGGCGTGCCGGGTGGCGGAGTGGGTGGGGGCGGAACGAATTTGGCGTCGTCGATTGGAACATTTTGCTTCAGGTCATCGACCTGGACGGTGAAACGGTTTCCGGGACGGGCAATCGTCCAGCGGTACGGGGTCTTTACGCTGTCAGCTGGGCGGTAGTCGTCGTAATCGATCTGCGTGGGATTGTAGCCCAGGGGCGAATCCGTATAACGAATCAGGCGCACCAGCAGGCTCGATTTCTGATCGAGGTAAAGATTCAGCGGCGGCTGGCCTTCGTTGCGCCCTACCAGCAGCCAGGTATCGTGGCCATCGACTTTTTCTCCGGGCAGCGTTTCCCATTTCGAATAGAGGGACTTCACGTTGGCGGCGAAGGCGAGGTCAGAGTCCATACGCGCGCCGAAGGATTCCTGCGCGTTCATCATATGCACGCGGCCGGGTACGCTGAGCCAGCCAACTTTTCCGTTGTATGCAGTGACGCTTTCGCCTTCCTTCATGTGCATTACGGAAACGCGCATGTCCGGCGCCTTAGAATAAATGTCGAGGGGCATGTGCTGATCGCCGAAGGCGGTGACGGTTCCCTTCGCGACCCGGCTTTTTATTTTTTTCAGCGCATCGGCTCCGCCGACAGCCGCCAGATATTGATCGAGCAGCGATTCCGGCGTGGGATTGCCGGTGGCCGACGTCACGCTACCTTCCATCATCTCCGGCTTTTTCTCGTGTTCGGCGATTACGGGAATGCTCACCGGATGCGCGCCTCCCTGGTGGCAGGTGTAGCAGGTGACCATGCGATGGCTTTCGAAATTTTCGCTATTGATGGTCATCATCATTTCCATCATCTTGCGCGCCATCACTTTGGGCTTTTTGTCGTCTTTATCGAACGCGTGTTCGACGTGGCAGTATTCGCAATCCACGCCAAGCGATGCGGTGATGAATTGCATCGCAGGGATCAGCTGGTCGGCAGGAACGTCTTTCAGCACCTGAATATTTTTGAACTGCTGCGAGGCGGTCTTTGGAGCTGTCGGGCCAGTCTGCGCAGCCGTAGCCGCAGGAGCGCCATCTTGCGCATGGCCGCTTGGAACCGCGGCCTGCGGAGGATTCTGCGCGCGCGCAGCCAGAAGCACCGCAGCCAGCGAAACAACAAGAGCAGATATAACAAAATACGATTTGTGAGCAGTCCGATTCATCGAGCCCCTCGGGAAAGCAAAGAGTGTAACAAAAGATGCGAAAAACCAAAGTGAGGGTGGGCACCAGCGGGTCATGATTCGCGATAAACACGCCAACCAGGCACTGGCGCGGGGTGGTCCGTCCAAAAGAATAACCAGTGATCCTTCAAATGAGGTCGTCCCAAGCTGGTCCAGGGATGGTCTGTGGATTTATTTCGCATCCGACCGTTCGGGGGCGATGGGAGGTTTGCAAAGTACCGTCTTCTGGCGGGACTGCCGCGCAAATAACACACCGAGGCGGCTTCGCGGCCTTTGAATCCGCCGATGGAAGATTCCTGTATTACGCTAAAGGCCTGAATCCACCGGTCCTTTGGAGGGTGCCCATTCGCGGAGGGAAGAATCAGAAGTGGTGGAAGTGCCCGGGATAGGATTTTGGGGTTATTGGGCTTCCGTTAAAGACGGAATCTACTACCCTGATAGTAGAGATAGTAGAGGCACAGGCGGACCGAGTATTAGTTTCCTGAATCTGTCGACTCACAAGACGAACTGGGTCTTCAACCTGGAGAATCGGCCGATAGCACAAGCCCCGGGACTGGCTGTCTCGCCGGATGGTAAATCAATTCTCTACACTCAAGGAAATCAATCCAACATCGATATTGCCTTAGTTCAAAATTTTAAGTGACCGCGGGTAGCACGCCTTGGATTGCGCGGACTGGCTTATTGCTAACTTGGAAGTTTTTCTTAGGCCGCCAGCCAATAAGTTCACACGATTCTTCGCATCAACATGTTCGAACTGCCGAAGGGTGCCACCGTCTCGAAGCCTTGCTTCTCGAACATGGAGATTGTTCCGTGCGTGGACATGTTTCCGAAGGACGGGGCATGCCCACGCCGTCGTATTTCAGAGCGACGGAGCTTGTCCCAATCGATCAGTGGGAAGGCTTCGACGAGGCCGCCGCCCTTTTTCTTGATTGATTCGAGAGCGGCTTGCAACGCGACGGTGGCTATGCCGCGGCTGCGATGCTTCCTGTCGACCACGAAGCAGGTGATCCTCCAGAGATGGATTGAGCCTTGTTCCGGTGCAAGCGCTCGATAATGCCGGCTGCTGTCGATGCGAGGAAGTTCTTCTTTGCGGCCGTATTGACACCAGCCGACCGGCTCGTCGTTTGCGTAAACCAGGATGCCGTGCGCGCGCCCGTGCTCGACCAGCTCTCTTTTCTCCCTGCGGTTCCTCACACTTCGCTCGGCGCGCCAGCGCAGCCACTGCTCCTTGGGCAATGGGCAAGGCCGCTGAAAATGCATGCATTGACAATGGTCCCAGCCATTTCCTCGCGAGAAGAGTCTTTCAAAATCCGGCCAGGTCTTTTTTGTAAGTTCTTTCGTGGTGAACGCCGGAAGTTTTGCTGGCATGGAATTGCGATGCTTCCTGAGTCCTGTTGCGGGGCGAACTCCAGATTTATCACAAATCGTCGATTTCTTCCGATAGCTTTCCGCCTGCTGATTTTCCTGTCGTGGACACATGAAATGTCCGCTTGCTACGGGCGAGTTGGTAGAGCACCCATCCCACCTGTTTTTCACAAGTATTGATTGGCGATTGCTCATTTGTTTGCCGTAGAGGACGTTGTGAGTGCAGCATCGGTATTCGTGGTGGCATATTCCTTAGCGGGAGCGGGGTTGGACGAGAGGGGCGACGCCGGAGCCGGTTGCGGGGACCGAGGAAGTGCCGGCGTACGGGTACCACAACGAATTACACGGTGCCAAGTGTCGGTGCCGTAGGCATTGATGTATTCGTTGGGCGACCTTTATGGTCTGCAGGAGGGTATGGCCGAGATAAGCGAAGGTGGTGACTTCCCTGGGTTTGATTTTGCCCTGAGCGGCATGAGAAAAGACTTCGCCAAGAGCGCCAGGAAGATCACAGGCGGCGAGCAGTTCACCGGTGAACCAGGTGCCGATGTCGCGGCCGAGTCCTGACCTTCTTTTTTGGCGTGGAAATAGCAGAGTTGCGGATGATCGGCACAATGCGGGGTGCAGCAGCGGCGGCCGTCGGCAAAAGTGAATGAACACACGGGAGGCGGCAACCTTTCAGCAAGGTTTGGACATGGAATTCTCCAGTTTCATGGCGGGCTCCAAGTACAGCCCGCACCCGAAAGTTGAAATTAAGTTGTTGGGGGAAGTCTCTCGCGGGAGGCGAGCGACACTACTGAACGGTTGCGAATAACAGGGGGATAATAAGAATGTTAACTATTTTGTAATGGACGTTCGAACGACGAGGATTCGAGTTCAGAAACAGGGAAAAAGACAGCGCAGCTGGGCAGAAACGCAGAGGTTTCGCAGAGAAGAGAACGAACACGAAAAAAACCGCTGGTACACTTTAGGGCAGGAAAAGAAAGAGCGCAGCGAAAGTGCGGGGAGAATCCGGGATGTCAACCAGCAGCGAAACGAAGTCGCACGGGACGGTGATCATTACCGGCGGTAGCCGTGGGATTGGAGCAGCTATTGCGCGACTCGTAGGGGCTCGGGGCTACGCCGTTGCCTTGAGTTTTGTGAGGGATGCAGGCGCAGCCGAGTCCGTTGTGCAGGAGATTTCCAGAGGCGGCGGGAGAGCCGTGGCCGTTCAAGCCGATGTGGCGCAGGAAAGCGACATTCTGAATCTGTTCCAAACGGCGGACCGAGAACTGGGCCGGATCGAGGGGCTGGTGAACAACGCCGGGATTACGGGAGGCTTCGCGCGCGTGGAATCGGTTTCCGCGGAAAACGTTAAGCAAGTGTTCACGGTTAATGTTGTGGGTGCGATTCTCTGTGCGCGAGAGGCAGTGCGGCGGATGTCAACCCGCAACGGCGGAGCCGGCGGCTCGATTGTGAATATTTCCTCTCGCGCGGCGCACACGGGTGCAGCGGGAGAATGGGTACACTACGCGGCGAGCAAAGGCGCGATCGACAGCTTCACCATCGGCCTGGCCCGTGAAGTTGCCACGGAAGGCATCAGAGTGAATGCCGTGGCACCCGGACTGATCGAGACGGACCTGCACGCCGCGAATGGAGCGCCCGATCGGTTGGCGCGATTGACGCCGTCGATTCCGATGGGCCGCGCCGGCAAACCAGAGGAAGTGGCGGAGGCGGTTCTGTGGCTTCTTTCGCGCGAGGCGTCATACACCACTGGGACGATCCTGGAAGTTGGCGGAGGCAGATAAACTTCCAGAGCGGCGGGTAAGACTGTGGTAGATGTCTCACGGACAGAGGTGCAGAGAATTCGGGAGCGCAGGGCACGATATATGGTGCCGCTACGGGGAAGAAGCAAGGCGGCCGCGTATAAATCGCTGCTACATAAGTGTTAGTTAGGCGCTGAGTTCGCCACGCTTGGCGAGGGCTATGATGCGGTCGGAAGCGCGGAAGGCCAAGGCCATGATGGTCATGGTGGGTTGGCCGCGGCCCGACGTAACCAGGCTGCTTCCGTCGCACAGGAAAAGGTTTTTTACGTCGTGGGTTTGGTGATCGGAATTGATGACGGAGGTTTTGGGATCATCGCCCATGCGGCAAGTGCCGAGAAGATGTACGCCGAATTGTTGTTCGTCGATCGGGAAAGTCCATTTTTGTTTGGCATTGGCGGCATCAAGGAGTTCCATGGAGCGGGCGGCGAGCCAGTGCGCGAGTTTCAAATCGTCAGGATGATCCTTGTACGTCAGACGAAGCGCGGGAAGTCCCCAGGCGTCTTTCACGTCGGGATCGACGGAGAAGCTGTTGTTTTCCACGGGCAACGAAGTTCCGTGGCCGAAAATTTCAAAAGTGCGCGTCCAGTTGTGCGCGAGAGCTGCCTTGAAATCTTTTCCCCAACGTGGCGTGCCGGGAGGAAGACCGCCGATGCCAAATCCGATCGGGGTCAGATCAAAACGGGCATCGAGTCCGCCGCCACCGTAGAAGCCAACTTTTTGCGCGTCCAGTTCATAAAAATCGTGCAGGATGCGGCTGACCGCGTAGCCCTTGTAGTCGTTGGTTTGCTCTTCGAAAACGCCGACCGAGACCGCGCCGGTATTAAACATCAAATTTTTGCCGACGTAACCGCTGGAGTTAGCGAGACCGTTGGGAAATTTACTGGAAGCGGAAAGCAAAAGCAGGCGCGGCGTTTCCGCTCCATTGGCGGAGAGAATGACGGCTTTGGCGCGCTGCAGGTGAACATTTTTCTTTTCGTCGAAATAAACGGCACCGCTGGCGCGGCCGCGATCGTCGATTTCGATTTTGTGCACGTAGCTGTTGGGACGGATTTCGCATTTGCCGGAGCGTTCCGCGAGAGGAATCATGCTGGCCAACGAACTGGATTTGGCGCCGACTTCGCAGCCGAAGGCCAGGCAGAAACCGCAATTGACGCAGGCACTGCGTCCCGCACGTGGCTGGGAAAGAATAGCCATGGGGGCAGGAAATGGATTCCATCCGAGTTTGCGCGCGGCTCGTTCAAAAATGACGCCGTTAGATTTCACCGGCAGCGGCGGCATGGGATAGGGCTTGGAGCGCGGCGGATCGAACGGACTGGCGCCTGCCAGTCCGGAAACGCCCACTTGCCATTCGACTTTGGTGTAGTAGGGTTCGAGGTCGGCGTAAGAAATAGGCCAGTCAGCGAGAGTGGAGCCGGCAACCTGGCCGATTTTGCTGCGTTCCTTGAAATCGATTTCGTGGAAGCGCCAGAAATTCGCGGTGAAGTGATTGCTGGTGCCGCCGACGGCGCGGCCATAAACCAGAGCGCGCTGCGGTTTTGCTTTGTCCTGCGGGGTCTTGCGGAAAGTGTTGGGCTGCAGCTTGGGATGATTGGTGAGCAGGTCTTCCTGCAGAACTTTGATTTCGTCGTGCGAGAAATCCTTTTCGTGGAGGTAGGGGCCTTGTTCGAGCACTACAACACTGAAGCCGTTGGTGGAAAGTTCTTTGGCTAGAATGCCGCCGGCGGCGCCGGAACCGACGATTACGAAGTCGACGACGTCGGAAGTTTTGAACCTGGGCAGATCGATTTTCATTTCTTGTCCGCGTCTTTCGTGGCTGCGGTGACGGAGGTAGCGGGATGCCAGCCGGGATAGTCCCGGTCAATGGCGCTAAACGGCGGCTGAAAACTGTGGCCGGGTTCGCGGCCAATAAGCGCCCAGCCGACGCCGCCGCGGTTGCCTTTGCGGTCGGTTTCGGGATCAATCAGAAAACCGGCGATGGTGTGCACTCGCAGAACTTCGAAGAGCGGTTGTGCGGCGGGACTTGGGCGAAAATTGCCACGCGGGCGACGAGGCGCGATCTTTGCGCCGGCTTCGTCGAGCGATGCAAGAACGGTTTCCTGTTGCTCAGGAGTGACGGTAGAAAAAGAAGCGGCTTCGGGAAAAAGTTCGTGCAAGCGTTTTTGGATTTCAGGAAGACCTTGGCGATAGGTTTTCTGATCGTCGATGGCGAACGTGACCAGAGCGCGGTCAATGAAGTAGACGACGCCGGCTTCGCGCGCGCCGGGAGTGCCATCACTCGGAATAATGCAGGAGGCGAGTGCTGCGATTTCCTTGGCTTCGGCGGGAGTGAAAAATTCCCACTTCTGATCCTCAGGAAACAGTGCGCTGTGGTGAGCGTGCTCCGCGGCTGCGACGACCGCGGGCCAATGGGCGGCGGTCCAGGTTGCGCCGAGTGCGGCCATGCCCCGGGACAAAAATTTTCTACGGTCGAGTTCAGTGATCAAAAGTTTGCCTGTCTTTCTTTTTTGGACTGTAGTTCTTGCGCGTGAGAACGTCAATGCAAAAGAAACGATAGAACAAAACACCGGCGCAGATAAGGACTTCCAAATTGGACTGTGAAATCGCAGGTTTGCGGATGGCTGCATTGCTGCGTTACGATAACGATTGTGTGTGTCCGCAAAGGCACGCCCATCCCACCAAAATGGCGACTCTCACTGGAGCAATAGGAACTGGCAGCAAGTGGCTGCTGGACAAAATCGTGGGCGCAATTGCGGCCACCGGAATTAATCCTAATTTCTTGACGTTTCTTGGGCTGGTGGTGAATTTCGGTGCAGCGGCGTGCTTTGCGGTGGGCAAATTTTTTTACGGCGCACTGATTATCTTTTTCGCTGGATTTCTGGACATGCTGGACGGGCAAGTGGCACGGCGTCAGAATCGTGTCACGGCTTTCGGAGCGTTCTACGATTCAACGCTGGACCGTTATGCCGACATGGCGTTGTACATGGGCCTGCTGGTGTATTACTCGGTGAGCGGAAGAACGCCATACGTAGTGCTGGCAGCGGTGGCTACGGCGGGGTCGGTGATGGTGAGTTACGCACGGGCGCGGGCGGAATCGTTGATTGCGTTGTGCAAGGTTGGATTCATGGAGCGGCCAGAACGGCTGGTGCTGCTGATTATTGGCGGAGTATTTAATCGTATGGGGCCGGTATTGTGGGTCATCGCGGTAGTTTCAACGATTACTGTGATTCATCGCATTGTTTTCACGTGGCAGGAGACGCGTGCGGGGCGCACGCTGCCGGGAATTCGATTGAGTTTGTAGTTGCTGCCCCGCGAAGAATGTAGCTGCAATGTCGGGGAGGTGGCCACATGCAAAGAGTTGGTACTCGGGAGTGCAAGAATCGGCTGAGCCGCTACCTCCGTGCGGTGCGCGCCGGACAAACCCTTGTTATTACGGCCCGCGGGAAAGCGGTGGCGAAGTTGAGTCCAACGGGTGAAGAGCAATCCGAGGCTCGAGGCTTTATCCGGCTTGGCCGCGGCAGGCTCTCAAAATTTCGCGCCGTGAAGAGCAGAGGAAAATCCGCCTCCGAGATGATCCATTGCGGACCGCCGCTAGTGTTGTACGTTGATTCCTCGGTTTTAGTGAAGCGTTATGTACGAAAGATCGGTAGCGACGTCCTCAATCTGAAGATGCAACGGGCATTAAAAGCGGATGTGCCAATTTTAACTTCGGCTTGACTCACGCAGAAATTCACGCAACTTTGCCGAGAAGGTTAAAGGAACAATTGTTGCGGGTAGCTGAATATCACGCGGCCGCCACGCGCTTCGATTCCGACTGGCGAACTTACCTGTCGCGGGTGGACCTTCTTCCAATCGTTCTAGATCTCGTCCCGGCACTGGTGAAAAAGTATCCACTGAGGGCAGCGGACGCGATTCATCTAGCCTCGGCGCAATGGGCTGCTTACGCCGTTCAGACAGGAAAGACAACCACACCAACCAGTGAAGTCGTTTTTGCGACTTCGGATAAGCAGCTTGCCGAAGGCGCAAATGCGGAAATGTTCGAAACATTCAATCCTCAGATGCATCAGCTTCCATAGAGGTGTGCTTTACGGTAGGAGTGTGGAACCAGCCGTCGACAGGCTCGGAAATCGTAGCGCGCACGCGATCTCGCAATGCGGGGACGTATTCCTTGGTCATACCTGTGGTGTCGATGGTTTCGTGCAGATAGATCGTTATCGTTGCGGGCCAGAACATCCAGTGGCCGGTGCGGTGGTGCTGGATGGAGCCGACGATACTTACGGGCACGATGGGAATTTCCAGTTGCTGGGCGAGGCGGAAAGCGCCGTCCTGAAATTCATCGACGCGGCCGTCGCGAGTGCGCTTCGCTTCCGGAAAAACGATGAGGCTGGTGCCGGCGTTGATGGCGTCACGGGTGAGGCGCCACATGCGTCGGAGATCGGACGGGCGACGGACGTCGGGCACGGGAACATTGCCGAAGCGTTTCATCAGCCAGCCATAAATTGGAATGTTGAAATGCGATTCGAGTTCCCAGCCGCGAACGAATTGCGGTATGACGCAGTACAGCGCGAAGGGATCGAAAAGATTTACGTGGTTGGAGATGAAGAAACTGGTTTTTTGCAGGTCGAATCCGGGCGAGCGGACTACTTTAATTTTTGCTCCAGAAAAGAAAATGATGCGACGGCAGAAGGTGCGCTGCAACCAGTCGTGCTTTTTGGGATCGAGAAAAATGGCAAGTACGATCAGTACCGGAACGACGAGTGCGAAATGCAAAAGGCTGACAGTCCACAGAAACGCGCTGCGCAGAACGTACCAGGAGCGCTTCATATGTAAATGTCCACGGCCGACGGCTGGATGTCGAGAGATTTGCATTCGAGCGAACAGATTTCGCCGTCGATTAAGACCTCGACCGCAACGGGAATGTTGAATTCGACGTGCTTGACGGCTTTTCGCGAGGCTAGTGGATGTTTGATGTGGGTGCCGTCGTAGAGTTTCGGCAGCATACGGAGAAGGCCGAGGCGGCCGATCGGTCCCCAGCGAACGAATTCGATGAGACCGTCAGAGGGATTGGCGTCTGGCGCTATCAGCATGGTGCCGCCAGTGAATTTGCTGTTGTTGAAGGTGAGAAAAAGGCTGCGACGGGTGTCCCATTCCTGCTCGTCGTCGGAGCGCAGGACGAAGGCGCGGCGCTTCAGTTGCGCTACGCGGACTAGAACGCCGAAGAGATAGCCGAGATGACCGAGGGGCTTGAAAATACGATTGGTGATGGCACCAACATCGGCAGTGAATCCGACGCTTAGAATATTGAAGGAATAAATCTCGCCGGAGGCGTGCGTGAGACGAATTAAGTCCACAGGACGGGTCTGATTTGCGACCAGTGCGTCGAGGGAGGCTTCGGCGCCTTTGTCCGTGAAATCGCGCAAGAAAGAGTTACCGGTGCCGAGCGGTAGGAAGCCGAGCGCGATGCGCTCCGGGTCGCGCCGGTTCGGGAAAAGCCCGTTGAGAATTTCGTGTGCGGTACCGTCGCCACCGACGGCGAGAAATTTTCTATAGCCCTGGGTGTAGGCTTCGCGTGCAAGCTGCACGGCATGGCCAGGGCCGGCGGAAGCAATGACGTCGATGTACAGGCCCTTTTCGCGCAGGCGCGCGAGCGCGGGGCCGGCGAGTCTGGCGGACTTGCCGCCACCGGCAGCAGGATTGACGATGGCGAAAAAACGGTCTTTTGCCGAGGCCATGGGGACTAGAGCGGGAGTATAACGCGGTCGCGGTCGAGTTTGCTGAGGCGTTCAGCGAGTTCGTTACGTCTAATTTTGAGAGAGGCAGTGCGCGGAAAGTCTTCGTCGTGGAGAACGAGACCGTGGATACGTTTGTAGTTTAACAGGCGATTGTTGCGTTGGATGATTTCTTGTTTGAGTTGGTCTGCGAGCGATTGGCCAGATTCGAGATGAATGACGATGATGAGCTGTTCGCCGACCATCGAGCGCTTGGGCCAGATGTAGTTTGCGGCGAAGACGCAGAATTCCTTTACTGGCAGGCTTTCGAACGCGGCTTCGATGTCTTCCGGGTAGATATTCTTGCCTTCTTCGGTGACGATCATATTTTTCTTGCGGCCGCTGAGGTGCAGATGGCCTTGCGCGTCGAATTTGCCGAGGTCGCCGGTGCGCAGCCAGCCATCCACGATTGTTTCGGCTGTGAGTTCCGGTTCGTTCAGATAGCCGGACATTACGGTCTTGCTGCGGACGTAGACTTCGCCAATGCCGTCGGGGCTGGGATCTACGATTTTAACTTGCATACCGGGGAGCGGCTTGCCGACAGTATCGGCGCGAAATGGTTTTAGATCGTTGACGGTGATGGCGGTACCGGCTTCAGTTAGGCCGTAGCCGTTGGCGACTGGGATGCCGAGGTCGTAGAAAAATTGCAGGGTTTGCGGTTCGGTGAATGCGCCCCCGACGATGATGGCCTGGAGTTCGCCGCCGAACGCGGAGTGGACTTGCTTTAGCAAGCGGCGGCTGAGCCAGAGACGGGGATGGCTTTTGGTTAGCGATTTATTGACGGCAACGAGTGCGTTGAAAACTTTTCGTTTGCCCGGTGGCAATTCAGCGAACTTTGCTTCCAGGCCTTTTTGGAGATTTTTTAGAACCAGCGGGACCAGGCTGACGTAGGTGATTTTGTATTTCGTGAAGGCTTCGCGAACAAATTCGGGGCGCAGCGTGCGGAGATGGACTACGCAGGCGCCGCAGGTGAACGGGCCAAAGAAGCCGACCATAAAATCGATGGCGTGATTGGTGGGAAGGATGCTGAGGTAGCGGACTCCGGGCCAGAAGGGATAGAGAGAAGTGAGAGCGGCGCACTGTTCAAGATAATTTTCGTGGGTCATCATGCAGCCCTTAGGGCGGCCGCCGGTGCCGGAGGAATAGACGATGCAAGCGAGGTCTCTGCGTTCGCGCGGGACGAAGACGGGTACCTCGCTGCGTCGAAATTCTTCCCAGCGGAGTGCGCCAGAAAGGTCGCTGTTGGGCGGAGCTTCGGTTACGAGGATGGTTTGGAGATTTGTGGCGGCGGCGCGACCAGCAGACGTGCTGAGTTGACGCCAAATGGGATATTCGGTGACGAGAATTTTTGCATTGGAGTGCTGGAGTAAGTGCCACTGTTCGGCGGGCGTGAGTTTGTAATCTAGTGGAACGAGCACGCCGCCGGAATAGAAAATGGCGAAGGCGGAAATCAGCCACTTGGACTGATTGGTCATAATGATGCTGGCACGGTCGGAGGCCGTGAATCCGGTGTCGTGCATGGCTCGCGCGAGGGGCAATGCGCTCGACTTGAATTCGCGGTAGGTGAGTCGGTCTTTTTCGCGCTCGCGGTCGGCTTCAATCAGGCAAGTTTCGTCGGCGAAACTATCCATTGTGTCTTTAAGCGCGGCTCCGACGGAAGAATAGTTGGCCAAGTCTAGCATTCGAAGAGAAAAATCTACCACAGAGACACAGAGTTCGGAAAAATCAAAGAACTAGTCGCTTGATTCCATCGCGGAGATCAGCCTGTCACGATATTTCATCGGAAAAATCACTTGACGGCCGGAACTTGAGGCCCTGGTGATGCGATTCGATGTATAAGGCCTCTTGGTAAATTGATTCCAGGAGTCCGGGAAAGAGGGGCCGGTGAACTTCGATGGCGCAGCCGATGATTTTGTCGGTTAGTGGATCTTTCTGCAGATCCATCATTTCTATTTCGCCGTTCTCTGCAGCCCGGTGGCAAATCTTTCTTCACAGGCGGGACTGGATGCGCTCGGCTAGAGTTTTGAAGTCGCTGACGCCCTGGACTTCGTAGTCGGGGAGTTCGATGTTGAAGTGATTTTCGATGCGGGAGAGGAGCTCGAGAGTTTGCAGGCTGTCGATGCCGAGCTTCTTGAAGAAGTCGTCTTCGGGTGCGAGGGTGCCAGGAGCCAATTTGAAGTGCATGGTCGCGAGATTCAGCACTTCCTGAGTGGTCTGTTCGAGGGTGGGCATGACAACAGTTAATTTATCATTCCCGAACAAAGAAGAAAATCGTGGATGCATGCGACAGCAGGAGTCTAGAGGAGGATCAGGCCATGGCGGATGCCGATGGCCACGGCTTCGGTGCGACTGGCCGCGCCAAACTTTCCCAGAATTGCCGCCACGTGAAACTTTACGGTGTGTTCGGAGATGTTCATCCGCGAGGCAATTTCCTTGTTGGCCAGACCCAGGGCGAGCATGCGCAGCACCTGCTGTTCGCGCGGAGTCAACGGCTCGAGGAATTCCGCAACTTCCGTTGGGAACACGGGTGTTGAGAAGACCGGCGTTTGAGATGCGGGGAGGCGCGAGGCGGAAATGTCGGTTTCCGTGGGCATGGTAACCACCAGACCGTGCGAAACAGCCTCGAGCGCCGCCAGCAGCTGGGGCCTCGCCATCTCCGCGGGCAAAACAGCGTGCG
>Ga0185299_10003100_pt1 | contig 23223 bp, 19 predicted proteins | sample PaiPotPPA55metaG_FD_128002 | JGI IMG/M metagenome (GOLD analysis project Ga0185299, IMG submission 128002) | Iron sulfur acid spring bacterial and archeal communities from Banff, Canada, to study Microbial Dark Matter (Phase II) - Paint Pots PPA... ... | reverse complement strand
CGTCGGATTTCAGCGAAACTGCGTCGAAAGCGGTGAGCAGCGGATAGAGCAGTTCGTGAACGGAGATTGGCTGGCTCTTGTCGAGACGCGAGCGAAAATCCTCGCGTTCGAGCATGCGGGCGAGACGGTAGTGGGAACAGAGGCGGACGACATCCTCGGCGCTCATTTTTCCGAGCCATTCGCTGTTGTAGCGGACTTCGGTTTTCTTTTTGTCGAGGATTTTGAAGACTTGCTCGAGATAGGTGTCGGCGTTTCGCGCTACCTGCTCGCGCGTGAGAGGCGGGCGCGTTTCGGATTGCCCTGTAGGGTCGCCGATCATCGCCGAGAAATCGCCGATCAAGAAAACCGCCGTGTGGCCGAGATCCTGAAACTGTTTGAGCTTCCGAAGAACGACCGTGTGACCCAAGTGGATGTCGGGCGCGGTGGGATCGACGCCGAGATAGACGCGCAGCGGCGCGCGCTCTTTCGCGGATTTTTCGAGCTTCGCCTTCAGCTCGTCCTCGCGAATGATTTCCGCGACGCCTTTTGAGATGGACTCGAGCTGGTCTTCGACCGGTTTAAATCTTGGCGCTGGCACTATTTCCTCTCCGCCATCGAATTTATCAGGCACTCGCTTTTTCCGGCGTGATTAGCACGCGGCGGCCTTCGATGCGGTAACGGCCTTCAAGGACGATGCGCACGGCTTCGGTATAGATGCGGTGCTCCTCACGCAGGATTCGTTGGGACAGGGTTTCCGGCGTGTCGCGGTCTTCGATAGGCACCACGGCCTGCATGACGATCGGCCCGGCGTCGAGATTCTCGTCGACGAAGTGTACCGTGCAACCGGCAAATTTCGCGCCGTGTTCGAGGGCTTGGCGCTGGGATTCAAGGCCGGGAAACGCAGGGAGCAGCGATGGATGAATATTCAGAATGCGTCCGCGAAATGCGGCGACAAACTGAGGTGAAAGCAGGCGCATGTAACCGGCGAGACAGACGAGGTCGACCTCTTTTTCTTGGAGCGCGGCCACGACGAGCCTGTCGTAAGCCTCGCGCTCGAGGCCTTTCGACGGAATGGCGCGCGCGTCGATTTTTCGCGCGCGGGCGCGTTCGATTCCCGGCGCGCCTTCGCGATTGCTGAGCACGATGGCGATTTCGGCGTTCGGGATGCGTCCTGCAGCGACGCTATCGGCCAGCGCTTCGAAATTCGAGCCGCGTCCGGAAAGCAATACGCCGATGCGTTTTTTCATGGCCGAGCGAAGTTAGCACAGTTCGACGCCGCGTTGTAGCAGCGGTCTTTGCGTGCTCACGTCCGTGGTCGAGTCTTGGTAACGAATCGATGGCTGTCCGGGAACAATCTCGAGTCTTGACCTTTCCGCAGGAGCGATAATTACTTTAAGGGAGATGCCCACGGCATGATCTTTGTGTTTGCTCTCCTTCTTGGTTGGTGGCAAGCCTCTCAAGCGGCTACGCAGCCCCGAGTTTCGGCCACCGACACGGCATACCTCAGTTGCACGACCTGGACAGGCAGAGCGTGGACCGATTTCACAGCGCGGTCTGCGCGAACACCGGTCGTGGAATCTCCGAAGGGTTTTCGTGCGTATGCCCAGGTAGACATCGTCGTGGAAGATGGGTCCTGCCAGAACACTACTAGCCTCTATGTCGCTTCCGGTCCTAGTGGGACGTTTGAAGTCGTTTATGCTAAACGGCCTTCTGACAGCGACGGTAACGGTATTCGCTTGATTGGGTGGTCCCCAAGTGGAGAGAAGCTACTCGCGGAAGTCAACTTGTGGAAGTACGAAACAGACTTAGGTTTTGGTCACGTTCCGCTCATCTACAATGCTTCTACGCGATCAGTTAAAGAGATCCGAGTGTTGGACGACGCATTATCGCGTCACTTCGGAGGAAATTGCGAGTTCGAACTCGGGGTCGAGGGTTGGAAAGGCAACCAACAGATTCAAGTCAAAGTCTCGAGGTCGCCTGAGACTGACGAGTACGAGCAACACTTTTGCGTCAAAGAACCACGCGCATTTGTGTTTGACCTTCAAAAAGGCTCCGTACAGGCTGGCATGAGTGAGTGCCAAGCGCCAAATTGACTTAAGCCGCTCGGCGATCTGCTTCGACCGGGTCGCGAAGATTGGTTCCAGTTTCCCGGTTATTGCTTTTTCACCGTGGCTGCGTGCGCTGCGGGTTTGTGGTTCACGAAGACGGACTTTGGGATTTCGCAGTGGACGCCTTTGCGGATGTCGACGACCTGCGTTACGCGACAATCGGCGGCCATTGACGCTAGCGCGTAGGCTTCGTAGCGGTCCATGTTCACCATTTTCTGCGTACTTAGAAAATCGATGGTGTTGCGGACCGCGATTTTCGTTGCTTCGGTTAGGTCCTCATCGAAACCCATAAATATCCAGGAGTTCTTGTTTTCCGCCCAGGGCCAGTCGGTCTTCATGTCCTTGCGCACGATGGGCTCGATTTCGATCTCCTTGTAGGCGCATTCGAGCGCTTCTAAATTGACTTCGCCGTTGCCCTGGCGGCAATGCGCGTCGCCAATCCAGATGAGGCCGCCTTTCTGGAATACCGGAAAATAGATCGTTGAACCGGCCTGGAGTTCGTTGAGGTCCATATTCGAACCGTTTTTCCACGGGCGGAGCGTGCTGGTGCGTCCTTTATCGTCCTTGATCGGCGGGCCGGCTTTTTCTTTTGGCTCGTTGGGATCGACGCCGACCGCAAGAATTCCGGGGAATGGCTTGAGGTCGAGCACGATTCCGGGCTTGAACTCAGTTTCGTTCCTGGCGAGGTCGAGTTTGTAATAGCGCACGAAGCCGTCTAGAAACTCCTTGGGCAGAAGTCCGGTGGGAAAGTCTTTGCCGGGAAGATTGAAATTTTGCGCGTACTCCTTTGGGACGATCTTCAGGATGCGGATTTCGAGCGTGTCGCCGGGTTCGGCGCCATTCACGTAGATTGGGCCGGTGATGGAGTGCGGGCCACCGCCGTCGTTCTGCTTGCGCAGGCGCGCGATTTCGTCCATGGGCGGGCCGTTTAGAGCGTGATCCTCGGGAGAGGGCTTGATTTGATTCAAGGCGTGGTACCAGGTCTCGACGGAGACCGTATCGCCGGAATTGACCGTGAGCTTGGGTTTTTCGTTCACGTCGAACCAGCCCCACTGGACGGTTTCGGGCGTTGCAGGGAGCGAATGATGTTTCTGCGCGCTTGCAGCGTTGCCATGGTGCGCCACCGTCGCGGTTTTCTCCTGCGCCCGAGCGACTGAGGATGATACGGAGAAGAGAAGCGCGAGCGAAATGCCGACAATTCCTTTCATGATCAACCTCCTCCTGAAATTCAGGCGAATGCGGTGAAATTCCCTTCTAATAAAACAATTTACTTAGGGCAGCAATGTATCGACCGGAGGGAATCCCGCGGATTATACTCTCGGTGGAAGCAAATGGCTTCGGGCGGCGCTTTGAGCGGCATGCCGGTCTCTGAATCCAACTTCAGGAGGAATTTCGATGTCACGTTCACATTCGTTTTTTCTTTTGCTGGCAGCACTTTTCGCACTGAATTTTTTGGCGGCTTGCTCGACGCAACCGCAGAAGCCGGCGGAGCCGCCCGATACTCGAGCGGCCGATGAAGCTGCCATCCGCGCCAACGTGGTGGCGTGGAGCCAAGCGTCGCAGGCCAAGGACGTGAACAAGGCGCTTTCATTCTACGCCGATGACGCGATCCAGATGCCCGACCGCGAGGCGCTCATAAGAGGAAAAGAAAATATGCGCAAGGGCTGGGAGCAGATGCTGGCGACGCCGGGTCCCGGGCTGACGTTTGCGACCACGGGAGTGGAAGTGGCGCGGTCGGGGGATATTGCGTACGAGTATGGGACGTACGATTACGCCACCAAAGACGCGAAGGGCCGGGTTCACGACGAGAAGGGAAAGTACCTCGTGGCGTGGAAAAAACAGGTGGACGGATCGTGGAAGGTGGCGGTCGATATTGATAATCCCGATGCTGCGCCTGCACCCGCTCCGGTGGCGGCGAAACGAAAAACCACGGCGCGCAAGAGACGGCGCCGCAACGCCGCTTCTTAAACGATCGAGCGGCCATCGAACCGATCATGGCGAGGGCGCAGCAGCAATCGAAACGGGTTTGCATGAAGCAGCGTTGAGATCCTTCGAAAATTCCGATCGGATGGTCTCAGGATGACGACGCGGCACTTGTGGGCGGCGTTACGAAGGCTTCTATAGCGGCAACGTGCCGGCATAGATGACGCGGGGTTTGTTGCGGGTGACGCGTTCGATGCGGCCGATCAGGTGGAACTTTTCGCGGCGGCGGCGCAGTTCTGATTCGACGCGCGAGACGAGTTTTGCCGGAACGATCAGGATCATTCCTACGCCGAGGTTGAACGTTTTGAGAAGTTCTTCGGGCTCGATCTTGCCCAGCTGCGCGAGGTAACGGAAGATCGGGAGGACGGGCCACGAGCCGAGCTCGACGACAGCCTGAACGTTCTTGGGCATGGCGCGCGGCAAATTGCCTGTGATTCCTCCGCCAGTGATGTGGGCCATCGACGAGACCCATCCTCGCGCGAGAATGTTTTTCAGAAGAGGCCAGTAGGCGCGATGGGGCTTGAGCAGCTCGGCGCCAATTTTGTTTCCGATCTCCACGACATAGGTGTCCGGTTTGAGTTTGGCGACGCCGAAAACGAGTTTGCGCGCGAGCGAATAGCCGTTGGTGTGGAGTCCACTCGAGGGCAACGCGAGCAGGGCGTCGCCCGGGCGCACGGCGCGCGGATCGAGCTGCTTCTTTTTTTCGACGGCGCCCACGATGAAGCCCGCGAGATCGTATTCTCCGGGCGCGTACATCTCGGGCATCTCGGCGGTTTCGCCGCCGATCAACGAGCAGCCTGCTTGCTTCGCGGCGCGGCTCATTCCTTCGATGACTTGTTCAACGATGCGCGCGTCCATTTTTCCCATCGCGAGGTAATCGAGAAAGAACAGCGGCTCGGCGCCCTGCGTGAGGATGTCGTTGACGCAATGATTGAGGATGTCGGCGCCCACGGTGGAGTGAACTCCCGCGGCGATGGCGACTTTCAGCTTGGTGCCGACGCCGTCGGCGCTTGCGACCAGGATGGGTTCGCGCCAGCGCTTGCGGTCGAGCTGGAAGAGCGCACCGAACCCTCCGATGGGCGCGAGTACGCCGCGGCGGAATGTTTTCCCGGCCATGGCGGCGATCCGGCGTTTGATTTCGTCGGCGGCCGTGATATTCACACCTGCATCGGCATAGCGCATGAGGAGAACTCTTTGGAAAGGGGGCTGAGCGGTCCCTTGGATTTTAGAACGGACGGAACAAACGTTTCCAGCGCACTTCGCGCGGATGTACGAGCACGCTGAGGTACGTGGCGAAACGCTCGCCGATATGCCCGGGATTCCAGACATCTTCGGGTGCGTCGATCGACATATAAATTATCATCGGCGTGCCGATGATATTCGCGCGCGGAACGAAGCCCCAATAGCGGCTGTCGTACGAATTCTCGCGGTTATCGCCCATCATGAAATATTCGCCCTGCGGGACGTGCACGGCAGGCCGATTCTCCGTGGGATTGGGAGGATCTTGCCGGTACGGTTCCTCGAGGCGGTTTCCGTTCACAAATACCACGCCCTGCTTGATTTCGAGTGTGTCGCCGGGCAAACCGATGGTGCGCTTGATGAAATCGGGATTGCCGGGAAGGGGCGCGCGAAAGACGATGATCTGCTGCCGCGCAGGATTGCGCCAGAGCGGAACGTGATAGTCGGTGAACGGAACGCCGGCGTCGTAGCCGATGCGCGAGACGATCAAGTGATCGCCGATTAGAACGGTAGGCTCCATCGAACCACTAGGGATGACGCGCGCTTGAACCAGCGTTCCTTCGATGAACAGGAACGCGAGAATTACCCAAAACCAGGAAAGGAGTTCGCGCCAGATTTTGTCGGAAACCGTATCGTGTTTCGCTGGAATAATTTTTTCGTTTTCCACGGCCAGCGCGTCGTCCACCTCAGCCCTCACGATGAGCCTCCGCTTCGAGTTGCGCCAGTCCGGAAGGTCCGAAACAAACGATCCCAACGAATTTCGCCGGGATGAATCAGCGCCCGGAAGTACGTGGTAAAGCGATCAGCGACGTGTCCCGGTTCCCAGACTTCTCCGGGCGCGTCAATCGACATGTAAATCATCACTGGAGTTCCAATGATATTTTCGCGGGGAACAAAACCCCAGAAGCGGCTGTCGTTCGAATTGTCGCGGTTATCTCCCATCATAAAATAATGGCCGGGCGGGACGACCAGCTCGCCGTTTACGATATTTTTGCTCATTTCGGCGCCCCAATCAGGAACGTCGGGAAAGAAAAGTTCCGAACTTCGCGTTGGGAAATTTTCCGACGGCAGGCCAGCGGCCCCCGGTATGTGAATTGCGTGCGGGTCATTAATGGCCACCCCATTGACGTAAACCTGACCCTTGACGATTTTAATGCGGTCACCAGGCACGCCGATGCAACGCTTGATTAAATCCGGGAACCCCTGGTCTGGCAGAGGTGCGCGGAAAACGATGATCTGCTGCCGCTGGGGATTGCGCCAAAGCGGCACGTGATAACCGGTGAAGGGAATGCCGGCATCATATCCGAGGCGGCTAATGATGAGGTGGTCGCCAATCAAGACCGTGTTCTCCATCGAGCCGCTGGGAATCACGCGTGCTTGCGCGACGCTGCCTTCGATCAGGATGAATGCGAGTATCACCCAAAACCAGGAGACGATCTCGCGCCAGACGCGATCGTTCTTCGCCGGCGCTTTCGTTTTTTCCATTTCGACTGGCACGCCTTCTCCCGCGTCAGCTTTCACGATGAGCCTCTACTTCGAGTTGCACCAGCTCAGTCGGATAGCTGCCGGTGTAGCACGACGTGCAAAATTTTCGTTCCGTATCCTCGAGCGCGGACCGGAGCGCATCGAGCGAGAGATACCCCAGCGAATCAGCGCCGAGGAACTGGCGGATTTCTTCAATTGGTTTCTGCGCGGCGATTAGTTCGTCGCGACGCGGGGTATCCACTCCATAGTAGCAGGGTGAAATCGTCGGCGGGCAACTGATGCGGACGTGCACTTCGGTCGCGCCGGCTTCGCGCACCAGGCGGACGATTTTGCGGCTAGTGGTGCCGCGGACGATGGAATCGTCAACCAAAATCACACGCTGGCCTTCGAGCATTCGACGCACCGGGTTTAATTTGAGCTTGACGCCGAAATCACGGATGGCTTGTTCGGGCTCGATAAACGTGCGGCCAATGTAGTGATTGCGAATCAGTCCCATGCGGAACGGAATGCCGGATTCGGCGGCGTAGCCGACGGCCGCGGGAACACCGGAGTCCGGCACCGGTGTGACGATATCGGCATCGACGGGATGCTCGCGCGCGAGAAGGCGGCCGAGGCGCTCGCGGCTTTCGTTGACTGGGCGGCCGAAGATAATGCTGTCGGGCCGCGAAAAATAAACGTGCTCGAAAATGCAGTACTGATGCGGCTTTTCGGGCGCGAAATGAATCGACTCGATTCCGCTGCGCGAGATGCGCACCATTTCGCCAGGCTCGACTTCGCGGACATATTCAGCGTCGATTAGATCGAACGCGCAGGTTTCCGAGCCGACGATCCAGGAAGCGTCGAGGCGGCCGAGGTTGAGCGGGCGGAAGCCGCGCGGATCGCGAATGGCGTAAATTTCGTCGCGCGTAAGAATCACGAGCGAGTAGGCGCCCTCGACCTGATTGAGCGCGTCTGCGATGGCGCCGGAAAGATTGCGCGCTCCGCTGCGCGCGATGAGATGGACGATCACTTCGGTGTCGCTAGTGGTTTGGAAGATGGAGCCGCGGTGCTCGAGCTTGCGGCGAAGCTCCATCGCGTTGGTGAGATTGCCGTTGTGCGCGACGGCGAGCTTGCCCTTGTTGCAATCGATAACGACGGGCTGCGCATTCATCAGCGATTTGTCGCCCGCGGTGGAGTAGCGCGTGTGGCCGATGGCGACTGCGCCGGGCAGATGCGAAATTACGTCGGGCGTGAAAATTTCCTGCACCAGGCCCATGGCTTTGTGGATGTGGATGTTGGCGCCGTCGGTGGAAGCGATGCCGGCGGCTTCCTGCCCGCGATGCTGGAGGGCGTAGAGGCCCAGATATGTCATCTTCGCGGCTTCGGCGTGATTGAAGACGCCGAATACGCCGCATTCGTCGTGGAAGTGATCGTCCAGCGTATGGAGAAAGTTCGTCATGCGTTCTCGATTGCCTTTTGGAGCGATTCGCTCCACGCGCGGCGGAGCGACGTTACGTCCTCGCGTATCACAGCATGGCCATTATATTGGATGCGAAATTCCCCGGTTGTGACTGTGCCCATGCGTTGCGTGTTGACTTTGTATTGTGCCGCAATTTCGTTGACTCGGGCAAGCGCGGCGGGCGAAAGCGATATCACGGCGCGGGCGCCGCGTTCGCCGAATAGGGCGGCTTCGGCCGGGGCATTTTCGTGCGCACCATCCGTGGTGCCTCCGATTGAAATATCGGCGGAAGGCACGTCGACGGATAGGGCGCTGGCTCCGAAGCAGCACTCGGCGAGCGTTACCGCGAGGCCGCCGTCGCTGACGTCATGGGCGGAAAGAATCGCAGATTCACCCGCGAGCGCGACCAGGCAAGCGATAAGCCGCTTCTCGGCGGCAAGGTCGATGGCCGGTGGCGCACCCGCTACGACGCCTTGAATCGTCTTCGCATATTCGCTCGAAGAGAATGCCTTCAGCTCGTCGCTGGGAGTTGCCGAAGTTTTGAGCGCGTCCGCCGCAGAAGTTTTCCACGACATGCTGCGCGCTTCCTGCGCCCATTTGCCGGAGGCGTCGAGCAGCAGAATCAAATCGCCTTCGTGCTGAAACGACAAGCCGAGGGCGCGATCCGCATCTTCGAGCACGCCGAGAACACCGAGCACGGGCGTGGGATAAATCGGCTTGCTGAGCGTTTCGTTGTAGAAGCTGACGTTGCCGCCGGTGATGGGAACTTCGAGTGCGTTGCAGGCTTCGGCGATGCCGTCGATGGATTCGCTGAACTGCCACATCACTTCGGGCTTTTCGGGATTGCCGAAGTTCAGGCAGTTCGTGGCGGCGACGGGACGAGCGCCGGTACAAGCGACGTTGCGCGCGGCTTCGGCAACAGCGTGTATCGCGCCGAGGCGCGGCGAAAGCTTGCACCATCGGCTGTTGCAATCGGTGGAAAGCGCGAGTGCGCGCTTGGTTTCTTTCAGACGCAGCACGGCGGCGTCTCCCGCGCCTGGGCCGATGCGCGTGTTCGTGCGCACCATCGAATCGTACTGTTCGGTGATCCAGTATTTCGACGCGATCGCGGGTGAAGCGAGGAGTTCGCGGAAATTCCCGGTGAGGTCTGCACCTTCGCGGAGCAACTCCACGTAACGAATTTGCGCGACTTCGTAGGGTGAAAGGGCAGGCGTGGACGCAGGCGGCTTGGCGATCGGGCGTTCGTAGCGTGGGCCTTCTTCGGCGAGTGCGTGCGCGGTAATTTCCGCAGCGACTTTACCGTGATTGAGGACGCGCAATTTGCCGTCGGACGTAACGCGGCCCACTTCGATGGCGTCGAGTCCCCACTTTTGAAACACGTCGAAAACTTCGCGCTCGCGTCCGCGCTCGGCGACGAGCAACATGCGCTCCTGCGATTCCGAGAGCATGATTTCGTAAGGCGTCATGCCGGTTTCGCGCTGCGGCACGCGGGCAAGATCGATCTCGATTCCCATTCCGCCGCGCGACGCCATTTCGGAACTCGAACTCGTCAGCCCCGCCGCCCCCATATCTTGAATCGCGACGACTGCGCCGGTGCGCATCGCTTCGAGGCACGCTTCGAGGAGCAGTTTTTCCATGAAGGGATCGCCTACCTGGACGTTCGGGCGCTTCTGCTGCGATTCTTCGCCGAACTCCGCCGAAGCCAGCAGCGATGCGCCGTGAATGCCGTCGCGCCCGGTTTTTGCGCCAGCGTAAATCACGGGATTTCCATCGCCGCGCGCACGGGCGAAAAAAAGATCCTCGCGACGCGCGATGCCGAGCGCCAGCGCGTTGACGAGGGGATTATTCGAATAGCACGGCTCAAATTGCACTTCGCCGCCGACTGTGGGCACGCCGAAGCAGTTGCCGTAGAAAGCGATGCCGCGCACGACGCCATCGAGAATGTGCCGATTGCGCGCGATTTCTTCGGGAGTTGCGTCCGCGGAGGGCGCAGCAGCTACCTGTCCCACCGGACTGTCACCCGCGAAACTAGCGGCTTTCGCTTGCACGGGGCGTCCCTGAAATGGACCTGAAGTGACGGGACCGAAGCGCAGCGAATCAAGCACGGCGATTGGGCGCGCGCCCATGGTGAAAATGTCGCGCAGGATTCCGCCGACGCCTGTTGCGGCTCCTTGAAACGGCTCGACGAAGCTTGGATGGTTGTGCGATTCGATCTTGAAGACGGCGCAGAGGCCATCGCCGATGTCCACGACCCCGGCGTTTTCACCGGGGCCCTGCACCACGCGCGCTCCGGTTGTAGGCAGCCGCTTCAGGTGCACGCGAGACGATTTGTAGGAGCAGTGCTCGCTCCACATCACGCTGAAGATGCCGAGTTCGCTGAAATTCGGGTCGCGGCCGAGAATTTTTTGGATGCGCGCGTATTCATCGGTGGAGAGGCCGTGCTCGGCCGCGACCTGCGGCGTTACTTTGATTTCGGTGTCAATCATGAGTTGAGGAGATCCAGAGCGCAAATTGTCGCAGCAAAGACTGGTCGGAGCAAGCGCATCGCGCGGCCAAGAAAAAGCAGACTCCTCGCCCGCTGCGGCGAACTTGGTATGACAACGACAGAACTACGCAGGTATCGCAATGCGACGTGAAAAACTCTCGACGGCAGAGCGGAAGAGCACCAAGCCGTCGGCGGAACCGAGCGGTGATTCTACGGCGCGCTCCGGATGCGGCATCAGACCGACGACGTTGCGCTCGCGATTGCAGATTCCAGCGATTGCGGCCAATGCACCATTGGGATTCGCGGCTCTGTCATCTTCTGGGGCCACTTGCCGTGGCCGCTCTGGCACACCGCGATCGTCGCCGGAGGGGCGGCCATCGGGATGGACATAACGGAAAACAATTTGATGATTGCGTTCGAGCTCAGCGAGCGTGGCGGCATCGACGAAATAATTTCCTTCCATGTGCGCGATCGGCATTTCCAGCACCTGCCCAGTGCGCGCGGCGCAGGTGAAGGGCGTGTCGGTATTCTCGATGCGAACGTGAACCTGGCGGCAAAGGAAGCGCAGCGCCTTATTGCGCATCATCGCGCCGGGAAGCAGTCCGGCTTCGAGAAGAATTTGAAAGCCGTTGCAGATGCCGAGAACGAGGCCGCCCGAGCGCGCGAAGCGGTCGACCGCGCGCATCACAGGCGAGAAACGAGCGATCGCGCCGGTGCGGAGGTAATCGCCGAAGGCGAATCCCCCGGGGAGGATGATGGCATCGAAGCCGGAGATATTTTCGGATTGGTGCCAGATGAAGTCCACGGGCTGGCCCACAATCGAACCAATCGCGTGATAGGCGTCGTCATCGCAATTCGAGCCCGGAAACTGAACGACTCCGAATTTCATCAGAGTCCTCCTGCAGCGCATTTTAGCACAGGAGCGAAAAGCTTCGAGTCGGAAGACCCCAGTTACATCAGAGCACTTAACTCAGCGGCGACGACGGGATTTTGAGCGCGGGCGCGATTTTGATTTTGCGCGGCGTCGCGGGGTGGACTTGCGTGTCCGTGTCTTCGGCTTGGGTTTTGCCGCTCGGGCAATTTCTCGGCGGCGCTGGGTGGCCCAGCCGATCTTGTTGACCTGGCGGCCGCGAGCGACGGCGAGCGCGTCGGCAGGAACGTTGTCGGTGATCGTCGAGCCCGCGGCGACATACGCGCCGTCTCCGACGCGAACTGGCGCGACGAGCGCGGTATCGCTGCCGATGAAGACGCGCTCGCCAATCTTCGTTTCATGCTTCGCGACGCCGTCATAGTTGCAGGTAATCGTTCCGGCGCCGATATTCGAATCGCGGCCAATGGATGCATCGCCAATGTACGTGAGGTGATTCGCCTTCGCGCCTTCGTGCACAATCGACTTTTTCACTTCGACGAAATTGCCGATGTGCGCGCCAGCGCGAATGTCGGAGCCGGGACGCAGCCGAGCGAAAGGACCGATTAGCGCCTTGGTTGCGACGCGGCTCGAATCGAGAATCGAATGCGCGCCGATCGCGACTTCGTCATCGAGGCGAACGTCGCGCAGGATGCTTCCGGTGCGAATCGTGCAGCGCGCTCCGGCGCGCGTCGCGCCGAGAAGTTGGACGCCAGGCTCGACGAGCGAGTCTGGTCCAATGATGACTTCCGGGTCAATCACTACGGTCTCGGGCAAATAGATTGTGACGCCTGCATCCATCAGTTCCGCTGCTTTGCGGGCGCGGAACACTCGGTCGACATCGGCAAGACCCGCGCGCGTGTTGCAGCCGATGATTTCTTTAGGATCGGCGGCAATCTGCGCGAGCACGCGTTCGTTGCGCTGGCGAAGCAGGCCGATCGCGTCGGTTAGATAGAGTTCGCGGTGCGCGTTGTTGGGGCGTAACGCGTTCAGGCACGGCCAGAGTTTATCGAGCGTGAAGCAATAAATACTAGAATTCACTTCGCGGATGGCGCGCTGCTCGGGCGTGGCTGCTTTTTCTTCGACGATTGCCTGCACGCGTCCTTCGGAATCGCGAACGATTCGGCCGTAGTCGGTGGGGTCGTCGAGCTCGGCGCTGAGAATTGTAACAGCGGCTTCGCCGCGGCGATGCGTATCGATGAGCGCGGCGAGCGTTGCCGCACGGAGAAGTGGAGCGTCACCGGGTACGATGACAGTGAGCTTCGCGCTGCGTCGAATCGCGCGCCGCGCGACCTGAATTGCGTGGCCCGTCCCGCGCTGCGGCTGCTGCTTTACGGTCTGCGCGCCGAGCGGGGCGACAACGGCGCTGACTTCGTCTGCGTGATGGCCCACCACGACGAGCAATTGCGCCGGCTTGAGCGGTTGGCATGCGCGTACGACGTGCTCGATGAGCGTGCGTCCCCCGGCGCGATGCAGCACTTTTGCCAGGTCGGAGCGCATTCGCGTTCCTTTGCCCGCAGCAAGAATTATGACGGCCGTATCGTTTGCAGCCATTGTGGAATGATTGTCGCCTCCCCGGAAACCTTTGGCAATGGAAACGCGCGTTTTATCGACATTTTGAGGCGGAAACGGTAACCACTCGACATCACCGCTGCAAGAAAGAGATTAAGAAGCGGCCGTGAGAGGTTCGGGAAAAACGGTCCTGGAGTGAGTTTCGACTTCCGTGGTTTCCGTCCAAAGGGAGCGATCCGCGAGGAGGCGAGTAACTAACTGCGTGTGAAGCGCGTGGCCTGCTTTGTGCGCGATGATGCGCGCTTTGAGCGGGCGGCCTACGAGGGCGAGATCGCCAATCAAATCGAGAGCTTTGTGGCGCCCGAATTCATCGGAAAAGCGCAGCGGGCCGTTGGTGATGCCGTTTTCGTCGAGGACGATAGCGTTGTCCATCGCGCCGCCGCGGATCAGTCCCATGGCACGCAGCCCCGCGAAATCTTTTGTGAAGCCGAACGTTCGCGCAGGAGCCAGCTCCCGGCTGAACGACTCCCGGTCGACCTTAATCTCGACCTGCTGCGGGCCACAGGCTGGATGGTGGTAATCGACAAAGCAGTGCACGCGGAAATCGTCGTCGGGATAGATTCCGATGCGGCGGTCTCCATCGGAGAATTCGAGCGGCTTCACGACGTGAATGTACCGTCGGCGGCGGCGCAGGCGCCGGATGCCGGCGCGCTCGAGAAGCTCGATAAACGGCAGTGCAGATCCGTCGAGGATAGGCAGTTCAAGCGCATCGATTTCGACGTAGACGTTATCCACCCCGCAGGAATAAAGCGCGGCGAGAACGTGCTCGGTGGTGGATAGCAGCACCCCTTGCCTCATCAGACTGGTGGCATAGCTGACTCGGGCGACGTTGCGGACGTGCGCTTCAATCTCGAAGTTGTCGAGATCCACACGCCGAAAAACAATTCCGGTATCGGCTGGAGCAGGAACGAGCCGCAAACGGCAGCGCACAGCCGTATGTAGACCGATGCCTTCGGTTTCGACCGGACGTTGGATTGTGAGCTGGTGTGACATTCGGGCTGAGAGCTAATATTACCTGCATCTTGGATTCCCCGGACCATCATTTTTATATCTTTATTATCACTAAGTTACAAGGAAACTGCCTAGGACGTTCGGAGTGGTGTTGTAAGAAAACAACAGTTTCCGTGTTGAAGCCGTGGCCAGTTTAAGACAGAGAGAATCAAGGGCCTGGCTTCTGAAGGCGACCTAGGTCCCCCGGGGGCCAGTGGTTGTTCGGACGCGCACGAACGCGTAAAATAGCGCTTCGATAAAGACAGAGCTAAATGGCTTCTCCATTTCACATTCTCTCGAGTGCTGTCATCGCGCCGCCAGCCTCGGCGCATCCGCGCCCGCCGTGGCTACGTGTGCGATTTTTCGGCGGTCCGAATTATCAGGAACTGAAGCGCACCATGCGGACCCTCGATTTGCACACGGTGTGCGAGAGCGCGCGATGCCCGAACATGGGTGAGTGCTGGGAGCATGGCACCGCGACATTCATGATTCTCGGCAATATCTGCACGCGCGCATGTGGGTTCTGCGCTGTGCCGAGCGGGAAACCGCTGGGCCCTCCCGACGAAGACGAACCGGAGCGCGTGGCTGAAGCTGTCGAGCGGATGGGGCTTCGATATGCCGTGGTGACGTCGGTGAACCGCGACGATCAGCCAGACGGCGGCGCGGCAATTTTCGCGCGAACGATCGCTCGGATTCGTGAGCGTGTTCCGGGCTGCAAAGTGGAGGTCCTGATTCCGGATTTTCGCGGTGAGTGGTCCGCGCTGGAAACTGTGATGGCCGCGCGTCCCGACGTGCTCAACCACAACATGGAAACTGTGCCGCGCCTCTATCGCCGCGTGCGGAAGGGCGCTGTTTACGAGCGGTCGCTCGAACTGCTGCGCCGCGCGCGGAAGACTTCGCCTCAGCTCTCCACGAAGACCGGGATGATGCTGGGTCTAGGTGAAACGCGCGAAGAAGTGCTGCAGTCGATGGAAGAAATCGCCGCGCAGGGCACGCACATTCTCACATTGGGGCAATACTTGCAGCCAACGCCCGAACATTTGCCAATCGAGCGCTACGTCCATCCCGACGAATTCGCGGAATTCAAGCAACTCGGCGAGCAAATGGGATTTCAGCATGTCGAAGCAGGACCGCTCGTGCGTTCCTCCTACCACGCCTTCGAACAAGAAGAAGCCGCGCGGCGCTGACCTTGGCGCAGCGGACCCTACAACTGCATCATAATTCTCAATGAATCCGTGGCGCGGGCTGCGAGATCTGCCAAAAGAAATCTGGATTCTCGCCGCGGCAACGCTCGTAAACCGCGCCGGCACGATGGTATTGCCGTTCCTCGTGCTGTATCTCACGCGTACGCTAGGAATCACCCCGGCGCGTGCGGCGCTTGCGCTCACGGTCTACGGCATCGCCGCGTTGCTCACAATGCCCGTCGCGGGATGGCTCAGCGATCGCGTAGGTCCGCTCGTGGTGATGAAAACGTCTCTGCTGCTGTCGGGCGTGCTTCTGCTGCTATTTCCGCTGGCGCACCATTTCGCGGCGATCCTCGTGGTTACGTTTTTCTTCGCGATGTTGAACGAATCGGTCCGGCCGCCCAGCCTCGCGCTGGTGTCCGATCTGGTGGGGCCGCCGCAGCGCAAAGCGGCATTTGCCTTGAGCCGCCTGGCGGTAAATCTGGGGATGAGCATCGGCCCGGCAATCGGCGGAATCTTGGCCGTCGTTTCGTTTCGTTCGCTGTTTTTTGTTGACGGTGCCACTTCGATTCTGGCCGGGATTTGGTTGATGCTCGCGCCCTGGCCAAAATCAGCGACAAAGCTGAGGCCCAGCGGCGCTAGCGCGCAGGATTGGGAGGCAGCGGAAGATCCCGAAGATGTGGGGCGCGAAATAGAAGCGGAATCGGCGGCGCCGCTGGCAGCGCCACATCCGGTCGGCGACTTGAGCGCGTTTCGCAATCGGCGAATGCTGTATTTCTTGGCGGCGCTGATTCCGGTGCAGGTGGTGTTTTTTCAGCTGACGTCCACGCTGCCCCTTTTTCTAGTGCGCAATCTACGGTTGCCGGAATCGGTGTTCGGTACGGTGTTCACGCTGAACACGCTGATGATCGTGGCCATCGAAGTTCCGTTGAATACGGCCACGGCTCACTGGTCGCACCGGCGGACTCTTATGCTTGGCGCGTTGTTCTATGCGATCGGTTTCGGCTCGTACGCGATCGTCACCGGGCCGATGGGCGTTTTCGCGGGAGTCATCATCTGGACATTTGGAGAAATGATTCTGATGCCCGGAAGCTCCGCGTACGCGGCCGAAATTGCGCCGCCCGAACGCCGGGGCGAATATATGGGACTCTACACGATGTCGTTCAGCATCGCATTTTCGTTGGGACCATTTCTCGGCGCGGAAATTTTGCAAAGATGGGATTCGCATGTGCTTTGGAGCGCAGCCTTTGCGAGCGGCATAATCTCGACGATTCTGATGAGCCGCGTCGGGTCGAATCGCCGCCCGCACGCAGCGTGATGGGAATCGCGGCGGTGTTATCGGTGACTGATCGACCGGAAAAGTAATCGGGACGTAATCGCTCGGCCCGCGTAGAGTCACTAGACGGCCTTATTTCCCGCCATCTTCTCCCGCATAGCTTCAACGCGCTTTAACATGAACTGGAGGCGATTGCGTCCCCATTTCGATCGGATAATCACCTTCTCGACGTTCAGAAAAATTTCTGGGTCGCCGGTCTTGTCGCGCAGTTCTCTCAAGAACGGGTGGACCTTGGCAAAAATCAAAAACATTTCGCCGCTCGCGGCGGGCTGAAGAAATAATTCCTCGCTCAGGGCGCCAAGCACCACGAAAGAGGCGGCGATGCCCCAGTAGCCACTCACTTGTCGCAGCCAGTTATTTTCTTGCGTCCCCATGGCCCAGGCGACTTTCAAATAATCGTCCGCGCTGCGAGGCCAGAATCCGGTAAACCACCAATGCCGAGCCTTGCGCATTTCCGGTTCGCGACGCAGATCATAAAGTTGCAGTATCAGTTGAGCATCGGTTGCAGTCGGCTTCTTGGGCATCTGTTTTCTCCATCCCGCGTAGAACGAGAATTGATTTATCGGCAATTTCTGGTCCAGGTCGAAGACGAGCCGCATTGTACAACCGTTTTCTCCCCGTCCGGTTGTGACCGCTCGTTAGCAAGGAATATCAAGCAGGGCGTGGTGCTTCCCATAGTTGCCTGGCGCTATCAAGGCGAGTAATATTCGCATATTCGGAACGTCCCGAAACCCAGCGGGTCTTCCACCACTCCGAGGAGGTAACCATGATTCGCAGATTGCTCACGTTGATTGGGTTCGCCGTGCTCTGTTCGCCTATTTGTTCCGCGCAAGATGCCGCCAAGAAAGCAGCTCCGGCTGCGTCAGCAAAGCCGATGACTACGGTTGTTGCCTCAGCCGATCTTAAGTGGGGCCCACCTCCGGAAGGCGCCATGGCGGGCACTCCTTCCGTCGATCCCGGAGGAGACCTGCAAATCGCGGTCGTCATGGGTGATCCGTCCAAAACCGGTCATTTCGTAATTCGCGGGAAGTGCACCGACGGTTACAAGATCGCTCCGCATTGGCACCCCACCGCCGAGAACGTAACAATCCTCGAAGGCGCGCTCGCGCTGGGAACCGGAAAGACTTTTGATGAGTCAAAGCTCAAGGCTCTCTCGGCCGGAGGCTTTGCTTCCGTGCCGCCGCATATGGCCCACTTCGCGCAGTGCAAGGGTGCATCAATCTTCCAGGTCGATGGCAACGGCCCGTTCGTCCTGAATTTCATTAGTGCGACCCCCGTGGCTGCGAAGAAACCCGCAGCGAGTGAGAAGGCCCCGAGCAAACCGACTACAACCCAGTAACTCGGTTTGATCGAGTGCTCATCACTGAAGAGACGCGAGGAACGTGTTGGCAATCTCGCGGGTGCGGGCCGCGCACGCCGGATCGGAAACGGGGAGGCTTGCCGCTGCGCCAAGATGTTCGGAAGCCTTCGCATTGCGCCCAAGTTCTACGTCGAGATTGCCGAGCAGCAGAAGAAAAACCGGATTACGCGGATATTTGGCCACAAGAGGCTCCGCAATTGTGGCGGCCCTTTCGTACTGTTGATCGTAAGTGCGCAGGTTCTTCGCAAGATAGAAGCGCGCTTCCACGGACATCAGTACGCCTTCTTTCATCCCGGTCTCGAGCTGCCGGATGCCCTCTGCTTTGTTTCCGCCCGGGATGCCCATAAAAAATTTCAGAACTTTGATTATAGAAGGCAGCGTATCCACGTAATAGTTGTAAAGGCCCAGGCCGACCATCGCGTCCGCCATCTTCGGGTCGAGCTGAAGGGCGCGAATGAATTCCGTGCGCGCGGCGACGCCGGCGCGGGCAGCGTTGCGATTCTCGCTGCGCAAACCATAGAGTTGCGCCTTGAGAGCCCAGGCAATCCCGGCGTAGAGGCGAAGTTCGGCGGTCTCGGACTTGGCGATCTGCGCTTCGGCGAGATGGATGGCTTTGTCCGCCACCGCGAAGTAGGCGTCGTCTTCACGCCGCTTGCTGCCCTTTGCGGTATTCACCATGCCGTACTTGATCTCGCATGCCGCGCAGAATACTTTCCACCATCGCGCTTCGTTTTCCAGCAAATAACCTAGCGGGTTCTCCCGATGGGCCTGCTCGAAATCATGCGCGGCTTGAATGGCTGCGTCCGGATCGCCCTCGTGCATCTTCTCTAGTGCCTGCGAAATCTCCGGAGGCAGCGTGAGCTTCTCCGTTCCTGCGCTAGCAGCCGGTGCCGAAACGAGTAGAATCGCGAATAGCGCGAGGCCAACGTAGAATGCAATGAAGGTGCGCGTCATCTTACCCTCTTCAACCAGCCGAGCAGCCAGGCCGCGGTTACGTACATCACGAAACACTCTAGCGCAAATGGCAGGAAGCCGAGGAACCCCGGCGCGGGCATCTCGAAGATTTTCGCCTGCTGAAACATCGGAAAGATGTAGTGCCACTTCGCTGCCGCCCACCAGTTCCAAAATTCCCACAGCCAACCACAGATCCAGCCGGAAAGTAAGAATCCGTATAGCCGCCGCCGGAATCCTTCTGAGAGATCACCTAGAATCGACGGCAAACCGAGGCGTCGATTCATAGGGTCGAGAAACAAGAAAAAGCCGATCCAAACGAGCCCGAATAGATACGCGGAAATTTGGCGCGGTAGAACCAGCGGAACCATCAAGCACGCTGCGCCGCAGACGATCCATACACTTTCGGCGGAGCGCGAAATCTTCCACGGCTTTCCTGGTAATGCGGGCAGCAGCGCTTGCACCAGGTCGGACGTTTCGAAAATCGCGGGCGTGATCGTCGCAAACGACCAGCCGTAGCCGAGCAGTCCCTGAGGCAGCCGCGAGGGCACGCCGACGTAAGTCCAATTCTGCAGCCGCAGATTGTAAGCTTCAAAAATCAGCCACAGCGGGATTGAAAGCAAAGCCATGCGCGCCACGGTTAGCGGCGCATAGTGCAGGCGCGAGCGGCTCGTAAGCGCGACCACGGCTGAATCAGCAATCAAAATGTACGCGCTCCAGGCAATCGGTGTGAAGTAAGTTGCCACCGGCTCAACGCCACGAAACATAAGCCATTCCGCTCCAGCAAGCGCGATGATTCCGAGCCAACCCTCAGCTGGGAATGGATGACGCTTCGGAGCTCGAAAATACCCGAGCACGACGATCGCCACAGTAGCTGCGGTGATACCAAGGCCGATTCCGATCATGCACCATCATGGTAGCTCAGGTCGGCACAGTTTTAGGTCAAGCGGCTTCTTCTTTCTTGTTATGCTTTGCCTTCTCTTGCGGCCCCAAAAAGATAGTGAACCAGCCGGAAAAACTCGAACGCGGACTGGGCCTCGTCGAAGCCACGTCGCTCAACATGACGTTTATGGTGGGCATCGGCCCATTCGTCGTGATTCCGTTCATCGTGCAATCGATGCGCGGGCCGCAATGCCTCGTCGCGTGGCTCGCGGGCGCGGTACTGGCCGTCTTCGACGGCTGCATCTGGGCCGAACTTGGCGCGGCGATGCCGCAAGCGGGCGGAAGTTACGTTTTCCTGCGCGAAGCGTACGGCCCCGGGCGCTGGGGCCGCTTAATGTCGTTCCTTTTTATCTGGCAGACGCTTTTTCAAGGGCCCCTCAGCATCGCATCCGGCGCGCTCGGCTTCGCAAACTATTCCGCGTACTTTGCGGAAAAATCGAGCCGGGTGGCGCAAGCGTTCGCTGCGCTCGGAACGCATCCGGAGAAATTCATCGCCGGAGCAATCGTAATTCTAGCCGTCGTGCTGCTCTACCGCCGCATCACGACGATTGGCAAAATCTCGGTTGTGTTGTGCGCCATCGTCCTGGCCACGATCCTCTGGCTGATTTACGGTGGCGTCACGCATTTCAACGCCAGTCTTGTACTTTCCTTCCCCCCAGGTGCGTGGGATTTGTCTTGGATATTTTTCGCAGGGCTCGGCCACGCGACGGTTCAGAGCGTTTACTCCTACCTCGGCTACTACAACGTCTGCAACCTCGGCGGCGAAATGAAGCGGCCGGAGCGCAACATCCCGCGCGCGATTTTCCTCTCGATCATTGGCATCGCGCTGCTGTATTTCGCGATGCAGACGAGCATCTTGAGCGTCATACCCTGGCAAGAAGCCGCGAAGACCAAAGCGGTTGTCAGCCTCTTCGTCGAGCGCGTCTACGGCGCCAAGTGGGCTTCCCTTGCCACCGCGCTGATCCTCGTGAGCGCATTCGGTTCGATTTTTGCGGCGACGCTTGGCTACTCGCGCGTGCCCTACGCCGCCGCGCTCGACGGCAATTTTTTCTCCGCGTTCGCGCGCGTTCATCCCACGAAGCGCTTTCCAAATGTATCGCTGATCGCCCTGGGCGTAACGGCGTGCATTTTCTGCCTCTCCCTCAGCCTCATCGACGTAATTCGCGCCATCCTCGCAATGCGCTGCCTCATCCAATTCATCGGCCAGGCTATTGGCCTGGTAATCCTGCGTCGGCGATGGGGATTCGCGCGTCTTCCGTTTCGAATGTGGCTCTATCCGCTGCCGGTGGTCGTGGCGATCGTGGGCTGGGCCGGCATTTTTATTTCGACGGGCCGCATCCCCATGCTGGCCTCGCTTGCAGCGACGGCAGCAGGTATCCTTGTATATCTGGGGCGGGCGCGCCTCCTCGGACAATGGCCTTTCGCGGAGCCGCCCGAGGAGTTGATCGGCAAGTCGATCGGCAGTGCATCGCGGGGTCAATTCAGGGAGGGTGGCAGATGAAGAGGTGGCTAAAAATCTTACTCGCGATCATCTCCGCATCGCTCGCGGGTGTGCCCGTCGCCGCGCCTCAGGTTTCCGCGCAATCGCTTCCAGACGCGGTCGAAGCGATCCATAAGGCGCGCGTCGCGACGCGCATCATGTTCGTCACCGCGCACCCTGACGACGAATGGGCCAGCCTGCTCACGTATCTTTCTCGTGGTCTCAACGCCGACGTCGCACTCTTGACGATCACGCGCGGTCAGGGCGGGCAGAACGCCATCGGCCCCGAACAGGGCGATCAGCTCGGCATCGTCCGAACCGACGAATTGCTGGCAGCCGGCGCGCACTACGGCGTAAAGCAGTTCTTCACGCGTGCGCCGGATTTCGGCTATTCGAAAAGCGCCGACCAGACCATGAAAATCTGGGACAACGTCGCGCTCGAAGATATGGTTCGCGCCATCCGCACGTTTCGCCCCGACGTTGTGATCAACGGTTGGGGCGGCGTGCACGGCGGTCACGGACAGCATCAGGCGAGCGGCATCCTCACGCCGCAGGCGATCGCTGCCGCCGCCGATCCCACGAAATTTCCCGAACAGTTGAACGAAGGCCTGACGGCGTGGAAGGTTCGGCTTGACCTTCGCGGCTCCCGCGATGGCTCCGCCAATTCGGTGAAGATGGACATCAACGATGTCGCGCCGCTGTGGGGCAAGAGCTACGTCGAGATGGGAATGGAAGGACACGCGCAGCATCGTTCGCAGGGCACGCCCGCGTTTTTCGGCAATCCCTTTTTCCGCCGGCCCATCGGTCTCGCGAAAGAAAACGAGAAGGGCGAAAATGCCGGCATGTTCGACGCCAAGCTTCTCGCCGAACCGCTGGCATCGCTCGCGTCTCGCTTCCCAAGTTTTCAGGAGTTGCTCGCTCCCGCGCTTGCCTCGGCCGACCAGCAGCTCGCAGCGGCCGCAAAATCGGCGCTCGAACTCGACCGCGCGGCAGCCGCCAAATCGCTCGCTGCGGCCGGCAAGCAAATTGCCGGTTTGCGCGAGCAGATTTCGAAGCAAGGCGGCGATACGGCAGGCGCACTTTGGGAACTTGATCGCGCGCGCGACAGAATCAATCTCGCGCTCACCGAGGATGTCGCGCTGCCAATCGCCACGCAGGCGGAACGCCACGAACTCGTCGCGGGAGAAAGCTTTTCAGTGGAAGCGAATTTCCTCGATCAGCCCGCCACACCGGTGAAGTGGACGATGGATAAATCCAGCCTCTTAGTTCCTGCCGGATGGAGCGTGGAGCCCGAGGACGTGAAAGAGGGCAGCCGCGATTATCACTTTAAGATTTCAATTCCCGCCGGAGCCAAGCCGCCAAGTTCGCCCAACGACGTAATTCTTCCGTTTCCGCCGCCGCTCGTTCAGCTCGCGCTCCTAGCCGATGTCGACGGCTATAATTTCACGATCGCAAAGCCGGTGGAATCCGTTCAGGCCGCGACCACGGGAATCGTCACGTATCCGCTCACTCTCGTGCCCGCCGTCACTCTCACCGTCGAGCCGCAGCAAGTGATGCTTCCCGCAAAGCGCGCCGCGGCGGCCGTGAATCTTGTCGCCCGCGTGCGCTATCACGGGACGAAGCCCGCGAAGGTTTCCGTCGCGCTCGGCGCGCCGAAGGGCTGGGCGGTCCAGCCACCCGCCGACAACGGTTCGCTTGATTTTTCCGTAGCTGGCGACCAACTAGTTCGCTTCGTCGTGACGCCCCCGGCCGACCCCACACCCGGCGCCTACACCCTGCGCCCC
>Ga0185299_10003099_pt1 | contig 23230 bp, 26 predicted proteins | sample PaiPotPPA55metaG_FD_128002 | JGI IMG/M metagenome (GOLD analysis project Ga0185299, IMG submission 128002) | Iron sulfur acid spring bacterial and archeal communities from Banff, Canada, to study Microbial Dark Matter (Phase II) - Paint Pots PPA... ... | reverse complement strand
GGCGGAGCGTAGTCAACGCCCGCACTCAAGCAAACAGGACAGCGGCGTGCAGCAGAAGGCTGAGGGGTTAATTAAGCCTGAATCGGGTGGTGGCTAGGCACTGTGAACGCTGCGAAGGTCGGGAAGCACGGGCGCCTCGCCTTCCGGCCGTAGGATCGCCGTGGCTAGGTCCCACTGCGGCCGGTTCTCACGGCGGGTCTTCGCTCGGGTCCGCATCTTCGTGGTCGTACGGACGACGCCCCGCCCGGAGACCGTGACCTTGCGGTACCGGCCGGGCACTTCGGCGGCCCAGTATCGGCCGAGGACGTCGACCCTCCGCGCCGCCTCGGTGCGACCGCGGCGCCGGAACCGCACTTCGACCCGGTCAACGCCCGGTGGCAGCTGTCCCCAGGCGACGGACCACGCCACCTTCTCGTCCCACGAAGTGCGCCACGCGCCGCGCACTACGGACATCGCGATGTCCGTGGCGACGGAGACGTCTACCAACTCCCCCTGGTCGTGCACTTCGAGTGCCGTCCTTCCTCGTGTTCCGGGCGCGATGCGCAGGGCCAGGCCGCTGTACGGGAGGCGGCGGTCCACGGGACTACTCGACCTCTTTGAGGATGTGCTGCACCGCTGCCATCTGCTCGCTCAGATGGCTGACCTGCTGCATCAGTTCCTGCAGTCTGAGATCGTTGTGCTCCTGCGCGGTGACCGCCATCTCGGCCAGCCGCCGGTACTCCTCCCCGCTCTGACGCGATCCCAGCTTGGCGGCCATGACGCGGCGGTTCCTGAAGTAGATCGACGCCAAGCTCACGATCGTGATGCAGACGACAATGACGAGCCAGACTATTCCGCGCCCCATGTCAATCCCCTGTCTCAGATTCGGCGTCCGCGCCGCCCAGCGTCCGCACCGCGTCGAGGATCGACGCGGGCGTCAGGTTGAGCGCGAACCCGGCCACTTCGTAGAACTTCATCGCCTTGCCGTCGTCGGAGACCTCCATGGTGGACGTCACCAGACCGGCCGCCTCCAACTTGCGCAGGTGCACCTGAAGCAGAGCCCTGCTGATCCCGAGCTGGCGGGCGAGCCGGCTGACGTAGTTGCGCTCGACCGCCAGCGCCGCCACGACCCGCATCCGATGCGGGCTGGCCAGCGTCGCCAGCGTTTCCACCAGCTCGTTCCCGGACAGATCCTCGATTTTCATAGCGCCCTTCTTGCACCTGCAAGGAAAAGTTAGCAGATGCAAGCGCGCAGCGTCTACTACCCGGCCGGAGTGAGGACCACCCAGATCTGTCCCGGTGCGAAGTTCATCGTCTTCCCGTCGAACGAGTACGTCGTACCGTCGGTCGCCGACGACCGCGACCACGTGCCGGCGTACGCCTTGCCACCCCGCAGCACGACGTCCGCGCCGGAGCCGACCGTCGGCGCGTATGGCGAGAGCACGCCGGGGGTGTCCTCGAAGCCGTTCGGCGAGGTCGTCTCCGCCACCTTCTGGATGACGATCGTCGGCGCGCCCAACTGCGGGCCGTCCGTGGTCTGCGCGGCCTTGCCATCCATCGCGACCAGGTACTTGCCCGTCGACGCGGCCCAGGTGAAGGTGAACGACGCGGCGGGCATCCGGGCCGTGTACGTGCTCGTACTCACCCCGCCGGCCGGTGCGGAGCCGAAGCGGAAGCCGACGTCGTGGACCAGGGCCGAGTCAGGGTACGCACTGAGCACGGCGGAGGGGCTCACGTACTCGTTGTAGGGGGCGATCCGGGTGCTGCTTCGGGAGAAGGCGTTCGCATCCTGCGTGGGCGAGACGTTGAAAATGTTCGCGGCGGCGAGCAGCGGCAGGAACTTCGTGAGAGCGCCGGAGTAGACGAAGGCCACCTTCCCATACTGCTGCAGGATCGGCAGGTCGCTCTCGCGGGCGCTGCGCACCGGGCCGATCTTGCCGCCTGGCGGGAGGTGATTCGAATCGAATACGGCGAGGAATCGCGAGAGTCCGCCCTCGACCTCTATCGCGTAGACGACGTCGGCGTAGTCGATGCCGGTCTGCGGCCGGGCGTACACGATGTTGTCGATCTTGACGGCGATCACCTTGCCCGCCGCGCCCGGGAGCCCCGTCAGCGGGTTGACCGCCGGGCCGGTGGCAGTGGGCGACGGAGAACAGCCCCCGCTACAACCAGCCAGCAGGCCGGCTGTCAGCGCGCTGACCGCGAGCAGGCCGACGGCTGCCGTGCGGCGCGCACGGGCGCCGCACGACACACGGGACACAGCTGCGCCGAACAAGCCGAACACCCGCACGCACCTCCCCGAAGAAGTAGCGGCAATCGCTGGCCGTTCTCGCTGTCAGCGTACGTCGCACCACACGCGGCGTCGATGCATACGCGTCGGGCTCAGCCGAGCTTCGACCTCAGGGCGTCGACCCGCTGCACCGCGGCGTTGAAGGTGGAGCTCGTCAGCTGGCCGCCCTGCATCGCCGCGGCGAGGGCCTCGGTAGCCTCCTGCCCCTGCTCCACGCTGCCCGACGAGCACAGCAGCAGGTCCATGCCGGCGGAGGCGGCGTCCACCGCGCGCTCGCCGGGGCCGCCGTAGGCCTTGAGGGCTCCGGCCTCGAGGGCGTCGGTGATGGTGACACCGGAGTACCCGAGACGCTGGCGCAGCTCGCCCTGGACGATGGTGCCGGACAGGCCGGCCGGGCGGTTCGAGTCGAGCGCGGGGTAGACAGCCCAGGACACCATGATCAGGTCGACGCCGGAGGAGATCGCGGCCTTGTACGGCTGCTCATCCACCGCGCGCAGCTGGTCCAGCGGCTGGTTGAGGGTCACCGGGATGTTGTCCGTGTCCTCGTTCGTGGTCGCGGTGCCGAGGCCGGGGAAGTGCTTCGCCGTGGCGGCGACCCCGCCGTGCTGCTGTGCGGTGATGAACGCGGCGCCGGCGGTGGAGACCACGCTCGGGTCGCTGCTGTACGAACGCTGGTATGCGTCGATGAAGTTGCCCGGCACGGCGTAGACGTCGAGTACCGGGGCGAGGTTGACGTTCAGGCCTGCCGAGGAGAGCGTCTGCGCGGCGCCGGTTCCGGCCTGCGCGGCCTCCGCCGCCGGGTCGGACGACTCGCCGATGGAGAGTTCGGAGTTGTATGGCTGGCCGCCCGAGATGCGCCTGACCTCGCCGCCCTCTTGATCGGTCATCAGCAGCAGCGGCAGGTGCACGGGGCTTTCCGCCTGGGCCGCGTCCAGTTCGTGCACTGCACCGGCGAGTTGCGAGATGCTGGTGATGTTGCCGCTGAAGAAGATCACACCGGCGACTTCGCCCGCACGGATGAGATTGAGCAGTGAGGAGGGCGGCGTAGTTCCGGTGTAGGAGTAAATGACGCGCTGGCCCGCGAGCTGGGTAGGCGTCAGGCTCGCCGTGGTCGCAGTCGACGCCGCGGCCGAGGTGGACCCGGCCGCAGTGGTGCTCGGCCCCTTCGAGGCGCTGGCACTCGAGGCGGAGCCGGAGCTGGACTGGGTCGAGGCTCCGGCCGAGGGCGAGGCACTGGAGCAGGCCGTCGTCGCGAGGGCGCAGGAGATCAGCACGCCGCCCACGGTGGCGCCTCGGTGAGAGCGACGTGTGCGGCGGGAGTCGCCGAATCGGCGGCTACCGCGGTCGAGGGCGCCGGCTACGTCGGGTTCGGGGCTACGGCGGTCGCCGGGCTGGGCGGAGGCGGTGCGGGTACTGATGGGAGAGGCTCCTTACTTGCTTGCGCCACCGAGGTGGGCGTGGCCGCCTGGCGAGCAGCAGTATCGTCCGACAACCGTCTGGTGCGGTTGCTTGGGCGATCAGCACTCCCTGTTCTTATCTCGCGTCCTGTCTTGTGCGGCAGCCACTCAGCGGGTTCGGGCAGGCCCGAGTCTAGAACGGATCGGCCCGTTCACCGGACCACCTCGCCGATCACGGTCGCGGTCAGCCCGTCCGCGACGGTCCAGCGCCCGGCGAAGCCGCTGGGCAGGCCGCCGGCTGGCCCCGGCTCGTCGGCCCCGAGGAGCAGGGTGGCCCCGAAGGTGCCGTCCGGCCGCAGCTCGATGTCGGCCTGCTCGAAACCGAGCCAGCGCCTGGCGAGCGGGAACCACGCCTTGTACACCGACTCTTTCGCACTGAACAGCACCCTGTCCCAGTGCACGCCGCCGGGCGCCTTGGCCGCGAGCTTCGCTATGAGTTCGCGTTCGGACTCCAGCGAGATCAGCCCGAGCACTCCCTCCGGCAACGGGGCGTGCACCTCGGCGTCGATGCCGAGCGCCGGTACCTCGCCCTCGCGGGCCACCGCGGCGGCGCAGTAGCCCGCGCAGTGCGTCATGCTGCCGATCACGCCGTCCGGCCACTGCGGCTCGCGGTGCTCGCCGGGCAGGATCGGCACCGGCGGGTACCCGAGTTCGCGCAGTGCCGTGCGCGCGCACCGGCGCACCGCGGCGAACTCGGCCCGGCGTTTGGCCACCGCCTGGGCGATGTGCTCGCGCTCCTCGGGAAACAGGGTGCTTTCAATCGTCTCGACGAACGCGTCGGGCGTACCCGGTGCCAGGGAGACGACCGGGACCGCGGACTCGGCCCAGCGGACCCAGTCCGGCAGCAGGCCGTCGAGCAGGGTCATCTCGTGGCTCACCGCGTACGCCCTCCGTTTTCGATGCGCGTCGGCCCAATCGTTCCGGGCAGCCTACGCCACCCCGACGGGCTCGAGTACCACCGGCGCCGTGCCGACCCTGGCGGCCGCGGAGACCGTCACCGAACCCTTACTCACCGGTGCCGGTGCCGCCAGCGGCGAGCGCAGCGAACCGCGGTGCGCGGCCCGGATCAGGGTTTGGTAGGAGCCGATCATCCGGGCCCGGCCGAACCGGTGCCGGTTGCGGCTGGCGGCCTGGAGGAACTGCCCGCGGTGCTCGACCGCCTCGAGCCACGCGTGCGCCAACGAGCACGGATCCGGCGCGGCGATCAGGCCGTGGCCGGTGACGATCGCGGCGCAGTCCCCCACGTCCGTGGCCACCGGCACCGCGCCGCAGAGCAGGCCCTCGATCAGGCACAGCGGCGCCGCCTCGCCGTACGCGGAGGTCAGCGCGACGACGTCGGCCGCCGCGTACACCGCCTCGGGGTCGCTGCGCACCCCGAGCAGGTGCACCCGTCCGGGTGCGGCCGTGCGCGCGCCGCCGGTGAGTTCGGCCTCGAGGTCCACCGCGGCCAGGCCGGTCGCCGCGAGGTCGCCGAGCAGGCCGGGGTTCGCGCAGGTCATGCCGGCCCCGCACATCAGTACGTGGCCGTCCGGGCGCACGTCGAGGAAGGCGCGGGCCGCGGCGAGGAACAGCGGCACGTTCTTCATCGTGTCGTAGCGGGCGGCGAAGACCACGACCGGCGCCTCGGCCGGGATGCCGAGAGCGGCCCGGACCGTGCTGCGCGCGCGGCGGCTCGGCTTGAACCGCCGCAGGTCGACGCCGTTGGGGATCACGTGCAGCAGTTCGGCCGGGACGCCGGCCGCCGCGTAGGCGTCGCGCGCGGACTCGGCGCAGCACACCGCGGCGGCCAGCCGGCCGGAGGCGGCGGCCTCGCGCAGGTCGTCGAGCGCCTCGCCCTGGTTCTCCGGATCGGAGCGGTGCAGGCAGGCGATCACCGGACGGCCGTACAGCTCGGCCCGGTTCACCAGGCCGAGCGGCTGCTCCTTGAGAGTGAGGACTACGTCCACCTGTTGGGCCAGTTCGGAGACCCGTTCGAGTTCGGCGGCGGCATAGGGCGCACGGTCCCCGGCCCCGCGCCCGAGCGTCGTCACCGTCATGCCCTGGGTCACCAGCCGCCGGTAGCACGCGTCCTCGTGCATCGGTTGGAAGGTGGCCTCGCGCCGCATTTCGCCGTGGATGCTGAGCAGACTGTGCTGCTGCCCACGGCGCCCGTGCAGCCCGGAGAGAACATCGCTGTGCAGGATGCGCGCTCCGCCGCTGAAGAAGCCCTCGTAAATCGAGAGCACCCGCATTTGACCGGTCATTGGCACATGGTGAACGACTTAAGTGCATCTAGGGCTGTGCAGACACGCCGCGAGTCGAAAACCTTCGGTGAACTTTGCCTCACCCGTGCCTGATCTAGTCGAATCGCACCTCTGTGCGCAGGAGCGATCCTATCCACATGTCTATCCGCTGGTCACGGAAGACAGCATAGGAACGCAGTGTTCCCTCGCGAGTGAAGCCGAGCTTCTCCACCACCCGCCAGGACGCCTCGTTTCCGACGGTGGCGAGCCACTCGATCCGGGCGAGTCCGAGCTCCTCGAAGGCCCAGCGGCACACCTCGCGCGCCGCCTCCGTCATGAACCCCCGGCCGCGCGCGCCGGGAGCGGTCCAGTACCCGATCTCCCCCTCGCCGCCGACCGGCGAGCCGAGGCCCTTGATCCGGTGCAGACCCACGGCGCCCACCGCCTCTCCGGTCTCCACGAAGAAGGCGCCGAAGATCACATCGGTCCCGGCGGTGCGGCCGCGCGGCGCTGTCTCGCGCACGAACTCCTCCGCGTTGGCCCGAGTGTAGGGCGACGGGATCGGTACGTAGCGGTGGATCTGCGGGTCCTGACACGCCTCGGTGATCGCGTCGATGTCCTGCTCGGACCAGGGACGCAGGATCAGCCGGTCGGTACGCAGCGCCACGCCGGTGAAGTCCCGGGACGCCGCGGTGGGTGTTTCGGTGGTCATGCGAGCACCATAGGCTGGCGCAGTTCGGCTAGGCCAATGGGTTTAACCGTGGTTGTGGGCGGCGGCGGCGCGCGCAGGATCCCGGTGCCACACTGGGGTTCATGTCTAACCTCCCCCTTCCGCCCGACCTGCTCGCCCGCCTGCTGGACTACAACGAGGACGACGAGAGCTCGAGCGAGACGCACTTCGACCGGATGGAGGAGGTCTTCGCCGCGCTGGACTCCACGGAGAACCGGCTCGGCCTCGCCCAGGCGTTCTGGGCCGAGCCGGACGAGGCCGTGCGCGCCCTCGGCTTCGACCTGCTGGCCGTGCAGGCGCACCGCTTCGACTGGCACGTCCAGCCGCTCGTCGACGCCGCGGCACGGGTGCCGTTGGCGGGCTCGGCCCGGGCCGGGGGGCGGCTGCGCCGCGCCGCGGCCAACGCGCTGGCCTGCGTCGTGGACGACGAGCGGGTCCTCGGGCCGCTGCTGCGCTTCGCCGCCGACGAGGATCCGGTGGTGCGCTGGCAGGTGGCGCGCGGTATCCCGACAGGTGTCGACCCGCTGCCGAAGGAGGCGGCCGAGGTGCTCACCGGGATGCTCCGGGACGAGGACTCGGACGTGCGCGACTGGGCGGCCTTCGCCCTCGGCGCCCGCGAGAACGACACCCCGGAGCTGCGCGACGCCCTGGCCCATCTGCTCTTCGACGCCGACGACAACATCGCCGCGGAGGCCGCCTACGCGCTGGCCCGCCGCAAGGATCCGCGAGTGCTGCCGGTGCTCGAGCGTGCGCTGGCCCAGCCGTCGACCGGACGGCTCTACCTGGAGGCCGCGGCGGCCGCGGCCGAGCCAGCGCTCGTGCCGCTGCTGCGCGCGTTCAAGACGGACGGGGTCGAGGATGCCGACCTCGACCGCGCCATCGACGCCTGCGGCGGCACGAGCTGACGAATGCCCTGTTCGGACGCCTGCGCTAGCGGCCCGACCGTGCTTTCGGCAGTCTCGGAGGCATGGCTTGGCTCATGGTCGTCTGCGCGGGGCTGCTCGAGACGGGCTTCGCCGTCTGCCTCAAGAAGTCGGACGGCTTCTCGCGCCTGCTGCCGACCATCGGCTTCGCCCTCTTCGCGCTCGGCTCCTTCGCCCTGCTCACCCTCGCGCTCAAGAAGCTCGAAGTCGGCCCCGCCTACGCGGTGTGGACGGGGATCGGTGCGGCCGGCACGGTGAGCTACGGCATGCTGTTCCTCAACGAATCGGTCTCCACCCTCAAGATCATCGCGGTGGTGCTGATCGTGTTGGGCGTGGCAGGGCTCAACCTCTCCGGCGCAACACACTGATGACTTGCGGCGCGAGCCTTCCCGGAGAGGCGCGCGCCTGCTACACCTTCTTTACATGCCGACCGAAGACGCGGTAATGGCTCGCTGCCCTCGTTGCAGGCGCCTCGATCGTATGGTGCGGGCTGTCGATATGCGCCACGATGCGAGCGAGCCGGTGGATAGAGTCGTGGATGTGGCGCTGCCTGCTTACGAGTGGTGGTCGATGCTGCTCGTGGTCGCCATCGTTCTGCTGTTGATCAGCGCAATGGCCACAAACGGAGCAGCTCAGCCGAGCGGTGACGACGGCTCCGCGGTGGCATGGGGACTGATGGCGGTAGCGCTTGTACTAGGCGTGCTCGGCATCGTGCGGACCCGCCGGACCATGGCTCGGATGAAGGCTGTGGAACCGGTCGTGCGCCGGTACCACGAAAGCGCGATGTACTGCGAGGCCTGCGCGCACGTGCACGTTCGGGATCTGGAACAGCCGCCCGGCGTCGAGCCGCAAGTGGCTTGGACGGTTCACGACTATCGCAGGGAGCTCTGGTACGCCTGTGGCTTCGCCAAGAGCACCTTCCCTGCATAGCGGGTGGAGGAGTCCGCACCCGGCGACGTATCTGATTCCTGATATGGCACCGGATCGCCCATAACGATATAGCCTTCCGCCGCCCGGCCCGGGTGCGCAGACCCTATCGTCACCGCATGGACAGTCGAAGGGTGCTCCTGATCGGCAGGCGGGCGTCGGTGCTGACCCGGCTGGCCGAGGCGCTCACGGCGAAGGGCATCGAGACCGAGCAGTGCCAGGACGTCGCCGGCGCGGACGTGCCGAGCGCTCGCGGCGGCTACGGCGTCGTGGCGTTCGGCAGGTCGGTCAAGGCCGCCGACCGCGAGCGGCTGCGCAAGGAGTTCGCGCAGACCGATCCGGACGTCGTGTTCGTGGACGGATACGCGCCGATCGTGCCGCTGCTGGTGGCCCAGTTCGAGCAAGCCCTGGACCGTCGGCCGCTCGGGCGGCGCGTCATCGTGGACGCGGCCGTGCGCGGCGGCATCGTGGACGTCGAACTGCGCAGCCCCTGCCGGCTGCGGATCGTCTCGTACCGGCCGGTTGCCTTCCACCGGATGCAAGTACGCACCGTGTTCGACCAGGACGTGGTGACGGGAGCGCACTCGGCCGCGCTCGGCGCCCGGACCGCCCGGTCGCACAACGCGTTCGTCGTCATCCGGGCCGCGGAAGAAACCATCGCGCTGCCGGTCGGCTGAACCACAGTGGTGTCATGAGAAGTGCCGTCATGAGAAGTGGCGTCATGAGAATCGTGCGGCGAACCTAGGGGAAAAGGTCGGGACCTTCAGCGAGGCTTCAGCGGTACCTCAAGGCTCTGAAAGGCGCTCCGCCTAAGGTCGGCGCACGTGCTGATCGACATCGGAGCCCGCCGGGGCCTGTTCATGATCCGTCGGGCCACGGCCGTGACGGTGCGCTGCCCGTGCTTCTATCTCGTGGCGGCGGCCATGATCGGCTACGGCGTATTCGCCACGCTCGAGTACGAGAGGCTGGGCGGCTACGTCGGCGCCGTCGACCTCGGCATCTTCTACCAGGCCGTCCAGGGCTGGGCCTTCCACGCCGATCCCTACGTGGCGATCAAAGGCTTCTCGCAACTCGGCGACCACTTCACCCCCGCGTGGGCGCTGCTCGCGCCGCTGCTGTGGATCCACAACTCGCCTTACTCCCTCGTCCTCGCCCAGGTCGTGCTGCTCTCGCTGTCCGGGGTCCCGGTCTACCTGGCTCTGCGGCGCATGCTCGGCTCCTGGCGCGCCACCGGCATCACCGCCGCCTACCTGGCGAGCAGCGGTCTGCAGCACGCGGTGGCGTTCCCGGTGCACGAGGTGATGTTCGCGGTGCCGCTCATCGCCTGGGCCCTCGAGCGGATGCTGGCCGGCCGCTGGACCTGGGCCGTCGTCCTCATGTGCTGCCTCTGCCTGGTCAAAGAGGATCTCAACCTCATGACGGCCGCTTTCGCAGTGCTCGCACTCGTGCACCGGAAGTGGAGGCACGCGGCGTTCCTCGCGATCTGGGGCGTCGGCCTGTACCTGCTGACCGTCAAAGTTCTCATACCCAGCTTCAGCCCTGAGGGGTACACGTACCTCGGCCAGTACACCAGCACTCTGCATGCCAGTAATTCAGTACAGCTGGTGTTGAGCATCATCGAGCATCCGCTGAACGTCCTGCATCTGCTGATCAGCAATCACACCAAGCGCGAACTGTGGTTCCTTTTGCTCGCACCGGTCTGCGGACTCGCGCTGGCCTCGCCTATCACGCTACTGGCGGTCCCGGAGTTACTCTCCCGTCTGCTTTCCTCAGATTCCAGCCTCTGGTCCTCCAATTACCACTACGACGCGCCACTGATGCCGATCCTCTTCATCGGCGCTGTCGACGGATTGCAACGCCTGACTCGCATCGTTGCCCGCTACGCCGACGAAGAACGACGCAAGTCCGCGTTTCGCTATGCGAGTGCCGGCTTCGCCTGCGCGACGATCGCGGTCACTGTTCACCTCGATCCGCGACTGCCGCTCGGGCTCTGGTCCTCGAAGCACAACACGGGGTATCAGGCGAGCGCCGCGTGGAACGCCGAGCTCCGAAAGGCGATCGTAGCCGTACCACGCGGGGTCACCGTGGAAGCCACCAACCACGTCGCGGTGCCGCTGCTGAATCGCGACACTGTGACGCTGACCTCCGCCGATCCCACGAGCGACTGGGCGGTCCTCGACCTTTCCGCGTACGGGGGCGGCACCGATCCCGAGGCCGTGCCATACGTCGACGGATTGCTGCACGGCGGCTGGCAGCTCGTCACGCGGGACGGCTCGATCGTGGTCCTGCACCGGGTCGACGGAGCAGTCGAGGCCGGCGGCGAAAAGTCTTGACCTGGAGCCCACTCCAGGTGGCACTCTCGACGCATGAGTATCGCGACCTTCTCGCCCGCGCAGACCGTGGAGCTCACCGGGTTCAGCCTCGACACGCTGCGGTATTACGAGCGGATCGGGCTGATCGACCCGGTCCACCGCGCCGCCGGCGGGCACCGGCGCTACACGGCGGACGACCTGGAGTGGCTCGACATCCTGCGCTGCCTGCGCTGCACCGGGATGCCGATCGCACAGATGAAGCAGTTCGCCGACCAGGTCAGAGCCGGAGAGCACACGTTCCCCGACCGCCTGGCCCTGCTCGAGGAGCACGACCGGACCGTCGCCGAGCAGATGGCCGTGCTCCAGCACCAGCGCACCAAGATCCAGGCGAAAATCGCCTACTACCGGGGCGTGGTGGGTGAGTAGGCGGCCGTGGGCGAGTAGGCGGCCGCCCGCCGGCGGCCGTACTCCTGATGGTTCCTAGTGCAGGCAGAATTCGTTGCCCTCCGGGTCGCACATGACGTAGGTCAGCGGCCGGAAGTCGCTGTTCGTGTCGATCAGGCGTGCACCGAGCTTCTCCAGCCTTGCGACCTCGGCGAGCTTCTGGTCCGGCTCGACAAGGATGTCGAGGTGCATCCGGTTCTTGGCGACCTTTGACTCCGGCACCTGCTGGAAGAAGAACCGCGGCTCTACACCCGCGGGATCGCCGCACGACGCGACGGTGCGGAACTCGGAACGACCGTTGATCACGATCCTGTCATCGGCGGACATGTGACCGTCGGCCACAAGCTTGTCGACGAAGTCGGAATGGTCTTCCACCTCGATGCCCAGCACTTGAGCCCAGAAGAACGCCTGCGCCGCGGTGGCCGGAGCCTTCGTTCGGGCCAACGGATGTGCGGGTACGTCGCGCGCTGAGCATGATCAGGGAATGAGGCGGGAGCGAGGTGCGCAGCCGTACGGGCCGCGGGAGCGGCTGTCCAGGGCGCGCCGCGACCCGGTCGTGGCGCAGACGCTGCGCGCCACCGCCGCGGCCACCCTCGCCTATGTCATCGCGCTGCACGTCAGCAAGCAGCCGGCGCCGCTGACCGCGCCGCTCACCGCCCTGCTCGTGGTCCAGGTGACCCTCTACGCCACGCTCACCACGGGCGTGCGCCGGGTCAACTCGGTCGTGGTCGGGGTGCTGATCGCGATCGGGTTCAGCGCGGTGATGGGGCTGTCCTGGTGGAGCCTCGGACTGATCATCCTGGCCGCGCTGACGGTCGGTCAGCTGGTGCGGGTGGACGAGTTCGTCAACGAGGTGGCGATCAGCGCGATGCTCGTGCTCGGTGTCACCCGGCTCGCCTCGCAGGCCTGGGACCGGGTGCTCGAGACGCTGGTCGGAGCGGGCGTCGGGCTGGTGTTCAACCTGGTGTTCGCGCCGCCGGTGTGGGTGGATCCGGCGGTCGACTCGATCGGGGACCTCGCCCGCCGGGTCAGCCTGCTGCTGCGCCGGATGGGTCAGGAGCTCGGCGCGCCGCCGGTGGTCGAGCGGGTGGAGGCGCGGCTGTACGAGGCGCGCCAGCTCGACCAGTACGTCGCCGAGGTGGACGAGGCGCTGCGCCGGGCCGAGGAGAGCCTGCGGCTCAACCCGCGGGTGAGCGAAGGGCTGCTCTCCCGCCTCGTGCTGCGCACCGGCCTTGACACGCTGGAGATCTGCGTGGTCGTCGTGCGTGTGCTCAGCCGCTCGCTGACCGACCTGGCCAAGCGCCGCTCGGACGACGAGCCGCTGCTCGCTCCGGACGTGGCAAGCGGCCTCGAGGCGCTGTTCGAACACCTGGGCACCGCGGTGGAGAGTTTCGCGGTGATGGTGACGAGCGAGGTCAGCGAGAACGCGCAGAACGCGGAGGCCGAGCTGGCCGCCGAGCTGGACGCGGCCTGGGAACGGCGCGAGGCGGTGGCACAACTGCTGCTGGCCCGGGTGCAGGAACACCCGCTCGCCTGGCAGTTGCACGGCGCGCTGCTCGCCGAGGTCGACCGCATCCTCGACGAACTCGACCTCGGGCACCGCTCCCGACGGCTCATGGAGGAGCTCGATCGCGCCGTCGAGCAGCGCGACGACCGCTTCGCCCGGCTCGGCCCGCTCGGCCGCTACGCCCGCGGCGAACGGCCCTCCTGGTGGCCCCTCCGGCGACGCAGCCCGCATCGCCCGCGTCGCGCGCGGTGAGGCGAGGCGAAGCGAGGCAACGCGAGGCCGGGCGCGATGGGCCGGCCCTAGCCGAGCCGCGTCTGCCGGGTGCCGAGCCGGTCGGTGCGCAGCGCCACCACGGCGGACTCGCCGAGCAGGGAAAGTCCGAACATCATCAGGATGCTGGCTCCGGTGACAGCGCTGGACACGCCGAACGCACGGCTCGCGGAGACGTCAAGGCCCAGTCGCACGGCCACGGTGGCCAGCCACAGGAACACGGTCAGGGCAGAGTAGCGCTGGGTGAGCAGGCCGCCCCGGTCGAAGATCCGCACCGTGGTCCCCCGGACCAGGCCGAGCGCCATGGAGAGGCCGCCGACTGCGACCAGGTAGGTCACGTCGGCCACGCTGAACGTGATCGGGTGCGCACCCTTGGCCAGCGCGAGCGTCTCGTACCCGCCGATCACGGTCAGGATCAGTGGCAGCCGCCAACGCTGCGCGTCGGTCTTGACCGGCCGTTCCCGCGTCTTGCGCACGAGCCGCCAGCCGATGATGACCAGGAAGAGCAGCGCCTGCAGGTCGGTGGACTGAGTCGAATTCATGCCTCCGACGCTACGTATCGCCAGGTCGGAGCGAATCAACTGGCGGGTTGAGCGCGGGTGGAAACCGCGTCTCAACCCACGGGTTCACGGCGACGAGGTCGAGGGTTGAGGGTTGAGATCAGGGCGGGCGGGTGGGCGTAGCACAATATTTAGTGCCTGAATATTTAGTGCTTGTTTAAATTGGACGCAGGCCGCGGCGTGATCCAAACCGCGCTGGTGGCTGGCGAGCAGCTATCCGCGGTCAAAGCGGTCCACGAAGTCCTTGGCCTCCTTGAGGCCGACGCCGGTGACCTGGCGGTAGATCTTGATCGCCTGAATCTTCTTGTTGGTCGCCATCGCCTCGTAGAACTCGCGCGGCAGGCGCGGGTCCGAGCCGGAGAGGGGTCCGGGCGCGTCGACGGGTGAAGCGGCGCCGAAGGAGGCGAGCAGGCCGCTGTTCGGGTCAAGGCCAAGGTGCCGGTAGAGGACGGCTACCTGGTATTCGAGGCGTTCGATGCGCTGCGCAGTCTCGAGGTCCATGGCACCGATGGTAGGGCTCGGATACCCACAGCGCATCGGCGTTCCGGGCGCCGATGCGCTGAGCGCGCCTCAGGCTCCGGTACGCGGATAGAGCAGGTTCGGCACCTCGGACAAAGTCTCCAGAAGCCGGCCGAGGTCCGCATCGATCCGCTGTCGCTGAGCTTGGCCCAGATTGGCGGCGGGCGTCCACGCGCCGCCACCGCTACTGCCACCACCGCCACCACCACCGCCGCTTTCTTCGGCTTGGAGGTCCTGCCGGAAGCTTGCCAAGCCCTGCTCGGCCTCGGTGAGCAGCTGCGGATCTCTGGGCTCGATCAGCGGAGTCAGGATGCTGAGCAGCTCCTGAGTACCCTGAGTGTCGGCATACACGGTCGCCAACGTCGTTCCGCTGCCATAGTCAGCGATGCCCGTCAGCTGGAACTGCAGCGCGTTCTCGAGGATCTCGTGTGTGCGCAGGGCCAGGTCACCGGGGTCGACCTCTTCGCTGGGGAAATCCTGGATGAGACCGGCGACGCTCGTCACGAGGCCCTTCGTCAGAGCCCTGGTCTTCTGTTCTGGCTCGCCGTGCCAGAGGGCGTACTCGATGGCGAAGAAGCCTGTCCACGTGCTGTCCTGCACGCCGTTCGGCAGACCGCCGGCCATGCCGTCGATCTCACCGTCGAAGTCGCCGAACGCGTTGTACGCCGCGCCGAGCCGCTCGTAGTCGAGGTGCGCGGTGAGCCACGCCGACTTCGCGGCCGTCATGTCACCCGCGGCTACGTCCGCGTCCAAGGCGCGGCCGTCGGCGAGGAGGTTCGGGAGCTGTCCGGCAACCCACGTGGTGTATTCGTGCACTGGTGTCTGCAGGTCCAGGTCCGGCAGGGCCGGGTAGCCCGGGACCGCGGCGTCCGTCGCACCGGTGATCTGGATCGAGGCGGACGTGCCGGTGACGCCGTTGGAGAAGATGCAGCGTACTGCGTAGCTGCCGGCGCCGAGGTCGGTGCTCAGCGGCAGGGTGGAGTGCGGGGCGAGGTCCTGGATCTCGGCGTAGACGTCGTCCCCCTTGGCCGCGACTACGTAGACGTTGACGAAATCGCGGGTCTCGTCGGTCACCTGGAAGCTCACCGGCCCGGCCGTCAGCCGGTCTGGCGGAGCTCCGCAGGCGCCTGGCCCCTCGGCGAGCTGCAGGACGTTCGCTATGGGGGCAACGCCGTTCGCGGCGACGGCGAATCCCGCCGTCGCCGCGAACACCGTCGCCACGGCCAGGGCGCCGAGCCTGAGGTTCGGCGATCCGGTGCGTGCGATCACGGTTTCTCTAACCCTGTCTTCGCTCGGTTGTGCGCGACGCTCAGTTCCAGATGTCGGTGATCGGGGTGGCGCCGTTACTGCTGCCGACCTCGCTCAGGCCGTACATCTGCTCCAGCGTGGCGAGCACGTTGTAGTGGTTGATGGTCTCGTCGTACGTGCCGGTGGTCACGTACTGGCCGTAGAAGATCGTCGGGACCTGGTTGTTCTCGGTGTAGTCGTCCTCGTCCCAGGTCACGATCAGCAGGCTGTCGTGCGTGGTGGCCCAGGTGGCGTAGGCCGAGAGGTTCGTCTTGAGCCAGCTGTTGGCCTGCGAGATGGTGCCGTCGTGCATGTCGTCCTGGAGGTTCGGGATGACGAAGGAGAGCGTCGGCAGGCTCGCGTAGTTCGAGGACGTCGGGAACGAGGAGAACGGCACCGAGTCAGCGGTCGGCACGTTGCTGAAGTTGACCCACGGCGAGTGCTTGCGCGCGTACTCGCCCGAGGTGCAGACGGTGGAGCCGGCCTTGGGCAGGCCCTCGGAGTAGCCCTTGAAGGTGTAGCCCGCGGCTAGCAGTTCGGAGCCGAGGTTGGCCGACTTGTCGGTGACGGGGCACGCGTCCGAGGACAGACCGTCGGTGCTGCCGCCGAACAGGGCCATGTAGTTGGGCTCGCTCGGGTGCGAGACGGCGTAGGAGGAGGTCATCAGCGCACCCCCGTTCGCGAGCGAGTTGAAGTACGCGGCGCTGGAGCTGGTGCCGATGATGTCGGAGTAGGAGTGGTTCTCCTCCATCACGACGACGACGTGGGCGTAGGTGGGGATCGAGGAGGCCGCCAGCTTCGTCGACGCGGCGGCCGGGTGGCCACCGGGAAGCAGGACGAAGGCGGCGGTCAGGCCCGCGGCGCCGAGAACGGCGGCGGGCCAGGACTTGCGCAGGCTCAGACGCATGAGATGCTCCGTGGGTAGGAGACGGGAAAGTCCTTACGATTCGGATATTCGCCAGCCGAGGTACCGGGCGGCTTTCCGTCACACGGCTGTCACATGAACAGCTCGGGTGCGAGTGCGCCGGCCCGGCACCGGGCCAACATGGCAACGTATCGCAGAATCCGTAGGAATGTGGATCAGGCTTCGAGCAAGCCGATCGCCGCCTTCGCCTGCCGCAGCTTGACTTCTGCCAGTTCACGGGCTCGTTCCGCACCTTTACGCAGCGCGGTCCTGATGTGGTCGGGGTGTTCGGCGAGTTCGAGGTACCGTGCGCGGATGGGCTCGAGGGTCTCGACCACGGCGTCCGCGACCGCCTCCTTCAGCGTGCCGTAGCGATCGAACCGCATCGCCAGGGCACGCGGATCCCCGCCGGTACAGGCAGCGAGGATATCGAGTAGATTGGAAACTCCGGGCTTGTTCTCCGGATCGTAGAGCACTGTGTTGCCGGTATCCGTGACGGCGCGCATTACTTTACGTCGCATCGTCTCCGGGGCGTCCAGGAGCTGCAGGACGCCCGCGGAGGATGCGCTTGACTTGCTCATCTTGGCCGTGGGCGAGGTCAGGTCCTTGAGCCGCGCGGCGACCGGCGGGTTGACGACCTTTGGCACGGTGAAGGTCTCTCCGTACCGGGAGTTGAACCGGATGGCCAGGTCGCGGGCAAGCTCGACGTGCTGCTTCTGGTCTTCGCCGACCGGAACCTCGTCGGCGTCGTAGAGCAGGATGTCCGCGGCCATGAGGATGGGGTAGGTCAGCAGGGACATGCGCACGTGCTGCTGCTTCTCCGCCTTCTCCTTGAACTGGATCATGCGCTGGGCCTCGCCGTATCCCGTGACGCATTCGAGCAGGTAGTGCAGTTCGGTGTGCTGGGGCACGTGCGATTGCGCGAGGAACAGACAGCTGTCCGGGTCCGTGCCCGATGCCAGCAGCATGCCGGCGAACTCCAGCGTTCGTCGTCGTACGACGGCCGGGTCGTGGTCGAGCGTTAGCGCGTGCAGGTCGGAGATGAAGATGACCGTGTCGGTGCCGAAGTCATGCTGCGCTGCGACGATCGGACGGATCGCGCCGATGTAGTTGCCGAGGTGCAGATCGCCGGACGGGGTGAAACCGGTGAGTCGCCGAGACATGAGAGCTCCTTCGTGCTTCGTTGGACAGGCCGCCGAGTGTTGGGGGCGGTCGGTCGCCACGACGTCGGCGAAGCGACGAAGGAAAGCGAAACGGCCGCCCGGAGGGGGCGGCCGCGGTCGCTTGGATACGCGGAAAAGCAGAGCCGCCCGGCTAGGGGCGCCACCAGTTCAGGTTCTGCAGCTTCGTCCGCATGACATGAGCGTATCACTCTGCTGCGCTAGCGCGAGTGCGCGAACGGACGCGTCGGCGTTTGCGGGCGGGTCGCTCGCCGTACTGCCAGCCGAAGGCCATGGAGCCGCCGACCAGGCCGAGGAGCATGCCGAGGAAGAAGCCGCCCAGGTTCGAAGTCAGCCAGGTGCCGAGCGCGGCCAGCACGGCGAGGACGGAGTAGAACGTGCGGTGCGCCGGGTCAAAGATGATCATCGCGCCGAGCAGCACGAGCATCGCGGGCACCAGGTACCCGGCGAGACCGTACAGGCCGAAGTGCAGCACGATGCCGAAGGACGCGCGGTAGGTGAGCAGGATCTCCCCGCCGCCGAGCAGCACGAGGAGGCCGCCCCAGAACGGCCGGGTTTGCCGCCACCCGCGGAAGGCGAGCCGGAAGCGGTGGACCCGGCCGGGCTGCTGAGGCTCTACGGACTGCTCAGAACGCACGGGCTGCTCGCCGCGCCACTCGGTGTGTTCGGGCGAGCCGATCGCCAGTTCCTGAGTCGGCTCCCTTTCGCTGGGCTCAGCAGCCGTCGACTGTGGCTCCGACAGCGGTTCCGACTGTGGTTCGAATGCTGGTTCGGTCACCGTCAGCAGCCAGAGCCGGAGAAGCCGATGCTCATCCCGGGCAGCGTGAAGGTGGAGGCCGTGGTGGCCCAGTTGTTCTGCCGCAGGTTCTTGATGACCACCTTGTCCGCCTGCTGGCCGAAGGTGCCGAGCGGTCCGGTCACGCCCGGGTCCTCGGTCAGGGTACTGGCATCCTGGTCGACGTTGAGGTTGGTGAAGCTGGCGTCGCCGGTGAGCTGGTCGGAGTCCACGATCAGGTTCGAGGCGCTCACCGGCGTGCTGCTGCCGGCCCGGATCACCAGGTTGACGAAGCCGAGGCTCACGCTCTGGCACAGGTTCTGCAGCTGGGCCGAGCGGATCGCCGAGACGAACACCGGCTGCTGACCGTTCTGGTCGGCCAGGTTGGGGCTGCCCGGAGCGGTGTTGTCGATCCCGCCGTACTGCTCGAGGCCGTAGCCGGTCAGCTGGGTGGCGGTGACGGTGAAGGGCATGCCGGAGATCGCGAACTGGGCCGCGAGCACGCCCTGCGCGGTGAGCACGACGAGCGCTCCGCCGGCCACGGTGGCCGGGACGGCGAGGGCGGCGAAGCGGCGGAGCCTGACCCGGCCCACCGCGGCGGCGGGCTTCGTCGGTCCGGTGGGATTGGCAGAACTCATTGATACTCCCTGAGGCGCGCGGCATTGAGCGGGGAACCCGGGCAAACCGGGTTTCAGGGTGCTGTGTTACTTGAGTGCTGGGTGCTCGAGTGCTCTGTCGGGCGGCGGGCACGGGGCGCCTGCGGGCGGGGCGTGCGGCCGAGCGATACGCTGGAAGTTACCGCCAGGTAAGCTGCGGGGCAAGAGGGTGAGTGGAAACCCGCCGGAGTTTTATCGGCCGACGCAGGTCAGGCGATATCGAGGACTGATGCGCCGCGCCGATATTCGTTCAGAATAGCTACGTTTCCGCTCAGTCCTGATCCGTTTCCGCTCAGTCTTGATCAGCCGTCAGGAACAGCGGCATGCAGGGCAGCACGACGCGCGGGCGGGGTGCCGCGTCGACGGCCGGCTGCGGCGGGGCGGCGAGGCCGAAGGGGGCGAGCAGGTAGTAGCCGAGCACCGGCAGCAGCCCGGGCAGTTCGGTGGCGCGGCCGAAGGCGACCTGCTGGTAGAGCGCCGAATAGACCCCGCCGATCACCGTGTCTATCAGGGCCGTGCGATCAATCCCGGGCGGCGGTTCGGGCGCTCCGGCGAAGAACTGCCGGAAGCGCCTGAGCAGTTCGGCGCGTTGCCGCCGGGCGTCCGGGCCGGCCGCCTCGACCTCGACTATGGCCATCGTGGCGAACGCGGGCGTCCCGGCCAGCACTTCGAGCAGGATCTCCAGATTGCGCCACGCGGCCGCGCGCCAGTCCGTGCAGTCCTCCCGGTACGCCTGCTCGAGCACGTCGAGCAGCAGGTCGGTGCCGTGCACGTAGGCGGCCAGGAACGCCGCCTCCTTGCCGTCGAAGTGCTCGTAGAAGGCCGGCCTGGTCACCCCGGACGCGCGGCAGATCTCGGTCACCGTGGCGTTGGCGTATCCGTGTGCTGCCACGGTGCGGACGAGGCCGTCGTAGAGCCGGTCGCGTTGCGTGGCGAGGACGAGCTCGCGGGGCAGCCGGCTCGGTCCGCGCTTGATGGCACGGCCGGGATCGCGCCCGTCACGGCCGCCGGGCAGCTGCACCGCCCCCGTCGGCTCTGCTGACACCATTTCTCGGATCGGCGTGTCGCCGACCTTCGCAGACACCGACGTCGTGGCCACCGCTGATCCTTTCTCCGTGCGCTTGACGTGAAAACCCGACGGGTTTAAAACTCTCTCAGGCAATGTTACCGGCGGGTTAATGATCGCGAGCGCGACGCCGGTGCCCGCGCCCTCTTCGGCCGCCCGCGCCCGACCCACGCCGCGAAGCTCCTGATGTGGATTATGCCGCGCAGCGTGCATTTTTCCAGCCCTTACCCGACGTCATTGCGCTCCGCGCCTGATGGTATCCATCGTCGATCAGGGAGTGCGAACACATATGCGAGTACTGACGAAGCGCGCCGCGGCCGGCTGCGGCGGCGCACTGCTGCTGGCCCTGGGCCTGGCCGGACCCGCCGGAGCCGCCACGGGCTCGGCGGCCGGCCACGCGCAGCCGACCGGTTTCTATGCGGGGATGGGCACCTGCCCGACCTCGAGCGCGCAACTGCAGAGCGCCGACGACGGCTCGGTCGGCTGCGTCGTCGCCGTGATCGGCGGCGGCTCGATGACGATCGGCGGCGTCACCGTCCCGCTGACCTCGACGTTGACCGCGAAGTTCGGCATCTTCTGGCTGAACGGCGGTCCGACGGTGACCTTCCCGGACGGCAATTCGACCTCGGTCTTCAGCACCGTGGCCCCGACCGACGGCAACGAGCTGAGCTCCGCGCCGCTGGACGTGCCGATCCCGGGCCTGGACAACTTCTTCCCTGGCGTCACCAGCGCCATCGTGCAGGTCCAGCTGGCCGGGCCGATCACCGCCTTCGCGCCGCTGGCCGACGGCGAGGACTATCCGCTCCTGCAACTGCCGCTCAAGTTCCACCTGCTCAACCTCTTCCTCGGCGGGAACTGCTACGTCGGCTCGAACAGCTCGCCGATCCTGCTGCAGCCGACCACCGGCACCACCACCCCGCCCGCGCCGAACCAGCCGATCACCGGCGACGCGGGCACGGTGAACCTGGGCAGCGACCCCAACGGCTACTCGGACTTCCTGGTCGGGTTCAGCGGCGCGACCCTCGTCGACAACTCCTTCAGCGTGCCGGGCGCGACCGGCTGCGGCATCGGCGGCAGCCTCGACTGGCTCGTCGACCTGCTGTTCGGGCTCGGCTCGGCGGCCGGGCACAACACGGCCAGCCTCACCGGCGTGAGCACCAGCCTGGCGGTGGACACCAGCGTCAGCGACCTGATCAGCGCCATCAAGGCGTCGGAGTAACAGCGTTCTCACATGCTCCCGGGCAACCGGGGCCAACGAAAGGATCCGCATGTCCAGGCGCAAGCTCGCCTATCCGGTCATCGCCGCCGCGGCGGCCGTGACCGTCGTCCTGTCCACCTCCTCGCTCGCGTTCGCCGCGGGCAGCACCGACGTGCTCTCCTACGGCGGGGTGAACCCGAGCGGCACCAACGTCGCCACCACCGACACGCTCACCGGCTCGCTGGCCTCGGGCACCTCGAACACCTTCAAGTTCACCAGCAACGGCACCTCGGTCACCATCACCTGCACCAGCGCCGCGTTGACCGCCAAGGCCACCAGCAACCCGGCGGCTCCCGGCACCGCGGCCGTCAACATCAGCACCCTGACGTTCAGTGACGGGTCCACCCCGTGCACGCTCACCGGTCTCTCCGGGGTGACGGTGGTGAGCGCGGTGCTCAAGACCGGCACCACGGCGACGGCCAACGTGACCGACACTTCGCCCGACCACTTCACCATCACCAGTCTCAACGAAGCCGTGACGCTGCACACCGCCCTCGGCAACGTGGTGTGCGACTACGGCACCCACGGCACCGTCACCCAGATCCAGGGCACGATCACCAACCCGGGCTCGGGCGGTACCGGCGGCTCCATCGCGTTCACCGCCGACCCGGTGGCGTTGATCAGCGGCAGCGCCTACTGCGGCGCCTCCGGCTCGACCGGCACCTTCACGGCGGACTTCGGCGGCATCGTCGATTCCAGCGGCACCGGCAGCAATCTGGCAGTCTATGTGAACTGATTCGATCGGCCCCCGGCCGAGAGCCCGGCCCGCGTCCGCGAGGAGGCGGACCGGGCGCACGCCCGCGCCTGCACCCCTACTTGTTCATACAGGTTTGGGAAAGTCTTTGCCGAGGCTTCCCTGCTGAGCCGCCCCGCGTGGAACCCGGGTACAGCACACTGGTGCCCGCTCGTCGGCAGATCCGATGCCGCATGTTCCCGAAGGAAGGGCCGCCTCCTCCCATGGCCGTCAACACGAACCGCCGCCGCTTCATCCAGCTGTCCGGAGGAGCCGCGGCCGCGTCCATCCTGTCCCCCAGCATCGCCAAGGCCGCGTCCATCCCGGCCGCCCGCCGCACCGGCACCCTCAAGGACGTCGAGCACATCGTCGTCCTGATGCAGGAGAACCGCTCCTTCGACCACTACTTCGGCACTCTGCGCGGCGTACGCGGCTACGGCGACCCGCGCCCGGTCACCCTGCCGAGCGGGCAGTCCGTCTTCCACCAGGAGGACAACGGCACCACCCTGCTGCCGTTCCACCCCACCGCGAAAGACCTCGGCCTGCAGTTCCTCGAGGACCTCGCGCACGATTGGAACACCACGCACCAGGCCTGGAACAACGGCAACTACGACCAGTGGATCCCGGCCAAGGGCCAGACCACGATGGCCTACCTGGAGCGCGAGGACATCCCGTTCCACTACGCGCTGGCCGACGCGTTCACCATCTGCGACGCGTACCACTGCTCGCTGCTGACCTGCACCGACCCGAACCGCTACTACATGTGGACCGGTTACACCGGCAACGACGGCCAGGGCGGCGGCCCGGTGCTGGACAACGCCGAGGCGGGCTACGACTGGACGACCTACCCCGAGCGCCTCGAGGCCGCGGGCGTGTCCTGGAAGATCTACCAGGACCAGGGCACCAGCCTGGACGCCGCGGGCTACTGGGGTTGGACCGAGGACGCCTACATCGGCAACTACGGCGACAACTCGCTGCTCTACTTCGACAACTACCGCAACGCGGTGGCCGGCGACGCGCTCTACGAGAAGGCCCGTACCGGCACCGACACCAACGCCTCCGGCACGCTCGACTTCTTCGACGTGCTCAAGTCCGATGTGCAGGGCGGCAAGCTGCCGCAGGTTTCCTGGATCGTGGCGCCCGAGGCGTTCTGCGAGCACCCGAACTGGCCGGCCAACTACGGGGCCTGGTACATCGCGCAGGTCCTCGAGGCGCTGACCGCCGACCCGG